>JADMIO010960085.1_pt1 | contig 38319 bp, 103 predicted proteins | sample 8958161 | NCBI WGS metagenome assembly JADMIO01 (sample SAMN16585339, study PRJNA669376) | soil metagenome | isolation source: Crop rotation soil | place: USA: Cullars Rotation, Alabama | collected 2011 | reverse complement strand
CGCGACTTCAAGTCACGTGAATTCCAAGCTTCGGATCCCACTGTGCTGGAAAGGGGTCTGTGGTGCTCGGGATTCAACCTGGCATCGCCCATATTAGCAAAAGTTGCTTAGGTTGCTTGACTGGGTTGCTAGGTGCGCGCATGGTGGACGTAGGCACAAGCCCTTGAACTCCCGGCCGGTGCTGGCGTGGCTGAGATCCCCCTGCGCCGGCCGGAACACTCTCTCGGAGGCACGCCATGCAGGCGACCACCACCATTTCTGACCGCGACTGGCTTATCCGGCTACTCGGCGCTGATCGGCTCGCCGAGTTCGCCCCGCCTCTCACCAACCCCGAGATCGCGAAGGTCCGTGCCGCGGTCCACCAGTACGAGGCCAGCCCGCTGGTCGAACTGGCACTCAAAGCGGTCGACGCGGACGGCCGGATCGTCGACCATGACGCGTTTGACCGGCTGAATGCCCTGTCGCTCGAGGCGACCCGGTGAGTCGCGCCCTGACGATCCCCGGTAGCGACCAGCAGCGCCTGACCAACGTCCTCGACGGCCTGGCCCGTAACGGTGTCGCCTACTGGTTCGACCTGCGCGGCTCCGAGGGCTCAATCTCAGGCCGCTATGAGGACTACATCACCGCCGCGCAGCACGCGGGCACGGACCGCTGGGTCGGCGACCACATCGGGGACCGCGACAACGGCGGCGCCTACTGGGACGACCAGGGGGTACTGCGGACCCGCCCGAACGGGGTGGCGTGGGCTCAGCTGCTGTGGTCGTTCAACCACGAGCACCCGGACCTTGCCGACCTGCTGGTGCGGCTGCACCGTGAGCAGGGGTTCGACGCTGACTGGTCCGGTGACCCGTTCGATTGTGTGAGCGTGCCGCTGGGCGGTGCCCTGTGATCACCCTGACTTCCCTGCAGCACGACACCCTGGCCGCCGCCGACCGTGGTGACCTCACCTTCGCCAACGGCTGGTTCCGTGTCGGTGAGCTGATCCTGTCCGAGCCGGATGCTGACCAGGTTCGCGGGCTGATCTTCGCCGGGCTCATCGAGCACCACGACGGTCGGTACATGCCCACGGCGGCCGGAAGGCTGGAAGTCCGATGACCGTCTACGAGCTGCGCGTCTACCCGAAGGGCTACACCTCGGCCGCCGACGCCGACATCACCCTGTTCGAAGCGGTCGACGACCAGGCCGCTATCACGCACATGCGCCATTTCGCCGCCACCGAACTGACCGCCGCCGACCAGGGTGTGTGGCTGCGCCGGGAGGGCGGCGACTTCTCCATCGCTTCCGAGGGCGGCCCGTCGTGACCCGGTCCGTTGATCTGCGTCTGCTCGCCAACTTCGCCCGCCCCGGCGGCGGTGACATCCGCTGGAACCTCGACGACATGGACTGGTCGTTCGGCCCGCAGTTCAGCCTCGCCCCCGACCTGCAACGCCAGGCGGACCGGCTCCTCGCCGACGGTCTGATCACGATCGGCCCGCAGGTTGAGGGTCACGCCTATTGCGACGTGTCCGCCACCGACGCGGGCCGCGCCCTGCTCGACACCCCCGTCCCCTGTGAGGAGTGCCCGTCATGAGCCTGACTACCTTCGCCCCCGCTACCGGTGACCACGACGACCGCGGACTTGCCGCCTTCCTGGCCACGGTGCCGGCGGCAGCCGACTACGACCGGGACGAGTACGAGCGGCTGCGCTCGGCTCCCCGCCGCATCACCCGCGCCGAGGCTGAGCGGCTGGCCATCGAAGAGTCCCTCGCGGACGGCGAGCGCACTACGGCCGCCCTGCCCCGCCCGGATGGTATCGACGGTTACCCGATGACCGGACGTCTTAGCGAGGGCCTGTGATGGCCCGCCGCACGATTGATCTGGACCTGGTCCCCGTGTCTGCGCTGGCCGCTGTGCTCGGTGACGACTGCCCGTTCACGGACTGCCCGACCGGCCGGATGGTGTACGACGGCTGCGGTGAGCTGGTGTGCACCGACTGCGGCGTCAGCGCCCTCACCGTGGAGGAAATCACGCAGGAGATGGTCACTGCCGCTGGGCGGGTGCTGCCGTGACCGCCCCGCAGCGCGCCTACGAGTCCACGAACCGCCGCTACATCTACGAACCCAACACCGGCCGGGAACGGCAGCGGGTGAAGCGGTGCGGCGACTGCCGGGCCGTCCTCGCCGAGGACTGGTCGTGTCCCGAATGCCAGTCCGCGTCGCTGGAGGTGGCCGAATGAGTCCGCTCGAGGCGCTGATGGCCGAGGCGTTGTTCTGTTCAGACCTGCAACCGTCGGCGGGGCCGTCGGTGTTCGAGGTGTCCACGGCGGCGGAGTTGACGCTGCTGCGGCTGGGTGCGAACGAGTGCGCGGCGGTGGTGGCTCAGGAGTTCGGTGATCACCCCGAGGTGTCGGCCCGCCGGATGGTGTGGTGCATCGCCCAGGTCGAGCAGGCTTTCGCGCCGGCCCGTGTCTGAATCGCTTCCAGGGCACCGAGCCCAGGCACCCCCGTGCCTCCCACTTCCCCTGGGCTCGGTGCTCCGGCAGCCGGTCAGACAACCCGCTGAACGACTTCAAGGAGCATCTGTGAACCCGAACGACACCGCCGTGGACGACGCCACCCGTGAACTGATCCTCGGTTTCTACGTCGACTGCCCCGACCTGAGCGTCGAGCAGTTGCAGGTGGTGATCTGCGCAGACAGCGGCCGGTTCATCCCGGTCGACGTCGTCCGCGCCGTCGTCAACAACCGCCACCACCCGGCCTGACCGGCCGCCATGACGTACGACCCGTGCGTGCGTTGTGGCGGCAGACCAGACCTCCTGGCCGCCAAGAAAGGAACCATCATGACCAGCACAGCCACCACCCGGTACGGCACCGTCACCGTCGAGGAGCAGGTCCCGTTCGCTGACCTCCGCGAAGGCGACATCGTTCTGGGCCACCCGGTCGACGGCCGGGACCGGACCGTCAGCGTTGTCGTCAACGAACTCGGCATGCACGCCCTGCCAGGCCGGTTCGCGTCGACGTTCACGGGCTCGCCGCAGCTGCAGATCCTGGCCCGCCCGTACGGGGCGGACCACCGCGACGCCACCCACGGGTTCTGCCCGGACCGGTTCCCCGCCGGCGTGGCCGGCCTGGACCGGGTTGTTGATGGGCTCGCCCCGGAGAACTGACCGCCCGCTATGACGTCCGACAGGTGCGGGCGTCGTGGCGAGCGTTCAGCCCTTGAGCGCCGAGGAATGAGAGCTATGAGCATCGACCTGACCAACCCGCGCATTCGCCAGCGGGGCAACGACTACGAGGTGCTGGTGGACCGTCGCTGGTACCTCGTCGAGGAAGACGACCGTGACCAGCCGCCGCTCTGGAAGGCGTACACCGACGACCAGGGCAGCGCAGGCGGGGAGCGCATCGGGCAGACCGACGATCCCCTGGCCGGCAACGAGGCGGTATGCGCTGCGCACACCTCGGCTGCATCGCTGATCGACGTGCTGCTTGCGGCGGGTGTGCGATGAGCATTCTGAACGATTCCCGCGTGACCGAGATCGACGGCGGCTACCGGGTCATCAACGACGAGTCCGGCCCTGTGAGGGTGCTGCGCGCCGGCGCCGACTGGGCGGTGTTCTTCGACAGTTCCACCCCGGAGCAGCGCAGCCCCCAGGGCGGCATGCTGGGCTCGCGTTCCTCCAACGTCGAGGAAACCGTGGAGTGGGCGCTGCGGACCGAGACGATGACGGAGGCGTCCCGGTGAGCACCATGAGTGAACTCGACAGTGACTGGGCCCTACACCGCCTCGCCCTGATCAAGAAGGAGTGCCCGAGTTTCGAGGAGTCCCTGCAGCACATGTTCCGGTACACCCCGAACTCGTCCGATGAGCAGATCCGTGACCGGCTCAACCGCAAGTACCTCTATCAAGAAATCACCGCCGGGGAAGTGGCGCTGTGGCGTGACCTGGTGGGGTCATGACGGACCACACGATCCTCTTGACTGCTGACGGCCTGGACTCGCTACGTACCGGCGTGCACACGATCGGCACGGTCGACAGTCACGGCCGCCGGGTGTGCCTGTTCCCGCTGGCCGTCTGGGATTCGCCGGCGTCCCGCCCGCTGACGTTGATCGCGGTGCTGACACCGCGGCACCTGGATTTGATCGAGCTCGACCCGGAGGGTGTGACCGTCGACGACACCACCCGCACCACGGGCTGGCAGATCAGGTTGGGGGCGTCGTGAGTCACCTGACGATCGAGGTTGAGGCGTTCTGGGGTGACCGCGACACTCACAACGATCTGCACCTGATCGGCCCGTTCCAGTCTGAGGCGGACCGGGAGCAGGCGTGGAAACGGCTGAAAGATCTGCCCGGCAACCACGGCGACGCCCTGTTCCACTACAGCCATAAGCCGATGACGGCAGCCGATGAGCTGATCGACCTGTCGGCGGAGACTGGGCAGCCGGATCGCCTGGATCGGATCGGCTGTTTCCACGATCTGCTCGACGCGTTCGAGTACGGGCCGGGTGGAGAAGGGTGACCGCCCTGACGTTGGACCCGAATGTGGTCCCGGCGGGTAGGGGTTGGCGGGTGCGCCGTTCGGACGGCTCGTTCCGAATGGTGCTGCCTCGCCTGGGTACGGAGCCGAACCGGTATGCGGTGTTCGACGGCGATTCGACCGAGGCGTTGCGGAACCCGCCGTTGGGCTACTCGGGTAGCTGGGGCGGTCTGGACCACGCCATCGCATGGGCGCGGGAGGCGACGTGAGCTGGCGCCGCGAGGCTGTTGACGGGGCAGTAGTGACCGTTGACCGGGAAAGCGACATCAGCTTCGCCGTGAACTGCACCGTCTGCGGTTACGTCACCTCCGACACGGAGGAGCGTCACGTCGAGGAGATCGCTGAGCATCATGAGGGCTGGCACGAAGCCGAACACCAGCGCGAGCAGTCGTACCGATGACCGAGACGAGAACGGACCGCGCCGTTGCTGTGGAGGCGGGGCGCGGTCCGGTGACCAACACCTTGGAAGGAGGCGGTCCCGATGACGGTACCGCAGCGCAAGAGCGGCCCGGACTGGCCGCTGTCGGACAACATGATGCGGATGCTCGCCGCCGCTGGCAGGGCACTCAACCCGCCGGCTGCTCGTGTGTCCGCTGCCGCCCGGGTGGTGCAACGGTGACAGCGACCCGAGCGGATGAGCTGACCGTCACCCACGACGACGGCTCGAAGACCCGGTACGAGAACGTGTCGTACGCCCCGCATCGTGGCGGGCGCGGCATCACCGTGTACGCGAACGGTGGGGAGATCCAGCACACCGACGTGCACACCACGGATGCGCGTAGGCGGCACCGATGACCGGGGATGACCTGCTTCGTCTCGCCGGCGGGCATGTGATGGTGTGCGCCCACCCGGCGTGGGTGGAACGGCACAGCATGCCGGGGGTGGTGGTGGCGTTCGCTACGCCGACCCCGGTGGATGTGGTCGCTGATCCGGCGTTGTGCAGCCATGACCTGTCGGTGTGCCCGGAGTGTCTGGGTGAGTGGCTGCTCGACTTCGACGTCGAGGTGATCAGCTGATGGCCCGGGTGCAGGTGGTGTCGGACGACGGGGTGACGGTGGTGGTCATCGTTGCTGGCACTGACGGCGAGGGCGACGAGTGGACGACCGCGACGTGCCCTGAGCATGGCGAGCTTGAAGGCGACCACTCGTACTTCGAGGACGTGGTGAAGGCCGCTGTGGTGCACGTCGACCAGCGGCATTGAGATGTCAGGGCTTGGGGGCCTCGTTCGCTTCGGCGGCGGGGCCTTCGTCGTTTGCGGCCCGCCGATCCCTCATGCGCTCGACGACGATGCGCCGGAAGAACCACGAGGCGCCTATCTTCGCGCCGGGCAGCTCGCCCCTTTCGGCGATCCGGTGCACGTACTGAGGGCTGACACCGAGCACTTCGGCTGCTCCGTTGAGATTGAGCAGTTTCGGCATGTGGCGGTCGGTGTAGCGCTCTTGGATCACGCCTGAACCGTACCGGTATCGGTGGAGGATTCTCCACCTTCGGGTGTCGATCGGCGTGGCCTTCATCCGGTAGAGTTGGGTTGAGAATTCTCAACCCAAACGGCATGGAGATTGCCTGATGAGCTTTGCCTTCGTGTGCGCTAAGGAAGACGAGCAAGGCCCCGAGCGCACCCACCAAACCTCGATCGTCATGAAGCGCTGCCCGCGCTGCCGTAAGCAGGCGGTGGCCGGCTACTGGTGCGAGGAAGAGGACTGCCAGCACCAGGACATCGACGAGGCCGACGAACTTACCGGTCACGGCGAGGGCCACTGCGAGCCCGCCGAGGTGAGCAGCTGATGCCTGACCACACGCTGATCGTGGTCCGCGACCACGACGATGAGTTCGGTCCCGACGCAAGCATCGAGTGCCACGGCGTGACCGAGGCCTGTGCGGAATGGATCGAGTGCAGGAAGCCTGAATGCTCGACGGACGACGACGAGCGGAGCGCTCTCGACGACTTCACAGCACATGGCGAGCAGCACCGCTACTCCAACGGCGACCTTGGCAACTTCTGGGCGGTCCGTTCGGGTGGCTGCTACGCCGAGAGCCGCAACGACGCAGACGCGCAAGAGTTCGCCGAGAAGCGGCGGTTGGGCTCAGGTCGTTATCCCGTCGACGTTGAGATTGACGATTCGACGGTAATCATCACGCTGGCCGAGGTGGACGCCTGATGGTCACCGAGCACGCCGTCTGCGTCCTGCCCGACGACCACCCCGACTGGCGGCACCTGGTCATCCGTGTCCAGCGGCGCGGCACCGAGGACTCGTGGGTCCTCAACCACGGCAACTACTTCCTCGTCCCGAACGGCGAGTGGTCACCTGACGCCCGCGCCGCTCTGCGGTTCGACGAGCGGATGGCCCTCGAGGTGGCCGAGCACTGGGCGGACCGCGTCGAGGTGAACGGCCTGACCGCCTTCGACCTACTGAACAGGAGTAACTGATGCCTCTCGGATCCCCCACCCAGTGCGCCGTCTCGCACCAGCCCGGCTACGTACCGGGTGAGCATGGCGGCGACATCCACCTGTACCGCTCGCTGACTTCGACCGCCGCGTGGTGGCTGTGCGACGCCGACGCTGAAGACGCCCCACGACGCGGTGTCCACATCGTGCTGGTCGACGAGCAGGAGGCGACTCGATGACTGCCGCCGAGTTCACCCCGCTGCACGAGTGGGAGCCGGCCATCGGCGAGCGGGTCAAGGAGTGGAATGACCAGGACGTGATCGGCACGGTGGTCCGCTGCGACCGCTACGGACACGTCGGTGACCCGTACTGGCGGGTGTCGGTTCGGTGGGACTGCGGCGGTTACAGCGACAATCTGGAGACGTCGCGGCTGCTGCGCGAAGACGGAACGCAGGGCCCGCGGTGAGTGCCGCCCACGTGAACCCGGTTTCGGTGCTCGCCGCGGTCGGGAAGGGTTTCACCTCCCGGGGTGAACTCGAGGACTACTTCGAGATCGAGCCTGGTAACGAGTTCCTGCGCCGAGCCTTGGGTGATCTCGAGCACCACGACCACATCACCTGGAACCGCAAGACCGGCGAGGTCCGCACGCGGTGAGCGTCCAGGACGTCACCCGCGATTCGGTGAAGGCCGCCATCCGTCGAGGCCACGGCACCCGCGCCGATCTGGCCGGCCATTTCGGGGTGCTGCCTGGCTCGCACACGTTGAAGACCGTCGTCGACACGCTGATCGGTGACGGCTACCTGCACGAAGACCCCGACGGCACGCTGTGGATCACCGCCGAGCCGGACTTATTTCACCAGGAGGAACGATGATCAACCCTAACCACGTCCTGCTCATGCTGGCTGACGGTGCCCGCGCGGCCGAGGAGAACGGTGAGCGTGCGCTGGCCGAGACGCTGGCTGCGATGACGCGCTCGCTGGCCGAAAGCATGGCCCACGCCAACGACGGTGGCGGCTTCCGGCAGTGGCGGCAGGACGACGTGCGTCAGATTGTTGAGGCCAACCAATGACCGCCCGCACCGTCGACGATATCGCCGCCCTGATCCGCGAGGTCGACAGCGACAACGCCATGGACTCCAACGTGCTGGGCCGGAAGGTCGCCGAGCGCCTCCTGCCCGCCGGTGACGTCCGCATCAACGACATGGCCGGGTTCATCGGCTGGACCAACCCTGACAAGACGATGGGCGCCGGCGCTCTGGCCGAGCTGATCGTCGACGAGTTCGACCTGGACGAGGAGGAACAATGAGCGCCGCTGCAGATCTGCGCCACCTGGCTATCGAGGCTGCCACCTGCCTCATCTGCGCTGACAGCGGTTCGTGCAGCAGCCCCAATGACTGCCGCTTTGACGCTAGCCACTACATCGCGCAGGCGAATGAGATGCTGGGCGCCGACGGCGTCGAAGTGGAAACGGTCCGCACGGGCAAGGTCACGGCGTTCAGGGTCACCGAGACCGGGAAGATTCGGGTGTGGCTGCCCGGCGGCAACACCGATGTGATCGACGGGATCGAGGTGCTCCGAGGATGACCGCCGTTGCCACCCCTCCCGCCCGCCCGTCGGAGTCCACCCCGGAGTCGCAGGACCCGGCCAAGCTGTACGCGATGCTGGCCGACCCGGCGCTGATCGGGTTCCGCACGGAAATCCTGGACGAGATCGAACGGCTGACCGGTGTGCGGCCGGAGGTGGGCTGATGCTCCGCGCGGAGTGGCGGCTGGACTATCCCGGCAGCACGCAGGTCAGCGACTTCCTCACCTCCGAGAGTGTTGCCTACGACTGGGTTGATTCCCGCCGAAGCGAGTGGGTGTCCGGTCGCAGCCTCATCGCGGCGGTGGTTGTGCAGCGGCGTGGTGACGGCAACGAGTGGCTGCCGCACGACTACATCAACTTCGCCGAGGAGGCGTGATGCCCACCTTGCGCCCTGACGCCCGCGACCTGCTAGCCCGGCACTTGTACGTCACGTCTGATCCGGCGTCAGAGTACGCGGCCCGGAACTGGGATGACCCAACCATCACTGGCGATTGGCGAAACCACTGGTACGACCGGGCCGACACCATCCTGAACCTAATCACCGAGAAGAAGCCGTGACCGCCGAGAACGGCACCGTCTGGTTGAACCCGAACGACTTGCCCGGCGGCTGCCAGGTGCGGGCATGGCCTTTCGACGATGACGGTCAGCCGATCGACACACCGATCAGTCTCGAAACGGTCGCCACTCACACTGAGCTGTCGCGGGTCGACGCTGCCCGCTTAGGTCGAGCACTGATCGCCGCTGCTGCCATGTCGGGGGATGAGCAGTGAACGTCCTACGCCCTCCGGTCTGCACTAACCCGTTTGCGATCCACCGCCCCGATCTGGCCGAGGTGTTCGAGTATCCGTGCGGCCACCAGTTCGACCGCCTCGCCTGCGGCTGCATCACTGTTGACGACCACACGACCGAACCGTGCGACGGGATGAGCGTCGCCGAATTGGCGAAGACCCGATGAGCAAGCCCGAATGGAAGATCGAGCAGCCCTCGGTCGAGGACATGATGTGCCCGGTCCGCTGCCTGCATTGCCAGCGTATTTACAGTCTCACCCACGTTCACGTGACCGGCCGCTGCGCGGACTGCTCGGTGTGGACGACACCGTGCTGCGGTGTCACGAACGTCGACGACCGGCCGTGGGTGGCGGAGCGGCACTACCGCAAGCTCGACCGTGAGGACGTGGCCCGCGGCTACTTCATGGACCACTTCGGCCGAATGGAGTACTTCCGGTGAACTTCACAACCCCCGTCGCCCAGATGCCGCTCAAGGTCGGCCAGCAGCTCACGTTCGCCGGCGACCCGCACCAGTGGCACGTCAGTGCGGTCAGCGACAACTACGCCATGTGCTGCCGCCGGTTCGCCGGAGCTCTCGGCGGGACTGGCGGCTGGCCCGAGGTTATCTACACCGTGCTCGACTGGCGCCGAGGCGTTCGTGGCGTCACCGACAGCCGACCCGATGAAGCTCCACGCACGGAGGCCGAGTGCGCGCAGATGCTGGCCAAGTTCGAGGCCGGCGCGCTCGAGGTGTCGCACCGCAACAGCGTGCGCATCGCATTCGGGGAGTTGGCGCGGTGAGCGACCTGCACATCCCTGAGTACGGTCACGCCCCGCAGGTGCCGACCCAGGACGCCTACGATGCCGCCTGCCGGGCTCTGGAGGCAAACAAGGCCGAGCTGGGAGATCTGCGCAGCCGGGCCCTGGCAGTGGCGGACGAGTACGACCGCGAGCCCCGATTGGTCGCTAGCGCCGCGGTGGCCGCCATGCTGCGCGAGTGGGTGGGAGACTGGTGACCGCCCCTCGGGCAGCGGACCTGCCGGTCGGCAGCGTCGTAGCGATCAACGGTGTCCGGTACACGCGTCAGGCAACTGAGGTGGAGTGGCCGTGGCAGAGCGCTGACGCCGGCCCGGTCTACTCGGATGACGGGGTTCAGGATGCGCTCGATAACCGAAGCGCCCAGGTGCTGCGGGTCGGCGACGGGAGCGGGTTGTGAGCGCCCGCGGGTTCATGCTGTGGCCCGACGGCAGCATCGACGAGGTTGACGAAGAAGGCGAGTCGTATACCTACCCGCTCGAGCCCGGACTGTTCGACGACTTGCTGACCGCCGGATACCCACTGCATAAGGACCCAGACGGTGGACGCTGGGACGGCATCATCGATCTGCGGGTGGAGGACGACAGGGTCATCTGCCACACGAACGGCCCGGCGCCGCACGAGCACGACATGGGCCCTGCTGGGGAGTTGTTCCTGGCGTGGTACCGCGAGAACGCGGCCGAATAGACCGCATCGCAACGACCGCCCTCGCTTCGGCGAGGGCTTTGTCGTCTCCGCAGACGTATGTGCGCTTAAGGGCGAAGGCGCGCTCTGTGAAATGGCTGGTCAGAGGCCCCTGGGATTAATGACACAAGAAGTGATCTAGGAACGGTCCGGCCCATGACCCCCTTTCAGATCGCCCTGATCGCCTTCGCCGCTGCCGCCCTCGCTCTCCTCGCCGTCCCGGTTGTCGTCGGCTCCCTGACCAACGACAAGGAGAAAGGTGACCGCGCCTACCGCATGGCGAAGCTGCTGATCAAGCCTTTCGTTGCGCTGACCAAATGGCTGCTCGGATCGCTCCAACTGTGACCGGCACGCCTGCACAGCTATTCACAGCCGACTCCGTCGCCATCCCGGTCGAGGTGCCTGCCGTAGCCGGGGTCACCGCGCCGGATCGGATCGGCGCCGGCATCGCGCACGGCGGTGCAGTTTTTGTAGTACACCGATTCGGGTTCCTCGGTGGTTCGTGTCGGCCGTGGCTTGGGTTTCTTCGTCGTCGGCCGTGGCTTGGGCCGCACCGTGGTGCGCGACGGTGTGGGGCTGACCGTGCGGGTCGCGGTCGGGGTGATGGTCGGCAGGGCGAGGCCGTCCAGGGCGTCGGTGAGTGCCGGCGTGGTCGCGGTCGTGGGCAGTTCGGCTACGCCCCGTGCGGTCCCGCTAGTGGTCTTCGGGTCGGGGTCGCCGTTGAAGATGGCGTTGACCATGACGCCGCCGCAGCACAACAGCGACACGACGACCAGGGCGATACCGATCTGGCTCCCGGCGCCGATCTTCGGTTTCTTCCCGACCGGGCCGGGTGGTGGAGGTACAGGCCGGTTCTGCCAGGGTCGCGGGTCTTTCGTCACCCGATCACCTTGCTGCCCGGTTCTGGTCGTGTCGATCAGCCGTTAGGGCGGGCGGCGCTGATGATCGGGGGTGCTGTTCCATGCAGGGCCTCGGCGGAGACTTGTCGCTTCTGAACGGATTGCCCAGCGCATTCGCATTGTTCGCCATATGGCTGTGCAGCTCAGGTACCTGTTGACCTTGCTGGGCCGTGTGCCGTGGTGGAAACGGTGCTCACCGTACGCCGACATGTCCGCCTACGAGATCTGCCTCATCATCCTGGTCGGCGCCTACGCCGGCGCTCTGCTGCTGCTGTCCATCGGCGCTGTCGTCATCCCTGCCATGGTCGCTCGCACCGGCAACAAGGATCAGCTGGACTTCGCTGAGAACGTCAGCAAGTCCTCACTTGCGACGCTGGAGCTACTCGCCAAGCCGATCGCCCGACTTCTGCTCGCTGCGACACAGCAGCAGCAACCGGTGCAGCAGCTGCCGCCAGGTGATAACGTCCCCCAGTAGGACATCCGTTCGATCGGCGTCCGCGAAACGCAGGTCAACGGGCACCGCTGCGCCTTCCCCCGCCGCACACGACCGCGGGAAGGAGACTGCCGTGGCTGAACGCCGCACCTGGACCGGCGCCATCCAATCGGCCGCCGACGTCCAACGCATCCTCGCCACGGTCAACGCCGAAGGCCTCACCCGCGCCAACACCACCGCCCTCGCCGAAGCAGCCCGGCCCGCCGAACAAACCGAACTGCAGCCCGACGCGTCCAAGCTGCTCCCTGCACCACCCGAACTCGCCCCGCTGCTCCCCTGGCCCGGACTACGCCGCGGCGCCACCGTCGCCGTCACCGGATCCACCAGCACCGTCCTGCTCACCCTCGCCGCCGGCATGCAACAAGGCGCCTGGGCCGCCGTGGTGGGGATGCCCGCTTTCTCCGCCCTCGCCGCCCACGAACACGGCATCCCCCTCGACCGGCTCGCGCTCATCCCCGACCCCGGCCCCGACTGGCCCACCATCGTTGCCGCCCTGATCGACGGCGTCGAACTGATCGTGGTGAACATGCCCGACGTGGCCGAGAAAACCGTCCGCTCCCTGCAAGCCCGCGCCCGGCAGCGTGGGGCCGTGCTCATCCCCACCAGTGCATGGCCCACCTGCGACGTGGTCATCACTGCCACCGGGCAGCAGTGGGCCGGACTCGGGAACGGCAGGGGCCGGCTCAAACAACACACCGTCGATTTGTCCGCCGGCGGGCGAGGCCGCGCCGCCCGGCCCAAGACAGCCACCGTCGTCTTCGGGGGGATCCCGCAGCTGCGCATCCCACCGCCACCGCCTGAGCTGATGGCCGACGAACCCGGCCAGCCCGAACCGCCGGTGTGGGCTGACCTGCGACCCAACGACCCACCCCGAGACGCGTGGACCGCACTCGAGGAACAGGTGCCGTCGACCGCCCGGGCCAGGAAACGGCGCTAGCGGGATAATCGTCGATGCGCCACGCTTGCGCATGGCTGGCATCAAACTCGACCGTGGCTCCTTCAACGACAAAGCCCAAACTCTGCACACAAAACTGAGCAAGCTCCAAGACATCATCGGTGAGCTGCCACCGGGCGCCGAGACAACCAGCGACGTCGACCGGGCACTTGTCGCGGTGACACACGCTTGGGAGGAGCTGCGCGACCTCATCGTGCTCAATAGGGCATGACGACTTACACGGTGATAATTCACGGAGCAACTGCACCCACGGCGCTTCACGGCCTACCGTCGATACGTGACCGTCACCGCGGCGATGCAGACACCCGACGCCGCCTGGCGGGTCGAGGTCGTGCAGCAGGGCAGCCGGAAGTTCTACCAGCTCGTCCACGACGGCGTCACCATCGAATGGCTGTCCATCGCCACGGTGGAGCGGATCCTCGGCGAAGAGGGCTACGACATAGGTGAGCTGATTGAGGTGCCGGTCGGGGCGGGTTGAATCGCGCCCTGAGAGCGTTCTCTTCGTTACCTGCATCACTGACAACGATGGACAACCGGCGGGCCTGTCGGTGGCTGCTATTACGGTTCCGCGCCATGCAGATCAGTGTTGATCCACCGGCCGATATGACAGCGAATATCAACGCACATGCCGTCCGTTCCGACCAGTTGATATTCGCATAGTTTCGGCCCGTGCGAACGATCATGGCGAGCGCCGCTTGAGCAGCGAACTCGACCCGCGCCGCCGCTTCAACAACACCGAACGAGCGGTCCTCTACCTCGCGGCTGACGGCCGCTGCACCGACTGCGGTGCGCAACTCCCGGACGGCTGGCACGCCGACCACAAAACCGCCCACTCCAGCGGCGGCGAAACCGACCTCACCAACGGGCAAGCCCTCTGCCCGCGCTGCAACCTGACGAAAGGCACCCGACCAGTGACCGATCTGCGCCAGTGGCAGCGCCGGGCCACCGACAAGTTCTACCAGCTCAACACCCGCGACTTCCTCGTCTCAGCCACCCCCGGCGCCGGCAAGACACGATTCGCGTTGTCGATGGCGAACCGGCTACTCGACGAACGCACCGTCGACCGGATCGTTGTCGTCGTCCCCACCGATGCGCTCCGGCAGCAATGGGCCGATGCAGCCGGAGCTGCGGGCATTTCCCTGATGCCCGTCTCTGAGATCGAGGACTACCAGAAGACCGGCTACCAGGGTTGCGTAGTCACCTATGCTCAACTCGCCCGCGGCGCCGGTTCCGACCTGCTGCGGCGCACTACCGCCCAGAAGACCCTGGCCATCCTCGACGAGATCCACCACGCCGGGGACAACAAGGCCTGGGGCGACGGGCTCAGCAACGCCGTTGAGAAAGCGGTCGTCCGGCTGGCGCTGACGGGTACGCCGTGGCGCCGCGACGCCAACTCCCCCATTCCGTTCGTCCGCTACGACGAGAACGGCACCGTGCAGGTGGACTACGCCTACGAGTACGGCGAGGCGGTCGCCGACGGGGTGTGCCGGCGCATCGAGTTCCACGCCTACGACGGCGAAGCCAAGTGGATCGACTGCGGCGAACGCATTTCGAAGAACCTTCGCGGCGACCTCGAGGATGAGGACGTCTCGGCCGCCTTGGACGCCGCCTACAACCCGCAGCACCAATGGATGCCCGCACTGCTGAGGCAGGCCGTCGAGGCGCTCATCGAGCTTCGGGAAGAGGTACCTGACGCGGCCGGCTTGGTCATCGCCGAACGGCAGTCTTACGCGCAGGCGTACGCCCGGATCCTCGCAGAGATGACCGGCCGGCAGCCGGTGGTCGTGGTGTCAGACGACCCGGACTCAAAAGCAGCCATCGACCGGTTCCGCACCAGCAAGGACCAGTGGATCGTCGCGGTGAAGATGGTCTCCGAAGGCGTCGACATCCCCCGCCTCGGCGTCGGCGTGTACGCGTCGAAGACCCGCACCCCGCTGTTCTTCCGCCAGGTGGTGGGACGGTTCGTGCGGACCCGGCCGAACGAGGAGTTCAACGGCCGGCTGTTCATTCCTGCCATCTCGGCGCTGATGGACCACGCCCGTGAGATCGAGACAGAGCTACGCCACCAGCTCGAGCTGATGAAGGCTCGCGAGCAGCAGGCCACCGAGCGTGGCGAGGGTGACGGTCAGGGGGAGCTGAACTTCCGGGAGCCGTTCGCTGCGTCGGAGCCGGTGTTCGACCGGGCGATCCTGGGCGGCAAGGAGACCTCGCCGGAGGATCTAGAGAAGGCGCAGGAGCAGTGCCGCAAGCTGGGCATCCCGGCGCAGTACGCCCTGAACATCATGCCGTTGCTGAACCGGCCTGAGTCAGCCGGTGCCCAGCGGGAGGAGATTGTGGAGCCGCGGCATCGGCGGGAGAAGATGCTGCGCCAGGAGGTTGACACGCTGGTCGGCAAGGTCGCCTACCGTCTGGGTACTGACAAGAAGCAGGTCAACAAGGATCTTTTGGGTATGGGCTTTCCGATGCGGGCTAGAGCTTCGGTAGAGCAGCTCGAGCGGATGCTGGACGAGCTCGGCAGCTGGCTCGGGAAGGCTCGGCCGTGACGGACAGCCTCAAGCGCAACGCGAACCTGGTGGAGGCGTTGGGTTCGGCGTTGCGGGAGGGTGGCCACGCGGTCGGGACGGTGCCGGGGCTGTTAAAGCGGATTCTCGTTGAGCAGTCGTGGCGGGAGTTCGTGACTCAGCGGGGTGAGCATGTCCGCCACGAACGGTTCGTGGACTTCGTGACGGCGGCGCCCTTGCGGGGGATCGGTGCGAGTGTCGACCTGCTGAAGCGGATCCTCGCCGATGACACCGAAGCGATTGACTTGCTGGATCGGGCGCTGCAGGCGCGTCGAGGGAATCCTGGAAACCTTAATAATATGAAGGTTTCCGAGGGTGCTTATCCTCGCGGGACCAGCAAGGAGTACGCGCTGCGCAAGCTCCGGAAAGACTCCCCGGAACTGCATGCGGAAGTGGTGGCCGGCAACCTTTCCGCCCACGCTGCCATGGTGAAGGCGGGCTTCCGGCCGGACACGTTCACTGTGCGGGCCGACTCGGCCGAATCGGTGGCGGCTGCCCTCAAGCGGCGTCTGCCGGAAGAGATGCTGCGGGAGATCGCTCAGCGAATCATCTAACGACTGGCCGGGGCTGCATCAGCGGTCCCGGCTACTCCCCCAGCTTCGCCGCGAATTCCCCGTCCACCTGCGCCCGCAACCCACCCATCACCACGGCCAGCCCGCTGCGTAACGCGGCGCAATCCCCGCATCCTCGGTGTGGTCCCGCATGGATTTCAGCCACGGTCAGCACCGCGTCGATCAGCCCTGCCCGTTCAACCTCGGCCCGGCGGCCGGCGCTCAAACCCAGCAGCGCCTTCCGGGTGACCTCGATCATCGGTTCGGGGGCTTCGTAGCGTTCCACCGCGTCGGTGGCGCGGGCGAGGGCGTCGTCGAGAGGCGAGGTCATGTTCCGACCCGACCACATGTCTAGACATGCGTCGATCCGCCGACCGGGCTATCCCACCTCACTGCCGGTTCAGCCACCGCCACCACGACCGGCGCACCGGTTCCACCGCCGCGTTCAGCTCGACTACCTGCATCGAGTACAGCTGCCGCAGTGACACCGTCAGGGACGCGGCGATCGCCTCACACGTGCGGCACCCGGCCACCACACACCCGCTGTGGTCGTCGGCGATCGCGAGCAGGTGCCGCTGCAGGGCGCCTTGCGTCCAGCCTTCCTGCCGTCCGGTGAGGATGTCTCTGCCGTGGATTTCCAGGGCTGCGGGTTGCGGGTAGCGGCCGGCGGCTTGCCGGGTGCGGTCGATGGCGTCTTGCAGGGCGGTGAGCCGGTCCATGAGCGCTCCCATCAGTGATCGATGCATCGACGCTATGCAGGGGGCGTGCCTAAAAGACTCGGCCGCTCGGTCAGGTCTTCTGCCTGTTCCGAGCGGCCGCCACGATCCGGGTCATACGTTCGGCTGACCTACTCGCCGAGAGCTTCCTTCACATCCACGCCACTGCTCGAGCACGTCTCCGAGCCGGCGCCCTTCACCTGGTGCGTGGCAACCTTGCCGTTCACGATGCCGACGCGCTGCCCGCAGTCGCAGATGACAGCTTCTCCGGTGCCTTCCGGATGCCCTGACTGTGCTCTTTCCATGCCTGCACCCCTTCCGCAGGGATCTGGTAGCCGGCCCACGGGTCCTCCGCGGGGTCTTTCGTATTACCCGAACCGATCGTCACCCGCAGCACGCGAGCGCCGCCGCCGGCCGTGACAACGCGCAGCCCGGACGGGCCGTGATCCTGACCGACGTTGCGCAGGGCGACCGGTGTGCAGTCGGTCAGCATGTCCGGCCGGGCCGCCCGCCACAGGTCATGAGTCAGTTTCAGCACGTAGTCGGCGACCAGCCACTTCCGGCCCTTACCCTTCTCCAGCTCCACCTCCGGCCGCCACGGTACGTCCGCCGAGAACGGCATTGGCTGAGGGTTCCGGTCGTCGCCGTCGGCGAACAGGAACGCCCACAGGTAGTCGCTGGTAGGCCCCCACTCGAAGCGGACCTTGACGCCTTCGATGCCGCCTGCGCCCGGTCCGTACGCTTCTACGAGCTTGATGCCGGGATGCCCGGACGCGAGGAACAGCGCGTGGAAGACGTCGAGGATTGAGCGGGCGCTCGGTTGCTTGCGCACAGCGGTGGCCTGCTGGTTCATGGCGGTCGGCTCCTGGCGGGTCGGTGAGGCGCCGAGTTTAGTCGCGTACCCACGGTGAGCAGGGCGGGGCTCGCTGGTGAGGGTCATGTTCCGTCCTCAAGTACGGCCTTCAGTTCGTCGAGTTCGATAGCTGCTGTCAAGCGGGTAACCTGTAGGTCATCTTGAGCGCCTCGCCCTCTCGCCGACAGCAGCACCTCGTTGAACGCCGCGAACTCCTCGTCGTCGATCGCGTCGCGCGGGGCTGGCTGTGGCATTAGGTGCACTGTCTCGCACGGCATCTCATGCCGGTACAGGGTGACTAGGTGATAGCAATCCATGCCGTTATCCGGGTGGCACAGCGGCAGGCCGTTGACGCTACCGAAACCGCGGAGCACACCGGAGCAGTGCGCGCAGACACCAGCACAGTCCTCACGGATGATGTTGCCGCGGTACCACTCGTGCCGGCCGTGGGGCTTAGTGTCGGGGCAGGGGTGGAACTTCACCGCGACTCCCCCGCTGCTCGCATCTGACGGTCGAGCTCCACGAACTCGTCGAGCAGCCGGTGCGGCACACCGACGTTGCCCGCCTGGAACATCGCCATCTCGACCCGGCGCACCAGTTCCGGCTGGTCGTCGGCGTGCTTCTCCAACTCCTCGACCGCGGCGACCACGGCCAGGCCGGCGTAGTCGCTGGCGCCGGCGTAGTGCTCGAGCAGGATCTCACCGAGCAGGGTCATGTCAGCTCCTGCGTTTCGACGGCCAGGATCACCGGGTCCACTCGTGAGCCGTACTCGGCGAGAGCAAGCCGGAGCGGCCCGGCCATGCCCGTGTTGTCCTGCTCGGCCATGCGCAGCAGCCGGTACAGGCTGGCGATCTCCTCGAAGTGATGCCCGCAGACCCGGTCGTCCAGGCAGTTGCACATCAGCTGGCCTCGTCGCCGTAACCGTGCCGCAGCACCACAGCGCCATCGTCCAGCAGGCCGTCCACGTCATCGTCGTCGTAGCGCTTCTTGTCGGTGCCATGCCACACCATGCCGACACCCCAGAGCACCCGGAAGGCGGCGAGCTTGCCGTTGGCCACCACGCTGCCCTCGGGCAGGTCGACGGCCTTCACGAGGGCAGTCACTCGATCACCATGTCCTTGTCGGCGGCGATAGTGGACCAATGGGCGATACCAAACCAGTGCACCCGGACCCCGGTCGTGCCGCTGGTGTCGATTGGCCTGTCGGTAAACTCGGTCGCCTCAACAACCCGGCGGTCGCCGGGCTGGATGAGCACAGCGTCGCCTCGCTGCAGGTCTGCGGCCTTCTTCGTACCAGTCATATCGGGTTCCTTTCGTCCAGGCCGGGCGGCCGAAGCCACCCGGGAGGGTCAGGCGCCTGCTCGTTCTGTTCGAGCTCACGCTCCTCGAGGTAGGCGCGTTCGATCTGGTCGAAGTGGTAGCGGCACACCTCGTGACCCCGGCAGCCGCACATCAGTTGCTCACCCGCTCGGCGATGTCCCGCAGGTCGCCCCAGGTCAGGCCGACGTGCACCCCGCCCTCGGAGGCGGCGCCCAGCAGGAGGTCGTCGTCGTGGCGGTTGGGGTGCAGGTCGAGGACCGCGCGGAGGCGGTCGGCCGGGTCGGTGGGCCAGGTGGCGATCAGGTCTCGGGAGTCGATCATAGGGTCTCCTCAGTTACGGTGATATTCGGGTCGTGCGGGTCAACCCGCACCAGGTCGCCGTCCGGGCCGTCGATGTAGAGCTCGCCGCGTTCGGCGGTGCCGTCCAGCTCGGCGACCACGTAGGTGCCGGCGGCGAGGCGCATTCCGCGGCCGGTGTGGTGGATGGCGGTGGTCTCGGTGGTCACGTGAGCGGTGCGGGGCATGGTCGGTCTCCTTCGTCTCGGTCGGCGGTCAGGCGTCGCTGAGCAGGCTGTTGCGGACGACGAGCTTGTCGTAAGAAAGCCACCGGTCGAACTCCTGCACGTACACGTTGGCTTCCGCGCCGTCAGGCTGCTGGGCGGCCCACTCGCGCAACCACTCGTACGTCTTGTTCTCCGAGCGCAGGCCGGTCTTCTCGCCGTCGGCGGTAACGACCTTCCACTTCTTACGGGCGGGCATCAGTTCTCCTCCAGGACAAACGACAGTTGCCCGGCTGCTTCAAGCGCGGCTGCGGACTGAGCAACGTCTAGGGCGTCGACGACTAGTTGACGCGCTTCGCCGGCAAGCTGGTCCTCGCCGGAGTGAAGGCGGTTGCTCAGCCTGTCCGTCGCCTGCCGGACGCTGTCAAGCGCGCGGGTGAGGTTGTCGCGATGGCGGCGCGTCTCGGCGTCCCATCCGCGTCGGGTGAGGTGGTCGGCCATCTCGGCCTCCTTCGTCTCGGTCAGTGTGTGCAACTCGCGGGCTGCCGGTCATCAGGGTTACGTCGTTGGGGGTGGGCCGCCGCCCTGGGGGTCGACTCGTCGGCGGCGGCCCGGTCAAAGAGTCAGGCATCCACAGCCCGGTAGCGCACCACTGCGCTGGCCTCGGACACCTCGTACTCGCCGTCGCCGACCTTCCGCCCGGACGAGGCGACCAGCTCGAACAGGTCCGACCAGCGGGCCAAACCCAGGATCTGCTCGTCGGAGCCGTGAGCGCGGCGGGTGACGTGGCAGTAGATGCCGGTCACGCTTCCTCCACCTTGGCCGTGTACTCGGTGAGCATCCTGTCGGCGACAGCCCATTCCTCGTCGGAGTAGCGGAGCAGCGGGATGTCGTGGACCATGACCGCCAAGGCGTCGTAGAGGATCTTTTCTTCCAAGCGCGCGGGTCCTTGATAGGTGTTGACCAACCGCTCAGCCGCCTTCCACTGCGCTTCGGTGAGCTGGTACTGGGGCTGGTGCACGTCTTCAACGAAGGCAACCAGCGCTGCCCAGCAGGCGATCAGCTCGTCACTCACGGGATCATCCCTTCGCTGACGACCCGGTAGCGGCGGGTCAGTCCGCCCTCGGGCACGTCGAACAAGTCGAACGTGGGGCGGGTGGCGCCTGCCTTTTCCATGTCGGCGATGAACTCGGCCCACGGGCGGGTGCCGTGCTGCTGCTCGTCACGGACGGCGCCGTTCTCGAGGAGCAAGAACGAACGGGAGGTGCAGTTGCCCTCGCGGGGGCCGCCGAGGTTGCTCATGCGCGGGTCTCCTTCGCGATCGTGGCTAGGTGGGCGGAGTAAGCGATACGGGTGCGGATGGCGAAGCAGTGGCCGCACAGGCGGGACGATGCGACCTGCGCCGCCGTCAGAGCCTCGATGAGTTGGTCGATCCCGCCGTCTTCGTCGAGTTCCGCCAGGCGCTCTATGACCGGGCCGCCGTTGTTGCAGGACGGCAGGCCGGTGAGCTGGCCGACTGCGAACTCGAAGTGGACCTTCCGGTTGCCGGTGGTCGCGAGGTAGGAGATCACGCCGCCACACTCCCGACCGCGATAGCCGCATAGCCGCGGGCGTTGAGCCGCACGGACCGGATGGCGTACCGCCCGCACACCTCGTGCTCGACGGCCAGGCCACGGCGGACGATGCCGCGCAGCAGGGTCCAGTTCTGGCCGGGGCCGCAGGTGACGATGCCGCCCTCGTGCTGGCGCATCCGGTCCAGCTCGGGGCCGGTCGGGTCCTGGCAGTGCACGCGGGTCCGGCTGTAGTCACGGCGGGCCTGCTGGCGCATCTGGTTCCAGGAACGGCCGGGGCGGTCGGTGACCATGTCAGACACGTCGACCGGGGCGGCCTGTCGCGCCGCGTCCATGGTGGCGTTGATCGCGTCCACCAGCTCGGCGTCGGCGTGAGTCAGCGCGTGCCCCGCGTTGATCAGGGCGAGGGCGCCGGCTTCGATCTGCCACACGGGCTCACCGCGGAGGGCGGCGTCGCGCAGGAACCGCAGGTAGGTGCGGGCGGCGGCGAGGTCGTCGTTGAGGAAGGCGCGGCTGAGGGTGGGGTGCGCGGTGACGGTGATGGCGATCCCCTCCTGGTCGCGGTCGATGCGGATGTGCAGCGCGCCGAAGTCGCGGTAAGCGACGTCTCCGACAGCAAGCGTGGTGTTCAAGTCGGGCTACCTCCCGATCAGTGCCCTTCGGTGCGCCAACACCTCGGGGCAAGTTTTCCGTGTCGCTTGGGAACAGTATTCCGGTCAGACCGATTGCGTGTCAAGCGGGAACATGTATACGATCGTCTCAGTAATCATGAACCCCGTGAGGATGGGACAGATGGACACACAAACCCGATACCCTCGCCGTGTGGCGCGGCAGAAATGGACACCCCCGACCCCCGAGGTTGAGCAGCGCATTCAGGCTGCCGTCGACCTGTTCCACCAGCAGCAGGAGATCGAAAAGAAGTACAAGCAGGCGCTCGCTGCGCTGACCGACATCGAGGGTGACGCAGTGCCGATCGCGCACATGGCAGAGCGACTCAAGGTCGAGCGAAAGACGGTCTACCGGCACCTCGGCCGGTCCATGACCTGACGCCGGCCAGACGAACCGGAGCCACAAGAAAAAGCGGGCCAGGCGGGGATTGGCGTCCCCGTGCTCCTGGCCCTTGACTCGGAGGTAGCCGAGCCCATGTACGACCTTAAGGGTTCACCGTGCCCGAACAACGGTACGACCGGCGATCTTGACCCGGTTGTTGCAGCCCTCCGCGAGAACGCGTCCTTCGACCGCGCGCAAGTTGCCTGGCTCATGGCTCAAGCTCAGCGCTGGGGCTACGACGTCGGCTACGAGCAGGGGCAGCGCGACGAACGCGAGCTGGCGTCCATCGCCGCCGACTACGCCTACACGGGCAGCTTCTCCGCCGAGAACACCCTTCGCGACCTGAAAAAGCGCGACCGGCGGCGAGAAGCCGATGCCGCCGCACGTCTCCCCCGGCCTAGCGACTTCCGCGGACTCGAAACCCCCGACAACCAGGTGGCCGCGTGAAGCACACCAACATGCCGCCGATCGACTGGGGCGACGTCGAGCATGCGCCCCCTTCCCCGGGCGCGGACGCCGGCGACGACGAACGCGCCGAATACGAACACGCCATCGTCCAGCAGATCCGACGCCGGGCCGACTGGGAGTACATCAACCTGCGCGGCCGGGAAGTCGCCCAAGAACGCCGCAAGGTCGAACTCGCCGAACGCGCCAAACAGGAAGCGATGACCTCCACCCGCGTCTTCGACGGGGCATCGTTCCTGCTCACCAAGGACGAGACACCACCCGCGATCTGGGGTTCCGGCGACGACATCCTGTGGGCTCGCGGCGAAGCGCTCATCATCTGGGGCCCCCAAGGCGTTGGCAAGACCACCGTGGCCGGCCAGCTGCTCGCCGGGGCACTCGGCATCCTGCCGACGGTCCTCGGCCTGCCCGTAGTGCCGACCGCGAAGAAGGTGCTCTACCTGGCGATGGACCGGCCCAAGCAGGCCAAGCGGTCACTCGGTCGACTGTTCAAGCCCGAGCACACGGAGATCCTTCGGGAGAAGTTGGTCATCTGGACCGGACCACCACCCGCCGACTTCGCGGTGGTCCCGGAAGCCATGCTCGAGATGGCCCAGATGTACGACGCCGACATGGTGTTCGTCGACAGCCTCAAAGACGCCGCGGTCGGACTCTCCAAGGACGAAGTCGGAGCGGGATACAACCGGGCCCGGCAGCTCGCCCTGTCCGAAGGTGTCGAGGTGGTCGAGTTGCACCACCCGCGCAAGGCCGGGGAGAACGGGTCCAAGCCCGACGGCATCAACGACATGTACGGCTCGACATGGATTCCGTCCGGTGCCGGGTCGGCGGTCCTACTGTGGGGTGAGGCCGGCGACTCGCTGGTCGAGTTCTACCACCGCAAGCAGCCGATGAACACGGTTGGCCCGTTCAAGATTGAGCATGACGCCCATGCCGGCGTCTCCCACGTTCAGGTCGACGACCGCAGTGACCTTGTCGCCCTGGCCCGGCGATGCGCGACCACCGGCGTCTCGGCAAAGGACGCTGCGGCAGCCCTGAACGACGACGCCTCGCCGAACGAGCGTCAGATCGCAGCTGCGCGGAGGAAGCTGCAAGACCTCGAAAAGAAGGGGATGCTCGTCGTCCGCTCCGACGGGGCGAGCAGCGGCGGGCGGGGCAACGCAACGCTGTGGTTTCCAGCCGCGCCGCCCGAGGACATCCGGCGCGAGATGGACCTGCCGAAGCTGCACGACCTCTGCGGACTGCCGCACCTCTCCACCGAGTGCGAAGTCATCTGCTTCTACGAGAACGTTCCGGCACTGGACGTGACCCGCTGCGTCAAGGACACCACCGAAGATCAGGTGGCCCGGATCAGGGTCGAGAACGGGCGCCGGGCACACGACGGAACCCGGCTCTAGAAACCTACGGATAAACCTACGCGATCTTCAAAGCACTAAACCTACGGCCGCAACCTACGCAACCTACGCGATCAAGCAAACCCGCAGGTCAGAAACCTACGCGGGAACCTACAGAAACCTACGCGCCCGGTTCCGTGGAAACCTACGTTTTCCCCCTCCTCTTTAAGGAGGGGGAACGTAGGAATCCCGGAACCCTGATCACCGAGAACGGCCGCCTACTCCATCGGTGCGCCTTTGACTTCCAGGAGGAACGACATGCCGAAACTGACCGTCCAGAACGCCGAGATCAAGACCGCAACCGTTGAGGTGCGCACCCTCACCCTGTCCGGCAAGCAGGTCACCCTGTCAGTGTTCAAGCAGATTGAGAAGGAATCGATCTTCCTGGAGGACGGGCGCCTCGCCGGCGAGGCGTGGGGCCGCGTGAACTACCACCCCGACCCTGAATGCAAAGACCTTGCCACCATCACCCATCACCACATCGTGTGGCAGAAGGGTGGAGATCTACGCCGCTGTCTCATTCTCGAGCAGCTGCGATGGAGCGAGTTTCTTAGCTCGACTGCCGAGGACTTCATGACCATGCTTGCGTTCGACTACTTCCGAGGGGATCGGAGCAACCTTCCACCGTCGGGAGAGCTGCCGTTGATCATGTCTATGTCTAATCACGCCGAGGCCATCGGCATTCGCGAGCCGATGGGTGGCGTCTCCGTGGACTTCGAGGGGCATGAGGCTGCAACTGCCGCTTATCGCTCCTGGCTTGAACTTCAGGCTTCCGACACCGAGTCCGGCCGAGAGCGTCCGGATTGGGGTGGCCGCCCAACTGAGAGCCGGCATGACAGGGCGCTTCGCCTCCATGAGGATGCCATGTCCAAGCTGCAGGCCGTTGTCGATGAAATCGGTGTATCGACCGGAGATTTACGTCAGCGCGTTGCCGACGAGATTGCCGCGGAGGTGCAACGGCGGGACCGCATTCGAGAGGCGGTTCGCAGCATGGTTCGCATGCAGCAGCTGTTCATTGCTGTCTGATCAGCGCCGCTTCGGCGGACGCCCTTTGACCTTCGGTGCAGGCCGATACCGCTCCAGGTGTTTGAGCCGGCGCGGGTCGGCCAGCAGCCACAGCAGCGCGGCGTGCAGAGCCTCGCCGAGAGTCCACCCGCGCTCCCCCAGCGCCTTCTCCGCGTCGGCCTTGACCTGCTCGGTCGGGCGGACGCTGACGGTTGGATCTCGGTGCCGGTCTGCCACGTGATCAGTCTGGCATGTGGACTCCATTAATCACCCTTTCTGAACAGCCATGACCTTGGCCTGAGCCGATAGAATAAGTGGACTCCACTTCCTATCGAAAGGAACCCGTCATGCCTACCGAAGCCATCACCCTGACCAAGGGCGAGTTCAACCAGTTCTGGGACGCCGTGCTCGGCGACGCCTGGTATATCGAGGAGTGGGACGCCGACGACGAGGCAGTCGAGCACGGCCCCGACAGCACGATGCTCACGCTCACCGTGCTCGACCGCGGTTGGCAGGGCAGCAGCGACCCGGCCACGAATGAGTGGCTGACGCGACGGGACCTCGAAACCAACGACACCCTGCCTGTGCTTCGCCGCTGGCTGGCCCGGCAGGAGATGCGACAGGTCAGCGCGTTCATCCCGGCTTCTGCCGTCGGAGAGTTCGAGGCGTTCCTCGCCCGTGTTGGTGGACAGCCGGGTTAAACCTCTGCCGCCCCTTCACCCTTCAAGACCCTCACCGAAAGGACCGACTATGCGCGACCTGTACGTTCTCGAAACGTCCACCGATGACGGCCTGACCATCCGCACCGGACCGCACACCATTGCTGCCGCCATGACCGTGGTCGACGTCTATCTGGCGGGCAGCCACTGGCGGCACCGCTACCTGCCGCTCACACTCGGCACACAGGCCGAACGCCACTGGACCGCCACCATCGACAAACGTCCGGCGCTGAAGGCCGACTTCTTTGTCGCCCTCCGTCGGGCGATCATGGCCGATCCTGAGCACGACGGCCTGGAAAGCGCCTACGTCACTGGGATGCTCGCCCACGTCGACCCGCACCGGCCGATGCAGATGTGGCACGGCGACGAAGAGTGCCGGCTCGGTGAGTGCGGGCACCGGGACCGGGACGCTGACGGAGCCTGCAAGGGCATGGATCCCGCTGACCTGATATGCACCGCATGCACGGCAATCATCGACTCGAACACGGAGTTCGGCCCCTGGTACGGGCCGCATGTGGTTTGGCCATGCCCGGTGATTTCGTCGGCGGCCACTCAGTACAAGGTGCAGGTGATGGCATGACCGGCACCGCCGAAATCGAGCAGGCCGTCGCAGCCGAACGTCAGCGCATCAAGCACCTGCTTGCCCGCCCGTTTCTCAATGCCATGCGCTGCATCCCCGACGGGGAGATCCGCGACGGGTGCCTGGTCTATGACGGGCACACCGTCCGCGAGCAGGCGCGTCAGGCATATCTCGCCATCGACGGCTGACCTCACTCCCCCTTCGACCTTCAGGAGACCGACCAGTGATCCGCATCTACACCCGCGAGGGCCACCCGCACGGCTTCTACGACACCGACAGTCTCGGCATCGAGCAGGCCGAGTCGATCCTGCGTGCCGATGGCGTCTACCGCATCGAGGTGACCGGCGGCGACCGGGCCGGCGACACACTCATCCCGGCCCGTGAGGTGATCCGCATTAAGCGGCTCGAAGACGCCTGACCCCATCTCCCCTTAGACCTTCACCAAAAGGACCGAGCATGACCTACCCGACGCAGATCATCGAGACCCACCAGGCCGCCGAGATCGGCAACTACATCGAGCTCGGCGGCATCATCGCCCGCCTCGAGCAGGAAGACCCGGACCGGGTGGTGCCGATCGGGTTCGCCAACCCGCACTCGTACCGCGGCGACTACAGCGACCTGGCGTTCGAGCCGGTCCGCGACATCACCATCGGGGACATGCTGAACGCCTGTCGCGCCGCTCTCGGTACGACGTTCGAGGGCTACAAAGGCGGCGACTACACGATGACCGAGACCACCGACTGCTGGATCTCGATGCACGGTGAGTCGGCCGACAACAAGATCGGGCCGCTGCTGCTCGAACTCATGCTCCGCCCCTGACCCACCACCCCCTACGGAAGGAGCCCCATGAGCGGCCTTGACTACAAGCATCTGCACGACAAGCTCGTCGACGACCTGATGAGCAACATGCCCGATGACTGGGACATCGACGCCTCCCCCGAGACCATCTGCGTCAGCTACGTCCGTGAGCTCGAACAGCGGCTGATCGCAGCGGGCGGGTCGCTTGCGCGCTGGCCGGGTGACGACTGATGACCACCTACCGCGCCGGCAATCACAACGCCCGCAACATCTACCGTGACGACGAGCACATGGCCGTCGCGTTCACGCCTGAGGATGGCTTGCTGATTGTCGCGGCGCTGAACGAGGCTGAGCACACGCACGGACCGGCCTTGTCTGTTCCCGCCGACTCGTGCACTTGCACCGTCACCGGCCCGGACCCGCACTGTGTTGTGCACTGGGGTCGCCGAGCGAAGGGCCCCAAGCCACCGAACCTGCCCGGCTGCATCTGTGACGGCTCGGGGCGCACCTGCCCGCGTCACGGAGCCGTCATCTAACGGGCCTTTTGCCCCACTTTCCCTTAGGCCTTCAGGAGACCGACATGACCGCCATCCGAATCTTCGTGAACGAGTTCCGAGGAGCGATCGTTACCGACTCGCTCACCTATGAGCAGGCGCTGGCCAGGCTTGCCGACCCGAACGATGTCCTCAACGTCGTGGCGGGCGAGGACGACAAGGGTCGTCGTTACGCGATTCCCGTTCGAAGCATCCGAGCCATCTCGGAGGAGACCCGATGACCACCCAGCAGATCGCCGGCCATACCCTCACCGACCGCCAGCTCGTCGCCCTGCACGGCCTCTACAAAGGTCTGGTGAAGGACAACCACACCGTGTACGGCGTCAACGTCAGCCGGGCCCTGGAAGAGCTCGCCGACCGGGGCATCATCGCCCGCACCGGGATGGGCGCCTACATGATCCCGTTCGGCAGCCCGGGCGAGGCGATCATCAACGCCAGCCTGGACTTCGTGATCTCCGAGCGCCTGTAACCCCACCTCCCCTTAGACCTTCACCGAACGGAGCGAGACATGACCGACAAGACCTACGACCAAGCGCTTGCCGACGTGTTCGGCGGGGTGCCCACCTCAGCCGGCCGCGACACCGAATGGCGCTGGGAACCCGACGGCCACGGCGGCTGGATCAGTGCCCCGAAATGCCACGAGCCGAACTGCCCGGACTTCGGCAGCTTCAACTTCGGCGAAGGCACCTGTCCCGCAGAACACACCGAGGAAAGACCGTGACCGCCATGCGCTTCTACAACGACACCGACCACCGCCAGTGCTCCGCCGTTGACGAGCAGGGATTGGACTGCGCCGCGCCCGAGGGACACGAGCCGCCGCACGCGAACGTCAACGGCAAGTGGACCACCATGACCGAGCCAGTCGGCGGCTACCTGCTCACAGACCTGGGCGTCTACCCCGACGAACGCTGCGACGCGACCGCCGTGGTGGACAGCCCGCACGGCACCTAGCAGTACGAGATCCGCTGCGCCCTGCACCACGAGCACGACGCGCACGAACAGCCGCACACGGACGGCGCGGGCGCGTTCTGGGGCAACGACGAGGAGGTGGAGTACCGGTGACCGTTCCGCAACGACAAGGAGCCGCTATGACCGCCGTCTGGGTGGTGACCCGTCACGAACCCGACAACGGACCCAGCAGCGTCATCGCCGTTACCGCCAGCCTGCCCGGCGCGCAGAAGTCCTGCACCGATGACGCCCGTCCCGACTGGCCGCAGCTCGAACTTGAATGGGTGCAGCAGTCCTGGGGGTCGTGGACGACGTACGTCACGGACGGCGCGCCCTACTACACCGTAGATCCGTGGGACGTCACCGCCTGACCTTCACCACCCACTACCGGAAGGAACCCGCATGAGCGCCAGCACCCCCGGCCCCGCTGTCGACCTGATCGAGCACGCCGTCGGCATCATCGTTAAGAGCAAGAGCCAACCGCATACCGCCCCCTATCACTGGGCAGGCGCACTCTGGGAAGCCGGAATGCTCGTCGCTCCCGGCGCCACCCCACCAGCCAACAAGCCAGGCGCCCTGACCGTGACCCGCGGCCTGCCCGGCTGCGGCAAGACCACCTACGCTCGCGCCTGGGTGGCCGAGTCCCCCGCCACCCGCTCCCGCTGTAACCGCGACGACCTGGGCCTGTCCATGCACGGCCGGCGCTTCTACGGCGACGAGACCTTGTTCGGGCCGACCGAGGATGCGATCACGATCGCGCAGCACGCGATGATTGTGGCGTTACTGACCGCTGGCCGGGACGTGATCTGCGACGACACGAACCTGGACAACGTGCGACTGGTGGCGCTGGTGAATGCGGTGCAGGCAACCGGCGCGGAGATCTGGTTCGAGGACATGCGTGACGTGCCTCTCGAGACGGTCTTCGAGCGCAACGACCAGCGCGCCGGCACTGCCGCGTTCGTGTCCGAGCAGGTCATCCGGGGCATGTGGGAGCGATACATCGCGGTCCGCGAGACGAGCCCGCTGTGAGCACCCGGTCCGAGAAGCTCGACAAGCAGTTCACCTACCAGCAGACCGTCTACGCGACCACCAACGACCCGGCAGAACTGTTCGTGTCCGTTGACCGCCTGACAGTCCTGCTGGCCTCTCAGACGCGCGCAGAACCGGACCGGGTGCGCCGGTGGGTGAAGGACGAGTTGGAGCGCCGTGCGGATGCTGGGGAGTTGCGGCGGTGGCTTGAGGTGCACGGCCCGTCGCACCGGGCGGACCGCGTTGACCACTACCTCCTGCCCGCTGCCTGACCTCGAAGAGCATCAACTGGAAGGAAACCGCGTGACCTACCCGCCTCAACCTGCCGACCCGCACCTTCCCCCCTCCGACGCCCTACTCCTGCCGCAGGAGTCCCCGCGAAACCGCCTGCGCTCAGCCCTGATCGTCGCCGTCGTTGCGCTGATCTTGATCGCCGTAGTGTTGGCCATCGTGTTCTCGGCCCGCAGCGACAAGCTGACCTCGGCCGGCGCCCAGCGTGCCTGCCGCACCGCGGTCGAGCAGGAATGGGAGCGTCGGCGGGACATCGCCGAGCAGGGCGACACCAGCAACATCCTGCCCTCCACGCAGGGCATCGACCTGGACGAGACGTGGGAGTCCGGTGACGGCTGGAAGGTGAACGCGACGGTGAGGTACACGCTGACCGCGTTCGTTGTGGGCCCGGTCGAGAACACGCTCAGCCTGACGTGCACGGCGTCGGGGTCGGACGATGATCCGGTCACGTCAGTGACCAACCGCAGCTGACCTTCAAGACCACCAACCGGAAGGAACCCGCATGGGCATGAACCTCGACGCCACCCTCGCCTACGGCTACGACCTGGGCACCGACGAGGATCCGAAGTTCGCCGAGAAGGACAGGTATGGCCAGCCCGAACTGGACTGGTTTGACCCCGAAGCGGAGGACGAAGACGAGGGTGCGAAGGGTTTCGTGGAGCAGTTGTTCAACCACCTGTACGCGCAGATCGATAACCCGGAGCCGGCCGAGTATGACTTCCAGCGGCAGCGGCAGCGGGTCGCCGAGCAGCATTACGGGGTCAAGATCGCGCATTCGGGCAGCCACGAGTACCCGGGCTACATCCTCATCGTGCCGATTATTCAGGAGTCGGTGAACTGGTCGGACACGCTCGCCCTCGACCCGGCGGTGATCGGCGAACCGCGACCCGAGTGGGACGCCAAGCTCACCGCGGTGCTGAAGACCCTCGGCATCACCCCGACCCAGGACGGCCCGAAGTGGCTCGTCTTCCCGTGCTATGGCTGAGGGCGCGGCATGACCTACCGCACCGGCAACCACCACGGCGTCACCATCGTCGACGAGAGCCCCGGCGTCTGCTGTGGCCGGCTAGGCCATGACTGCAAGCGCGGTCACCTGGTCGCGGTGGTGGTGGACGGCGGTGAGGAGCTGGCCGAGCGGATCGTCCGGGGGCTGCACCTGCTGGCGCTCAGCGAGAGACTGGCACCGAAGTCGTGTACAGCCGAGACCCGCTCGTGGGATCACTTCACCCCGGAGCAGGTGGACAGCTACTGGATCCGCTGCACCCTCACCGGCTCGCACGACGAGCATGAGGACGAGAACACCGGGCTGACGTGGCGGGCGGAGGCTGGGTCGTGACCGACCGGCCGGTCCTGTTGCTCGACGTCGACGGCGTCCTGAACACCTTCCACGACAGCTGGGGTGCCCCACTCATCCGCACCCGCTGCACCGGCCAGCCGATCCGGTACGCCCCAGCCATGTTCGACCGGCTCCGCGACATCGTCGACGCTGGCCTGGTCGAGGTGCGCTGGTCGACCACGTGGTGCGGCATTCGCCCTCAGCTCAACGCCCTGACCGAACTGCTCGGCATCGAGGCGACACCTGCTTTCGGCCCAGACCGACCGCAGTCGAAGACGTGGGGTGACCTGAAGGTCGAGGCCGCCCTTGCCGCTCTCGCCGAGGGCCAGCGGATCGTGTGGGCCGACGACGAGGAAGCCGCCGCGGGCCGTCGGTTGCGCCCGGCGATTGCGCAGGCCGAGAGGGAGGGGCGGGCATTGCTGCTGACGCCAGTTTCCGAGCTCGGACTCCAGCCGGACGACCTCGACGAATTGGAGGCGTTCGCGTTGCGGGCAGGAATGAGGATCTGATGGCCGACCTGCGGGATCAACTCACCGCCCTGCTCGTGCTCGACGCCGTGCTGGACGACTGGGCCATCCCCGGCGCATGCAGGCCACTACCCACAGGCCGGTCCACAAGCAGCTGCGGCAGGCAAGATGAGGGCATGACCCCCGAACAGCACCGCGCCCGCTCAGCCGCCGTCGCCGCTGAAGCGGAAGAGTTCTACGAGTTCAAGCTGAAGGGCTTGGCCGTGTCGTCTGGTGCCTACAGTCAGCAGGTGGCACGGTTCAACGGCCTGGCCGTGCTGGCGCACACGCATGCCTTGCTCGCCGCGGGGCCGACTTCTCCCCCGCCCGGCCCGTCGCACATCCCCACGAACGAGCGGCTCGACATGTCCGGCGACGACGGCAGCTATCCCGGTTCGTGAACAGCCGGTTAACGAGCAGGTCAGCACACAAGATTCGGCTCGCCCCAAAAGTCAGACCGATCTCATACACGACCGGCGGAACAAACATCACTCCGGTTGGTAGCCGTGGTGTGGTGGGTACGCAAACCGGTTCGCTGAGCGGACCACACCCGCACACGGACAATCACCTGCGAACAGGTTGGGCATTAACGACACAACACGAACACCGGATGCGGGCCGGGTCGAAAACCTGACCGAACGGATGAGGCCGACGCCGTAACCAAGCGGCGCTCAACCCTGTTTCCCCAGGTGGACACACATCAATACTCGTGGGGGAACGTTGTGGACCAGCCGAAAGACACCACCCAAGACCTGGGCGTCATAGCCCCACCCGTAGCCGCACCAAGCCCGGCCAGACGAGCCGGGCACCGCACCTTCATCGCCGGCGTCATCCTCGGCGTCGCCACCTACATCATCGGGCTCAGCGCGTCGATCCTGTCCGACGAAGGCAACGTCTTCGAATCCCAGCCCGCGCAGATCTTCGGGGCGATCGGGCTGGTCACCCTGATCTCCCTCAGCGGGGCGTTGATCAGCGCCGGTAGTAACGCCCGGCAGTTCCAAAAGCAGCTTGATGAGGAGCTGGCGCCGCTCCGCAAGGTCGTGGCGGACCTGGTCCGGGGTGTCGACGCCAATCGGATCCTGCTCGAGCGGCTCACCCTCGACACGCGGGAACGAGACGAGACCAAGTTGGGCATCGTGGCGGTGCTGCCGGGGCGGGTCAACGAGAACGGCGAACGGATCGGGGACCTGTCCGGCAGCATCTCCGAACTGGTGAAGGTCGTCGAGGACATACAAGGCCGCATGAAACGGGTTGAGCAAGTCGTAGCGCCCGAGGCCGGCGGGTACGTCCAGGGGCTTGAGCACGGCATGCAGTTGCGGCGCGATGCGTTCGGCAACAACGGTTGACAGTTCCCTATCAGCAGTCCGAGCTAGCCCGGTAGCCCGATAGCCCGCAAGTCCACTTTGATCATGACCCTAGGGTTTCGGGATGATCAGTGGGCAAGGCGGTGCCATGTACCGCCGTCTCGCTGCCCAGCTTCGCGAGCAGATCCGTACCGGCCGCTACCAGCCCGGGCAACTGCTGCCCAGCGAGACCGCCCTCCATCAGGAGCACGGGGTGTCTAGGCTGACCGCACGCGCCGCCATCAACGTGCTGCGCGCCGAAGGCTTGGCCGAGCTCCAGTTCGGGCGGGGTGTGGTGGTGCGAGAACCAGTCGAGGTCGAGGAGTTCACCCCGCCTGCCGGCGCGCTGGTGTCCGCGCGGATGCCCACCGACGACGAGCGGACCGAGTTTGGCCTTCCCGAAGGAGTGCCACTGTTCTCGATCACCATGCCGGACGGGTCGGTCGAGGTGCTCCCAGCGGACCGGTGGCGGCTACGCTCATCAGGCCGGTAAGGGGCCGACACGCCCGAGGGGAAGCAGTCGCGCCCCCACGGTGACCCCAAAGCTCTATCTGCCTCAGACCACCCTCTCGGCGATCTGGCGTTTCTGCAGCTCACAGGCGTCCTGACCGTTGGCAACGAATATCCGCCTTAGGTCACCCAGTTCCCATTCCTGTTACTGCCTGACCTGCATGCAGGCAGGAAAGCCCTGGTCAACGCGTAGATCCACTGACCAAGCTCGACCACGGAAAACCAAGTTCGGCCAAAACGGTGACCCCGTGCCCCCAGCCTGGTCGTTACCGTCACCGGCTATGGCCTCGTTAGAACATCGCGGCGAATCGGTCCGGCTGAGCTGGCGGCTGGGTGGCTCCCGGGAAGGATCCCGGCAGAGTTGCACCTTCCGCGGGCCGTATGCGGACCGCCTAGACCTTGCCGAGGCCGCCAAGCAACTTGTTGAAGCGCGCAGGCACAACATCACCCGCGACGAGGCGTACACCGCAGTCCTCGGCGAGGATGCCGCAACCGCCGACGACGTGGTGCCGACGTTTAAGGCCTGGGTGGACATGTGGCTGCAGGAACGGGAACGAGCCCGCGACATCGAGGCGCAGACGATCCGTAACTACCGGTGGGAACTGACCGCACGGGTGGTGCCGCGGCTCGGGCATCTGCGGCTGACCGACATTGATGCGGCGGCGGTGAAGGACTGGGCGGGCTGGGTGTCGAGCCGGCGCACCACCCGCGGTAACCGCAACCGCAACATGCTGGCCAACCAGCTGCTGTCACCGACCACGATCGGTAAGACCTACCGGATTCTGCACGCCTGCCTGGGCGGTGCGGTGCCCCGCTGGCTGGCATCGAATCCGGCGGCCCGCCCGGACGGGGCGCGTAAGAACGCGCACGGCCTGCCGAAGCGGGAGAGGTTCGAGGGGATGTTCCTGCGCCCGCACGAGGTCGACCTGATCCTTACGCATTGCAAACCGCAGATCGCCGACGCGGTGCGGGTGGCCCTGGCGACCGGTCTGCGGCTCGGTGAGTTGCTGGCGCTCGAGGCACAGCACATCACCAGCAACGGCGCTCAGACGGTGGTGCAGGTGCGGCAGACGTTGAAGGACGACGGAACGATCGGGGCGCCGAAGTCGGCCGCAGGTGTTCGGGCGATCCCGGTGGACGAGGAGACGGCCAGGCTGCTGCAGCAGCGGACGCTCGGGCTGCGACCCCGTGACTTCGTTTTCCCGAATCCGTGGGGTGCGGTGTGGACCGAGGACAACTTCCGGAAGAGCTATTGGTGGCCGGCGGTGGCCGCTGCTCAGCGGTGCGTGGAGCATCCGCCGCCGTTGCCGCCGTACAAGGGCCGCGGTCGGCGACCGCAGTGGAAAGATCAGGATGTGTCGACGTGTGCGTGTCCGGGGCGCTTGCATCGTCGGCCGAGACCGCATGATCTCAGGCACACGCATGCATCGGCTTTGATCAATGCGAAGTGGTCGCCGAAGAAGGTGCAGGTCAGGCTGGGCCACGCCAACTATGCAACGACGATGAACACATATGCGCACCTGTGGGACCTGGGTGAGGCCGAGGAGCTCGAGGCGGTGGCGCAGCTTTTGAAGCCGGCCCCTACGCCTCGCCGCGTACCTGTTCGATCAGTTCGGCGGCGCGCCGTTCGGCGTACTTCGCCTGATCCTCGAGCAGCGCCCTGACGACCCTGGCTTTCTGCTCGTCGGTGAGATCGGGACTTCTCATGATCTGGATGAGGGCGACGTCGGCGGGGTGGGACATTGCCGCGGCTTTCGGAATCGTGTAAGTCGTGGTGGTCGTCTCGGCAGGGGCGCTGACGATCACCTGCGGTTGCCCTCCTTCGAGGATGGCGGCAATGCTTCCTGGCGCCCATCGCAGGGCGTGTTCGAGGACGGCGAGGGTGTTGCGGTGGTAGCCCTGCCGGCGGCCGGATTCGATGTCGCCGAGGGTGCGCAGGCTGACTCCTTCGACCGCGGCGGTGAGGTCTTCGCGTCGGCGGTAGCCAAGTTCGATGCGGCGGGCGGTTACGTGTTGCCCTAGTCGTTGCCAGTCAGCCATGCGGTCATTGTGGTGGCAATTAGTGGCAAGTCCAAGTTGAGCATGCGTGTCGGTCACGAGGATCCTCCCGATTGATCGACGACCATCACTCACCCTATCGGCAGCCAACACGAACGGATTAGCCGAACTAGCCAACACACGGCACACCTCGCCACCAACCGCTTGCATACTTGCCACTAGTTGCCTACGGTGAGTGGCATGCGAACGCAGACCAACGGCGAGACAATCCGCCGCCTCCGGGATGAGCGTGGGCTCACCCTCAAGGAGCTGGCGACGCTCGCCGACATCTCCGAAGCCCACATGTGCCGACTCGAGAACGAGTCCCGGCACGGACGCCGTGACGTACGAATGCGCGTCGCCGCGGCCCTCGGCGTCACCCTCGCCGACATCAGCAAGCCCGTTCCGCACGTCCCGCAGCAGCGCGACAAGGCAGCCGCCTGATGGCCGCGACGATCCCGCTCGCCGAGCTGGCGCGCCTGGTCGCCCTCGAAGCACACCGAGTCTGGCCGCTCGCCGAGGTTGCCAACATCACCGGTTTCTCCCAGCGCTGGCTGGAGAAGGAATGCCGCGCCGACCGGCTCGAGCACACCCACGAAGGCCATACCCGTGGCATGACCGTCGCCCAGATCGGCCTGCTGGTAGCCAGCCGCAAGAGCGGGGTGACTGCCGTTGATGCGAAAGCCGGCCAACTCTCTGCCGTGAACCAAGCCGTTGCGGCCACCTTGCGCAGTGGTGCGTCCCGAACGCGAAGGCGCGCTGCGTGACCCGCCAGCAGCAGATCACCGCCACCGCGAACGCCTCGGTGAACGCCTGGCCATCGGTGTCCCGCGCCGCCCTGCTCGAGCGGCTGCAAACGCCGGCTGCGGTGAAGCCGCTGAACGTCGGCTTCTCGGTGGACGTCGGCGAGGACCTGCCGCTGTTCTGCCGGGACATGGCCGAGGTGCGCAGGCTGCTGGCCCGCCGTGACCTGCTGGCGTCCGAGCTTCGCGACGCCGCCTGAAACGCAGAACGCCCAGCCGACGCAACCGGCCAGGCGTTCCCATTCCTGCTCAACGCACCACTCAGTAGGGAGTGACGAACGTTGATAACTCAAGACGATACGACCACCGCGTCAACCCCGGCCACCCGCCCCCGGAACGTTGGCATGCGGGTTCCCTCGTTGGAGCACCGCAGCACCGTCCACCCGATCCCCCGCCTCGACTGCATCGAGTGCCGTCCCGACCCGTGTGTGTGCGGCGCCCGCCTGTGCCCGGACGAGAGTGCGCACCGCCGTGACCTGGTGTCGTCGGAGTCGTACTGGCGGACGGTCGCATGATCCCCCGCCAGGAGCCGTTGCCGTTCGTTGCCTCGGGCTGCGTGATCGAGGCGTCCGAGCTGCAGGTGCCGGTGTTCGTAGAGGGCGCCGGTACGCGCACGCAGTCGTGGTTTCGCTGGTCGGCGTCGTGCGGTGCCGTGCAGGGCGGTGACCAGCGGTCGAGTCACCCGGACCTGGCGGTTGAGCGTGGTGTCCGTACGCACGTGTGCGGGGTGACCCGGTGAACCGCTGGTGGCGCACGTTGCTGGCCCGTCGTCGGGCAGCGAATACCTTGCCGGGCTCGACGGTGGAGATCACCGTGTTCCGGCGACGTCGCTGGCCGGTCCGGGCGAAGCGCAGGGCCGAGTCGTGACCGCCGTCCTGATCCTGCTGGCTCTGGTGGTCGGTGTTGCTGTGGGCCGCGGTCTGCCGAACCGCCGCGAGTTCAACCGCGGTGTCGTGTACGGCCGCGCCTCTGAGCTGCTCGAGCACGGTTGGCGCCCGGACATGGCCTTGGCTGTTCCGCGTCCGCGCCGTTGGCGGCGCCTGGACCGCAAGCCGGAGGAGCCGGCGCCGTCGTACGCCCCGTGGGTCGACGCCCACCGCTGATCTTCCCTGTCCTGTTCTTGCCCGCATCCTGTTCGAGAGAGACAGCTGTGTCTGATACCCGTGTCCTGCCCGACGAGTCCCCCACCCGTGACCTGCGGCATTCCGCCAAGCAGCAGCACGCGATGGGCAACCAGCGCCCGCAGGCGTACCGGCCGCGTCACGCCGCCCCGGAACCGTGGGGTGACACCCACGTGATCGAGCGGGTGCGCATCGGTACCGAGCCGGTTGCCTCGACGAAGACCCTGCTTGTGCCGTGTGACCCGCCGTCGCATCGCATGCCGTCGCGTGCGCCTGGCGCCGCCCTGGCCGCTCAGCAGTCGAACACTTCGCGGCTATCGGGTGCGCGCAAGGTGCTGGCCGAGGCGCTGCGGTCCCTGCGGAGTGCGCTGTGACCCTTCTGGACTTCATCGCGTTCGTCGACGAGTGGGCGATCCCGACCGCTGTGGCCGGTCTTGCTCTGGCCGGCGCGGGTCTGCTTGGTATCTACCAGCCGTGGAATCGGGGCGCCGAGTGAGCGTCGACGTGGAGGGGCTGACCGCGGTCGCGGTAATCCTCGGGCTGGCGGTGGCCGGCGCCCGGCTGGTTACTGGGCGCCCGGCGCGGCCCGGTCTGGTTGCGCGGTGGCGAACCCGTAGGGCTGAGGCGGCTGAGCGGCGGGAGATGAGTCGCATGTTGCGGTCGGTGG
>JADMIO011430546.1_pt1 | contig 38331 bp, 33 predicted proteins | sample 8958161 | NCBI WGS metagenome assembly JADMIO01 (sample SAMN16585339, study PRJNA669376) | soil metagenome | isolation source: Crop rotation soil | place: USA: Cullars Rotation, Alabama | collected 2011 | reverse complement strand
GGTCCAGCAGCATCCGCAGCAATTGCTGCGCTTCCTCCGAGTCGCGCTCGCAGAGCCGCGCGATGATGGCGTCAAAGATTTCGCCCGCGGCTTTGCGCGAGAACGTGAGCGCGACAATTTTTTCCGGCGCCACGCCCGCGGCCAGCAGCTCGAGGTAGCGCAGCGACAACTGGTACGTCTTGCCGGACCCCGCGGATGCCGAGATGGCCTTGTGTCCGAGCTTGTTCTTCATGAGGTGCGCGCTTCCATCGCCTTCAAGAAGGCGTCCTCATCGATCCCGACGCTGATCCCGCCCGGAAACAGCGCTTCAAAATTGTCAAAGTCCACGTATTCCGCCGGCGGCCAGAATCGGCGGGCCTTTAAATCGCGGATCACGCCTTCCGCGCATTCGCGGGCCGATTTTTCAACGGCTTCGTTGTAGCCAGGCCACAAGGCGATGGCGGTGCCGCTGACGGCCTTGGGCAAATGAAAATAGCCGACCTCCATTTGCCGGCCCCGAAATTCGGCCTCGTTTTTCAGGAGCATGCCGTACAGCGGCAGCTGCAGGTCCAGCCAACGCTGGTCGCCGTAAATGGCGTATGGCGATTCGTCGCCACGCGCCTTGCCCAAGTGCGTTTTCTGCGGATCCTTGGCCGTGTCGAACGTTTTGTAATCCAGCACGCGCACGATTTTTCGTCCGCGATGTATATCGATGCGATCGACGCAGCCTTGGATTTCCATCCCGCCCATAGTGCTTTTAAATCGCCGTTCCGTGCTCACGATTTCCCAGCCGTCCTTCACGGTTTGGGCGTGGACGCGCGCGGCGGCGGCCAACCGCTGCCGGGCCGATTCCAATTGCACGAGCACCGGCAGCGGCGCGTGCATTCCAAATCGCGCGGCCACCCACGCTTCGGCAACGCCGCCCAGGAAGCGCGATATTTTTTCCGCGTCGGTTTCGCGGCACAAGTCGGGGTCCGAGGCCATGGCCTGCAGCGCGGTGTGCACGAGGTTGCCGAACTCCATCGCGTCGAGTTCCGCCTTTTCCGCGTCGACCGTTTCCATCTCGAGCACGTGGCCCAGGTAAAAACGAAACGGACAGGCCAGGTAATCGCGGAAGCCCGTGACGTGCATTCGTTTCAAATCCAGGGAAACGCCCGGCGGAGGGCTCGCGTCCAATTTGAAACTGGCCGACCACGGCAAATTGTCGCGCTGTTCCTCCCGACGCCGGAACAACTGGCGGGCCCGCGCGGCCAGTTCGGCGCCGGCACAGCGGAACAACAGGCGCGACGGCTTCAAGGGGTCGCCCACGCTGCTCGTTTTCCCGACTACAAAACAAACGCGCCCGCCCTTCCGCCGCGATTCAATGAGCGATCGCATCAGGAACGCGTCGCGCGCCAGCAGCCGCGCATCGTCGCGGATGCCGAGTCGGGACCGCAGGGAATCGGGCAGGAACGCATCACGGGAATGACTGACCGGGACCACGCCGTCGTTCATGCCGGTCACGATCAGGAAAGGCGCCTCGTTCCACGGCAATTCGAGCCAGCCCTCCAAATCGATGTCCGACGGGTCGCGATCCGGGTAATAGCGCCGGCCGCGCAGCGATTGCCGCAGCAGTTCGAGCCCGTCGCTGATATTCAGGTCGGGCAATGCGGCCAGTTCTTCGATCACCAGGTTTATTTCGTTGGCGACGCTGACAAACGCGGCGCCCGCTTCACGCTGCGGATCGATCGTATGGAACGAGTACGCCAGGCGCAGGAAATCGCGGATGGATGACAATGCCAATGCTTCGCGGACGAACGCGATGCCACGGTGAAGATCGACGTCCTTATCGGACGGCTTGACGTCTTCGACGAGGAGCGGAAGCTGATCGTTCTGGCAGGCGTCGAGTTGTTCCAACATGCGGCGACCGTTCACGCCGCGGGCCTTTTCCAGGAATTGGACGACGTCGGCGTGACGGAGAAAACGCGCCAGGTCCTGGAACCGCTCCCCGTTGCGAAGGTCGCAGTAGATGGAGAGAAGGTGAAAGATGGGATGGCCGGACACGGGCTGGCCCGCGGGATCGAACGCGGAAAGTCCTTTCGCGTTCAATGCGCTGGCCACGTGCGGCACCACGTCCGTATCGGGCACGCCGACGGCCAGTTGTTTTGACTTCGATCCGCTGATCAAATCCAGGACCTGCCGGGCCTGACCGGCCGGCGAGGCGGCGAGCAGAATATTTTCGACCGGGTCCGGAATTTCGATTTCCGCGTCGCGCCATTTTTCAACGAGGGGCAGCCCCCACGGGCTGAACGTCTCGGCCATGTCATCCGGTGCGTGGATGAGGACGTCCATGGGGACGTGGGCTGCGATTTTTTCCCACGCGCGCAGTGCCAGCGGCGCCGGGTCGGGAACGGCGGCGACGACGATGCGTTTTACGCCGGCGGGCACCTCCGGTTTTTCCGCCCGCTTCAATTCAACGATGCAGGGATCGCGCAGTTTCCGTTCGGCCAGGACCTGGAGATATTCCTTTTCGAGTTTCCGCAGGTCGTGCCACCGGTCCAGTTCGTGGATATGCGCGCCCTGCTGCTGGATGACGTCCGCGATCGTCGCCCCGCCGTCCGCGAGCGTTTCCCGCAGGCCCTGCAGCAGCGACGAAATGCGGAGGGCCCAGCCGAAATCGCGCGCGAGCGGGACGGTCGGCATCAAGGCGGAATATTTTTTCAGGTCGACGCGCTGTAAAACGTCGCACCAGGCCGCGGCAACCTGGATCGGCCCGGCTTCGTCCGCGGCCGCGCCGTCCGGCTTGAGAAAAAACGCGGGCACCACCAGTCGCGGGGCCAGCAGGCCGGTGTCGCGTTCCGCGCACCGGCGGGCCAGGGCTTCCCGCAGGCGCCGGCCGGCCTGCTGCGTCGACACGATAACCAGCAGGTCGCTCAAATCGACGGGCCGGCCCGCTTGGTTTTTCAGCAGGTAGTCACAGACTTTCTGCGCGAGCGGGGCGCCCCAGCCGAGAAAATGTCGAAGGACGGACATGCCGCATTGTTCCAATCGTTGGAAACATTTAACAAGGATTTTCCAATGATTGGAAATTTGCTACGGTCGGCCGCGATGAAACTAGGGCTCGTCTGGTGCCTGCTGCTGCTCCCCACGGTCGTCTTTGCCGAGCGCAAATGGCGGGAAAAACTCGATTGCCGCCTGATCCCGAACGAGTCGAACGACGGCGACAGCTTCCACGTGAAGTGGCACACGCGTGAATATATTTTCCGTCTGCTCTTCGTCGACACCTGCGAATCGGAAACGAGCCTGCCCGAGCGGCTCGCCGAACAGGCGGCCTATTTCGGCATCTCGGACAAGGACGTGGTCAGGATGGGCAAGGAGGCCAAGAAATTTTCCGCCGATTGGCTCAAGGAACCGTTCACGGCCTACACGCAGTTCGACGACGCGATGGGCCGTAGCGACAAGGACCGCGATTACGCAATCATCACGCGGGGCGACGAGGACCTGGCCGTCGCGCTGGTGAGCCGCGGCCTGGCGCGGATCCACGGCAAGCAGGAGGTGCCGGACGACATGGCCAGCGTGCAAACCATCCGTTTCCGTTTGAAAAAGGCCGAAGCGGACGCGCGCCAGAACAAACTCGGCGCCTGGGCTTTTTCGACGAACATGACGCCGAGTCGCTTTGCACCGCCGCCTTCCCTCCCGACCCGGCCGGCGCTACAGCCGGCCGTCCCCACCCCCACCCTCACAGCCGCGCCCGCAGCGGCAATGTTGCCGGACATCACGCAGCAACAAGTTTCGGTTCCCCGCGCGCTCCAGGTTTATTCCCTGCTCGATCCGACGCGGTTGGTCGGGTACCTGACGGCGGGCAAGGAAATCACGGTCTTGAAATCAGAATCCCCCACGATGGTCCGTATCCGCTTCAGCGGCGCCGAAGGCAAGGTGTTCGAGGCCCAGTGCCGGCGCGCCGACCTGGGCATTTAAAAAATCCGTGTTCATCCGCGCCCATCCGTGGTTTATTGTTCGGCAAGGCACCCATGAAAGCAGCTGATCTACGCGGCATCCTTGGCTACATCGCGCGGTTTCGCGACAAGGTGTTCATCCTCAACATCGACAGCGCGGTGCTGGCGCACGAAAATTTTCACAACCTGCTGCTCGACGTTTCCGTCCTGCGCAGCCTGAACATCAAGCTCGTGCTGGTCCACGGCGCGAGCTACCAGATCCGCGAGCTGTCCAAATCGATGAACGTGACCGCGTCGGACCTCGACGGCATGGGCATCACCGACAAGGCCACGCTGGACCTCGCGATCCTCGCGTCCAACCGCCTGATGCACGAAATCCTGGAAGGCCTCAACGAAACCGACCAGCGGGCCGTGGTGACCAATGCCATCGTGGCCCACCCGGCGGGCATCCTCAACGGGCGCGATTACGAATGCACCGGCAAAGTGGAACGCGTGGACGTGGACTTCCTGCAGAATCTTTTGGACAACAACGTGATCCCGGTCATCCCGCCCCTGGGCTTCGACGGCAACGGCCGCACCTACCGCGTGAATTCGGATCAGGTGGCGCTGGAGGTATCGGAGGCGCTGCGGGCGGCCAAGCTGATTTTCATCACGACGAGCAACGGCGTGAGCGGCGGCGGAAAATTGAGCACCCAATTTTCCGTCCAGGAAGCGGAGGATTACCTCAAGAAGCACCGCTCCGAGCTGCCGCCGGAAATGGTGTCCAAACTGCAGCACGGCCTGCGGGCCTGCCGCAACGGCGTGCAGCGCGTGCACATCATCGACGGCCGCCAGAACGAGGCGCTGTTGAGCGAAATTTTTTCCAACGAAGGCATCGGCACGATGATCTACGCCAACGAGTACGAGGCGATCCGCCGGGCCAAGAAAAAGGACGTGAGCGCCATCATGGGCCTCATCCGCGAATCGGTGAACGCGCAGGCGTTGATCCCGCGCACGCGCGCGGAAGTGACCGCGCGCATCGGGGATTTCCATTTGTTCGAAATCGACCGCAACGTCGTGGGCTGCGTGGGCATCCGGCCGTACGACGGCGGCGCGGACAAGGTGGCCGAGCTGGAGTGCCTGTACGTGGCCGAGGCGCACGAGAACCAGGGCATCGGGCGCAAGCTCATGGACTTTACGGAAAACGAAGCGCGGCAGATGGGCGTGCGGCGGCTCATCGCGTTGTCCACGCAGGCCTTTAATTATTTCCAGCAAAAGGGCGGCTTCCGTGAAGGCACGGTGGAAATGCTGCCTGCCGAACGCCGCGCCAAATACGACCAGAACGGGCGGAATTCCAAGATCCTTTACAAGGACCTGGGCTAGTCGACGCGTATCTGCGCTCGCGGCCACCGGGCGCCGCGACTACAATCGCTTCCATGCGCATCGCCGTTTTATCCGACATCCACGCGAACCTCGCGGCCCTCGAAGCCGCGGTCGAACATGTGGACGCGTGGAAACCGGACACGGTGATCGTGGCCGGCGACGTGATCAACCGCGGCCCGCGGCCACTGGAATGCCTGGCCATCATCGAGGAACGCCGCGCGTTTGCGGGCTGGAAAATCATCCGGGGCAATCACGAAGATTACGTGCTCAGCGAGGCGGAAGACCGCGCCCATCGCCCGGACTGGGAACGCAAACTTTGCCAACACTCGGCCTGGACGTGCAGCAAAGTCAAACACCGCCTCGCGGAACTGGTCGCCTGGCCGGACCGGCTCGACCTGCCCGGCGGCGTCCGCGTCATGCACGCCTCCGCGAAAGGCAACCGGGCCGGGTTGTATCCCCACATGGGCAACGAAGTGATACGCGGCATGATCGACCCGGCGGCTTCCGTTTTCTGCGTCGGCCACACCCATGTGCCCTTCGCGCGAACGGTTGAAGATACGTTGGTGGTGAACGCCGGCGCGGTGGGCATGCCGTTTGATGGCGACGTGCGGGGCTGCCTCGCGCACCTGGAAAAAAGCGGGGAAACCTGGCGCGTGGATTTTGCGCGCATCAACTACGACCGCGCGCGGACGGAACGCGATTTCGTGGAGTCGGGCTACCTCGAGCACGGCGGGTCGATGGTGAAATTGATCTACAACGAATTCAAAACCGCGCGGCCGCGGCTGGGCGAATGGCACCGGCTGTTCGAACAGATGGTCAAGAACAGCCACATCACTATCGAAGCCTCGGTGGAAGAATTGCTGACGTCGCCTTGAGTCGACTCGTTATTGGTTAATCGTTAATCGGCCGATTAACGAATAACGATGAACGAGCCGACCTCACCGCGCGTACGCGGCCACGTCGTCGGGCAGAAAATTCAGGTACGCGAGATACGCCTTCGGCAGTTCGTTGACCGCCGACTCGGTGACGTTGTAGGCGCGGGCGCTGGGTCCCTGCGGCAAGACCCAGCCGTCCTTGATCACCAGGTACGGCGGCAGGCGCGCGTCCTCGGGATACGTCACTTCAAAAATCATGGTGCGCGAGGCGGTGCCGAAATAGTGGTAGTTCTTTTCCAGTTCATCCTGTGACACATCCACGAAACGGTCGAAGCGGCTGCGGCCCAGCGTCGTTTCCAAGGCCGAATACAGGTCATCGCGCACGGCGGTGCCTTTTTCCACGAATGGCGGGATGTAGAGCATGACCTTGCCGGGCGTGCTCTGGGTGACCGTCATCATGGCATTTTCCAGTTCGCTGATGCTCTGGTGCGTGGCCATCAACGCGTCGTCCACGTAACTTTTTTCCTGCGGATTGACCTGCAGCAGGTCGGCCAGGTCGGCCTGCAGCGTGAAGTCGTCGTTCACCGGCGAGAGTTTCAGGTTGGACACCAGCCGCTCGGGCAGCGGGTATTTGCCGCGCACGTTGCGCAGCACCCAGTTGCCCAGCTCCTCCCACTTCATGCGGATGTCGCGGTTCTCGGAGGCCAGCTTTTCGTTCTCACTGACCAGCTCGGGCGGGATTTCCATGATGATTTTATTTTCCACCGGCGCGGTGGCGACGGGGGTTTCGGCAGCCGACGTTTGCGCCGTCGCGGCCGAGGCCGGGGCCTTGGGCCGGAACAGGAGAATGCCGATCGCCGTGAGCACCAGGATGATGGCCGCGTTCATGGCGACGGTGCGGCCGATGCGCAGATATTGCGGCGGCAGACCGGATTTAGCAGGAATGCGCACCTGGGCCTGGCAGTGCGGGCACGGCGCCAGGAAACCGGCGGCGCTTGCGTCGACCACGCAATTGCGCCGGCAGGACGGGCATTTGAAATAGATTTCCTTCACGACAGGGGCCGTTTCGTAATGACAAATTCCTCGACTGGTTTTCCGCCCACCAAGTGCTCCTGAATGATGCGTTCCAATACCGCGGGCGTGCAGCCATGGTACCACACGCCTTCCGGATAGACCACCGCTATCGGCCCCTGTTCACACACGCGCAGGCAATTCGCCTTCGTCCGGTAGACGCCGCCCTCGCCGGTCAGTTTCAGCTCTTCCAGCCGCCTTTTCAGGTAGTCCCACGAGGCCAGGCCGTCCTCCTTGAGGCAGCAATTCGGCTTGGTCTGGTCGCTGCAGAGGAAAATATGGCGCCGAATCTTCGTGATGCCAAGCTCATCGGCCAGTTGGGCAAGGTCGTGTTCCATCTCCTTATTATAAGGAGCGCTCAAAAACTTGGCCAGTTCGCTGTGCGTTCGACTTTGTCCAGGATCTTCAGGTCCGCGCGCGGAAACGGGTATTCCCGCAATCGTCGGGCCGGCACCCATTTCACCGCATCGCACTGGATGGCGCGGGGCCGGCCGCTCGCGACCCGCACCCAGTACGCGTGCAGGTTCATCGTGAAGTGGCTGAACGCGTGCTTCACGGCCAGGATATGCGGACCCACGCGGGCCCGGATGCCCAGTTCCTCGTCCAATTCCCGGGCGATGCATTGCGGCATCGTTTCGCCCCGCTCCCGCGTGCCGCCGGGAAATTCCCACAGGCCGCCCAGCATTCCGTTCACCGGCCGCTGGGCCAGCAGGATTTCGCGCCGGTCGTTGATGATCACCCCCGCGCCCACTTCCTTGTGCGGAATCTTGGTGGCCGCGGATTTGACCGGATATTTTTCCGGGTTTCCCTCGGCCACGGCGCGGCAGACCTTGTTGAGGGGACAAAGCAGGCACAACGGCTTGCGCGGCAGGCACACCACCGCGCCCAGTTCCATCATCGCCTCGTTGAACGGGCCGGCCCGGCCGGACGGCAACAAGCGGTCGACCAAACCCTGGACGTTCTTCCGGTCCGCCAGCGCAAAGATGCGGGTGACGACGCGAATGACGTTGCCGTCCACCACCGCGGCGTCGAGTCCATAAGCCAGGCTGCCCACCGCGGCCGCGGTGTACGGGCCCACCCCGGGCAGCGACCGCAGCCCGTCCAGCGTATCTGGAAACCGGCCGTTCCTTTCGCGCACGATAAATTGGGCGGCTTGGTGGGCGTTCCGCGCGCGCGCGTAATACCCCAGGCCCTCCCACAATTTGAGCACGTCCTGCAACGGCGCTTCGGCCAGCTTGCGGAGGGACGGGAATTTTTTTTGAAAGCGGAGGTAGTACGGCAGGGCCTGGTCGGCCCGCGTCTGCTGGAGCATCAATTCCGAAATCCACACGCGGTACGCGGTGCGCGATTTCCGCCAGGGAAAGGGCCGGCGCACGCGCTCGAACCATTCGAGCAGGTCACCGTGAAAAGCGCGCCGCGTTTTCGGCGGGATGTCGATCGCGGCGGACACCATTTACTCGAGGCTTCTTTCCTCTTCCCGGATGCGGCGCTTCTGCTGGACCGACTCGCTGCTGCGCGGACGCGCCGCGGTTTCCTGGGGCAGGATTTCGCGCGGCGGGCCGACCACCTTGAGCATCATGTCCACGTCCCATTTCCAGCCGATTTTAGACATGTCGTTCTCGTCGTTGAGCAGCGTGTAAACATAGCGCGCTTCGTAGCGGCTCGAGCCGCGCCGCGAAACTTCCCAGCGGGGAAAAATGACCTGGCCTTGGATGCGGTCCATCATCTGGTTTACCCACGTTTCGGTGTCCATCCCGCCCGTCACGGCGGGACTTTTTTTCACCATGCTCAATACGTCGGTATCCTTGGCCGTTTCGACGATGGCCAGTTGAACGGATTCGCGCTGGGTCTCGTCGCTGCGCTGCTTCCGGCGATGTTCCCGTTCCCGGTCCGACGTGGGGCCGCAGCCGGTGCCGATCGCGCAGACGACGGCGACCAGGGCCGCGAAGTATTGCTTGCTCGAAATCATGGGTACAGGGAGCGTAGATTAACGACTCGCAAAGGCCTAGGCCAGCGCTATGAACCCTGAAAAGTGGCTATCCGATCACGGCGATTTCCTTTTCCGCTACGCGTGTGTCCGCGTGCGCGACAAAAGCGTGGCCGAGGACATGGTGCAGGAAACGTTCCTGGCCGCGATGAAGGCGATGGGCCGGTTCGACCCGAACCAGTCCGAGCGCGCGTGGCTGGTCGGTATCCTGCGCCACAAGATCGTGGATCACATCCGCAAAGCCGTGCGGGAGGTCGTCGTGGAGAACTCCGAGTTTGCCGACGTGGAAAACAGCCTGGTTTTCCAGGCGTTCGGGATCCCGATGGTGAATCCGCCGCGCTGGAAATTTTCGCCGCGCAAGGTGCTGGAACAGAAGGAATTCTGGGACGTGTTCTCCGGCTGCGTCACCAAGCTGGAAGGCCGCATGCACGCCGCTTTTGTGCTCAAGGAACTGGAAGAGGAAAGCACCGAGTATATCTGTAAGGAATTGGCCATTAAACCGAATCACCTGTGGGTCCTCATCCATCGGGCGCGGGCACAGATGAAGCAATGCCTGGAGCTGAACTGGATGAAACATCACGAGACGTAATATGTGGCTCTGCAAACAAGTTGCGCATGCGTTGGACGACCACCGGTACTGGGACCTGCCCTGGCACCGGCGGCTGGGGCTTAACCTGCACGTCCTCCTGTGCTTTGTCTGCGGGCGCTACCACCGCCACGTCATGCTGATGCAGCGAACGGCCCACGATTACGTGGCCCACGAACAAGCCGATCTTCCGGCCGCCGGCCTTTCCCTCTCGCCGGAAGCGCGCGACCGCATCGCAAAAAAAATTAGCGAACCCCGCCTGTAAGGTTTCGAAATCTCTTCCGAAGTACGGTTGGTTCATTCAACCAGAAAAGGAGTCGTTCATGAAACTTGGAGTACTGGAGAGATTCACAACCAACATCGCCGGGATCACGGCGGTCTTGTTCGTCCTGGTCGGAAACCCTGTCGCCCGCGCGGCCAGCCACAGCGACGCCCCGCTGATCAAACAGGATCCGCAGGCCAACCTCACCGACGTTTACAGCTTCATCGGCTGGAACTCGTCGAGCCAGAAGGTGCTGAACGTCATAGTCCACGTGCGCCCTTTCTCGGAGCCGGGGGACGGCGTGATGTACGAGCGTTTCGCCGACGATGCGCTGTACAGCATCCACATCGCGAACCCGACCACGGGCCAGCAGCTCGTCCGCTACGACTTCCAGTTTTCTTCCGTCGCGAATAACAACAAGAGCCTCAATACGATCCTCTCGTACGGATTGGGCGGTGTGCCGATTACGGACGTGGGCGACGCGGGCCAGAACTTCACCCAGTTCTACACCGTTACCCGCCAGGTGGGTAAGTCGAACAAGCGGCTCGGCTCGAACCTCACGTTGATGGTGGCCCCGCCGAACGTCGGCCTGCGCACGACCCCCTTCTATGATGATTTGAACGGGGTGGCCATCTCCGGCGCCACGTCAACCGGGACCCTCGATCGCTACACGTCCCAGACCATTTATACTCTCCCCGCCGGCGAAAAAGTTTTCTGCGGCCCGCGCGAGGATGGGTTCTATGCCGACACGGCCGGCATCTTTGACCTGTTGCACAGCCGGATCCTCGACAACGACAACGATTTCAGCGACGGCCTCGGGCAGGACGGCAACGGCATCGACGGCTTCAAAGGCTTCAACGTGCTGGCCTACGCGATCCAGATTCCCGTGTCGCTGCTGGCCGCCGCGAACCTGCCCGGCTTCCCCACCGTCGGCGTGTACGCTTCGGTCAGCCGGCGCAACCGTGAATTCAACAACGGCGTCGCCAACGCGCACGGCCCGTGGCACCAGGTCAACCGCATGGGCAACCCGCTTTTCAATGAAGTGCTGGTTCCGCTCGCGGGCAAGGACCACTACAACCGGTTGCCCCCCACGGTCGACATTGCCCTGTTCCGCACGTTTGCCGCCAACTCGGAACTGGCGGCGCTCATCAACCTGGTTTACAGCACGTCCTTCGTGACCAGCAATCGCGACGACCTGGTCAACATCTTCATTCCCGACGTGCTGCGCGTGAACACGTCCACGGAAGCGGTGCGACTCGCGGGCCAGCCGGGATTCCAGCGCTTCAGTTTCATCGCCGGCGACACCACCACGAACGGAACGCCCAGCGGCTGGCCCAACGGGCGCCGACTCGGCGACGACGTCGTCGACATCGCGCTGACCGCGATCGCCAGCGGCCCGGCGTACACGAACATCGTCCTGGTGGGCGACAACGTGGCCGCCAACGACGCGCTCTACAATCTCGTGTTCCCATATTCCGGCACGCCGCACGCCGGATCGGCGAACCAGAAAGATTCGCCTTAATTCCATCCCGAGGTCATGGGGAAGAGGCGCTCTGTTTCGACAGGGCGCCTCTTTGTTTGCTACGGTTTGTCCATGCGCCATCTGCTCGCACTTCTTATTGCTATCACGGCTTCGTCGGCCGCCGCCCACGATTTCTGGATCGAGCTGTCGAATTTCCATCCGACGAACCAGGAACTGGTGCGAGTCTATTTGAAGGTGGGCGAAAACCTGGTCGGCGAACCCGTCGTACGCGACGCGCGACAGATCGAGCAGTTCGTTTACGGGACCAACGCCGTCATCGGCCGCGACGGTAAGGACCCGGCCGGTTTATTCCGCGCCGATGGATCGAGCGCCGTCGCCTATCGTTCCCGGCCCACGCCGATTGAACTAAACGCGGTCGCTTTCGAAAAATACCTCTGGCTGGAAGGGCTTGATGCGGTTGTCGCGCAACGCCATGAACGCGGCGAGGCCCAGCAGCCCGGGCGTGAATTATTTTCGCGCTGCGCAAAAGCGCTCACAGGGTGGAATGTGGACAGTTCCAAAGCGTTGGGCCAAAGATTCGAAATTATTCCGAAGTCCGAACCGAGGGTGGGCGAACTTACCGTCGAGCTGTTGTACGAAGGCGTCCCCTCCTCCAACGTGCTCGTGGTGGCGATAAACAAAAGCGATCCGGAACAGGCGCAACGGATGCGCACCGATGCCGCCGGGCTGGCCCGCTTTACTATTTCGCGGCCTGGTTTCTGGTTGATCAAAGCCGTGCACATGGCGGCAGCCGAAAATAATGCCGCGGCCGATTGGGAAAGCTTGTGGGCCTCGCTGACGTTCGACGTTCGATGAAGCGGAAACTTCTCATTTTGTTCCTGTTGATGCCGATTTGCGCGCGGGCGCACAACGTCGGCCTCGCGAAAGCCGACCTCGTTATCGCTTCGGACAACGCGTTTCAATTGACGTTGGACTTCGATCTGGTCGCGTGGCTCGTGGGCGTGGAGCCGTCCCAATTGAACACGGCCCAACTCGACGCCTTCAAATCTCTCTCGGTGACGAACCTGCAATGGTTGTTGGATACTTCGCCCGCACGTTTTAAGGACGAATGCCGCATCGAGCCGGCCGGTGACTACGTCGTCACATTTCCGGATGCGTCAGCCGTAATCGACGCCGTGCATACCACGGGTGGTGTGTCCGCCATGCCGTCGAACATGCCCATCACGGTGCGCGGCGCTCTGCCGGCCGGCACCAACGGACTCGTGTTCGCGTTTCCAAAAAAAATCGGCGCCATTTCATTCTCCATCCGCGCGCCCGGCCGGCCGCCGTTCGAACAACTGCTCCTGCCCAACGAAAAAAGTCCGGCCTTCGCATTGGACCAAACCTCGCCGCCCAAACGCGTCGTGGCCTGGCGTTATCTGCGCCTCGGCTTCGAACACATCCTGCCCAAAGGCCTCGACCACATTTTATTCGTGCTGGGGCTGTTTCTTTTGAGCCCGAAATTCAAGCCGCTGCTGTGGCAGGTCACCGCGTTCACGTTGGCCCATTCCATTTCGCTGGCCCTTTCCATGTACGGCGTTTTTTCACTCCCTTCCCGCATCGTGGAACCGTTGATCGCGGCCTCGATTGTGTTTGTCGCGTTGGAAAACATTTTTACGAAGGAACTTCATCCGTGGCGGCCGGCCGTCGTTTTTGGGTTCGGACTCATCCATGGCCTGGGTTTCGCCAGCGTGCTCACGGAACTGGACCTGCCGCGACACGATTTCGCGACGGCGCTGATCGCCTTCAACGTGGGCGTGGAACTCGGACAATTGTCCGTGATTGCCCTGGCCACGCTGGCGGTCGGCTGGTTTTTCCGCGCGGGCTGGTATCGACAACGCATCGTCATCCCGGCGTCCTGCGCCATCGCCCTGGTCGGCATCTACTGGGCCATCGAGCGCACGCTCGGCGTGTAAATTGCCAGTGTAGTAGCGCCTCCGCGAGGCGAATCAGAAGAGCGCCGCCGGCCGTTGAATTTTCGCTTGTTCGACTTATGTTACGAGTCGATATGATCAGCGACGATTCAGTTCTATTGGACAGCTATTCCGACACCGTCACGCGCGTCGCGGAAACCGTTGCGCCCACGGTCGTAAACGTCCGCGCGGCCAAAGGCGGCGGATCCGGCTTCATCATCGCGCCCGACGGTTTCATCCTCACCAACAGCCACGTCGTCCAGGGCGCGGGCAACCTGGTCGTGACGTTGGCGGACGCGCGCACTTATCCCGCCACGCTGGTCGGCGAAGATCCCGACACCGACCTCGCGGTGCTGCGCATTACCGCGCCGGAACTTTCCCACGTGACCCTGGCGGACTCCAACGGTGTGCGCGTTGGACAGATTGCCGTCGCGATCGGCAGCCCGTACGGGTTCCAGCAAACCGTCACCGCCGGCGTCGTCAGCGCGCTCGGCCGTTCCATGCGGGCCCAGACCGGCCGGCTCATGGACGACATCATCCAGACCGACGCGGCGCTGAACCCGGGCAATTCCGGCGGCCCGCTCATGAATTCGCACGGCGAAGTGATCGGCGTGAATACCGCCGTCATCCTGCCCGCGCAGGGCATCTGTTTTGCCATCGCCAGCAACACCGCGCAATTTGTCGCGGCGGCGCTGATCAAGGACGGACGCATCCGCCGCAGTTATATCGGCGTGGCCGGCCAGAACGTGCCGATCCACGTGCGCGTGGTGCGCTTCCACAAGCTGCCGGTGAATCGCGGCATCCAGGTGCTCGACGTCGCGCCCGGCGGCGCGGCGGCCGCCGCCGGCGTGCGCAAAGGCGACATCCTCGTATCGTTCAAAGACCAGTCGCTGGGCAGCATCGACGACCTGCACAAACAGCTCGCCGCCTCGGAAATCGGCGTCGCTTCGCGGTTGACGTTGATACGGCATACCGAGAAGCTCGACGTCTTGATTGTGCCGCAGGAACTGGCGCCGGCCGCCGCGGCCTGATCCGGGTCCATGAGCGTTCACGCCGCCAAACGACACCTGTCGAAAAACGACGCGGTCATGCGTCGCTTGATCCGCACCCACGGCCCCTGCGGGTTGGACGGCGGCTCGCGCGGCCCGCTTTTTCAAACGCTGGTCGAGGCCGTCGCCAACCAGCAATTGAACGGCAAGGCCGCGCGGACCATCCTGAACCGTTTCCGCGCGCTTTTTCCCGGCAAGAAATTCCCGACCCCCGCCGACGTGCTGGCCGTTCCTGAATCGGCCATCCGCAACGCGGGATTTTCACGCGCAAAGGTCGCGTCCATCCGCGACATCGCCGCCAAGTCGCTTGACGGCACGATCCCATCAGTGCGTTCCATCGTGCGCATGGGCGACGAGGAAATTATCGAACGGCTGACGCAAGTTCGAGGCGTCGGCCGCTGGACGGTGGAGATGCTTTTGATTTTTCACCTCGGTCGGCTGGACGTTTTGCCCGTCGGGGATTTCGGCGTGTCCACCGGCTATTGCATCGCATACGGCAAACGGCAGAAACCGAAGCCCAAAGTCCTGGCCAAATTCGGCGAGCGCTGGAAACCGTACCGGTCCGTGGCGGCCTGGTATCTCTGGCGCGCCCTGGAAAAGAGCCGCAAATCGTAATTCCGCCCCGCTAGCCGAAAGTTCCAATCATTGGAAATTTTCTAGCGATTTTTTCCAATCGTTGGAACTATGCGGGGCCATGAGTGGATCCCTTCAACGCCGTGCCGAAGCCGCGATGCCCGGTGGCGTAAACAGCCCCGTGCGCGCGTTCCGGTCCGTCGGCGGCGCGCCCATCTACGCGCGTAAGGCCCACGGCGCGCGGCTCGAAACGGAAAGCGGCCAGGTCCTCACGGATTTCTGCATGTCCTTCGGCCCGCTGATCCTCGGGCACGCCCACGCGGACGTCATCGAAGCCATCGCGCGCTCGGCCCGGCACGGGACGAGTTTCGCCGTGACCACCGTCGCTGAAATCGAAATGGCGGAATTGATCAAGGGCGCCATTCCCAGCATTGAGCTTGTCCGGCTCATGAGTTCCGGCACCGAGGCGTGCATGACGGCTATCCGCGTGGCGCGTGGCTTCACGAAACGGAACAAGATTCTAAAATTCAGCGGCTGCTACCACGGCCACTCCGACGGCATGCTGGTGAAAGCCGGCAGCGGCGTGGCGGGGATTGCCTGGGCCTCCTCGGCCGGCGTTCCCGATTCCTACGCGGAGCACACGCTCGTCGCCCGCTACAACAGCACGGCCGACGTCTCGGACCTGGTCGCGCGTTTTGGTTCCGACCTGGCTGCAATCATCGTGGAGCCGGTCGCCGCGAACGTCGGGCTCATGATGCCGGAACCGGGTTTCCTCGAGCACCTGCGGAAAGAGGCCGACGCGGCCGGCGCGTTGCTTATTTTTGACGAAGTGATTTCCGGGTTCCGGTTTTCGTTCGGCGGTTACCAGGATCTCTGCGGCGTGAAGCCCGACCTGACGTGCCTCGGAAAAATCATCGGCGGCGGCCTGCCCGTCGGCGCCGTCGGCGGCCGCGCCGACATCATGGAAAAGCTGGCCCCGCTCGGCGATGTGTACCAGGCGGGCACGTTGAGCGGTAATCCCGTCTCCGTCGCGGCCGGGCTGGCCACGCTGCGCTGGCTGAAAAAAAACAGCCCCTACGCGGAGCTCGAAAAACGCACGAAGGCGTTTACGGGCGCGCTGGCGAAAAAACAGGCGGGCCCGAAATTCATCGCGCCGTCGTTCGGCAGCGTCTTTTCCATTTTCTTCACGGAGACCGCGCCGAAGAATTTCGACGAGGTGCTGGGCACGAAAAAAGATCTCTACGTGAAATTGTTCCACGGCTTGATGGAAGCCGGGATTTACCTGCCGCCTTCCCCGTTTGAAGTCGCTTTTCTGTCCATCGCGCACGATGATTCGATCCTGGAAAAAGCTGCCGCGGCCTTTCACGCCGCGTTCGAACGTCTATGAGCAAGGACATCAAGATTCCCGATTTGAGCGAAAAAGGCCGCGACGCGGCCGGCCAGGCCATCTCGTTGAACCGTCGATTATTCCTCCAGGTCCTGGCGTTCGGGACCTGCACCGACACGGGGCCGTTGATTGCCGCGCTCGGCCGCACCAAAGTGCGCGGCGCGTTATACGCCGACGTCAACGACCCGCAGGGCGTGGCCCTGGTGGTCGGCCACGAGCAACCGGATTTTTTTGTCACCGAACTGCGCAGTTTCCTCGTCACGTCGCCGTTTTCCAAGCTGGCCGCGAAACCCGAATATACGATGATGGGCCGGACCTATTCGATCGGCTACGAGGCCGACCTGGAAAACGTGCTCATCACGCGGCCGCTGCAACGCATCACCAATCCCGCGACGCCGTGGGCCATCTGGTATCCGTTGCGCCGGAAAGGCGCGTTCGAAAAATTGCCGCCCGATGAGCAGCGCGCGATCCTGGCCGAACACGGCGAACTGGGCATGTCGTTCGGCGCCGGGGATCTTGCCCAGGATATCCGGCTCGACTGCCGCGGCCTGGACAAGAACGACAATGATTTCGTCATCGGCCTGGTCGGCCGGGAACTGCACCCGCTCTCCGCGCTCGTGCAGGCCATGCGCAAAACGCGCCAGACTTCCGAATTCCTGGAACGCCTGGGGCCGTTCTTCGTGGGCAAAGCGGTTTGGCAGTCGGCGCCATGAACCAAGACGCCAAGACGCCCGCTGTCCAGGCTTCCCGCTTCCTCGCCACGTGCCGGAGCGAAGTCACCGATTGCACGCCCATCTGGCTCATGCGGCAGGCCGGGCGCTACATGCCGGAGTACCGCGCGATCCGTTCGAAATTTCCCTCCATCCTCGACATGGTGAAAAAGCCGGAGGTCGCGGCCGAGATCACGATGCAGCCCATGCAGGCCTTCGAGTTGGATGCGGCCATCATATTTTCCGACATCCTCATCGTGCTGGAGAGCATGGGGCTCAAGGTCGAATTCATCCAGGGCGAAGGCCCCGTCATCCGCGAGCCTGTGCGCTCGCTGGCCGACGTGGAGAAACTAGCCGTGCGACCTCCGCGCGAGACGATGAACTACACGCTGGAGGCGATCCGCCTGGCCAAGAAGGAATTGGCCGACACGCCGCTGATCGGTTTCGCTGGCGCACCGTTCACGCTGGCCTGTTATGCCGTCGAAGGCCGTGCCTCCCGCGATTTTTCAACGGCGAAGGCGTTCATGTACAACGAGCCCGAAGCGTGGAAGCGTTTGCTGGAAAAACTGGCCAGCGTGGTCGGCGCTTTCCTGCGCGAGCAGGCCGCCGCCGGCGCGGACGCGCTCCAATTGTTCGACAGCTGGGCCGGCGTCCTGTCGCCGGACGATTATCATCTCCATAATCTTCCGTTCATCCGGAAAGTGATCGACCGCGTCCACGCCACCGCGCACGTGCCCGTCATCTATTTCAGCACCGGCACCTCGGGCTACGCGTCGCTGCTGCGCGACACCGGCGCCGACGTGCTCGGCATCGACTGGCGGGCCAGCCTGGATGCGTTGTGGGCGCAACTGGGCGAAGACATGGCCCTGCAGGGAAACCTGGATCCGTCCATCCTGCTTTCCACCGGCGAGGTGGTGGAGCAGAAAGCGATCGAGATCTTGAGCCGCGCCGCCGGCCGGCCCGGCCACATTTTCAATCTCGGACACGGCGTGCTGGAACATACGCCGACAGACAACGTGCGGCGGCTGGTGGATCTCGTGCACGAAAACACGCGTTCCGCAGGTTGAGCAGGATGCCGCGGCACGTAACGATCATCGGCGGCGGCATCGCGGGGCTGGCCGCGGCGTACTATCTCCAGAAAAAATCCGGCGGAGATTTTTCCTACACGCTGCTGGAGGCGGGCAACCGGCTGGGCGGAAAAATCATCACGGAACGCGTCGACGAATTCATGATCGAAGGCGGGCCGGATTCGTTTGTGACGGAAAAACCGGGCTGCCTTCAATTGTGCCACGAGCTCGGCCTGGCCGATCAGCTGATCCCGACCAACGAACTGCAGCGTAAAATTTATGTCCTGCGAAATGGGAACCTCGTGCCCTTCCCCAGCGGGTTTCGCCTGACGATTCCCACCGAACTGAAACCGTTTTTGCTTTCGCCGCTCATTTCCCCGTTTGGAAAAATCCGGATGGCGATGGAGTATTTCCTGCCGCCGCGCCGCGATGTGTCGGATGAAAGCCTGGCTTCGTTCATCCGTCGCCGGCTCGGCCACGAGGCGCTGGACCGGATCGCGGGACCGTTGATGGCGGGCATTTTTGTTTCCGATCCGGAACGGCTCAGCATGCAGGGCACGTTTCCCAAGTTCATCGAAATGGAACGCACCTTCGGGAGCCTGATCAAGGCGGCGCGCGCGGCCCGGCATCATCCACCCCCGCCGAATCCGCTGGCGTCCGGCAACTCGATGTTCAATTCGCTGAAAGGCGGGATGGAGACGCTGGTCGACGCGTTGCGCGCGCGCCTGGAGGGAGAAGTTCGATTGAACGCTTCGGTCCGGTCGATCAAGCGATCGGGCCCGCGGATCCTGGTGGCGCTGGACGCGGACAAATTGGAGACGGATGACGTCATCCTGGCCGTCCCGGCATACCAGGCCGCCGACTTGATCCCCTCGCTCGACCACAAACTCTCCGGGCTTCTGCGCAGCATCCGGTACGTCAGCACGACGACGGTTTCCCTTGCGTACCTGCGCGCGGATATCCCGGCGCGCGGAAACCTCGACGGGTTCGGCGTCCTGATCCCGGCCAGCGAGCAGCGCGACTTGATCGCGTGCACGTGGTCGTCCTTGAAATTTAAGCATCGCGCGCCCGAGGGCTGCGTGCTGCTGCGCGCGTTCGTGGGCGGGTGGCGGGACGAAGCCAAAGCGCAATTGCCGGACCAAGAATTGTTGAACCTGGTGAAGCGGGAATTCGCCGCGCTATTCGACATCACCAGCGAACCGTTGCTCTCGCGCATTTACCGGTGGCCACGCGGCAACCCGCAGTACGACGTCGGACACCTGGACCGCGTGGACGAAATGGAGGCCCACGCGGCGGAAATCCCCGGCCTCTACCTGGCCGGCAGCGCGTACCGCGGGATTGGCATGCCGGATTGCATCAAGAACGCGCAGGCGGCGGTCGATAAGTTGTTGGATTTACGCGTGTAAGCGACGTCGTTTTTCACGTCATACGGCACTTTTCCTGCTTCATTTTGCCGGATGCGCAGGGGTCTTCACGGGATCGTTTTTTTCCTTCTTTGGGGTCACGGGGCCTGGGCGTTGCCATACGACCTCGTATACGTCCGCCAGCCGCGATTCGGGAATCTCACCAACACGACGTGGGCCGAAGTTTTCCACCCGGCCCGGATGGATCCGGGCGCCGACTTGATGCTGCTGCACACGAACGGCACGCAGGAAGTGCTCGTGGCCGGCGGATTGGGATCCGTGACCGATCCGTTCATCTCGTTCGACGGGCAGTGGTGTTACTACGCGCGTTTTCCCAATCTTCAAGACAGCGAGCTTAACTACCAGCGCGAGTACCTGCCGTACCAGGGTTCGGACATTTATAAAATCAACATCGTGACCCGGCAGATCGTGCGGCTGACGTTCCAGGAATTCACGCCCAACACGGGCGCCGGGAACTGGAACGTGACCAACCCGGTTAATCCGTCTGCCCAATTTGACCGGCTCGGGTACGGCATCATCAACCTCGGCCCCTGCCCGGTGCCCGGCGGCAAAGTGGCCTTCACCAGCAACCGCAACGGCTTCCAGCCCAACAAAAGTTACACGTCGCCGTGTCTCCAACTTTTCGTGATGGATGAGGACGGCGAGAACGTGACGCAGATCGCGCCCATGAACATCGGCAGCGCCTTGCATCCGACGATCCTGCAGGACGGCCGCATCATGTTCAGTTCGTACGAGGCGCAGGGCTTGCGGGACCAGCGCATGTGGGGCGTCTGGGCCATCTGGCCGGACGGCCGGAAATGGGAACCCATCGTGAGCGCCTTCAAGGGCGGCCAGGCTTTTCACTTCATGACGCAACTCGGCAACGGCGACCTCGTCGTTGAGGAGTATTACAACCTGAACAACAACGGATTTGGCGCGTTCTACCGTCTGCCCGTCAACGTTCCGGCCGGCACGCCGCGTTTTTACCCGGCGAACGTGAATTCGAACCCGGCCGTCAACCAGACCGTGGAAGCGGGTTATTCCTATCCGTTCCGCATGCCCTTCACGCCGTGGGGCCTTTATTCCATCGTGCCGTTCACGCACGCGAACGACGAAGCGGCGCCGGTGGGGGCCGGCGGCGTGCGCGTCGGAAAATTTACGCACCCGTCCGGCGCGCCGAGCAACGACCTCTTGTGCGTGTGGTCGCCGGGACCCGCGAACGATTTGAACCGGCCGACGACCACGCCGTATTACGACGCCGGGCTCTATCTGATCCGCGGCGGAAACATCGTCACCAATCCGAACCAGCTCGTCCTCATCACCAACAGCCCGCTTTACAACGAAGCGTGGCCGCGCGCGGTGGTGCCCTACGCGGCGGTCCACGGCATCCCGGAACCGCACGCGTTTTCCTGGCTGCCCAACGACGGCGGCGAAAACACGAACCTGCCGGCGGGCACTGCGTTCGGCCTGGTCGGCACGAGCAGCCTGTACAAACGCGAAAGTTTTCCCGGCTACGTCACGCCGTGGTCGGACACGTTCAACGGCCTCGACGCCTACAACACCGCCGAAAACGAACAGAGCAGCAACTGGGGCACGCAGGGCGCCGACGCCGGCCGGTACACGAACGGCGATATCTTCGCCGTGCGCGTGCTGGCCATGGAACCGAATTCGCACCGCAGCTACGGGCCGAACGAGGGCATCCAGTTCACCAGCCACGCCAACGAACGATTGCGCATCCTGGGTGAAATTCCCGTGCGAAAATTCCAGACCAACGGCGCGCCGGTCCTCGACCCGGAAGGCAATCCCGACACGAGTTTCCTGGTAAAGATTCCCGCCGACACGCCGTTCACGTTTCAAACGCTGGACCGCGACGGGCTGGTGCTGAACATGGCGCAAACCTGGCACCAGGTCCGGCCGGGTGAGACGCGGAACGACTGCGGAGGCTGCCACGCGCACAGCCAGCAACCGCTGCATTTCACCAACACGATGGCATCGCGCGCCGATTATCCCGTCCTCGACCTGAACAAGGTCACGCCGTGGCTAACGAAAATTGCCTCGAACCAGACCGTCGTCACGACCCGGACGGAACGCCTCGTGAACGTGGAATTCCTGCGCGACGTTCGCCCGATTTTGCAACGCAGTTGCGTTCCGTGCCACACGTCGGCCAGCAACAATCCGCCCGGCAACCTCGTGCTGAACGATTACGCCAGTTACAACGGCCTGCCCGGCGACTATGCGCGGCTGGCCGCGGACACCGGCGCGACGTGGGGCTATCCGCCGGTCATCGGCGCCGGCGCGGGCTGGCGACAGAGCAACGCCAGCCGGTACGTGCGCATGTTCCAGAGCCGGCGCAGCCTGCTGGTATGGAAAATTTTCGGCAAGCGCACCGACGGCTGGAGCAATAGCGACCATCCCACTGAAACCGTGCCGGGAAACCCGGCCACGCTTCCGCCCGGGGCCGATGCAAACGCCGCTGACCTGGATTACACCGGGACCATCATGCCGCCCACGAACAGCCTTGTGCCGGCGTTGAGCGAGGACGAAAAAATGCTGGTCGCGCGCTGGATCGATCTCGGCTGTCCCCTCAACGACGGGCCCTACGGATGGTTTCTCGATGACTTGAAGCCCACGCTGACGGTGAGCCGTCCCCGCCAGAATGAGAACAACGACGTCCTGCGCGAAATCCGCGTCGGCTTTGCGGACGCGAACTCGGGCATCAACACGAACTCGCTTTCGGTCACGGCCGATTTTTTCGTCAACGGCATCGCCGCGGGCAACGAGCTCAAGGGCCTGGGCGCGTTTGTGGGAGACGGCATTTTTTCGATCCCCATCGACCCCCCGATTGTGAATATGGCGGCGGCGCACGTGACGGCGAGCATCCTCGACACTCAAACAAACCGGACGACGCAGCGAGTACGGTTCTGGGTGGCGCCCGCGGGCGACGATCGCGAAATCGTGCGGGCGGACCTTAACTCGCCGGCCGCCGGCCAAATCATCGTGCGGTTCAAAGACACGACCACGAATTTGAATCACGTCGTATTCGGTTCGACGGACCTGCTGCGGCCCGCGGCCGGGTGGGACGTCTTGCCGGCGACCGATTACACGAACGAAGCCAACGAGATCCGCCGGATCCGCGTGCAGGTTCCCGCCGGCGCCACCAACACGTATTTCCTACGGATCGAGCGGCCGTGACGCGACGGGGGCGTCGCGTCTCCAGTGATCGCGCAGAGCTTGTGATGAAAATGGCTACGCGTTAAATTCGCCGCATGGAATCAAAGTCCAGCACACCGCCGGAGAAACCGCTTCGCGTGTTGCTGGTGGAAGACAGCCCGGCGTACGTTTACATCATCCGCGACATGCTGCTGCGGCAGTCCGCGAGTGGATTCAGCCTGCGCTCCGCGGAGAGCCAGGCCGAGGCGCTGCGCGTGCTGCAGGCCGAAGCGGCGGACGTGATCCTGCTGGATCTCGGGCTTCCCGACAGCGAAGGTTACGAAACGTTTGCCCAGGTTTACGCGGTGGCCTCCCACATCCCGATCATCATCCTGACCGCGCTGGATGATGAATCACTCGCGATGCGCGCGGTGCGCCAGGGCGCGCAGGATTTTCTGGTCAAGGAGCAGGTCGATAAAAACCTTTTGATCCGGTCCATCCGCTACGCGATCGAACGGTACAAGGCGGACGAGGCGTTGCGCGATCTTTCCGGGCGGCTGCTCCGCCTGCAGGACGAAGAACGGCAACGCATCGCGCGCGAACTGCACGACGTGACGGCGCAGAACCTCGCGGCGCTCAACATGAACCTTTGCCTGCTGAAAGGATTTTTGGCCGAGACGCAGGAACGCCCGCGGGAAATCCTGGCCGATTGCCAGGCCTCGGCGGAAAAGTGTTCGCAGGAATTGCGGACGCTTTCCTATTTGTTGCATGCGCCCCTGCTCGAGGAGTTGGGATTGGCGGGGGCGGTTCGCGATTATGCCGATGGTTTCTCGAGCCGCAGCGGCATCCGCGTCGACCTCGAAGTGCCGCCGGACTTCCCGCGTTTGAGCCAGGACCAGGAACGGGTACTTTTTCGCATTTTGCAGGAGGGGCTCAACAACGTACACCGGCACTCCGGCAGCGCCACCGCCTCCATCCGGCTTTGGCGTGACACGAACCAGATCGTGCTGGAACTGCAGGACAGTGGCCGCGGCGTACCCAAATCCATTGCGGCGCTTGACGCCGGCGCGGGCGGATTGGGTGTGGGCATCCTCGGCATGCGGGAACGCTTGCGGCAGTTCGGCGGCAAACTTGAAATCACCTCGGGCAACGGTCATGGAACGCTGATCCGCGCCCTACTCCCCGGTGCGGCATGAGCGCGATCCGCGTTCTTTTGGCCGACGACCACGAAATGGTCCGCCGTGGACTGCGCAGCGTGATCGAGTCCCAACCCGGCTGGGTGGTTTGCGCGGAGGCCACGAACGGGCGCGAGGCAGTCACCCAAGCCCAGGCACAAAATCCCAACGTGGTCGTGATGGACGTCAGCATGCCCGAATTGAACGGGCTTGAGGCCACGCGCCAGATTCGCAAGTTGCTGCCGCGCACGGAAGTCATCGTGCTCTCCATGCACGAGTCGGAACAGCTGGTGCGCGAAGTGATCGCCGCCGGCGCCAAGGGTTACGTGCTCAAGACGGACGCCGGGACGATGCTGGTCCAAGCCATCGCCCACGTGAACCAGCACCAGCCGTTTTTCACGTCGAAAGTCGCCGAATTATTGCTCCAGGATTTTCTGAACCCGGCCGCGCCGCTGGATACCGGCGACGTGCTGACGCCGCGCGAACGGGAAATCGTCCAGCTCATCGCCGAAGGCAAAAGCAGCAAGGAAATCGGGGCCCTCCTCACCATCAGCGTGAAAACCGCGGATACGCACCGGGCCAACATCATGCGCAAGCTGGGCATGCATTCTGTGAGCGAGCTGGTTCGCTACGCCATCCGGAACAAAATCGTGGAGCCCTGACCGTTTTTTGAAGTAGTTGGGCTACAGCATTTTCCGACCCCGGCCTACAGGGTTACCTGTATTTCTGTCCGCGAAAGCCCTCCTATACTCGTTGCATGGTCAGTCCGGATTTTGAAAAAAAATCGCCGGACATTATTCGCGTCCTGATTGCCATTCATTCGGAGAACGAGTTGCGCGCGGTCCGTTCCCTGGTGGACCAACAGGACGACATGTCCGTCGTGGGTATTTTGGGCAGCGGCCACGACGTCATGCACGCCGTCGCGGGTTTCCGTCCCCACGTGGTCCTTGTGGATATGTTTCTGCCCGGCGTGGAGGGGTTGGAAACGACGTTGCGGATCAAATCCCTCGATCATCCGCCGCACGTGATCGTGATGACGCCGGAGGACGGGGCCGCGTACAAGCTGGCCATCGAGCAGGCGGAGGCGGACGGCTACGTGCCCTATCCGCTGGTGACGAAAGTGCTGGTCCCGCTGATACGATCTTTTTTCAGGGGCACATCCGGCTGAACCAACCGACGCATTGAAACAAAAAAAGAGGGGGCCTCCGCCATCCACCAGAGGACAGGGTGTGTGTCAGCCGGCAGGGTCAAAACGGGCGGAGGCCCCCGAAATTTTATTTTCTTTGTGCTTCGTCGTGCAAAATCAAATAGATGATCGCTACCCCCAAAAACACGTACCCGAATCCCAACCACATAGTGCCCGTGCCCTTCGCCGAGACGTGTTGATCATACCATCAACGGTACACCCAATTGAGATCCACGCATTCCGTAGGGGTATGGAAGGATAAGTTGACGTTCCGTGCAACAAGAAATCGTTAGCTTCAGCCGCTATTTACTAGCTTTAAACGCTATGGGTCTTTTGTAAGCGCTGCCAAACGGTACGCGCGGGGCCGGACGCCGTATTGGAGCTTGAACGCGCGAACGAAACTGGGCACGTGCGCGTACCCGGCAAAGTCGGCGATCTCCTTCACCTTCAACGTCGTGTCGCGAAGGAGAATGGAGGCGCGCAGGAGGCGCTGGGCCAGGACGTAGGTGGTCAGCGTTTGGCCCGTTTCGTCCTTGAAGAGATGCTCGGCCCGCGATTGGCTCAAACCGACCGCGGTGGCGAGGAGCTTGAACGGCGTCTGCGGGTTTTGCTGCAAAATGGCCAGGACTTTTACGACGCGCGGGTCCGCCGGTGCCTTGATGCGGACCGCGACCGAGGCCGTCACCTTCTTTTTGCTCCCATTCGCCATCGATATGATCGAGAGGCAGTAAAGCTCTCAAATTTAGCTTACACGCAACAGCTCCCTATTTTCTACTTAAAAATACTCAAGCCCCGAATTTTTCGGGCGCTTTCCCGCCGCGCGCGCGGAATTACTGTCGTGCCATCGCGGGATCGGGTAAAGTGGCCTCGATGAACTTGCGCGAAGAGCTGCCGAATATTGTTACCCACGCCGTGGGCGCCGTGCTGGCGTTCATCGGGCTGGTGGCCTTGGTCCTGAAATCCTATCATTACGGCACCACCACCGATGTCGTCGCGTGCGGCCTTTTTGGCGCGTCGCTGGTCATGGTGTACACGGTGTCGACGTTCTATCACCTGGTGTCGAACCCCCGCGTGAAGCGGATCCTGCGCGTCATCGACCATTGCACTATCTTCATCGTCATCGCGGCCTCCTACGTGCCGTTTGCGCTCATCAGCCTGGGCGGCGCCCGGGGCTGGACCATTTTCGCGGTCGTCTGGGGGCTGGCGTTCGCCGGCATCCTGCTGAAAATTTTTTTCACGGGACGGTTCACCGCCGCTTCCATCGTCACCTATCTCGCGATGGGTTGGATGGCCCTGCTTTTTTTCCGGCCGCTGGCGCTGGTCCTTCCCCCCCAGGGCATATTCTGGCTGGTGACCGGCGGCGTCGTTTACAGCGTGGGCATTCTCTTCTATGTGTGGAGGTCGCTGCCGTATCACCACGCGATCTGGCACGTCTTCGTCATGGCCGGCAGCGCCTGTCATTACGCGGCCATCGCGTACTACGTCATCCCGAGAGGATGAGGAGTGATTAGTGTGTAGTAAGTAGTAAATAGTGGGAACTATTCACTATTTACTAATTACTATTTACTTTTTTCCTTCCGACAGCGGCAGCGTGATGCCGTGATAGGCCAGGAAACGCGCCAGCCCCTCGCGGGTAAAGTAGCGCTCCAGGACCTTCGGATCCGATTTCGTCAAATCCACCAGGATCAGCCCGTCCAGGACGTTGCTGAAGGACGGATCCACGTTGAAGCCGATCAACTTGCCGCCCAGCTTCAGGTACTGCTTCAGCAAAATCGGCACGCCCTTCAAATCCGTTTCGATGTCCGCGATCAGCGACTCGACGTCTTCCAGGTCGTCCACCGTGACGGGCGCCGTCAGCGAACGCCATCTCCGGATCGGGTTTTCGCGCAACGGCTTTCGCGCCCGCACCAGCTTGGCCAGGTCGGGCAGGAATCGGTTCACCTTCAGGAAGGCCACCAGCAGCTGGCGCGTGCTGGACTGGTACTCGTTGTTCACGCTCACCGGGCCGAAAAGAATTTTGTACTGCGGAAATTTTACGCAGTAGTGGCCGATCCCTTTCCACAGCAGCAGGAGCGGGGAAAAGCTGCGCTGGTATTCCTTCCGCACGAAGGAACGCCCCATCTCCAGGGCCGGACTGATATTCCGCAGCAGTTTGGTCCGGTACCGGAACAACGTGCTGGTGTAGAGCCCCCGCTTGCCCAGCCGGTCCATGATGACGTCCGTCTGGCCCAGCCGGTACGCGCCCACGATTTCCCGTTTTTCCTTTTGCCACACGAATAGATGCACGTAGTAATCGTCGAAACGGTCGATGTCGATGGCCTGGCCGGTCCCCTCGTCCGCTTCGCGGAAAGTGGCTTCGCGCAGCCTTCCGATTTCGCGCAGCACATTCGGGATCTGGGCGGCCTGCGCGTACAACACCAGCAGCGGGCCGTGCTCCACCAGCACCTGCTCCAGCGGAAGCCCGTTGATGTCGCGCGCGAGCAGGTCCGCCGGCGTCGGCGCGGCCACCGGCACTTCCTTCGATTTCATCAAGCGCACCGGGAATAAAAATTTGCGCCGTTTGGGAGACTCCCCCGGCCGGTTGGCCAGGTAGTACGTGCGCATGCGCAGGTAATCCATGAAGTCGCGGTCTTCGGTCAGCCGCTCCAATTTTTTAAACGGGATCGGGTTGCCGATGTGGATCAGGATTTCCTTGTCGCGTTTCCGCATCAGCTCCGACGGCAGCATGGCCGTGCGCAGGCGCGGGTGAACCAGCCCGAGGAGGTTGAACAGCAAGCCGTTCGACCCGTGAAAAAAGACGGGCAGGACCGGCGCCTCCGTTTTACGGATCAGCCGCGCGATGCTGCCCGCCCATTCCGGGTCGGTCACGCCGCCGCGCCGCAGGTCGATGTGCGACACTTCGCCCGCCGGGAATATGCCGAGCGCGTGGCCGTTCCGGAGCCAGTGGATGGATTCTTTCAGGCCCTTCAAATTGGCCTTGGCGGAGGATTCGCTCCCGAAGGGGTCCACGAAAATAAACGACTCGCGCAACGCGGGCAGTTTTTCGAGAAGGAAATTCGCCATGAGCTTGACGTCCTTGCGGATCGAATTCAGCAGGGCGTTCAGGATGACCCCTTCGATCCCGCCGAACGGATGGTTGGCCACCACCACCACCGGCCCCTCGCGCGGGATGCGGGCCAGGTCCTCCGCGCTCACCAGGTACGAAATGTTCAGCACCTCGAGCACCTTGTCTGCAAAATGACGGTCGTCCGTTTTCTCCGCGGCCTTGATGTACGTCTGGTTGATGCCGTCGATGGCCAGCACTTTTTCGATCGCGCCGCCGACCACCGAAAATACCGCGCGCCCGACCGGGTCGTGGAACGGCGACGTCAGCTTGATCGGCGCTTCTGGCTTGGACTTCGGCATAGGGTCCTCAACCCGCGATCGGACGGCGCGCGGTCACGCCGTCCTCCAAAGCATCACATCCTGAAGGTGCGAAATGAGCGGCCGATTCAAACCGGGTTCGGTTTCTGTTCCTGCAGTTTTTTCAGGACGTCCGCCACTTCCTCGCCGTGCGCGTTGACGTTCACGGCGTAAAAAACGTGCGCCACCTTGCCGTCGGGGTCGATGATGACCGTCCGCCGCTGGTAAAGCCCGCCAAAACCGATCACGTCATAGGCCTGCGCCACGCTCTTGTCGATGTCGGCCAGCAGGTCAAACGGCAGCTTTTCCTCGGCTTTGAATTTTTTCTGGGTCTCCATGTCGTCGCGGCTGACGCCCAGCACCACCGCGTTCAACTTGGACAGGTTCGGCAGGCCGTCGCGCAGCGAGCAGGCCTCCTTCGTGCAGCCCGACGTGAAGGACTTCGGGTAAAAATACAGCACCAGCCACTGGCCTTTGAAATCGGACAGCTTGGCCGTGCTGCCGCTCGTCGACGGCGCGCTGAAATCCGGCGCGGCCTGGCCCGGCTCCAAATGCAACTTGGACCCGGCCAGGACGCCGGTGGCCATGCTCAAAAACGTCGCAACGATCGATTTCATTTTCATCCGGGGACTCTCCTCAGGTTTTGTTCTTAACGGTGGCCAGGCTCACGCGCTGCAGCGAAATGCATTCGACCGGGCAAACGTCCTTGCACGCACCGCAGCGGATACACTGCGATTGGTCGATGTAGAGCATGTTGTAATCCTTGCTGCCGGTGGAACGGTTGTAGCCCACGATCCGTTCTTCAGCGTCATAGATCAGCGAGCTGACTTTGACAATGCAGTTTTCCATCGGCTTCACTTTGAGGCAGCGGTCGCAGTAAATGCACAGGTCGTTGTCGATTTCGTATTTGAAATGGCAGAGGTAACAACGCGACGCCTCGGTCTTGGCCGCATCGGTCCCGAATCCCGTTTCGACCTCCGCGCGCAACGTCCGTTGGTCCGCGGGCAAGACCGGCATGGGCTGGCGCGGGATGGCGTCCATTTCGCGGGTCCGGCCGGTCTGTTCGGCGTCGTCGATGTGCACCACGTCGGCCAGCCGTTGTTTACCCGTCAAAAGTTCATCCACCGCGCGCGCCGTCTTTTTGCCGTGCGCGATGGCGTCGATCAGCGACAGCGCCCCCGTGGCAAAATCCCCCGTCTTGAACAATTTGGAATTTGGAATCTGCAATTTGGGATTTTCAACCGGCCCCTGCCCCGTGCCGAGCAGGATGACATCCGCTGGAACTTCGAATTCGCTGCCGGCAATTTCTTCGAACCGCATGCGGTCGTTTTCGTCCGGCGTCGTAATTTTCGTCCGCTTGAATTTTACGCCGGCCACCCGGCCATCGCGCCCCACGAATTCGACCGGGCTGACCAGCGTGTCGAACGCGATGCCTTCATGCCGCATCTCCTCGACTTCGCCCGGCGTGATGTACATTTCAGACTCGGAACGGCGATACATCATCCGCACCGACGCGGCGCCGAGCCGCCGCGCCGTTCGCGCGCAGTCCACCGCGGTAAAACCGCCGCCGATGACAATCACGTTTTTGCCGGCCACGCTTTCGGAACGGCGTGAGGTCACGCCGTCTCCAACTGCGTCGTCGTTCGCTTCCTGCAAGAACTCCAGCCCGTGCCGTACGCCGGCCAGATTTTTTCCCCGCAGGTCCGGGACGTTCGGCTGGTACGTGCCGATGGCGAGGATCACCGCGTCATGTTTTCCAAGCAGGTCGGTCACGTCCACGTTGCGGCCGATTTCCTGGCCGCACAGAATTTCGACGCCGGTGAGCCGGATCTGCTCGACTTCCAATTCCACGATTTCGCGCGGCAAGCGGAAATGCGGAATGCCCTGGATCATCAATCCGCCGGGCTTGCTGTGCTTTTCCAAAACTGTGACGTCGTGCCCGAGGAGCGCCAGCTCGCGCGCCGCGGCCAGTCCCGCGGCGCCGGCGCCCACGACGGCCACTTTCTTGCCGGTTTTTTGACTGAAGATCGGCTCGAGCGTAATCGGTTTCCGGCGGGCCAAAAAATCGGCAGACGACCGTTTGGAAAAACAAATGGCGACGGGTTCTCCGAGGCCCTTCCATCCGTGCCGGCACGCCGGCTCGCAGGGCCGCGTACAAACGCGGCCGAGCACGGCCGGGAAAACGTTATCCCGCAGGTTCAAACGGTACGCGGCGTCAAAATCGCCGTGCGCAATGGCGTCGAGGTAGCCGGGGATGTCGGTTTTGGCCGGACAGGCGGCCTGGCAGGGAACGTTCTTCGCCATCCAGTCGAAATCTTTCGGCTGCGCCACCTGGCCGCCGGCGGCAGAAAGGACATTCTGCCGCGCGCGTTCGGCGCTTATTTTTTTGCGCGGCGCGGCGGCCTGCTTGTCCTTGTATTCACGATAAAAGATACTGCTCATGGCTGGGCCGTCGTGTATTCTCTTCGACCCGATGTTATTAACGTATCACATTTGGACCAATGGCTGCCAGATGAACGACGCTGACTCGCGCCGGCTGGCCCAGCAGTTGGAATTCCTAGGCTACCGGCCGCAAGCCGTGGCCGAACAGGCAGACCTGGTCGTTCTCAATACGTGCGTCGTCCGCCAGCAGGCGGAAGACAAGGCGGTCAGCCGTCTCGCCACGCTGGGCTCCGTGAAACGCGATTCCAAGCCGGACATGACCATCGCGTTGATGGGCTGCATGGTCGGCATGCGCGAGGCCCCGGCGCTGCAGAAACGTTTTCCCTTCGTGGACGTGTTCCTGCCGCCCTCGGAAACGACGCCGCTATTGGATTTTCTCCAGGACAAGGGACTTTTCGAAGACGTGCGGGACGAGGACCTGCGCCGGCGCGCCCTGCGCGACGCCATCCAGGACGAGGACCTGCCGCTGCCGCGGAACGAGGTCGGCCGGTCCGTGACCGCCGATGTGCCGATCGTGCTCGGCTGCTCGCACGCCTGCACGTTTTGCGTGATTCCGTATCGACGCGGCGCCGAACGCAGCCGGCCTCTGAACGATATCGTGTCCGAAGTGCGTTCGCTTTCGCGGCAGGGCGTGCGCGAAGTCATGTTGCTGGGCCAGATCGTGGACCGGTACGGGACCGATTTCCAGGACGGCACGAACTTAAGCCGACTGCTGCGCGAAATCGCGTCGGTCGACGACGTGCAACGCATCCGTTTCCTGACCAGCCATCCGAATTACATGACCGACGACATCTTGGAAACCGTCGCCACCGTTGAGAAGATCTGCCCGCAAATCGAAGTGCCCATCCAGGCCGGCAACAACGAGGTGCTGGATAATATGCGGCGCGGGTACACGCAGGAGCAATACCGCGTGCTCGTCGACAAGATCCGCGAATTCATTCCCGACGCGGCGATCCACACGGACATCATCGTCGGCTTCCCGGGCGAGACGGAGTCGCAATTCCTGGACACGGTCCAGGTCGCGAAGGACCTGCGCTTCGACAAGATCCACATTTCAAAATACTCGACCCGGCCGAAGACGATCGCGGAACGGAAACTGGTCGACGACGTCCCGCAGGAAGAAAAGCACCGGCGCTGGGCCGTGCTGGAAGACCTGCAACGTGAAATTTTAGATGAGAAGAATCGCCTGCTGCGCGGTCAAACGGTGCAGGTACTCGTGGAAGAGATCTACAAAGGCAAATGGCGCGGGCGGACAAAGCACGGGAAAGTCGTGTTTTTCGAGGACGCGAACGACCGGCTCGGACAACTCGTCGATGTAACGCTGGAATGGACCGGCCCGTATTCGATGATGGGCCGCGTCGCGGCCCAGCGCTCCTCGATACCCATCCTGGTCGAAAGCTAAGGGGGTCCGAAACGCGCAGGGACCGCGCGTTCCACCCTTCCATTGCCATGGATCAAAAACCAAAACGCCGCTGGATGCCGGCGCTCCTTTCCGCGCTCGTTTATCCCGGGGCCGGCCAGTTCATGCAGAAACGCGTTGTGTGGGGACTTCTCTACGCGATCATTTTTACGGTCTTTTTAATCCTTTCGTTTGTCATGTTCATACGCGGGATTTACGACGCATTCATGAACGGGACCGGTGTTGCCGAGGTCCTGCATCTCGTGGCCAAGCCCGTCGCCGCGTGCGCCGCAATCTGGCTGGTGAACGTGCTCGATGCGTGGTGGGTTTCTTCGCAACGGGCTAAAAATACAGATTCAAGCGCGCCTGCGCTTCATTGATATCGTGGCCGTCGTTGACGGCGTGGAAGAGCTCGAGGCTGATGCTGCAATCGGGCGCGAGACGGTAATCCTGGCCCCACGAGGCGGAGATGCGCCACAGGTCGTCGCCGATCCCGAAATACGAGGCCTTGGCCAACACGAGATTCTTCCAACGTTCACCAAGCGTCGTGATGACACCCAGCGAGGGACCGAAGCCGATCGCGTAATCGGCCTCGTAATGATCCGCGACGTGCGCGTCCACGTCGGCCATTGCGTACCACATGTCGAAAAGACGGCTCGCGTACGCGAATCCCGTTCCACCGCTTAATTGGTACAGCGGCCCGTCGTCGCCCTCCTCGAAATCGGCCTGGCTCATCCCGACCCGCGCTTTCCAGGACGACGGGTGGAACAGGTCGCTGCGGGGCGCGACGGAAAAAACGTCAACGATGTCAAACTGCTGAAGCTCCAGCGCGTCGCGTTCAAAATAATAGCGGGCCTCCGTATGGAGGAATTGGATTTCCGCGCCCGGCGTATACCCGGCGTCGTTGTCCATCAACGCGTGGTAGGCGATCCGATAGCGCAGGGAGGCAAACGCGTCATCGTTCTGCACCCCCACCCCGGCGGAAAGCTTCAGGGGCGAATGGCCGAGGTCCGGGCGGGGCGGAACCGGGATCGTTTGGGTCACGTCGTCGGATTTCCCCAGCTTGCTCAATTCGCGGAGCGTGCCCAGGAATCGCGGCGTGTAATCGGCCTTCGTCAATTTTTCCTCCGTGAACAGGAATTGCGTGTATTCGGCGGCCAGGCCCAGGGTCACGCGTTGATCCGCCACGTCCGGCGCGACGGCAGCGACGTCGGCCGGGGATTTTTTGCCGTGCGCGATATCGACCGCGAGTTCGCGCAGCGGCCGATCCACCAGGCCCGCGAGATGATTCATTTTCGTGACCGGCGAGGGCCGGTATTCGACCGATCGGACGATGCCTTTTTCAGCGACCAGCTTGATGGTGTCGATGGGAATGACGAACCACGCCTTGTCGTCGGTCAGGCGCAGCGACGGCCGGGCCACGTCCAGCATGTACAGCAAGTTGAACGCGCAATTTTCGTCGAAAAAATAGTACCGGCTGTAAATGTTCTGCAGTTCCCACGCGTGCCGCAGCAGCCGGTCCACTTCCTCGCCGTTGAAATCCAATTCATATTCCCAAACGTCGCGGTGCCCGATATCGCCGTACTGCTCCACTTTTTCATAATAGGATTGGTAGGCGTAGTAGCCGGGGAAAAGTCCGAAGATACCGGCGAAGGTAAATAGCGGCCCCACCATCGGCCGCGTTTTGGCGGCGTAGCTGATGGCGCGCGAGAGCAGTCGATTCTTTTCCTTCGAATCCACGACCAGCAACGTGTGGCCGAACATGGACGCGGGTCCGTTCATAAACGCGGCGGGATACACCAGCGCGACGGAATCGGCCTCCAGGCTTTCGTACACCTTCTTAAAGAGCGCGCACTCGGTCATCGGCAATTTGCCGGCATCAAAATGCAGCTGGTCATCCAGCCAGGCGAAACGCGCCACGAAGCGGCAAACCGCGTGCTCGTTTTCGTTCGTGCCGACCGGCTCAAAAAAAGCCGCGAGGTCCGCGGCCATCTCCGCGCGCGGATCGAACTTGCCGTTCGGGGCCAGGAAAAATCGCGTGTCGTCGACCAGGCTTTTGTATCCGCTGAGGCCCGGGCGATAGTGTACGAGGTTCAACCACTCGGGGTTGCGGTCGAGTTTGAGCTCCAAGGCGTGCTGGATTAGGCCTTCGACGTAGCCGTCCGCGCAGAAGCCGGGGACCGCTGCGAAAAACAAGCAGGCTATGAAAAAAAAGACAGGCCGCTTGCGCGGCCTGTCTCTAAACACACGGTTATACAATCAATTAACCGTTTACGACCTTGGCCAGGTTGTTCACCACTTGCTGCGAGGTGACGTCATTCGACGAGAAGATCGCGTCGAAATTGGTCTGCAGGTTGGTGTACAGGTCGGCCCGCTGCGCAGCCGGGACAGCCATGAGGTCCGCCAACGCGTCAAGTGTGGCACCCTGGCCCACGGCGACGTCGACGGCGAGACGATCCATGTTGTCCGCGACAAACTGCTGGATCTTCTGGTTGGAGGCGATGCCGGCGTGCGGGTTGCATTCCAACGTGCCCGACGACATGCCGAACGTCGCGTTGCCGCAAAGGGCATTAAGGAACGTGGCCGCGAGCTCGGACAAAAGTGTCGGCTCCTGGTCGCCCAGCGCCATCGTGCCAAAACCACAACCGCAGTTGTCCCGGATGGTTCCCGCCGCCATGGCGGAACCGGCGATCAGCGATACAGCGATCAATGCTACTAGTTTCTTCATAATCACGTCTCCTTTATGTGTCTTTGAGGAAGGCTTAAGACCATTCGTCTTTACCAATACCTCCCCCGTTGGGTCGTCAGAATCGCAATTCATCTTGCCCGAGACAAGAAAAAGAAAGATACAACGTTTAAAAATCATGCGCTTTTTCCGGTTCTCCTTATTTTTACTCGCCATCGCCCTTACCGGTTGCGTCAACGGCCTCTTTTATTTTCCGAACCACACCGTTTACCGCACATCGGAATCGTTCAGCACCCACGTGGAGGATGTTTATTTCGAAAGCCTCGACGGCACAAAACTCCACGGCTGGTTCCTGCCCGCGTCGGGGGCGGCCCGCGGCACGGTGGTCCACTTCCACGGCAACGCGCAGAACCTGACCGCCCATTCGGCGTACATGGATTGGATGCCGGCGCAGAATTTCAACGTCTTCATCTTCGATTACCGCGGCTACGGCCAATCGCAGGGCCGGCCGAACCGGAGCGGGCTCGTCAAGGACTCGATCGCCGCGTTGCGCCACGTCCGCGGCCGCCGCGATGTTGATCCCAATCGCATCGTCATCTTTGCGCAAAGCGTCGGCTGCGCGAACGCGCTGGCCGCGCTGGCGGAGGAAAATTTTGCCGGCGTGCGCGCCGTGGCCCTCGATTCCAGTTTTTATTCCTACCGGTCGATCGTGCGCGACAAGATCAAGTTGATCCCGGTCCTGTCCTGGTTCCGCTGGCCGTTGTCCTACCTGGTGGTCAGCAACGGCAAGAGCCCGGCCGCGTTTGTTTCCAGGGTGTCGCCCATCCCGCTGCTGATCCTCCACGGCACGGCCGACGTGGTGGTGCCGTTCCATCACGGCCAGTGGCTGTACGAAAAAGCCAAGGATCCCAAAACGTTTTCGGCCGTGCCGGAAGGCCAGCACGCGGACGCGTTGATCCAACACGCCAGCGAGTATCGGCCCCTGCTGGTCAAATTTTTCGTGGACGCGCTGGACGCGCCCCGCTAGAGACGATGGATGATTTCCATTCCCATGGAGACGGCGTGACCACATGCCGTCGCGTTCCGCGGTGGGGTCACCGCGGCTCCATTTTCCTGGTCCTGCTCGCCCACGCGGCCTCCGCGTCAAATTTCGCCACGCTGGAATCGTTTACGTTCAAGAACCAGGCCGAGGCGGAGCGGGCCTGGCGGGCGGCCACGGAAACGCCGCGCGTTTTGCACGACCCCCAAGGCCTAATCCTCCCCTGCCCGTTTGATGAGGAACGCGATCGCGTGTATTGGGACCACGCGGTTTCCCTGGATTTATCTGCCTACACGAGCTTCGAACTCGACCTGTCCTGCGATCATCCGGAGGCGCTGCGCTCACTGGCCGTTTATTTGAAAAGCGGCGACGGCTGGTACGTTTGGAACAAGTCGTTGCGCGAGCCGGGCCGGCACCGCCTGTTGATGGCGAAGGACCAATTCAGCACGGAAGGCCAGCCCGCGGGTTGGAACCACATCGAACGCATCCGCCTCTCGCCCTGGAAGGGCATGCCGGCGGCGGCCAAATTGATTCTCTATTCATTTTCCGCCCGGAAAGATTCGCTCTACATCATCAAGGCCACGTTGTCCGCGAACGACGCCGGGGAACGCGCGATGTCCGACCGGCTGGCCCAGCGCATCGGCCGCTGGCTGACCCAGCTCGGCGTTTCCCACACTATTATTAGTGAGGACGACGTCGCCAACGGGAAGCTTTCGCGCGCGCGGCTGGCGATCCTTCCGCTGAATCCCAATCCCCCGGCCTCCGTCATCGAGCCGCTCCGTAATTTGGTCCGGCGCGACGGCCATATCGTCGTGTGCTTCAGCGCCAGCGAGGCGCTGGCGAAATTGATGCACGTCGAACTGGGTTCCTACACGCCGTCGGAAAAACCCGGACGCTGGGAAGCGATGGAGTTCAAGAACGCCGACGCGTGGAATCTGCCCCGCCGCGTTTTTCAGTCGTCCTGGAACATCCGGCCCGTCCGCCCGGGCAAACAGGGCGATGTCATCGCGCACTGGGTAAATTCGGCCGGCGAGGTCTTCGACGACCCGGCCTGGATCGCGACCGATCGCGGCCTGTGGATGACCCACGTACTGCTGGAAGATGACACGTTCAACAAACAACGCATGCTCCTGGGGCTGCTCGCCCATTATGACAAGACGCTCTGGTACGAGGCGGCCCGGCGCGCGCTGGCGGACGCGGGTAAAATTGACGGCTTCGCCGGGGTCGAGGGCGCCGTGATCGGGCTGACAAAAGCGTCGGACGGCGACGCAACGGTCGGAAATCTTTTGCAGCGCGCGCGCCGCCTGCGCGGCGACATGACGGAACAGTTCAACGTGGGCAATTACGCCGGCGTCATGGATCTCGATCTCGCGTTGCGCGAGAGTCTCACGGAAGCCTTCGCGTTGTGCCAGCGGCCGAAAGCCGGCGAGTTGCGCGGCGTGTGGGACCACGACGGCACGGGCTGGTACCCGGGCAACTGGGAAAAAAGCTGCCGCGTCCTGGCGGAATCCGGCTTCAACGCGGTTTTTCCCAATGTCCAGTGGGCCGGGCTCGCGCATTATCCCAGCGACGTGATTCCGTCGTCCAACACGCGGCGGCTGTACGGCGACCAGATGGAACAATGCCTGCGGGCGGCGCGAAAAAATAACCTGCAGGTCCACGCGTGGAAAATATGCTGGAACGTCGAGCAGGCGCCGGACGAGCTGGTGGCCAGCCTGAAAAAATCGGGACGGCTCCTCAAGGCGGCGGGCGGTGCCACCCTGCCCTGGCTCGATCCGTCGCGCGCCGACAACCAGGAATTCGAACTGGCCGCGATTCGGGAACTCGTCACGCGTTACGACATCGACGGGCTGCACCTCGATTACATTCGTTATCCGCCCGGCGCGGCCAGCCGCAGCGCGTGGGCCATCACCGAATTCGTCCGCAAAGTGCATGACGAAGTGAAAGCGATCCGGCCCGGCCTCAAACTTTCCGCGGCAGTCTGGGGCCAATATCCTAGCTGCGTTCAGTCCGTCGGCCAGGACTGGGCGGCTTGGCTGAAAAACGGCTACGTAGATTTCGTCGTGCCCATGGACTACACCAACGACCGTTACGAATTCGGCGGCCTGCTGCAGCGACAACTCGCGCTGCCCAACGCGCGCGGACGTATCTACGCCGGCATCGGCGTGTCG
>JADMIO010848953.1_pt1 | contig 38335 bp, 34 predicted proteins | sample 8958161 | NCBI WGS metagenome assembly JADMIO01 (sample SAMN16585339, study PRJNA669376) | soil metagenome | isolation source: Crop rotation soil | place: USA: Cullars Rotation, Alabama | collected 2011 | reverse complement strand
CCGCGACTTCAAGTCACGTGAATTCCAAGCTTCGGATCCCACTGTGCTGGAAAGGGCGATCCAGGTTCGGCGCGTGCTCTGGGCGATCCTCTTCGCCAACTGGGCAGTGGCCGGGGTGAAGCTCTTCTTCGGCCTGGCCAGCGGCTCGACGGCGCTGACCGCCGACGGAGTGCACTCGTTCATCGACGGGGGCTCGAACGTGATCGGCCTGTTCGCGATGGCCTTCGCCGCGCGGCCGCCCGATCGACAACATCCGTACGGGCACGAGAAGTTCGAAGCGCTCGCCTCGCTGGCGATCGGCGCGATGATCGGCGTCGCGCTGCTCGAGCTGGGGAAGGTGTCGCTGCGCGCGCTGCTGCACGCGCAGCAACCGCCCGAGGTCTCGAACCTGATGATCGCGGTCACGGTGGCGACGCTGCTGGTCAATCTGGTCATCACCCGCGCCGAGACCGCGCAGGGCAGGCGGCTGAGCAGCCCGCTGTTGCTCGCCGACGCGCAGCACACCCTGTCGGACGTGTTCGTCTCGGCGGTGGTGATCGTCTCGCTCGTGCTCTCGCGGCTGGGCATCCCGCGTGCCGACGGAGCGGTGGGCCTGCTGGTGCTGGTGTTCGTCGCGCGCGCGGCGTGGAACGTGACGCTCCAGGCGGTGCGGCCGCTGGCGGACTCGGCGCGGCTCGATCCGGAGGTGGTCGCCGGGTTCTGCGCCGGGGTCGCCGGAGTTCGGCGGGTGCACGGGGTTCGCAGCCGCGGAATGGCGGACACGGTGCGGGTGGACTTGAAGGTCGACGTCGACCCGACGCTGCCGCTGGTCGAGGCGCATGCGATCGCGGATGCGGTCGAGGCCGAGCTGCGGGGAAGGTATCCGGAGATCGCCGACGTGGTGGTGCACGTCGAGCCGGCGCGGTGAGGGGTGCTCGTCGGAGCTGCACGGAGCACCGAGAGGGTTATCGGAATTCCCGGAGAGCCCCCGTTCAGACCGAGCGAAGTCGAGGTCTCCCCGAAGAACGCAACCGCCCCAAGGAGGCGACACTGCGCGAGGACCGAGGCCCGGCGCTCCGGGTGTCTTCTGCGGGGGCGGCCTCGACTTCGCTCGGCCTGAACGGAGGCTGCGTCAGGCATCACGGCCAACTTCAGCGGACCACGCTCGCAGCCAGGCTGCGGCCGGCCAGCCGTCCCGACTCTTCGCACAGCGCGGTGGTGAGCTCGGTCAGCGGCGTCGCCACCGCCGCGCCGGCGGCGAAGACCTCGGGGCGCGCCAGGCTCTGGCCTCCGTCGTTCACCCGGACGAAGCCGGCGGCGTTGGTCAGCTCGTCGCACGCGCGCACCGGATCCGCGCCGAGGCACGGCGGCACCAGCATCGAGTAGGAGAACGGGAGCCTCGGCCCATCGACCAGCTGTACCTCGGCCGGCGTGACGGCGAGGACGTTGCCGCGCACCACCCGCACACCGGTTCCGCCGAGCAGCTCCTCGTCCGGATGGGTGAGTCCCGGCGGCACCACCAGGGTCAGCGGCGCGCGGGCGGACAGCGCCCGCTGCTGCAGCGCGGAGGCGCAGAGGCGGAGGAACTCGATCGCCACCGACGGCCGCCACGCACCACGAACGCAGCCGCAGACCACCGGCCCGGGGCGGAACAGAAAGCGCTCGAACGCCGCCCGCGCCCGCTCGGCCTCGGCGAGCGAGACGATCGACTGCGAGTAGCCCCGCGGGCCCATTCCCGGCACCGCTCCGAAGTTGGGCTGAATGCCGGTGGCGATCAGCAGCCGGTCGTAGACGGCCACGCCGTCCCGGGTGAAGACCCGACGCTGGCGCAGATCGATCCGCTCGATCTCCTCCTGGCGGAGCTCGACCCCCAGCTCCTCCAGGCGCGGGCGCAGCGAGCCGCCGAGGTCCTCGCGGCGCACCAGGCCGAAGGCATAGCGCGGCAGCAGCGGGACTTTGAGGAACTGGTCGGTGCGCGCGATGACTGTCACGGGGTGTGAGCCGCCGAGGGCCCGCGCCAGCTCGGTCGCGGCGGCGAGGCCCGCGAAGTTCGAGCCGAGGATGAGCACGCGCTGCCGGGCCGGTTTCAATTTGGCTGGCTCTGAGCATCGCCTGTGCCATGGGCGCAGAACCCGCGGGGTCGGGCCGCGCACCGGCCGGCTCCGTGCAGAAGTTGCACATCGGGGCATCGGGCGCAGGAGAGGTGTTAGAAGTCGCCGCGATGACGGCTCGAATCCTGGTGGTCGACGACGAAGCGGCGGCGCGGCAGGGGATGAAGTCGCTGCTGGGGGCGAAGGGTTACGAGGTCGACCTCGCGGTCGACGGCAACAGCGCGCTCGAACGGCTGGCCGAGCTGCCGCCGGACGTGGTGGTCACCGACCTCGACATGCCGGGGATGAACGGGATGCAGCTGCTCGGGCAGGTGCGCGAGCGGAACCCGCAGCTGCCGGTGATCGTGGTCACCGGAGTGGCCGAGCTCTCGAGCGCGGTGGCGGCGATGCGCGCGGGCGCGGCCGACTACCTGACCAAGCCGGTCGACCTCGACGCGCTGCTGGTGGCGATCGAGCGGAGCATCGAGCAGCGCGACCTGAAGCTGGAGAACGAGAACCTCAAGCGCCAGGTGCGCGAGGAGCAGGGCGACGGGCTGCAGGGGCTGCTCGGCAGCAGCATCGCGATGCAGAAGGTCTATCGGCTGGCCAAGCAGGTCGCTCCGTCGCGGGCGACGGTGTTGATCACCGGCCTGAGCGGCACCGGCAAGGGCGAGCTGGCGCGGGCGCTCCATGCGCTCAGCCCGCGCGCGGCCAAACCTTTCGTCTCGGTGCACTGCGCGGCGCTGACCGAGTCGCTGCTCGAGAGCGAGCTGTTCGGCCACGAGAAGGGCAGCTTCACCGGCGCCGAGCGGCGACGCGCCGGGCGCTTCGAGCAGGCGCACGAGGGCACGCTGTTCCTCGACGAGATCGGCGAGATCCCTTCCTCGACCCAGATCAAGCTGCTGCAGGTGCTGCAGGAGCGCCGCTTCGAGCGGGTCGGCGGCAACGAGCCGGTGAAGGTCGACGTGCGGATCCTCGCCGCCACCAACAAGGACCTGAAGGCCGAGGTCGCCGCCGGCCGCTTCCGCGAAGACCTCTTCTACCGGCTCAACGTGGTCAGCATCGAGATGCCGCCGCTGCGGGTGCGCGGAGGCGACATCCTCGCGCTGGCCGATCACTTCCTTCAGAAATTCGCGCTGGAGAACCACAAGCAGATCTCGGGCTTCACCGCGCGAGCGCGGACGAAGATCCGCAACAACCCCTGGCCGGGCAACGTGCGCGAGCTGGAGAACGCGATCGAGCGGGCGGTGGTGCTCTGCGAGACGGATCAGATCGACGAGAGCCACCTGCCGCAGGGGACGATCACCCTCGAGGGGCTGGAGGGCATCAGCATCCCCGGCGCGACCCTGGCCGAGCTCGAGCGCTACGCGATCGTGAAGACGCTCGACGCGGTCGAGGGCTCGACGCTGCGCGCGGCGCAGATCCTCGACGTCAGCGTGCGCACCGTGCAGTACCGGCTGCACGAGTACGGCATCGGCCACAAAGAGTGAGTCAGGCCTTCAGCAGCAGCTCTTCGAAGACGCGGACCAGCTCGTCGACCTGCACCGGCTTGGTCAGGTAGCGGTAGAAGCCCGCCTCCTTCACCCGCGCCGCGTCGCGCACCATCGCCGCCGCCGAGAGCGCGACCACCGGAATGCCCTTCGTCTCGGGCCATTCGCGCAGGTGACGCACGGCCTCGAAGCCGCTGATGCCCGGAAGGTTGATGTCCATGATCACCAGGTCGGGCAGACGGCTGCGGATCAGCTCGAGGCCGATCTCGGCGGTGGGCGCGCACGTGAGCTCGATGCGCTCGAAGTCGGCGATCAGGTCCTCCATGAAGGCGATGTTCGAGGGGTTGTCCTCGACGTAGACGATCTTGAAGCGGCGGCCCTCTCCGGCCGCGAGGGCAGAGGTCGCGGCGGACGAGGAGGCGCGGGGGCTGGCGGGTTGATCTGCGCTCTGGTGAACGGGCAGCTCGATCCAGAACTCGGAGCCCTGGCCCTCGACGCTCTTGAAGCCGGTGCGCCCGCCCATCAGCTCGGCGAGCCGGCGGGTGATCGCCAGCCCGATGCCGGTGCCTTCGATCGGTCCCGTCTCCTGGCCGGCGCGTTGGAAGGGCTCGAAGATCTTGGTCTGCTTGTTCTCGGCGATGCCCATGCCGTCGTCGGAGACGGTGAGCCGCACGAAGGCCCCGCGTTGCTCGGCGTGGAAGCGGGCGTGACCCTGCCGCCGGCCGTACTTGATCGCGTTGCTCCCGTAGTTCATCAGGATCTGCTTGAGGCGGGTGCGATCGGCGGTGACCTTCGGCAGCCCGGGCGGAAGCGGCTCGAGCCGCAGCTCGATCTCTCCGCGCGCGGCCATCGGGTCGAGGGTCGACTTCACCTCGGGAAGCACGTCGGAGAAGTCCACCGCCTCGGGCGACACCGAGACACGGCCCGCCTCGATCCGCGACAGGTCGAGCACCTCGTCGATCAACCGCAGCAGATGCTCGCCACCCTTGAGCACGTGCTCGATCCGCTCCTTGTGACGGTCGGACAGCGGGGTCTTCTTGTCGCGGTGGAGCAGCTGGGCAAACCCGAGGATCGCGTTGAGCGGCGTGCGCAGCTCGTGGCTCATCGACGAGAGGAACTCGCTCTTGGCCGAGCTGGCCTTCTCGGCGAGCGCGCGGGCGCCACGCAGCTCGTCTTCGTGGTGCACGTCGTCGGTGATGTCCCAGAGCGTGGTGACGGTGCCGGCCTCGGCGGTGCGGCGGTCGACGAGGCGGAGGCTGCGCCCGTCGCTGCTCTTGAACTCCAACGCTCCGGTGGGGGCGTGGTGGTAGGCGAGCAGCCTGGCTTTCAGCTCGGCGGCGCTGGTGCCCTCGAGCGAGAAGGTGCCGGCGGCGAGGTTGCGATCGACGAGCTCTTCGAACGTTTGGGCGATCACTTCGCCCGGCAGGTCCCGGCCGAGCAGCTGTCGGAAGGCGCTGTTGCAGAGCACGAGGCGATCGTCGACGTCGAAGATCGCGAACGAGCCGGGGATGCTCTCGACCGCGCTGAGCAGGTGCTGCTGGATCCGGCGCACGTTCTCTTCGGTGCGCTTGCGTTCGCTGACGTCGCGGATGCTGGCCGACGAGAGGCGAATGCCCTCGGTGACCAGCGGGCTCAAGCTGATCTCCAGCGGAAACTCGCTGCCGTCCTTCTTGCGGCCGAACAGCTGCAGGCCCGAGCCCATCGGCCGCACCTTGGGGTGGGCGGAGAAGCCGTCGCGGTGGGCGATGTGCGGCCGGCGGAAGCGCTCGGGAATGAGGATCTCGATCTTCTGCCCGAGCAGCTCGGCGCGCGGAAAGCCGAACATCCGTTCGGTCTGGGCGTTGACGAGGACGATCGTCCCGCTCTCGTCGATGACGACGACCGCGTCGGGAGCGGACTCGAGCAGCTTCTCGAAGATCTCTTTTCCGAGGGAGTTGATCATCGCGCGGGCAACCTGATCACGAACACCGAGCCGGGGTTACCGTCTTCCACCGCGATGATCCCTTCGTGGGCTTCGATCGCCAGCTTGCAGAACGCGAGCCCGAGGCCGCGTCCGGCGCGGTGGCGGGTCTTCTCGTCGCCCTCGGCCTGGACGTAGCGCTCGAAGATGCTCTGGCGCAGCGGAGCGGGGATGCCCGCGCCCTGATCGGAGACCTTCAGCTCGACGGACGAACCGGCAGCCGCCGCGCTCACTCCCACGACGGTCCTGGGAGGTGCGTGGCGGATCGCGTTGTCGACCAGGTTCTCCAGTACCCGCCGGAGCAGGTCGGGGTCGGCGGTGACCGAAGGGACCTCGAGCCGCTGCTCCAGCCGAACGTCGCCGGCGCGGGCCTTGAGCTCGAAGCCCTCGAACACGCCCTTCACCAACGCCGGCAAATCGACGTGCGCCTGGCGCGGGCTGAGCCGGCCTTCTTCGCTCTTGCTGATGTCGAGCAGGTTGAGCACCAGGCGCATCAGCGCGCGCGCCTCTTCGCGAATGTGCTGGGCGGACTCGCGGCCGCTCTTGCTCAGCGAGGCCTCGGCGAGCAGGACCTGGGCGTGGAGGTCCATCGAGTTGACCGGGTTCTTCAGGTCGTGGACGACGAAGCCGGTGAGCCGTTCTTTCTGCAGCTGCAGCCGGGTCATGTCCTCGCGCTGGCGGCGCACCAGCTCGTAGTGCTCGCGCAGCTCGGCGCTGACCTGGCGGAGCTTGAGCGCGGCCTGCACGCGGAGCAGCAGCTCGGTGGGCCGCACCGGCTTGGTGAGGAAGTCGTCTCCTCCGGCGCGCAGGGCGCGGTCGAAGGTGTCGAGGTCGCGCAGCGCGGTGAGGAAGACGATCGGCGCGCTCGCTCCTTCGGGCAGGGCGCGGATCTTCGCGCAGACCGCGAAGCCGTCGGTGCCGGGCATCCGCACGTCGAGGAGCACGCAGTCGGGGCGGGCGCTCTGGAAGAGCCGCAGGCCCTCGTCTCCGCCCGAGGCCTCGAGCACCTCGAAGCCCTCGTCCTCGAGGGTCGCGCGGGCCAGTGCGCGGTTCTCCGAGTTGTCGTCGACGACGAGGATTTTGGCGGCGGCAGCCAAGTCGAGCGCGGCTTCTAGCACGAGCGGGCACGGGCCTTGCTCAATGGGCGGGCATGACCAGACCGACCATCGACCAGTTCATGACGAAGAGCCCTCACACCATCGCTCGACACCAGACGCTGTCGAAGGCCCACCAGATGATGAAGGACCTCGGCATCCGTCACCTGCCTGTGCTCGAGGGCGGGCGGCTGGTGGGGCTGGTCTCGCAGCGCGACCTGCTCTTCATCGAGACGATGCAGATCGTCGACGAGGAAGAGGTCACCGTCGGCGACGCGATGAGCACCGAGCTGTACACCGTGGGCCCGAAGGTGACGTTGAAGACGGTGGCCAGCGAGATGGCCGAGAAGAAGTACGGCTCGGCGGTCGTGCTCGACGGAGGCAAGGTGGTCGGGGTCTTCACCACCACCGACGCGCTCGAGGTGCTCGCGTCGGTGCTGACCGAGGTCGGGCGCCGCACGGCGTGAAGAAGCTGCCGCTTCAGGTTTGAGGTGCAGCTTCTGCACGTGCTGGTTCACCTCCGGGAAGGAAGCTCGAGGTGGCCAGCCCAGGCGCCAGGGTCCGGACGCGGAGGGAGGCGAGGACCAGCGCTCCCAGCGCGGCAAAAAGGACGATGGTGTCGCGCTGGAAGTGGGCGGGCAGATCGCGATCGAACGAGGTGAAAGCGGAAGCGACGCACATCGCGCAGAGGATGAGCCACGCCGCCGGCCGGCCAATCGCGCGCTCGGCGCGATCTTCGGAGGCGAGCACCGCCAGCAGCAGCACCGAGTGCAGGTAGTAGTTGGCGGGGTTGAGCCAGAGCGGAAGGAGCGCCACGCCCCACGCCGCGGCCTCGGCGGGAGGCGCTCTGCGCGCGGCGAGGAGGATGCCGAGCGTGCCGAGCCCGGCGAGCAGCGGCTGCAGCGTCGAGCGCGGGCCGAGCACCGCCCTGAGCGAGAGCGTGTTCATGTAGTCGCCGGCGTTGAGCAGCGAGACCTTGTGGCGCCAGTCGACCCAGGCCGCGAAGCCGAAGACGGCGACCGAGGCGAGGAAGAGCAGGCTCCCGGTGACCGCCGCTCCCAGCGCGACGCGCAGCAGCCCGCGGTGTCGCATCCAGAGCGCGGCCAGCGGCTCGCGCGCCGAGCGCTGCCAGGTGAAGCGGCCGAGCAGATCCCACGCGGGAGGCGCGGCGAGGGTGAAGAAGGTGAGCGCGGGGAAGGCGCGGATCAGCGAGGCCCAGGCGAGCAGGCCGCCGGCGAGACCGAAGCGCTCCTTCTTCAGGGCGCAGAGGCCCAGGCACCAGAGCGAGAGCCAGTCGTGGCGGAGCGCGGCGCCGAACCAGTTGGTGCCGAATTGGTAGAAGTCGATCGTCCCGAAGAGCGTCGCGGCGATCAGCGCGGTGCGCGGGCCGAACGCCCAGGCGAGGGCGACGAAGGCCAGCGCGAGCAGCAACACGTCGACGGCGACGCCGAGCCAGAGCGCGAAATCGGAGGCCGGCAGCCGGCCGTAGAGGCCGCGGGCTGCCAAGAACCACACCGGCGTCGCGTTGCCTCCGTGGTCGTTCATGCTGCCGAGGAACGCGGGGTCGCCCATCGCCGAGCGGAAGTAGTGGAGGTCGGCGGTGAGCGCGCGCCAGCGCTCGTCGGTGAAGCGCGCGCGCACCTGCTTCAAGTGCTCGGAGACCGCGCGCACGTTCGACCAGGCGTGGGTGCGGAGATCGCGCAGGCCGACGTCGCCGATCGCATCCACACCTCCGCGATCTTCGGCGACGGCGAGCGCGCTCACCGCGTAGACGCCGTCGAAGCGGACCTCGGGGAAGAAGCGGGCGATGGGGAAGTACGTCCGCATGTCGTAGTGGTGGAGGTAGGTCGGTCTCCCCTTCCCTGCGTCGAAGAACTGCGGGCGGCCGAGGTTGAGGAAGCAGAGCGGCCCGAGCACGGCTGTGACGCAGAGCAGCGCGAGGGTGAAGCCGCGGTGGGCGGGCCGGCGCCGGCGGAGCATCCCTTCCCGAAGCACGGCGAGGAAGGCCAGCGCGGCCACGGCTCCGCGCAGACCATCGAGGCGCGCAGGGTCGACGCCGGGAGGGTCGATCACCGAGCGCTGGAACAGGCCGGCGAGCATCCCTCCGGTGCAGAGCGAGGCCGCGGCGAGCCAGGGGATGGGCGTCCCGCGGCGCACGGCGAACAGCAGCAACGCGATCGCGAGCAGGCCGAACGCCCAGGAACAATCCGCCGGAAGGAACGGCCGGAGCCGCTCGGCCCAGAGCCCCAGCCGTCCTGAGTAGACCTGCAGCTCGCTGGCGGAGCTGCGGCCGTCTCCTCCCCGCGCGGTCAAGCGCAGCCAGCGGGCGCGGCCCTCGAGGCCCTCGACGCGGCGGGTTCGCAGCCCGGCGCCCTCTGCCTTGCCCGAGCTCCACAGCTCGACGAAGCGCCGCCCGTCGACGCTGCCCGAGAGGACGTAGTCGTCGTCGTTGTCGGCCTGAAGCACGACCGCGCCGATCTTCTGCTCTTCACCGAGATCCCACTCGACTCCGGCCGGCGGCAGACGCAGGGCCGCCGGGGAGTCCCACGGATCTCCCTCGGCAGCGCGAACGCCGTCGGTCAGCCGCGCAGCCTCGGGGGAGCGCGCGCGATCCAGCAGCCCGGCGGCGAACGCGGGTCCGGCCAGCAGCAGCAGTGTCGCGAGCCCCCAGCGCACCGCCGCTCAGGGTCCGCGCGCGACCCAGCGGGCGAGGTCGAAGGTGGTGACGATGCCGACGAGCTTGGCGTGCTGGTCGACGACGGGAACGCGGTGGATTCGGTGCTTGATCATCAACTCGGCGGTGTCGCGGATGGGCGTGGACGGCCGGACCGCCAGTGCGCTGGTGGTCATCACGTCGGCGACGGTGCCGGTGGCGAGGTTGCGCTCGTCGAAGAGGCTGGGGTCGTCTTCGACCTTGCGGCCGGCGATCTTCGCCCAGCGCACCAGGCCTTCGCGCGCGGCGGCGGTGTCGTAGTCGTCGAAGATCAGATCCGAGCGGGAGACCATGCCGATCGGCGTGCCGGTGTCGTCGATCACCGGCACGCCGCCGATGTTGCGATCGACGAGCACGCGGATCAGGTCGTACAGCGGCAGCTCGGGGCGCACGCTGATCACCGGGCTGGTCATGATCGTGGAGATCGCCAGCAGATCGTTGGTCGAGACCATCTTCGCGAGTCCCATTCAGACCTGCCGGATTTCCCGGCGGAGTTGATCGACGACGTCTTCGACGAAGCGGTGGGCGGTGGCCTCGGCGATGCGGTGGCCGACGACCGCGTCGACCGCCTGGCCGACGGTTCCCATCGGCGGCTTGTAGACGCCCTCGAGCTCGATCTGCGTCTCGGTGGCCGAGAGCGGCCAGGCCGACACCTTCGCGTCCATCGCCGGGAAGAACGAGGTCGCGTGGGCCGCCTGCCAGCCGAGCTCGACGCGGGTGACCGGCGCGCGCAGCGCCACCGACTCCTCGTCGTTGACGGCGTAGATCTGCAGGTGAACGTCGACGCCGACCTCGAAGCCGGCGACTCCGACTCGCAGCGTCGAAGCCAGCGCGTCGGCGCGGGCGCTCGCGGCGCGGGTGGCCTCCTGGTACAGCGTCGAGCCGCGCTGATGAAGGGCCGCGCGGACCCGGTCGTAGGGGCGGTTGACGTAGGCGTAGCAGCGGAGCTTGGTGGGCTGGCTCATGCCGGTCGCTGGAGCATCGCGGGTGCCAAGCGTGCGGCGAGGGGGAAGATGCCCCGCAGGGGATGCAGATTCGGCTGAGGGAGCGGTTCGGTGCAGCTTCTGCACCTGCGCGGAACTGTCCGGAGGGCTCCGTTCAGGCCGAGAGCAGTCGAGGCCTTGATGGCGCAAGCAACCTGCTCGATTGCCGGGGAAGACCTCGACTTCGCTCGGTCTGAACGGAGGCCTTTCTGGGATTCCCCGTGACTCCGGCCACTCAGACCGCGGTCGAGTGCCTCCACTCCGCCGGGCGGGCCAGGTGGGCGTCGAACACCGCGGCGACGTTGCGAAGCAGCAGCTGGCCGTTCTCGCTGATGCGAAGGACTCCGCCGTCACGCACCACCAGCCCATCGCGTTCCAGCGGCCGCAGCGCTTCGAGCTCCGCGGCGAACGCGGTTTCGAAGTCGAGCCGGTGCGCGCGACCGAACGCCGCGGTGTCCAGCTTCAAGTCGCAGAACAGCTTCATGATCAACTCCGAGCGGAGCCGGTCGTCGGCCGACGACTCCCAGCCGCGCACCGCTCCGAGCTTGCCGCGCTCGAGGCGGTCGGCCCAGGCGTGCACCTCGCGCTCGCTCTGGACGAAGCCGCCATCCACCTCGGAGATCGCCGACGGGCCGAAGGCGAGCAGGTCGGTCTCGGCGCAGGTGGTGTAGCCCATGAAGTTGCGCCGCAGCGTCCCCTGCTCGCGGGCACGGAACAGCTCGTCTCCTTCGAGGGCGAAGTGATCGAGCCCGATGTAGCGGTAGCCCGCGCGGGTCAGCCGGTCGATGGTCAGCTCGAGGATCGCCAGCCGCTCTTCGGGCCCGGGCAGCTCTCGGGCGTCGATCGCCGACTGGTGCTTCTTCAGCGCCGGCATGTGCGCGTAGCCGAAGAGCGCGATCCGATCGGGGCGCAGCTCCTCGACCCGGTCGAGCGTCGGAGCGAAGCGCGCCGCCGTCTGCAGCGGCAGCCCGTACATCAGATCGACGTTGACGCTGGTCATTCCCTCCTCGCGCGCGCAGTGCAGCAGCTCGCGGGTCTGCTCGAAGGGTTGGGGCCGATTGACCCGTGCCTGCACCTCGGCGTCGAAGTCCTGCACGCCCATGCTGATTCGGTTGAAGCCCAGGCCCGCGAGGGTGCGCACCTGCGCGAAGGAGGTGACAGGCGGGTGGACCTCGATGCCCATCTCGACGTTCTTCGCGAAGCGGAAGCGGCGCGAGAGCAGGTCGTGCAAGCGCGTGAGCTGTGCGACGTCGAGGTAGGTCGGGGTGCCGCCGCCGAGGTGCAGCTGCACCACCTCGGGCGTATTCGGCAGCAGGTCCTCCACCAGCGCGACCTCGAGCTCGAGGGCTTTCAGGTAGCGCTCGACGAGATCCTGCCGGCGGGTCACCAGCATGTTGCAGCCGCAGTAGAAGCAGAGCTTCCGGCAGAACGGCACGTGGACGTAGATCGACAGCGGCCGTCCGCCGGCGCGGGAAAAAATCTTCTGGGCCCCGGCGTCGCTCCAGGGCTTCCAGAGATTGGCCGACGGGTAGCTCGTGTACCGCGGCACGGGGACGGTGCCGTAGCGGGTGAGAAGCTCTGCAGGAAGAGTCGTCATGGCGCGCGGGTGCCCAGTGCATGACCTGCGCCCGGAGCTGGCTCTGCGGCCGGCGCCCGCCCCTCGGATGCAGAAGCTGCATTCACGGGCCGGCGGCGAAAATCGCCGTCAGCCGTGGGGGTGGCCCTGCTTGTGTTTCATCTTGCAGGCAGGGCAGCCGTCGCAGGACTTCCCGCAGGTGGCCCCGCTCCCCCCGTCGCAGGCCGAGCAGCAGCCCGAGCCGCACTGGTCGCCGTGCTGCGGGCAGGTGCACTCCTTCGGGGGCGGCGGCGGGGGTGCGTCGGCGGCGAACGAAGGGACGACGAACATCAGCAGGGCGGCGAGCAGCGCGTGGCGGATCATCATTGACCTCCGGCGTTCTGCATCTGGCCTGCCGCCGGCGAGCTCTGCGACGAGCGCCAGGCGAATCCGGGAAACTGAAAGGTCCGCCGCCCCTCCTGGCCCGAGCGCCGCACCGAAACCAGCCGGGATTCATTTGCGACCGCGGCTCCCCCGGCGGCGCGCTCCGTCGGCGGAGCCACCTGACCCCTTCGCCCCTGAGCGAAGCGGAAATGAAGGGCTTGGCCATGCCGTGGGGCTCTGACTAAGTGCGCGGCCCACGATGCTGCATGCCGCCTGGGTGATTTCCGTCTGGCTGCACATCCTCGCCGCCACCGTCTGGCTGGGAGGGATGGCTTTTCTCGTCCTGGTCGTCGTGCCGTGGCTGCGCGCCGGCGAGCGAAGCAACGCGATGGCGATGCTGCGGGAGACGGGTCTGCGCTTCCGCACCGTCGGCTGGGGCTGCTTCGTCGTGCTGGTGGCGACGGGGACGTTCAACCTCTACATGCGCGGCGTTCGGCCGGGGAACCTGATCGATCCGCTCTGGCTGAGTGGCGACTTCGGCCGGGCCTTCGCGATCAAGGCCGGGCTGTTCACGGTGGTGCTGGTCATCAGCGCGGTGCACGACTTCTGGCTGGGGCCTCGAGCGACGCACTTGCTCGAGAAGGACCCTGCCTCGCCGGAAGGTCAGAAGCTCCGCCGCTGGGTCAGCCTGATCGGCCGGGCCAACGCGCTGCTCGCGCTGGCGATCGTCTTCTTCGCGGTGGTGCTGGTGCGCGGCTGGCCTTGAGGCCTCAGCGCTCGCGACTCGGAGTGAGCAGCACCGGCCTTTCCGACCGGCTGAGCAGCTGGTGAACGAGCGGGTTCTTCGAAGCGGTCGTGGCCTGGACGCCGAGGCAGAGCACATCGGCCCCGAGCTCGTCGGCGGCGGCGATCAGCTCGTCGGCGACCGGCCCGGTGCGGACGTGGACGATCACCTTCGCCGCTCCGTGCTCGGCGGCCGGAGGAAGCACCGCTGCCAGCTTCTTCAGCAGCACCGCCTCCTGCTCCGGCGAGCACGGCTCGAGGCTGACGTGCACCGCGAAGACGGTGCCGGCGCCGACGAGGCCGATGGCGGTGGTGATCGCCTTGTTGCCCGACTCCGACAGGTCGGTGGCGGCGATCGCGGTGGCGAAGCTGGGAATCCTCGAGCCCTCGGGCACCGGAACGCCGCCGGGGATGCAGGCCACCGACATCGGCGCGTTGCCCAGCGCGTGGTGCGACACCGACCAGAGGCGGCCGAGCGCGCGCCGGCGGTGGGTGCCGAAGACGAACAGATCGACCTGCTCGTCGTTGGCCAGCTCGAGCAGCTGGTCGGCGACGCGGCCGGTGCCCATCTCGAGGTGCACCCGCCGCTTCACGTTCTTCGGCAGCGCGGCCAGCGCGGCCTCGGTCTCCGCGGTCATGAAGCGGGTGAGCGCCATGTGGCCCTCTTCGGGCGGAGGCGGCGGCATCCGCCGGCGGTCGTACTCCTCGAGCGGCCACCAGACGTGCGCGGCGACGAGATCGATCGGGCCGTACTCCGAGAGCCGGCTGATCCAGTCGCGCGCCACCGCCGAGCTGCTGCTGTGGTCGAGCGCGAGCATCACCCGCAGCGGCGCGGTGCCCTTCGCCCAGGCGGCGAACGGCCGCGGGTCGCGGACCACCAGCAGGGCAGACTCCACCGCACCGGCGAGGCGGTCGAGGGTGCCGGCGCTGACCGCTCCCACGCGCTGCACGGTGTCGCCGACCACCAGCAGGCCCGCCTGCTTCTCGCGGCAGAACCGCGCCAGCGCGTGCTCGAGCTTGCCGTGGAGGACGACGGTGTCGACGTTGACGCCGGTGCGGACCAGCTCCTTCGCCTCGGCATCGAGCGCGTGGCCGGTGGCGGTGGACATCTTCTCGCCCCAGCTCGGGACGACGGTGTTGGGCAGGCAGTGGACGAGGAAGAGCTTCTCCTTGTGCCTGCGCGCGAGCTCGGCGGCGACCTGCACCGCGTTGGACGACTCTTCGGTGAATCGGGTGGCGCAGACGATGGTCATGCCGGCCCCCTGAGCAACGGGTGCGCCAACGCGTTTTCCAGCGGAGCACCATCACGAATACGGACGGGACTTGCGCCGCGCCGCAGAAGTGCAAAAGGTGCACTCGATGCGAATCCTCGCCCTGCTCCTGTTGCTTGCCGCCTGCTCCCGTGACGAACGACCGGCCGCACCGCCGCAGGCCGCGGCTCCAGTTGCTTCCCCTGAAGGTTCGGCGCTCACCGGCCGGGTCCTCGAGACGTTCGACGCGTCGAAGTACACGTACTTGCGGCTGAGCACCGCCTCGGGCGAACGCTGGGCGGCGGTCCCCACCACGCGGGTCGAGGTCGGCGCCGAGGTCACGCTCGAGCATCCGATGGTGATGCGGAGCTTCACCAGCAAGACGCTCGGGCGCACGTTCGACGAGATCTCGTTCGCCAGCGGAATCGCCGGAGCGGCCGCCGCTCCGTCCGCCACTGCTCCGTCCGCCGCCGCTCCGTTCGCCGGCGCACCATTGCCGGGGCAGGCCGCTCCCGCAGGCCCGAAGCCCTCCGCGGCTGGCTTCGAAGACCTGGCGGCGTGGGCCGAGCAGGCCAACCGCAAACCGCCGGCGGCGGCCGACAAAGCGGTGGGCAAGCCTGCGGCGGGCGGGACGATCACCCTCTCCGCGCTCTACGCGCAGCGGACCGCACTCGAGGGCAAGGTGGTGCGGCTGCGCGGCAAGGTCTCCAAGTACACGCCGGCGGTGATGAAGAAGAACTGGGTCCACCTGCGCGACGGGAGCGGAACGCCCGAGAAGAAGGACGACGACGTCGCCATCACCACCACCGACTCGACCGCCGTGGGCGACGAGGTGAGCGTCGAAGGCACCGTGCGGCTCTCGCGCGATCTCGGCTCGGGCTACTTCTTCCCGGTGCTGATCGAAGACGCGAAGCTCGTCCCCATCGAGCCCTCCCGCTGAAGAGAAGCTGCCGGTCCCGAGTCGTGACGAGCTGAAGGCAGCGCCGGGGCTCAGCGAAGCTGCCGAAGGGGCCCACACCGCTCGCCCGGCGGTCGAGCGATCCGGCCGCGTGCAGACTCTTCACTCGCGAGGATCTGTGCAGCACCTGCGCCCGCGGGCTGAAAACTCCCGGGCGCCACGCAAGCGGTTCACCGGTTGCACAGCGGCTCGGGCAACTCCATGCCCCGCCTGGTTCTCTGATGCGGGCGATGCCCACAAAGGTTCGAAAGAGGGGGGGATCCGGAAAATCCTTCAATTCGAACATCGAGGTTGATAGAACGCACGTCGCTGGACGCAGAGGTTGCGTCACTCGGGAGCAGCAAGCCTTCGAAGTGCCTCAGAACCCCATTCACGGGCGCAAGGTTTGCTCAGTGCTGCTCAATCCGGAGGACGCCTTGATTCACTTCTCGCCGTGTTCGGCCTCGCGACCGCTGTGGTGTGCGTTGGTGCTGGCGCTGCTCGCCGCCTGCCAGGGCCCCTCGGGCGAGAAGGGCAGCTCGTGCACCGCGAAGGACAACAAGGACGGCACGGCCACCATCTCCTGCCAGGACGGCACCAGCGTCACCATTCGCAACGGGACGAACGGCACCAACGGGACGAACGGCGATGCGGGCACCTCCTGCTCGATCACCACCAAATCCGACGGCGGCCGGGTGGTCAGCTGCAGTGACGGCACCGTCGCCGATCTCCCCAATGGCATCGCCTGCTCGCTGATCAACGAGACCGACGGCGGCCGCACGCTGACCTGCAGCGACGGGACGGTGATTCCGATCATCAACGGCACGAACGGCACCAACGGGACGAACGGGAACAACGCCGACGCCTTCCGGGTGGATCAATTCCACGGCACCGACTTCCTCGAGCGCACCGCGCTGGGCAGCACCGGCAAGTTCCTCGCCGACGCGACCATCACCTCGGCCACCGCCAGCGCCAGCGGCCAGGTGGTGGTGAAGTTCAAGGTCACCAACCCCGACACCAACAAGCCGGTGCTGGGCATCAAGGCCATCACCGCCGACATCGCCAAGCTGGTCTCGGCCGACGCCGACGCGGGCCAGGCCTGGAACCACTGGGTGCCGTACATCTGGCGGCTGCAGACGGTGACCGGCTCGGACGGCGGCAACTGGCCCAATCCCGACGGCACGAAGGCTTACCAGCCGAACCGCGAGGGCAACGGCACGCTGGTCGACAACAACGACGGCTCGTACACGTACACCTTCGCCACCAACGTCTCGAACATCGTCGTCGACGGCAAGCCGATCTCCTTCGAGCGCAACCGCCTGCACCGGGTGGCGGTGATGATGGGCGGCGGCACCGGGCCGACGGCCGACGCGTTCCTCGACTTCGTGCCCGACGGCTCGCCGGCCACCGAGAGCCGGCGATTGATCGACACCGCCAACTGCCGCACCTGCCACGGCCAGGAGTTCCACGGCCACGGCGGCGACCGCCTCACCGTCGAGGTCTGCGCGACCTGCCACGTGCCGGGCGCCATCGACCCGCACGGCGGCGAGTCGATCGATCTCGAGACGATGATCCACAAGATTCACGCCGGCGGAGAGCTGGCCAGCATCCCCGGCCCCGACGGAATCGTCTGGGACAACCCGGCCACCGCGATCGACGAGTCGGCCGACAACGGGCACTACGCCATCTGGGGCTTCGGCAACGCCAAGAGCGAGTGGTGGAAGGCCGAGTTCCCGGCCGTGCTGAACAACTGCACCAAGTGCCACAACGACGTTCCCCGTCCCGGCCAGACGCCCGACGTCGCCAACTGGAAGGACAAGCCCTCGCGGAAGGCGTGCGGCTCGTGCCACGACCTGACGAACTTCGCGACCGGCGCTCAGCACGGCGGCGGGGTGATGCTCAACGACAACTCCTGCGGCGTCTGCCACCCGGCCAGCGGCACGGTGGTGCCGGGCGTCATCACTCCGGTCATCCAGGCGCACGACTTCACCCGCGCCGACCCGCGCAACGTCCAGGAGTTCACCGTCGACATCAGCCTCGACGTGCCGCCGCGCGGCTACTACGTGAACGGCGAGGCGCCGGTGGTGACGCTGGTGGTGAAGGAGAACGGCGTCCCGCTCGACCACACCACCATCCTCCAGGACCTCGACGGGGCCGAGGGCTGCCCGCAGAACACTCCGCGCTCGTACGACGGGGGCGACAACTGCCCGCCGCGCGACGGCAAGTTCACCGGCGCCTCCTTCTTCGTCCACGGCCCGCGCGCCCGCCGCAACCCGGTGCTGACCATCGCCGCGCGCGCCAGGCTGCTCGCGCTGCCGCAGGCCACCTACAACCTCGGGGCGGTCGGCAACTCGATGACCGTGGTCGTCGACAACGGCGAGGATCTCAAGCGCGAGCTCGACACCGCCTCGACCATCCTCAAGGGGACGATCGCCCTCTCGGTGCCGGCGACCGGCTTCGTCGACCGGACGATGGCCACTCCGACCGAGGTGATGAGCTGGCTCAACTCGGTGCCGGCGTTCAAGGCGCGGGCGATCGCCTACCTCGACGAAGCGACGGGGCGGCTGGCGATCCGCAGCCGCAACCTCGGCAAGTTCTTCTCCATCCAGGTGCTGCCCTCGGCGCTGAACACCGCGCTCTTCAACGACAGCACGGTGAAGAACATCTCGACCTTCACCGCCGGCAACAACGTCGCCCAGCAGTGGAATCCGGACGGCGGCGCGCCCACCGCGCCCAATGACCCGAAGGTCACCTGGACGCAGGGGAGCATCAAGTACCAGCTCGACAAGGTCGATGACCTCGCACCGGGCACGTACGTCGCGAGCGTCGAGCTCAAGGATCGCGGCGCGATCACCACCGACAACTACCGGACACCTACGGTGGCGAAGAAGACCTTCCAGGTGAAGCAGCTGGCCGAAGAGCTGCCGCCGGCCGCTGGTTGCGATACCTGCCACCAGAGCCCGGAGACGAAGACGGGCATGGTGTTCGACTACTACCGCCACTACAAAATCCTCGACGGCAACGCGGTGGACCAGTGCGGTGCCTGCCACGACTACCAGAACTCGAACGTCACCGGCTCGTGGGGCGGAGCGGCGGCGATCGCCCGCCGCGTCCACGCGGTGCACGCCGGCGCGACGCTCGACTTCCCGCTCCTGACGGTCGGCTACGCCAACGGCGACCCGGTGCCGGGCCGCAACTGGGACATCACCTTCCCCGAGGACCTGCGCAACTGCGAGGTCTGCCACGCGAAGGCCACCACCAGCGGCAGCTGGAAGACCAAGCCGGCGCGGCTGCCCTGCGGCGGCTGCCACGACTCGGAAGCGGCGACCGCGCACATGAGCGTGATGACCGTGGACCCGACGCCGTCCAACCCGTTCAGCGGGGACGAAATCGAATCCTGCAAGACGTGCCACTGACCCAAAGACCAAGGAGTGACGACGATGAAGCGACTGATTCTGTTGTGCGCGGTGCTCGCCCTGCCCTTCTCGGCCCATGCGGCCGACAAGAAGATCGAGCGCCTCTTCGGCAGCAAGTGCGGCTCGTGCCACGGCAAGGACGGCAAGGCCCAGACGGAGAAGGGCAAGAAGATGCAGATGAAGGACATCGCCTCGGCGGAGTTCCAGAAGCTCTCGGACGACGAGATGAAGAAGGCGATCAACGAGGGCGTGAAGACCGAGAAGGGCGGCGTGAAGCAGGAGATGGACGGCTTCAAGGAAGAGCTGAAGCCCGCCGAGGTCGACGCGCTGGTCGCCTACCTGCGCGAATTCAAGAAGTAGCGGCGCGGCGGTGAAGGGAGCGCGACGCGCAGTTCTGGGTGCGGTGCTGCTCGCGTCGAGCCTTGGCGGAGCCTCGGCGGCCGAGGTCACGGCGTATTCGACGACGCTGATCGGCGGCCGGCCCGACGTCACCGACGGCGTGGTCCGCACGGTGGCGCCGATCTTCCAGCAGGTCGGCGTCCGCGCGCGCAGCGTGGAGATCGCCGGCTTCGACGACGCCGCGGTGGCGGTGGACGCCTGGGGTGGCCTCAACCTGCCGGGCTTCCGCAACGAGGTCGGGGCCAGCGACGTCAACCTCGCGTTCGTCGAAGGGCGCACCTTCGGCCGGCGGCTGACGCTGAGGGTCGGCCGGCAGCTGGTCACCGGCGGCGCCGCGCGGGCGATGTTCTTCGACGGCCTCTACGCCGACTTGAAGGTCGGCTGGGGCTTTGGCCTGACCGCCTTCGCCGGGATTCCCGTCGAGCGGCGGTTCTCGAACTTCCTGCGTGGGGACTTCGCCTTCGGCACCCGCGCCTACTTCGCGCCCTCGTACAACACCGAGGTCGGCGTCTCGTACCTGCACGTGCTGCAGCGCGGGCTGGAGGCGCGGCAGGATCTCGGCGTCGACGTCCGCTACAAGCCGTTCCGTTCGCTGATGCTGGCCGGCGCGTTCGTCTGGAGCGTGAACGACATCCGGATGGCGGAGGTCGACGTCGGCCCGCGCTGGACGCCCACCGAGAACCTCGAAGTGCAGCTGTCGGCGCGGCGGACGTCGCCCGAGCTGTTCCTGCCGCGCAGCTCGATCTTCACCGTCTTCGCCGACACCACGCGCGACGATGCGGGCCTCGCCGTCACCTGGCAGCTCGGCGACGCGCTGTCGGTGTTCGGCGACTTCCGCGGCATCTGGCTCAACGGCGTGCAGGGCTTCGAGGCGAGCGCGCGGGTGGCGCTGCGGCCGTACCGCTCGCCGAGCACGACGCTCACCGCGCAGGCGCACCGGCTGGAGATTCCGGCCAACGGCTACCACCAGGCTCGGCTCGGCGCGCGGCACGTACTGCCCTTCGGGCTGGGGCTGTCGTTGGACCTCGAGACCTACGTGCTCGACAAGCCGGTGCGCGGGCAGACGCTGTCCTTCTCGGCCTCGACGACCGCGACCTACACCCTCGGCAAGTCCTGGCTGCTGGGCGCGACGCTGTTCGCCGCGACCACGCCGACCTTCGAGAGCCGCGTCGAGGCGGTGGCCAAGCTCTCCTGGCTCTTCCCTCCCGGGAGCCTGATGTGAGGTCGAACAAGCTGCTCCTCGCCGGCGGCGCGCTGCTGCTGTCGGCCTGCGCCAGCCTGATCGGCGTGTTCGTCTCGCGCTCCGACGCGATCCGCATTCCGCACGAGCGGCACACGAAGGCCGAGGTCGAGTGCGGCACCTGCCACGAGACGATCTTCGAGTCGGCGACGCTCCAGACGGTCGACCTGCCGAAAGAGAAGCTGTGCCTCAAGTGCCACGCCGAGGAGAAGCAGAAGGGCAACTGCGGCTTCTGTCACACCGACGCCGAGCACCCGCAGACGTTTCCGGTTCGGGTGCGCGACCTGAAGATGAACCACGCCGAGCACATCGAGCGGGTGAAGGAAGACTGCAAGGTCTGTCACCAGCAGCTGCCGGAGCCGCTTCGCACCGAGAAGCTCGCTCCGAAGATGGCCACCTGCCTCGGCTGTCACGAGCACGCCGAGCAGTACGCGGCGGGCAAGTGCGAGGTCTGCCACCAGGACCTGTCGAAGTTTCCGCTCAAGCCGATCGCCGACTTCTCGCACCGCGGGGACTTCCTGCGGGACCACCGGCTCGAGGCGAGGTCGGCGGGAGCGGCCTGCGCGACCTGTCACGAGCAGAGCTTCTGCAGCAGCTGCCACGCGAAGACGCAGGGGGTGAAGACCGAGGTGCTGCTGGCCGAGCGGGTCGATCGCAGCTTCATCCACCGCAACGACTTCTTCAGCCGGCACCCGGTGGAGGCGAAGGCCGACCCCGCGCTCTGCCTGCGCTGCCACGGCGTCGACTCGTGCAATGGCTGCCACCAGAAGAACGGGCTGGGCGCGGGCAACGGCGCGACGCTCGATCCTCACCCGGCGGGCTTCTCCAACGGGATGCTGCACGGGCCCGAGGCGCGGCGCGACATCGTCTCCTGCGCCGCGTGCCACGACCAGGGCGCAGCGTCGACCTGCGTGCAGTGCCACCGGGTCGGTGGCGTCGGAGGAAATCCCCACCCGCCGAGCTGGGCGGTGCGTCACCGCAAGGAGGAGATCGGCCGCAATGCGATGTGCCAGATCTGCCATCTCTAGCCTCGCGCTGCTGGCGCTCGGCGGTTGCGGCGTGCTCCGGCAGAGCGACGCGCAGCCGATCTGCGCGCCGTACGAGGCGTCGATCCGTCCGCTGGTCGAGCTTCGCTGCGGCACGTGTCACTCGGCCGAGCGGGACGCGGGCGGCTACGTCGTCGGCCCATACCTTCAGACGCTCTCGCGGCGGGAGGACGGGACCCCGCGGGTGATTCCGGGGGACGACGGCTCGTTGTTTCTGCGGGCAGCGCGCGGAGAGCTGCCGCAGCACACCGCGGTCGCAGCCGACGAGCTCAAGCGGCTGAGCAGCTGGGTGGTGAGCTGCCGGGCCGCTCCGAAGCACGGCTCGTTTCATCCCGTCGGTTGGTCGACACCGACCGACCCCGAGCAGTTTCACGGCAAGGCGCTGCGCGCGAGCGCGTACGACTTCGCGGTCTGCGAGGAGTGCCACGGTTCCGACCTGCGCGGCGGCGCCTCGAAGGTGGACTGCAACGGCTGTCACTCCGAGGGGCCGAAGGCCTGCAACACCTGCCACGGCGATTCGGCGTCGGCCGCTCCGCCGAGGGATTTGCAGGGAGCGCGCTCGGCGACCCGCATCGGCGTGGGCGCACACCGCACGCACCTCTTCGCCGGGCCGCTGCACGCGCTGGCCTTCGACTGCAACACCTGCCACCCCGAGGTGAAGGACGAAGGGCACTACCGCGATGCCGCGCTGCTGAAGACGCCGGCCGAGGTGAAGCTCGACGCGGGGACGTGGAGTCACGACACCGCGACCTGCGCGAACACCTACTGCCATCGCCCTTCGAAGCTCGACGTGGCTCCGACCTACCTCGACCCGAAGTGGACGGTGCCCGGGACGCTCGGCTGCGGGCACTGCCACGGCAATCCACCCTCGACGCACCAGACCACGCTGCCCTGCGAGGTCTGCCACGGGGCGGGCTACGCCGACGGCGGCGTCGATCGCGCGCTGCACGTCGATGGAAAGGTGCAGCTCCGCGGCGACGGGCAGATGTGCGACGCCTGTCACTCGGGGCCGAGCAGCCCGACGTTCGTCGATCTGAAGGGTCGCGCCGATGCGGGCGCGCACGACGCCCATCTGCACGCCCACCTTCTGCGCGGTCCGCTGACCTGCAACGAGTGCCACCACGTGCCGGGGACCCTGTTGGAGCCGGGGCATCTCGACTCCGCGCCGCCGGCCGAGGTGTTCCCGCGGGACGAGGGCGGGCTGGCGTTCAAGGCCGGCGCGATGCCGGTCTACGACGCGAGCAACGCGACCTGCGGCTCGGTCTACTGCCACGGCGGCGGTGACTTCGGTCACCCCGATCTGGCTCCAGGGTTGAACCGCACTCCCTCGTGGACCGGCGGACCCTCGCAGGGGGCGTGCGGCAGCTGCCACGGGCTGCCACCGCAGGATGGAACGCTCGGCCACACCTCGGGTCTGAGCTGCGATTTCTGCCACGGCGGCACGGTGCGCGCCGACGGGGGAATCGTCTTCCAGACGCTGCCCGACGGCGGCCTGACCTCGAAGCACCTCGACGGGAAAATCACCGGACAATGAGCACTTTCTTGAGCGCGGTGCGCGACCTGATCTGGCGCGCGACGCGGCACTGGCTGTCGGCGATCGGCGTGGTGCTGGCGACGCTCTCGGGAATCGCTCTGCTGAGCATCTTCGCGCTGGAGCTGAGCGGCCGAGAGCTCGGCAACTACGCCGGCATCTTGAGCTACCTGATCCTCCCCGGCGTTTTCGTGCTCGGGCTGGTGCTGATTCCGATCGGCCTCTACCGCCTGCGCAAGCTGGAGAAGTCCGGCGGCGCGCGGCGGTATCCGGTCTTCGACTTCAACGACCCGCGCCTGCGCGGAATCGCGCTGGCCGTCGGCGCGCTGACCATCGCCAACCTGATGTTCGTCTCCACCGCCACCTTCCAGGGCCTCGAGGTGATGCACAGCAACCAGTTCTGCGGGGGCACCTGCCACAACGTGATGCAGCCCGAGGCGGTCGCGCACCGGGTGACCGCGCACGCGAACGTCTACTGCGCCGACTGCCACATCGGAGAAGGCGCCGGCCACTTCGCGAAGGCCAAGCTGCGCGGCGCGACCCAGATGCTGCAGTTCTTCGCCAACGACGTCGACCGGCCGATTCCCCAGCCAACGACCGAGGTGGCGACGGCGCTCTGCGTGCGCTGCCACGCGCTGGAGCGCTTCTCGGAGGACAAGCTGCACGTGAGGAAGCTGTATTCGGAAGACGAGAAGGCGGTCGAGAAGACGACCGTCTATCGGATGCGCATCGGCGGCTATCGGGACGGCGTCTGGCAGGGCGTGCACAAGCACAACGGGATGTTGGTTCGCTACCTGTCGGATCCGAGCAAGGAGACGATCTCGGACGTCGAGGTGACCCGACCGGACGGCGGCGTCGAGCGCTTCACCTCGAAGGAGGCGCCGGCTCCGGCGAAGGCCGAGTGGCACACGATGGGCTGCACCGACTGTCACAACCGGCCAGCGCACCGCTTCTCTTCGCCGCAGGCGGTGGTCGAGAAGGCGCTGGCCCGGGGGGCGATCGACAAGGAGCTGCCCTTCGTCAAGCGCGAGGCGCTGGCGGCGCTGGCCGGCAGCTACCCGTCGCACGAGGCGGCGCTGAGCGGAATCCCCACCGCCTTTAGCGCGGCCTACGCGAAGCAGGGGCTGGACGACGAGGGGAAGGCGAAGGTCGAGGCGGCGGGGAAGCTGCTCGCCACCGAGTGGACCCACAACGTCTTCCCCGACATGAAGGTCGGCTGGGGCACGTACAAGGAGTTCCTCCAGCACGAGCCCGGCTGCTACCGCTGCCACGACAAGAAGCACGCGAACACCGAGGGCAAGGTGATCGGCCAGAAGTGCAGCGGCGCATGTCACGACGTGCTCGTTACCGAGGAGGAGCAGCCCGAGGTGATGGACGTGCTGTTTCCCTAGCGCGTCGCGGTTGCCCTCTCCGCGCTCGCCGCGAGCTCGGCGTCTTCCCTGTCCATCTCCGCTCGCAGCCGCTCGGAGAAGTGCCGCACCTGCGCCGCCCAGTGTCCGGTCGAGGTCTCGGTGTCCAACGCGCAGAGCTCGGCGGCCTCGATGCGCTGGGCCGCGTGATCGCCGTGGAGGCGGAGGATGCGCGCCTGCCCCCCGCGCATCGGGGCGAACATCGCCTCCAGCGCTGCCTCTTCGCGCTCGAGGTGGCGCACCAACAGCGCGATCAGCTCGTCGAGCTGCGTCCTCGCATCGACGAAGGCCTGCCCGCTGCCGGCGGCGACGCGCTCGAGCAAGACGTCGAGCAGGTCGAGCCGCTGCCGGAGCGCGCGGTGATCGTCGCGCAGCTGCCGGGTGACGTTCACGGCCCGACGATCCTCAGCTGGGGGCGGGGGCGTGCGGCCTTCTCCGCCGAGCGGGACATCTGCTCGAGCACCAACCGCCGGTGCTCGACTTCTTCCGAGCGCAGCAGGGCGAACAGGCGCCCGACGTTGGGGTTCTTCACCTTCGTCAGCAGCTGCTCGAAGAAGAGCTGCGCCTTCTCTTCGGCCTTGAGCGCTTCGCCCAGGGCCTGATCGCGGCTGAGCTTCACCCGCGCGTCGTCGATCCTGGGCGCTTCGACGTCGGAGAACATCTGGCGGGTGACGCGGACCTTCGAGTCGCCGTAGAGCTTGTGGCGCTGCTGGAGCAGGTGCTCGCGGTGGCCCTCCTCCATTCGGGCCATCGTCTCGAAGAAGCGCGCGGCGGCGGCGCTGTCGTGAATGCGCATCTGCCCGGCGAGCTCCACGTACCGGTCGCGGGCCTCCTCTTCGATCAACACGGCGAGGTCCAGCGCGTCCTTCAGGCTCAAGCTCTCGAAGTCGATCTCCTCGTTCACGGCGTCCTCTTTGGGAGTGGGTGGTCGGGCGGAGAGGTTTGCAAGCCGTGCACCCGCTGCGGGCTGCGGGGAGCGCTGGCCGAGGCCGATGCAGCAGTTGCACGGCGATCCACTCTGCGCAAACGCCGGCCCGCGTCAGGGCCGCATCACCATCACCTGCCCCATCATCCCCAGCTCGACGTGGTCGAGGATGTGGCAGTGAAACATCCACATCCCGGGGCGATCGTCCCAGCGGACGAGGAACTTCACCTTCTGGCGGGCGGGGACGTTGACGGTGTCCTTCCACTCCATCACCGGCCAGGCGGCGCTGCCGCTCTGCATCACCTGGAAGGAGAAGCCGTGGAGATGAAAGGGGTGGTCGTAGGCGGTGGTGTTGGTCACCTCCCACAGCTCGGTCTCGCCGACGTTGGCCATCAGCGGGGTGCTGCGGTCGAAGGTCTCGCCGTTGAAGCCGAGCCCGGTGCCGCCCTTGCCGTCGTCGACGTCGCCCATCTCGAGGGTGCGCGTCTTCGTCGCGGTCAGCTGGAGCACGTCGCGCAGGTGTGAGGGCAGCGCAGGGGCCTTCTCGTCGGGAGGCGCGTCGCCCACAGTCTCCCAGCGCAGCATCGGCTCAGGCGGCCGTTGGCTGCCGACGTGAAAGCGATCGGAGTCCTGCCACTGCACGTCGACGGTGCGCCCGCGCTGCAGCTTCGGGTCGAGGTACAGCTCGGCGCGCTCCCCGGGGGTGAGCACGAGCTCGGAGATCGGCACCGGTTTGGCGGTCAGCCCGCTGTCGCCGCCGATGCGCACCATCGGCTGCCCGGGGATGGAGAACTTCAGGTAGCGGGCCCGCGAGGCGTTGATGATCTGCCAGCGCTGCGGCACGCCCTGCCGCGCCCTCAGCGTCGGAACCTTCCGTCCGTTCACCAGCAGCAGGTCTCCCTCGCGGCCGAAGTAGTCGCCGAACCAGCCGCTCTCGTCGCCGGGAGCAAGGGTCCCGTCGGCCTTCACGCTGGCGTCGGCGATCAGCAGCACGACCGGGTCGCCGTAGAAGGGCTCGTCGGGGTCGTCGATGACCAGCGCGCCGTAGAGGCCGAAGCCGACCTGCGCGCTGGAGTCGACGTGCGAGTGGTACCAGTAGGTGCCCGACTGGGTGAGGTCGAACTCGTAGTCGAACGTTCCGCCTGGGACGATCGGCGGCCCGGCGCCGTCCATCGCGTTGGGGACGTGCAGCCCGTGCCAGTGAATCGAGGTCGCCGCCGGGAGGTGGTTGGTGAAGTGGAGCTTCAGCCGCTGGCCCTTGCGCGCGTGGATCATCGGCCCGGGCAGGCGACCGTCGTAGGTCCACATCGGGGTCTGCTTCCCCGGCACCAGCTCGAGGTTCTCGACCCGCGCTTCCAGCCGGTACTCGACGACCGCCTCGGAGGGATCGAGATCGGGCAGCTCGTAGAGCTTCAGCGCCGAGTCCCAGCCGAGAGGTTGGGCGGGCAAGGTGGGCGCGGGTGTGACCGAGGGGCCACAGGCGGCGAGGCACAGAAGAAGGAAGAGCAGCGACTTCATCGTCCGTTGGCGCACAGCAAGGGAGCAGCCAGCTGCACCGCCGGCGACGGCGCGAACTCGAAGTTTTCGCAACTGGGTCTTCGGTGCAGAAATTTCACTTCAGCCGGAGTCTCTCCTCTCGACCGCGCAAACGGTACGCGGTCTGCACTGGAGCAGAAGACACGCTGAACGTTCCGAGGAGACCGATTGACCAACCCTGCTCGTCTGACCCTGCCGCTCGCCGAGGCGGCGCTCGAAAGCGCGGGGAACGCGGTCTTGATCACCGACGCCGAGGCGCGCATCGAGTACTGCAACTCGGCCTTCACCCGGATGACGGGGTACTCGCTCGACGAGGTGCGGGGCCGGAAGACCAGCATGTTGAAGTCGGGGCGGCAGGAGCGCGCGTTCTACGAAAACCTCTGGGCGACGCTCTCCGCCGGCTGCGTCTGGCACGGGCGCTTCACCAACCGCCGCAAGGACGGCTCGCTCTACGAGGAGGAGTCGACGATCGCGCCGATCCGCGACGAGCTCGGCCGCACGACGCACTTCGTGGCGATCAAGAACGACATCACCGCCCAGGTCCGGTTGGAGAAGGTGACGCTCCGCAACGAGCGGCTGGGGTTGATCGGGCAGCTCGCCAGCAGCATCGCGCACGACCTGAACAACCTGCTGACGCCGCTGCACATCGCGGTGCCGGTGCTGAAGGAGCAGCCGCTCGACCCGTTCGCGAAGGAGGTCGTCGACGCGCTGGAGGCCTCGGCTGAGCGGACCAGCGGCCTGGTGCAACAGCTGCTCGACTTCATCCGCGGCGGGCGCAGCGTGCGAACCGCGATCGAAGCGGGCGACTTCCTCCGCCGCCACCTGCGGGCGTTGAAGCTCGGGCTGCCCGACACCGTGGCGCTCTCCGTGGAATGCCTGGGAGAAGCGCGCCTGGTGGCCGACGTGAACCAGCTCTTCGAGGCGCTGCAGAACCTGGTGGTCAACGCGTCGGACGCCGGGGCGCGGTCGATTCGCATCGTCGCCCGCACGCTCGGCGACGCGGTGCAGTTCGTCGTCACCGACGACGGCGGTGGGATCCCCGAAGACGTGCTGCCGAAGATCTTCGAGCCGTTCTTCACCACCAAGCCGGTTGGCCGGGGCACGGGCCTCGGGCTGGCGACGGTGAAGCGGGTGCTCGAAGCGCACGGAGGAAGGGTCGCGGTACAAAGCCACCTCGGCCGGGGCACCGAGTTCGAGCTCTGGTTTCCGGGCGAGGGTGCGAAGGCAGCGGCCTAACGGCTCGACCGAAGCATCGGCGCCATTCCCCACAGCCACGCCGCGCCGGCGGCGATGAAGGCCAGCGCCGCCGCCGTCATCCTCTGCAGGTACCTTGCTCCGTCGAGCTGCATCGCCACCCGTGCAAGCAGTGCGACGGACATGCAGACCGCCATCGCCCAGGTCGCTCTCGGCCAGCCCTTCAACCAATCTCCGCGGTTGCCGTGCGCGGCGATCACGTGCTGACCGATCGCCATCGAGAGCATTCCGAAGCTCCCGAGGAAGATGACGTGCAGGCCGGCCGAGCGCTGCTCGGGGAACAGGCTGAGCACCGCATAGCCGAGCGGCAGGCACCAGGCCGCGAACCAGACCACGCGGCGGTTGAGCCCGGGCTCGGTGGGCCAGCGCCAGAGCTTCGCCCCACGCACCAGCACCGCCAGCGCCACGCCGAACCGCAGGACGTAGGCGACGCGCACCGGCACGGAGGTCAGCGTCTGGAGCGCGAAGCTGAAGAGGAAGATCGCCGCGAGCAGCAACTGCAGGGGGTGCTCCGCCGCCGGCTTCGGCGGCTCTGCGCGCGTCACCACCGGCACCAGCATCGCGCCGATGCCCATCACCAGCGCCGCGACCATTCCTTCGAGCACCAACCCACGGCCGAGGTCGTGCAACCCCGGCAGCCCCGTCACCAGCGCGCCGCCGAGGCCGGCGATCAGCCCGAGCGGAATCCAGATCAGCGACGCGGGCGTCGAGCGCGGCTGCTTCATCGCCTGAGCGCGAGAGACGACGAACTGCAGCAGCACGCCCAGCTGCACCAACCAGAACGCCTGGGCGATCACCCATTGCTCAGCCCAGGCGAAGCCGCAGAGGAGAAACGGACAGGCCGCGGCGACCGCCAGCTGCCACGTCGCCGGCGGAGCGCCCTGCGTCCGCCGAGGAATGAAGGTGAAAAGGAAGCCCGCAACGAAGCAGGCGAGGAACCCCTGCACCTGGACCATCGAGTGGAAGACGACGCGAAAGTTTCCATCGAGCCGCAACGAGAACAGCAACCACTGACCGACGCCGATCCACCCCAGCAGCACGCCGAGTGGGAAGAACAGCCGGTACGGATCCTTTCGCAGAGCGGAGACTTCGCTCGTGTCGACCTCGGGGTGCATCTGCATCACCTTCAGCTGCATTCGATGTCCTCTCTCAGAAGAAGCCGTAACGGAGCGTCCCGCCGGCGACCACCCGCTCGGCGCGGTTGGCGCCCAGCAGCACGGCCTCGACGCTCGCTTGAACGGTCCAGTGGGGCGCGAGCTTCCAGGAGAACGAGGGGCTCAACGCCAGCTCACGCGCCGCCGAGCCGGCCACCGCTCTGCCGCCGATGGTGCGAGGGGCCTCGAGGCTGGCGCGCGCCATCAGACTGAGGACGCCGTCACCGAACAGCTGCCGCCCACCGGACAGCGAGAGCTCGAGCGATGGACCGGCCACGCCCGGCAGCGGCACCGTGCCGCCGACGCGCGCCTGCAGGTACCACGGGCCTTCCACCTGTTCGGCGGTGACTCCCAGCCCGAGCAGCCACGCACCCCGGCCGGTGACGTCGGTGGCGAACGCGTTCTGGGCGTCGGCCATCGAGCGACCGAACGGCACCGACGTCCCGAAGTCGATCGCCAGACCGGGCACCCAGTCACGCTCGCCAATTCCCAGCAGCTCGAGCCTCATGCCGACCGTGGCGTCCGCGATGCCGCCGCCGAATTCTTCGACACCGTCGGCAGTGCTTCGGTTGAGCAGCCACGGCAACCGTCCCGACAGCTGAACCCGGTCCGAGAGCCCGACCACCGCGGCGACGCTCGCGCCGAGCTCGAGGTCCGAGCTGCCATCGGCGTTGCCGATGAAACGCCCCCGCGAGTCCCAGCGGCCCAGGCTCGGCGCCGCGCTCACGCCGGCCAGCAGCGCCGCGTCCTCCCACGCGGACAAGCGACCCACCCCGAATGCGGTGGCCGACAGACAGCAAGGTGCCGCCTGCGCCGGAGCCGTGACCAGCACGGAGACGACGAGGGCGGTGAAGCCGCGACTCAAGGGACAGTGACCTCGATCCACCGCTCTCCGCGCGAGCCTCCCTTCTCGGCGAGCACCTTCACCCGCCACTCGCCGGCCATGCTGAAGCTGAGCGACGGCGCCCGGTACTCGCCCTCGTCGAGCTCTTCGACGAACGCTCCGCTGCCGTCGTGGCCGTGGGCGACCATCGAGACCTCCAGGCTCACCGCCGCGCCAGTCACCGGAGCCCGCGCGGTGTCGCGCACGTGAATCAGAAGGTTGTTCGAGGTGCGCCTCACCGGCGAGGTGACGAGCTCGACGGAGACGTCGAGGTCGCCTGTCGCCACCGGCAGGTCGACCTCGGGGCCGCACCCGGCGAGCGCCAGGCCGAGCACCGCCGCCCACCTCACCGCGCCACCGGCGAGACCACGACCAGCGGCCGCTGCTGCTCCTTCAGCGCGGCGCGGCGGCCGGCGATCAGGTGCCAGAGGGTGACGCCGACCACTCCGCTGACGAAGACGCAGAGGAAGGCGCTGCCGATCGACGGGAAGCTGTGGGTCATGAAGTTGGCGATCTGCTTGCTGCCGAAGATGGCGGGAGTGAACGGCTGCGTTTTCACGGGTGCCTCCGGGTCGAGCTCGTGACCGAACTTGTAGAGGGTGAAGACGAAGCGGGCGAACGCGAACCCGCTGACGTACAGGCTGAGCACCAGCAGATCGATCAGCGAGCGGACGTTGCCGATCGCCGCCACGCGCAGCGCGAGGATCAACAGCGCGCCGAGGGCGAACGGCAGCCAATCGAGGTCGGACATCGCCGCCCGGTCGAGCTTCCGCATCCCGATGTAGTGGTTGAGGAGGTTGATCTCCTGCAGGTGCTGGCCGTTGTTCCCGCCCTCGATCTTGTAGGTGTAGATGTCGAGGTAGAGGCCGTTGCGGTACTGCGGCGCCTCCATCGAGATCCGCCAGATCGGCTGGGTGAAGCAGAGCGCCAGCGGCACGCAGAGCCCCACCAGCACCAGGCGCGAGCTCTTGAACAGCGGGCGGGCGAGGAAGTCGTAGAACTTGTCGACGTAGAGCTTCATGTCAGGCCACCAGATCCTTCTGCTCGAGGTTGCGCAGCGCTCTCCAGCCGGCCACCGTCCCGAGCAGGAGCGGCCAGCCGACGGCGATCAACAGGGTGCGGGTCGAGCCGAGGCTATTGGCCAGCCAGAAGCCGACCGGCCCCAGCACCGACAGCTCGGGCTCGACCGCGGAGAGCAGCCCGACCCGCGCCGCTTCGGAAGGGTTGAGCGCGGCGAGGAAGAACACGGCCTCCGCCGGCAGCGAGGTGCGCAGCAGCGCGGCGATCAGCAGCACGTCGTGCAGCGCGGAGGCCAACGCCCACAGGCTGAGCGCCCAGATCATCGCCCGCTCGGCGGTGCGCGAGCGCGAAGAGACCCACAGGCCGACGCCGACGAAGGCGACGATCAGCGCGACGACGATCGCCAGCGAGCGGGCGGCGACGGCGAGCAGGTCGGCCTCTCCGCCGAGCAGCGCGGCGGTGATGCCCATCGCGAGGATCAGCAGCAGCAGCGGGCCGAGGAGGACGCCGAGGCGCGAGATGAGCAACCCGGCGAACCACTCCGAGCGCTTCGACGGCTGGGTCAGCATCAGCTCGAAGAACCCGCTGGTGCGGGCGCGGACGATCGCGCCGTGGGTACCGGCGAGCACCACCAGCGGAAAGACCACCAGCACTGCGTTCGAGAGGTTGAGCAGCACCCGCGACAGCCCGGTGAAGCCGAGCACCGACGACTCGCGCAGCCCGAGCCAGACGAAGGTCCCCGCCAGCGCGACGTAGAGCACCACCGAGAACGCGACCCACTTGCTGCGCAGCGCCTCGGCCAGCTCGAGCCGCGCCCAGACCTTCACGTTCGAGACGTTCATCGCAGCCCTCCCCGCGGAGGACGGGCGCGGATCTGCGCCACCACCTCGTTCCAGCCCAGGCCGCTCGCCGCCGGCACGAAGCCGAAGTCCATCGGCGTCGACGCCCCTGCAGCGAAGTGCGCCGAGGAAGAAAGGGCCCAGCTGAGTGCGTCGGGAGAACGCACCCAGCTGGACCTGGGCTCGACCTTTTCCGCGTCGAGCCACGACACCATGCAACCGAGATCGTCGAAGTACGCCCGCTCGCCCGAGGGGAGCGTCAGCTGCGCCGCGGTGCGCTTGTCGGAGAGCAGCATCATGCAGTGCGCACAGGGCTGCTTGTTCCATGCCGGCTCGAGCGGTTTGTCCGCTCCGGGATCGCAGGCGAGCAGCAGCAGACAGAGCAGCGCGGCCTTCTTCATGGCGCCCTCCGCAGCGGCAGCACCACGGCCTCTTCCGACGGCGCGCGGCGGCACGACTCGTCGCGCACCACCCGCCCCTCCTTCAGCTCGATCACCCGGTCGACCAGGTGACGGACCTCGTCGGCCCGGTGCGAGCAGAGCAGCAGGATTCCGGTCTTCGGACGGGCGTTGACCTCGTGGAAGAAGGCCTCGCGCGCCTGCTCGTCGAGGTTGGCGGTGGGCTCGTCGCAGACCAGCACCGGCGTCTCCGCGGCCAGGGCCATCGCGCCGAGCAGCTTCTGCTTGGTGCCGCCGGAGAGATCCCGCACCCGCGTGCGGAGAATCGCCGGCAGCGACAGGCCGAGGCGGCTCGCACGGAGGGAGACCTGCTCCATCGACCGGCAGCGGAGCGCGCAGAACGCACGGACCAGCTCGGCCACCGGCGCCTCCAGCGGCGGAGCGATCTGCGGCATGTAGGCCAGCGAGCGCAGCGCCACCTCGGGCTGTCGCGCGACGTCGGCGCCGAAGATCTCGATCTTCCCCTCGACGCGCAGCAGCCCCATCGCCGCCCGCAGCAGGGTGGTCTTCCCCGAGCCGTTGGTGCCGACCAGGGCCACCCGCTCGCCCGGGTGAATCTGCAGCGACACCGCGTCCAGCGCGAGCAGCCGATCGAAGCGCTTGCTGACCGCTTGAATGGAGATCATCGCGACAGCTCCCGGTGTGGACGCATCGAAGGGTGCGGGTCCTCGAGCAGCTTCTTGCTGGCGAAGAAGGGCATCGCCTCGGCGATCGCGTCGTAGAGCGCGAGCGAGGCGGTGCCGTGGAAGAAGCGCAGCTGCGGCCGAGCGGCGCCGAGCTGACCCGAGCGCTGCTTGATCACGAACGGCACGTCGCCCTCGCGGTTCCCGTCGAGGTCGTACCCGGCGTAGTCGTCCCAGTGGTTGCGCAGGAAGGTGACGCCCAGCGCGTCGCCCCCGCCGTCGACCTCGGCGAGCACGTCGTTGTCGCGGAAGTCGTTGTCCTCGAAGAGCACGTCGTGCTCCGAGTTGTGGAAGCGCATCGCAACGCCGTTGAGCGCGAAGGCGTTCCCCTGCAGCTCGACCTTCGAGCCGACCGAGAACGGCGTGCGGTCGAAGTAGACGCCGGTGCTGTTGGCGACCAGGTCGTTGCGGCGCAGCGTCGCCGAGTCGGACTCCTTGAAGCCGATGCCCATCCCCGCCGCGCCGCGCGCTCCGGCGAGCACGTTGTCCTCGGCGGTGACGCGGTTGCTGTACATCACGAAGACGCCGACCACGTTCTGCCGCAGCGTGTTTCGCCGGGCGACCGAGTCGTGCGCGTACATGAAGTGGGTGCCGTAGCGGCCGTGGACGATGGTGTTGTCCTCGACGGTGACCTGGCGCGAGTACCAGACGACGACGTCGCGCACCGCCTCGACCCGGCAGTGCCGCACCGTGCTGCCGTGCGCTTCCCACAGCTTGATCCCGTCGCCGCGCAGGCTCTCGTCGATCGGCCGGCCCACCACCGTCGACCACTCCAGCGTGCAGCCGGCGCAGCCCTCGAGCGCGAAACCGTAGAGGGTGTCGTCGGCGCCCAGATGCCGCAGCACCGCGCCCTTCCCCTTCACCTTCAGCGCGGCGTCCTCGGTCGTCGGCCGCGAGCCCGAGCGGGTGAGCCGCAAGTCCTCGAGCAGCACTCCGTCGCTCTCGACGGTGAGCACGGTGCGCTTGCCGCTGCCCTCGAGGGTCGCTTCTTCGCAGCCGTGGAGCTTCAGCGGTCGCTTCAAGGTGAAGTCCCCGCTGACCGTTCCGCCGACCCACAGCTCGTCCGCCCCCTGCTCGAGCGCAGCCTGCAGCAGCCCGCCCGAGCGCAGCGCGTCGAAGGGACAGGGGCGCTCGCGCGGACCCGGCTCCTCGGCGCCGGCGATCCCGGCGAGCAGCAGGCAAAGCAGTGGCAGAGCAGGTCGCATGCGAAGGCCTTTGGGCGCAGGGAGTGCGCTACTTGCCGCCTCCGGCCGCGGCCCCGGTCGACTCGCTCTTCAGGTACGAGAGCAGGAAGGGCAGCTCCTTCTGCGGATCCACGCCCTGGTTCGGCATCGGGATCAGCAGCGAGCGAAACAGGGCCTTCGCGGTGTCGTCCTTCTGCACCATCAGCTCGGGCTTGAGCACCATCTTGCTGACCCAGGTCGGCGTGCGGCGGACGAGGACGTCCTTCAGGTCGGGGCCGACCAGCTTGCCGCCGCCGATCTTGTGGCAGGCGACGCAGCCTTTGGCGGCGAAGAGGTCCTTGCCCTTCGCGATGTCGGCGGCCGCGGCGCTGGGCTCGAGCTTCGGCACCACGATGTCCGAGGGGCCGTCCGGCCCGGTGGGGGCCGCGGGCGCTTCGGCCACCGGCGCGGCAGCCACGGGCTTCGGAGCAACGGCCGCCGCGGCGGGCTCGGGCTTCTTCTCGTCACAGGCCGCGCCGAGCAGCAGCGCGGCGGTCAGGGTCAGGGCGCGTTTCATGGTGTCGTGGCTCCTCACTTCTTCGGCTTCACCAGCAGGTAGCCGGTCATCTCGAGGTGGAGCGCCGAGCAGAACTCGGTGCAGTACATCGGGAAGACGCCGGCCTTGTCGGCGACGAAGGTCACGTTCTCGTGCTTGCCCGGCTCGAGCGACAGATTGACGTTGTGCATGTCGATGGTGAACCCGTGGGTCTGATCCTCGGCCTGCTCGACGCTGGTGATGTGCAGATTGATGGTGTCGCCCTCGTTCACCTCGATGCGGTCAGGAGTGAAGTGGCTGCGCACCGCGGTCATGTAGACGTCGACCACGTTGCCCTTGCGCTCGATGCGCTCCTTGCCCGGCGTCACCGCGAACTTGTCGATCTCGTCGGTGTACGGGTTGGTGCCCATCTTGTAGACGCTGATCGGCTTGAGCTTGTCGGCCTTGATCATCTGCGAGTAGTGCGGCTCGCCGATGCCGATCGCTCCGTCGATGAGCATCGTCATCTTCTCGGTGTCGACGTCGATGAGCTGGAAGTTCTGCGGATACAGCGGGCCGACGTGCTGGAAGCGGTCCTGCGACATCTTGTTCATCGCCACGACGTACTTGCCGTCGGGGCTGACGGTGTCGCCTTCGGCCGCGAGGATGTGGCCGATGTTGTACTGGACGGGGATCTTGTCGACGACCTTGAGGTCCTTGAGCGACCACTTGGCGACGACCGACTCGATGAAGACCGAGGTGTAGGCGAAGCCCTTGTCGTCGAAGACGGTGTGCAGGGGCCCGAGGCCGATCTCTGCCTGGCCGCGGATCGAGTCCTTGAAGGGGAGGATGTTGATCCCGAAGCCGTCCTTGCCCTCGAACTTGCCGGCTTCGATCTGCGCCTTGATCTTGGCGAAGCTGTAGACGGTGGTGTGGGTGTCGAGCTTGCCGCCGACGACGATCTCGGTGCCGTCGGGAGTGACGTCGGCGCCATGCGGGCTCTTCGGCTCGCCGATCAGCGTCAGCACGTTCTCGGCGGCGGCGACCTCCAGCGGCAGCACGCGGATACCCTTGATGGTGCGCGCCTTGCCCGCGTTGATCAGCTGCTCGGCTTTCTTCCAGTTGATGACGTGGAGGTAGTCCATGTCGTTCTGCGAGGCGCCCGACTCGATCGGCGGGTTGCCCTCGAGGATGCCGCCGGTGGCCATCTCGGAGTTGAAGCTGTTGATGAACACCCAGCCGTCGGAGACGAGCTTCCCGGAGTCGGCGAGATCCTGCGTGTACGGCGGCAGCTCGACTGCCCAGCTCTGCGACGGGTCGATGCGGCCCTTCGTCCGGTCGAACTTCCAGAACATCGCCAGGCCGCGGTACTTCTCCTTGTACTCGGCGATCGGCGCGTACTCGCGGCCGAGCGGCGCCGGGTACTGGCTGGTCTCGATCACGTACTCGGTGTTCGGAGTGACGAACGCGCCGCCGTGGTCAGAGCCGACCAGCGGGTTGGCGACGATCTGCTTGGTGCTGAAGTCGGCCAGGTCGATCACCGCGACGCGGGCGTTGGCCTTGTCGTTCACGAAGAGGAACTGGCCGTCGTAGTCGCCCTTCGTCTCCGAGAGGTTCGGGTGGTGGACGTCGGCCCAGGTCAGCTTCTTGTTTCCGATCTGCTGGCCGCCGGCGAGCACTGCGTCCGAGAGGCCGCCGTAGCCGTAGCCCTGCCACGGCTCGGGGGTGAAGACGCCGATCAGCTTCAGCAGCCGCATCGAGGGGACGCCGATTACCAGCACCTGACCGGACTGACCGCCGGAGGCGAAGATCAAGTACTCGTCGAGCTTCCCCGAGGGCAGATAGGTCTTCAGCGCCGCCTGCACGTCGGCTTCGGAGAGCCCGCGCGCGGTCATCAACTGCTTCACCTGCGCAGAGGTGCCGCTGCTGGCCGGCGCGGCCGAAGCTCCTCCCTCCACCGGCGGCTTTCCACACGCGAAGGTCAGCGCGGCCAATGCGACGGGGATGATGAGCCTCGAGCTGTGCATGGTTTTCTCCTCCAGGGCCCGGGAGCAGGCCAGGTATCGGGGCGCACGCACTGCGTCCGCTGTGCCATCCGTTTGAAAGGTCTGCGCCGTGAGGAATGCGGGATTGGGGCAGGTGCAGCCTCCGCGCGAAGGACCCAACGGTGCAGCTTCTGCACCTGCGTCAGGAGGCGCGTTCGCCGAGCAGCCACCACTGGAGCCAGCGGGGCATCGCGACGGACACCTGCAGCTGCTCGTTCCACGGCGCCTGCTCGTCGAGAAAGGCCAGCACCGCGTCCGAGGGCGCGGTCTCGAAGAGGCGGAAGAGCAGGTCGGCCAGGCGCTCGGGCTCCATGCGCATCAGGTCGACGAAGAAGGCGTCGGCGACGCCATAGAGAGGAGCCGATGGCGGCAGCTCGAGCGGCAGCCGCCCCTTCTCGGCCAGCGCCCGCGCCAGGCGCTCGGCGTCGCGCCACATCCGCATGATCGCGTAGCCGGTGCTGGTCTTGGCGAGCCCGGCCCGGACACCGATCGGGATCACCCGGCGGGCGACGCGGTCGGCGCGTCGGGCGAAGAGCGGCGTCGCTCCGGCCTCGGCGTCGAGCACGGTCCACGACTTCGCGCGGAGCACGTCTCGCAGGTAGGTCTCGAGGGCGGCGGCGTGATCGCACGGCTGGTAGGCGACGTGCTCGAGGAAGAGCCGCTCGGGTCCGAGCGGGAGGGCATAGACGAAGCGGAAGTCGTGCTCGGCCGGGGTGCGAAAATCGAGCAGCGTCGCGGCGTGGGTGTCGAGCGCGGCGCCGGGCAGCGACAGCTCCCAGCCGAGGAAGCGCTGCTGCAGCAGCAAGGGTTCGCTCGAGCCGGCGTGGCTGGCGAAGACCCAATCCGCGTCGAAGCGCCGGGTGCCGCAGATCGCCGCCGGACGGAGCAGATCGTCCTCCAGCCGATCGACCCGCGCCTCCACCCACTCGACCCCGGCGGTGGTCAGCTCGGCGCGCACCGCGTCGGCCCACGCTTGCGCGCGGAAGGTCTGGTAGCGGAACCGGTGGAGCGGAACGTCGATCGAGCGCTCGGCGTTCTCGAGCTTCAGCGACGACCAGCGGGCCTCGACGTGGGCGTCGAACGGCGTCGGCCCATCGCTCCAGTACGAGAGCAGGTGCGGACGCTGGGGACCCGGTGGACCGATCAGCCAGATCCGGGAGCAGCAGCCGCGGTTGACCAGCGCACGCGCGAGCAGCAACGCCGAGATGCCGGTGCCGGTGATGGCCACGTCCACGGACGAACGCTCTTCAAGAACCCTGCCGGTCGGAGTCGCGAGACGGGCCGCCGTTCAGACCGCGAGGGTGATCGAAAATTCCGGCGATGCACGGCTCCGCTCAGGCCGAGCGAAGTCGAGGCCTTGGTTGCGCAAGCAACTTGGTCGATTTGCCTGGAAGACCTCGACTTCGCTCGGTCTGAACGGAGGGCTCTAGGAAATTGCGATCAATCCTCTCGGCCTGCGCGGTGCCGTCTCACGCGGCCCACCAACATCAGCGCGAGCCACGCCAGCGCGGATCCTCCGCCCGCCTCGCAGCCGCAGCTCTTGCCACCCGAGCCGCCACCGCCCGAACCGCCGCCCGCGGC
>JADMIO012752858.1_pt1 | contig 38338 bp, 27 predicted proteins | sample 8958161 | NCBI WGS metagenome assembly JADMIO01 (sample SAMN16585339, study PRJNA669376) | soil metagenome | isolation source: Crop rotation soil | place: USA: Cullars Rotation, Alabama | collected 2011 | reverse complement strand
CTTTCCCGAATCAAACTGTCTTAGTCCTTCGACGCCGGTTAACCAGAGCAACTCTTCCGCCGCGTCGTCGGCGACAAACTTGTAGTCACCGCGATTGAAAACCACTGAGCCGGTTCCCAACGTAGCGCGAAAATCATTGCACGGACGCGTATCGAGCATTGCCAAACGTCCGCCATCGTCGTCACCAAAGAATGGAGTGGTGCCGTCGGGACGCGTGATGTACATCAGGTGATCGAGCAGTCGCACCAGCGTCTCCTCAACCGTCGCCGGCAGTGCGACTTTGTTCGCGCGTGAAAGCAGCAGGAAGTGCGTGTAGAAATCCGTCGTGTAGCGATGATAGTAACTGGACTGTTCGAAATAGACGCCGTCGCGCTTAACGTGTATCGGAAGTTGTTCGATCAGGATCCGGCGGCCGAGCTCCTGCCAACGCTTCGCTTCCTTGAACTCCGGCAGCAACGTTCCGAGGTAAAAGAGCCCGAGCGCTTCGCCGGTCAGGTGCGTGTTTGGACTGAAATACGTCGATAAATACGACTCGAGGTGACGCGCGCTGAGATACAGAAACTTCCATGCGCGCTTGAACGTCTCCGTCGATAGCGATGGCGACGATTTGAAGAAGTAGAAGGCCCACAGCCACGACATCGATCTGAAAGCGACTTCGAGACTGCTGGCCCAGTTGATGCCGAGCTTCGGCGGGTTTGCGTCCATCCACGCGTCGAGATGAGTGACGAAGACGCGCGCGTATCGTTCGTCGCCCGTCAAAAGGTAAGCCTGGCCCAGGGTCATGAAATACTGGTGCCGGTTTAGCTCCCAAATGATCTTCTTGTCACCGGCGACGCCGGCGTCGAGATAGTCGAGCTTGCTCCAGTGCTGGAGTGGTATGCGCTTGCTGCTTACGGGCTCAAACTGCCAGTCGATCGGATCGCCGAAGCTGAGGTCTTTGAAGCCGAGCAGATCGAACTTACCCTCGCAGATGCGATCGGCTTTGTCGATCAGTTGCTGCGCGGTCTCGGGCCAACCCAATTTGAATTGAGCGACAGTTTGTTCGGGGTTAGTGAAACCGGCGAAGAACGCTGGTCCGGTTCGTGAGCGGAAGTGTTCGAGCAGATCGCGAGCGGCGAACACATTATCAGAAGGCAGCTTTACGAGGTCGGACCACCCGCGCCGTTCACTAAACGCCGCCACCCTCTGCGCCGCACGCACGCGCAGCTCATGAAGGCTGGCCGTTTTTAGCTTCTGAAGATTCATTTGAAGGCTATGGCGACTCTGCGTGGATCGGTCAGTACCGTAACGCGGTAGCGTCGGGTCGACGTGGCGCATCAAATCGTAAATTATTGATACGAAAGGTGACCCGACGCTACCGCGTTACGGTACTGACCCGATTCCACGCAGATCTAAACTTTCACGCTTCAAGCTCCATCAGCTCATACAACTCTTTTACCGCGCGATCGGTGGCCGTGCCGGGTTGATAAAACATCTCGTTTGCAACCGCGATCCGCGTCGCCGAATTCTCTCGCTCGTTAATAAAACTCCGCTCCACCGCGGTCAGAACTTCATCAACATTAGTGACACTCGTCGACGCACTCGCGAGCAGATCGACGTAGCTCGGTTCAATGTCGGTATGCTTAATCAGCTCCGGCACGTGTATCCGAATCAACGGTCGATCGAGTAACAAATATTCAAATCCTACCGAGCTGTGATCCGTAATCATGATGTCTGCCGCAGGCAAATATCTAGAAGAATTGTTTCCCGTTGCCAGTACGCCGTCAAACTTCTTCAGCAGAGGCTCGAGTCTGGCGCCCCAATCCACGCCCCCCGAATTCACGTATTGCAAATCTCGCGAACGGTCATGCAGTTTGACGATAACGGCGTAGCCCGCCTCACCCAGACGTTGGACCAACTCTTCTCCCATACTCACCACCGACGAGTGTGGCGACCAGGTAGGCGCGTACAGGATGGTTTTCCGTGCCGGATCGATCCCCATCGCGGTAAGTAGCTCATCTCTCTTCAGAGATCCGTCGACAAGACAATCGAGCTTGGGCATGCCAATCAAACGAGCGGCAGGACTGCCCTCATCAATTGCGGAACAGTCGATGAAGTGCCGCAGTCGTCGCTCATTGATAAAGAACAATCGATCCCAGCTTCGCATCGACTCCGATGGGGAATCGTAAATGGTGCGATACTTCCCCGCGACGCCATGAAACGTCTGCACACGGCAAGCACCTCGCAACAACTTCATCCAAAGAAAATCGGCCGCGAGGTAAACATCAAACTGCATCACCGAAGCCTGCACAGGCGTGACCAGATCAAACGGCTGTACGGCATCGGCGTAAATCGATTGTGTCTGCCGGGGGTTCTCGCTCGATGCGAAGTAAAACTCTAACCGTGCGTCGCGCTGCAAGCGCTCAACCATTGGCGCGATGGTGATGTAGTTCATCGCCGTACGCGCGTTAACCAGCACTCGTCGTCGATCGGGCGAACGCCAGCGTTGAAACTGCTTGTCGATATCGCGGGCTGTAGTGATTACGCGCTTAAGGCTCATCCAAAGAAATTTCTCACGCAGAGGCTTAATAGCGCAAACTCTCAATCTTTGAACTGAAAAATTTCTTCCTCTGTGCCTTCGCGCCTTTGCGCGAGATAAGCGTCATTGAGGGAAAGCTGCGATTCTATTCTGGGGTAAACCTCATTCACTGCTCGTTGATAGTCTTCCGGAAAATCAATTTCAATCCATGGCAGGCCGGCGGTGCTCAACGCGTGCAACGGGTGATTCAACGCAAACTCACGAAACGCCCTCGGCGCCCAGTCCTTCACCGCGCCTGCGGCAATCAACTGGTCCATATATCCAACCAGTTTTTTTGCTCCTGAAGCGCTGAATTTTACGATCCCAACGTTTTCCCCATCTGCTTCGAGCGGATCGATCTGTTTCGAGATGTCGACTACCAGCCCATTCCTGACTTTGACCTTCATCTCTTCGTCGCCCAGCGGGGCACTCTCCGTATCGGAAATCAGCAGTGCATCATCGTGTGATGACTCCAGCAAATTGGCCAGTAGCTGCGGATGAAAGAGCACGTCGCAGTTCAGCACCACGAATCCGTCCGCCAGATGGTCTCGAGCCATCCAAAGCGAATACAAGCTGCTGGTTTCAGCGTACTGTTCGTTTTCCACGAAGGTGATATCGCTGTCGCATTCCTCACGAATGCTATCGGCGCCAAAACCAACCACCACGACAATGTGTTTCACGTTTGCTTCGCGCAGCGTCTCGATTTGTCGTCGCAGGAGTGTTATGCCGCCGATATCGACCAAACACTTTGACTTCTCCGCCGCGCCGTCCAGACGCGTTCCTTTTCCGGCTGCTAAGATAATTGCTTTCATGAGAGCGTGCTCAACTCAGTTGGGGAGCCGGTAACTGAGCTTCGCCTGAAAATTTCCTTTATTTTGTTGAAGTACCAATCTCGTTCATTGCGCTTGATTGCAAAAACCAAGAATAGCCCAGCATAGATCAGTCCTGCTACAAACGACTGCAAAAACAAAAGCGACCACGAGCCCTGAATCCTGCCTCGCGTTAGCACAACGAAAATACCCATCACGATCGCCGGCCACGTCGCCGGCCAAACACTCGTCCGCACCACCGTCCATACGGAAAGACCAACTCGACGGCAAGCTTTGGGAAATACTACAAACATCGCCATCACCACCATCGGTATCAACGTCCCCACGGCAACCCCGATTAATCCATAAACACGCACCAGGAGCACGCTCAAGATCAGGTTGCCGACTGCCATGCTCAGATTCGAAAACGCCAGAAACTTGTGGAGATCAGACCCTTTCAGAATCACTGCCGACGTGGCATTTCCCACACGCAAGGCGACAACCACACTGAGAATATAAATTACGTTGACGCTCTCTGCGAACTGCGGACCCACCCAGACCATCACCAGCGGGCGTGCGGTTAGCCCCAACCCTGTGGCCAAAGGCACGACCATCCCAAGCGACAAACGTGTACCCTGAACCAGTATTTTTTGCAGCCGATCGACTCGTTGCACAGTCGAGCTGTCGACCACTACCGGAAAGAGAACCGCGTTGAGTTGGTCTGTGATTCGTTGGACGATTTCAATCAGGCGTTGGGCAACGGCCCAGATCGCGACTGCGCTCGTGCCCATGAATATGCCAATCACGACCGCGTCGGTCGAGTAGTTTAGCTTGTTGGCAATGTCGATAATGAGAATGAAGATGCTGAAGCCGGTAACTTCGCGCAGTCGCTCGCGTTTGAAAAATCGGAAACGGATGCGCAACGCCGGAAACACTCGATAAGCATTTGCTGCGTAAACAAAATAACTGAGGATGCGAACTCCGGTGGTGGCTGCGACCAGTCCGGCAAGTCCATAACCGGAGAGCAGCACGATCACGTTGACCGTAGCCACAGTAATCGCAGTGATGAAAGCGACGATGCCGTTCAAATATTGGCGCTGGAAGCCGTTCACTATTCCACCAAAGACACTGAACGGAAAACCCAGGGCGACATAAGCACTGATGAAGAGCAGGACTGTTTGTCCGGTCCTGACCTGATCTGCTGACAAAGGAAAAAACCTATTGAGATTCAGAGAAATCAGGACGGCCAGCGCGAACGCAACCAGACCCACGCCGCTAAACATGAAGAACATCGTGCTGGCGATTTCATTCAGCGCGCTGGCGTCGCCCTGCGCGCGATACTTGGCCGCAAACCTGACCTGCGCCACGCCGTAACCGAGGTCCAGCATTGAAAAGTAAACGGTGACAGAAGCGACCAATACCCAAAGACCATACGCAGACTGTCCCAGGTGCGACACGTTGAACGGCAGCATGAAGATGCCGATCAAAAGCTCGGTGCCGGTGACCAGGTAGTTCACCGAAACGTTTTGGAAGATGAGCTTGGTGGGGCTGGCGCTGTTTGGTATTGGCGGGACGCGTTGTGACACTTAAGAGCTCTTGAACAGTTTTAGCGTGAATTAATTTGCCTGCCGGTCTTTCCAGCGTTGTCTCACTATACCAGCGAAAAACCAAATCCAAAGTTCGTCCTCGAACCGAGCGATCGCATCTCCTCGCGCGAGTGCCGCCCAACTCGAAAAGAACTTCCTTACACAGGTACGAAACAGGTAACGGGGGACGCCCGCGATGTGAGGGACTTTAGAAAAGTCGAGTGCCGTGCTTTCCGGCGACTCCATATCAAGCCGATTGTTGTGGTACAGAATCGCGCGACTGATTCCATGCCAGTAAAACCATTTTCGAAAGTATTTCTTCGTCAAGCGATCCTGCGGAATGACGTGGTGAACGATCAGATCGGGTGAATAAAAACCTCGCAAACCGGCAGCGCGCCCGCGTTGCGCCCACTCCCGAACCTCCTGCCCCAGCAGCGTGCCGGCTTTTCTTCCGATGCTGTTGTCCCACAAGCCTGCGCGATCGAAACATTCGCGCCGGAAGACCATGTTCACGCCCAGCGGCACCTTCTGGCCGAATTCAATTGGCTCGGGGCCGTAATCGAGCAGAGCGATGACGCCCCAATGTTTGCCGCCTCGGTTCGGAAGCCAATCAGGTAACTTTCCACTCCAGATCGGAAGCGCCTTGCCGCCGACGTAATCGCAGCCGAGAGTGTCGAGCGCCTGCTCGGCGTTCTTCAACCAATGTGGATCGACACGGACGTCGTCGTCAGTGATCGCCAGAATCTCGCCCTGTGCCAGACGAATTCCAGCGTTCAGGGCTGCCGACCGGCCCTGCTCCTTTTCCATGATGTAGCGGAGCGGAACGGGAAACGATTCAACGCGCTCCAGCACCACCTCACGCGTGTTATCGGGAGAATTGTTGTCGACAATAATCACTTCCCAGGGCCCGGTCGACTCGAGATTCTTCAAACTCTCGAGGGTCTTGACCAACTCCTCAGCGCGATTGTAAGTGGCAATGATGACTGAAAACTTCATCCTGAATCGCCTTGCGTGATAGTCCTTTCATTCACACCGGGCTTCAGCCCGGTGGAAAAGCCTCTACATATTGAGAAACCGTTTTAACGGTTTCCTCGCGAAGCAAAGGCAAAACCGTTGAAACGGTTTCTGCTGGTATCTCTCTCCTGTCTACACCGGGCTAAAAGCCCGGTGTGAATCAGCAAAAGTCCTGTAATCTGAAAAAGACTGTCAATTAAGTCTATAATCCAGATTGAAATCTACAATCCAGACGAATCCCGGATTCTTGTCCAGAATCTGAACCCGGAAATTCAGGTGCAATGCGTTCAACGCTTGGCCTGCATCTTGCATCCGAATCAGCACTCGACATGGCTGCTTGAGCTTAACGTGAGCGCGCCAAAAGTAAAAGGTTCTGCGCGTTAGTTGATGGAGCTCTGATCCATATTGCTGTAAATGTCCATTAAAACTTGGATTTAGTTTTCTTGAGTAGAAAAAATGGACCTCTCCCAGCGTTTCAATTTTCAACGAAAGATTGGCATGGCTGTTCTCTTTTTATGCGTACAAGGACACTACACGTCGCCGCATTAGCATTCATCCTGTTAACTATTGTCTCCACCACGGCCCAGTCGCAGGAGCGTCTATGCGACACTGCCTATGAAGACTGCCGGGTACCACTGTGGAGTTTGATTGACAACGAGACTGTCGGAATCGACGTTTCCTATTGGTTCATGCAGGACACGTCGCTCTCCAACAAGATCATCGCTCGCTGGAACGCCGGAGTTCCGGTCCGAATCCTCGTTGACCCGCGCGCGAATCCCACCTACGCGGGCAATGAGGCGATCCTGAACCAGTTCAAAGCCGCCGGCATTCCCATGCGCTACAAAAACGGCGGCGGCATCCTGCACAGAAAATCGATGCTCTTCGTCGGCCAAAACAGGCTGGAGTTTACCGGCGCCAATTATGGCCCGAGTTTCTTCGTTCCTACGACGCCAAACTCCAACTACATCGATGAGGCTATTTATTTCACTGACGACGTATCGCTCATTCAGAGCTTCAAGACGAAGTACGACGATTCCTGGACTGACACAATCAACTACTCTGATTACGCCAATATCACTGCCCCGCTGACGCGTAAGTATCCAACGTTTCCGATCGATCCCGAACTGAACTTCCCGGCGAGTATTGACGATAGCCAGGACTTCTACAATCGCACCGCACAGAATTTCAATCAGGAAACGCAGAAGATCGACATCATCATGTATCGGATTACCAATCAACGGTTCACCGATACGACGATCGCGGCCGTTAATCGCGGCGTTCCCGTGCGCCTCATACATGAACCCGACGAATACCGTAATCCGGCGCGGCAGTGGGATTCATGGAATGTCGACCGGCTCTACATGGCGGGCGTGCAGGTCAAAATGCGAAAGCATCTGGGCCTGAACCACCAGAAATCAGTGGTCCTGTACGGCAAGAAAATGACGATTTTCGGTTCGTCAAACTGGACCGGGCCGTCGTCCAATTCACAGGACGAACATAACTATTTCACCCTCAAGCCATATTTCTTCAATTGGTTCGTTGACCAGTTCGAGCGTAAATGGAACTCGACGACTGAAAATCAACCGTTTGTTCCACTCGGACCGGACGAACCGAGTTACATAGCGCCTGCAAACGGTGCGGTCGCACAACCGACGACTCTTACTTTGAAGTGGGAAGGTGGACGTTGGGCCCATAAATACGACATCTACTTTGGTACTACGCCGAATCCTCCGTTGCTCGTTCAGGATGCCAGCACCGATCAGAGTGGCGCCCTACCCGGCCAGCCGCGCCTTAATACTGGTTCGGTTGACGACGGCGTTACCGAGACGTACACACTGCAAACCACGCTTTCTCCGGGAACTACTTATTACTGGCGCATTGTTGGCAAGACTATGGCTAACATTTCCGCTGGGGGACAAACCTGGAGTTTTACGACCGCCGGCTCGGAGCCTGCACCTTCAGCTCCGACGGGATTGTCGGCCACGGCAATTTCTTCCAGTCGCATCGATCTGAGCTGGACCGACACATCAACGGAAACCGGCTATCGCGTAGAGCGCAGTCCCAATGGCTCAACGGGTTGGACCGAAATCGCGAGCCTTACCGCTAACCAAACCAGCTATTCCGATTTATCCGTTAGCGCACAACAAACATGTTTCTACCGGGTTCGGGGAGTAAATAGCGGCGGTTTTTCGCCGTACAGCACCAATGCCAGTGCAACGACACCTGCGGCGCCACAACCGTCCGCGAGTGACATTGTTTTGTGGGCCGCGGAAGCGCCCGTGAAGGTTGGCGCGTGGTCAGTTGTCGCTGACGCAACTGCGGCAGGCGGAAGCCGGCTCGCGAACCCTGACGCGAACGCTCCCAAGCGATCGACAGCGTTGGCTAGTCCAACGGACTATTTCGAGATGACGTTCAACGCGCAAGCCGGCGTCGATTATCGCTTGTGGATCCGCGGCAAAGCGCAAGCAGACTTCTGGGGCAACGATTCCGTTTTCATTCAGTTCTCGGACAGCGTCAACAGCAGCGGCAGTCCGGTTTTCCGTACCGGCACCACGGCGGCAGCCGAGATGAACCTGGAAGACTGTTCCGGGTGCGGCCTACAGGGTTGGGGGTGGCAAGATAACGGTTGGGGCATCGGCGTGCTTGGTCCATTGATCAGGTTCCAGTCAACCGGCACACACACGCTGCGCATTCAGGTTCGCGAAGACGGTCTCTCGATCGACCAGATCCTGCTCTCTTCGCAGACGTATCTCAACTCGCCTCCCGGACCGTTAAAGAACGACGCTACCATCCTGCCAAAATCCAGCGGCGGCGGTGGTGGTGGCAATCCGGCGCCGGTGGTTAGCAGCGTCAGCCCGACTTCCGGATCTACAGTGGGCGGGACGTCCATAACGATCACAGGCACTGGTTTCCTGGCTAACGCGACGGTCTCGGTCGGAGGCACCCTGGCGTCCAGCGTGTCCGTGGCTAATAGCACTACGATCACGGCATTAACGCCCGCTCACACGGCGGGAACGGTTGACGTAGTCGTCACAAATACGGACGGGCAGAGCGGAACGAAGGCCGGAGGCTTCACGTACAGTGCGCCTCAAGCCGGTGTACCGTTATTCAATCGTGTCTTTATTGTAGTTGGAGAGAACCAGAGCTTCAGCAACGTTATCGGCAGCGGGACGATGCCTTACCTGAACACGCTTGCCAATCGTTACGGCCTCGCGGTCAATTATTTCGGTAACACACACCCGTCGATCGGCGACTACTTCTGGTTGACGACGGGACAAGGCATAACCAACGACAGCAACTTCGCCGGCACCGTTAGCGACGACAATATCGTTCGCCAGCTCAACCTCGCCGGCAGGACGTGGAAAGCATACGCCGAGAGCTTGCCTTCCGTTGGCTACACGGGTGGCGACGCGTACCCGTATGTCAAACGCCACAATCCTTTCTCTTACCTAACCGACGTGCTTGGCAATCCGAGTCAGGCAAATAACATTGTGCCGTTTTCCCAATTCACTTCGGACTTGGCGAACAACCAGTTGCCGGACTACTCGTTCATCATCCCGAATCAACAGAACAACTCTCATGATTGTCCCGCTGGATTGTCGACCTGTACCAACAACGACAAGCTGGCAGCCGCTGACCATTGGCTGAAGACCAATATCGATCCGCTAATCGCGAGCGCGGCGTTCAGGCAAAGTGGCCTGCTCGTCATTACCTTTGATGAATCGGTCGATACGGATACGCAGAATGGCGGCGGCCATGTAACGACCGTTGTCATCAGCAGCAGGACGACGCCGCAGGGTTTTCAATCCAACACGCTCTACCAGCACCAGAGCACGTTGCGATTGATGGCTGAGAGTTTGGGGCTGACGAGCTTCCCGGGTGGTGCTGCAGCCGCTCCAAACATGTCGGAGTTCTTCGGCGCCGCGACTAATACCGCGCCTAAGATTGATGCGCTGTCAGCTACATCTGGTCCGGTTTCAGGAGGCACAGCAGTAACTATCTCGGGCTCGGGGTTCGCCACGGGCGCGACAGTTACCTTCGGTGGAACACCGGCTGGAGCGATTGTCGTTGGTAGTACAACGATCAATACAACGACGCCCAGTCATGCGAGTGGTCCGGTTAACATCGTAGTCACAAATCCCGGCGGGCAGTCAGGAACACTGACCAACGGGTACGTGTACGCTGCCGCACCGGGGCCGAGTGTTAGCGGTATCACGCCAATTTCCGGCCCGACGGCCGGTGGAACAGCCGTAACAATCAACGGCAGCAATTTCGTCTCCGGCGCCACCGTAACCATCGGCGGCACAGCGGCGACGGCTGTGACTGTCTCAAACAGCACAACGATCACGGCCACCACTCCAGCTCATGCAGCGGGCGCTGTTAGCGTCGTGGTTACAAATCCCGACGCGCAAAGTGGCACGCTCACTAACGGATTTACTTACACATCACCGCCAGGTGGTGAGACCGTGCTCCTTGCGGACGACTTCAACGATGGCGCCATCGACGGCAGTAAGTGGGTCGCAAACAATCTGTTCAGCGGATTCACGGATGCCACCGTCGCGGTTCAGGAGACGACAATGCTTCAGGTTGGACCATTGAAGCAGAACGTCGATGGCTCACACTACAACGGACTCAAGTCGGCAGCGTCGTACAACTTCGTTGGCGGATATGCATACGTGCAGCTCGTCCAGGCGCCGGCGTCAAATACGGCGGCTGACGCGTTCTTCACGCTTGGTCTCAATGTGGATAACTGCTACCGAATGTATGTGGAATCGGGCAGCTTGATCGTGCAGAGTAAGCTCGCCGGAGCAAAACAAACACTGCTGACTGTGGCTTACAACCCAACCAATCACGCGTTCTGGCGCATCCGTCATGATGCAGTGTCAGGCCAGGTTGTATTCGAAGTAGCACCAAACAGCGGAGGCGCGCCCGGTTCCTGGGTACAGCTATACGCGCAGGCCTGGAACACCACGGCGGTCCCACTCAGCTCGGTGATGTTTGAGCTGAAAGGCGGGACCTGGAAGATCGAAACTAACAATCCCGGCTCCGCAGTGTTCGACAACTTCAAGGCGGCACGGCCTTAAAAGATATAGGACCTATAAGACCAGGTGGTCCTATAGGTCCTATACTTACCCTCGCAAACTCGCTTACCGGATATCGAAGTTCGCGATCATCGGATTGTGATCCGAGGGCCTTACGCCCTTGTCATCCAACGTCCCGAGATATACCACGACATTCGTATTGCTCAGGTCTCGGGTATCCGGAATTTGCGTACTCCTTAGGAACAGGTTTCCTGAACCACGCGAATACCACACGTAGTCGATCCGGCCGCGACGTGTTCTCGTGTGCATGTACACCGGATTATCAGGATAAGCTACCGCTGTTCCCACAGCCATGGCCTGCATCCAACTGTCGTAGTAGGTGCCCGTCATCCGCACAGATTCAGACGTATCAGGACCGGCATTAAAGTCTCCCACCACAATCCTCGATTCAGAGAAGTTAGACATGAAACTCATCAGTTCTCCGGCCTGCGTGTATCGCGTGGCTGAAGAATCCGGATCGAGGTGCGTGGCGAAGAAGTTAATCGTCTTGCCGGCGACGTTGATTGTGACCTGGGCGACTGAGCGACTTCCACTCATGAATTGTCCCCCGGTGCTGCTGAAACTGTATTTCGACAGAATCAGATTTCCTTCAGTCGTACCGTTGTACTTCGGAATGAAATGCGTAAACCAGGTACGTCCCGTCTTCTGATTGACCAGAGTCACGAGCGTAGAGATCCACTCAGATGGCACCTCGCACAGGCCTGCGATATCGGGATTTACTTGGGCAATCCATTGAGCCATCCGATCCCAATTCTGTATGTTGTCTGTTCCTTTTCCGAAAGAAGCATTGTAACTCAACACACGCAGCGTTCCCGTACTTGAAGGTGGCGGTGGCACACTGACATTGATCTGGATCGTTGCGCTTGAAGCCCCTCCCTGATTGTCAGTCACCATCAAACGCGCCGTAAAAGTTCCGGGCGACGTGTAAGTGTTGGTCGGATTTGGAACTGTGGAAGTGTTTCCATCTCCAAAGGTCCACGCATAGCTTTGAATAAATCCATCCGGATCGCTGGCCGCCGATGTAAAGGTCACAAACAGCGGACTGTTTCCGGAGGTCGGACTCGCCGAGATACTGACTTGCGGTGGCTTGTTTGGAACCGGGGTCGGTGTTGGTGTCGGAGTCGGTATTGGTGTTGGTGTCGGTGTCGGTGTTGGTGTTGGTGTCGGTGTTGGTGTTGGTGTTGGTGTTGGTGTCGGTGTCGGTGTTGGCGCGGGACCCGACATTGTGCTCTGCAGGATCGTCGTGTCTTTCCCGGACCGGTCGTTTGGAAGAAGATCGCTGGACCCAGCAAACCGACTCCCCAACCATCATCCTGCCAGCCCCAGCCCGAGATTCCACAGCCGGAGCAGTCTTCGAGATTAATACTGACGCCGCTGCTGGTGCCAATGCGATACTCCGCCCCTCCAAAAATGTTAAGACTGTTGGAGAACTGCGCGAATACCGAATCGTTGCCCCAGTAGTCGCCGTCGGCGCGCCCACGCACCCAAATCCGGTACGGCTTGCCGGCTTCTGCGTTGAACGTCACGTCAAAGTAATCTACCGGGTTAGATAAGGGGTCCGAAAGCTTCGCGCCGCCCCGATCCGGATTTCGTAAAACAGTCAGCCCGGCGGCAGAACCATTACTCTCCCTGGCCCAATTGCCATGGATTCCACCAGACGGTACGTTCGTCGCCCAGATAACGATGTCAGGCGACGATGCAGTCGGCGTTGGCGTTGGTGCAGGAGTCGGTGTTGGTGTGGGTGTTGGAGTTGGCGTCGGAGGAGGCGGAGGCGGAGGCGATATCGATCCGCCGCCGCTTGCTGCAGCCAGGATCACCGTATCGTTCTTGAGAGCCCCCGGCGAATTAAAAAGATAAGTCGAAGGTGATATGACGATCTGATCGATCGACAATCCATCTTCGCGGCTCTGTATTCGCAGCGTTTGGACGCCGCTTGACTGGAAAAATATTTGCGGTCCCGACACTCCCACTCCCCAACCGTTATCCTGCCAACCCCAGCCTTGCAGTCCACACGCAAGACAGTCTTCGAGGTTGATCTCGGTTGCCGATGTAGTGCCGATCCGGTAAATAGCGCTACCGCTACTGTTCACAGAGCCGGAAAACTGAACAAAGATGGAATCGTTGTAAGGCGAGTCAGACTGCGCTTTGCCACGAATCCAGATGTGATAAGGCCTACCTGCCGAAGCTGTAAAAGAAACTTCAGCATAGCTCGATGGATTTGCGAGCGCCGTTACCACTTTGGCCGCTCCTGCATCCGTGTTTACCAAACGCGCGCCGCCTGCGGCAGTCGAATCGGAAACCGCGGACCAGTTACCTACCTTTGAATCAGCCTGTGCAGCGTAGATGACTACTTCCTGAGCGAAAGAAACTTGAACAGAAGCAAGCAGTAAGACTAAGGGAATAAATGCATAAGTCAGAACAATCCGTTTAAGGGTCACTTTTCAATTTCTCCTTTTGACGTGGTCAGAGTCGGGGCGGGAACAACCCGGGGGAGGGTTTTGGGGGGTAGCAGGAAAGACTGGCGAGTAGCGATGCTCGCCAGATGCGGCCCATGGAGACCTGAGATCGGATACGTAAACAGGAATCGACACGACCCAATTTGCGATTAGGGTTATGATCGGTTCCCTTAGCGTTTCGACTGACAAAAACACACTGGGACACAATCAAAGCGGTAATAACACCCAAAGTTCCAGGGTTTGGGTGTGGCCGCAGAACGCTCGAGTTTTAGTGTTTTCGATCTCTCTGCCAGAGATCCGGGAGATTAGAACGGATGGAGCTTGTTCTAACCGGGGCTGCCCTCTTGTACGGGGGATTAAGAATCGGCCTTGCTTTCCCTCTTTCCGATTCTGACCCGCACAAGTCAGACAAGCCCGAAGATAACACGCAAATAAAAAATCTGTCAAAATTTTGGGACGGTTGTAACCTTTCAGCAACGAAAATGTCACAATCTCATGGCGCTCTGACACCAATACGCACCGTGTTAGTAGGAGCGCCTCGCATATTGAGAGTAATTAACAAGTCCCCATTGATCGTCGGATCGTCAGGCAATCTCACAAATACCGCCGTTAACCAGGGGAAATCACGCACTTTTACCGCTTGTTCGACTGCCAGGTCATAAGAATTGCCGCGCGAGTCCGAAGCTTGCGCCGTAATCGACGCAACCGATTCGCCCAACAGAAAGTCCAGGTTGATGGCAAAGAGCATTATCCTTGTTCGATGGTCGTCACCGAGATTTAGCGGCGAGCTAACCAGGAACGGCCCTCCGGTGAACAAGGTTGAGTGCAATGCCAGCGCTCGATCCGTCGTTCCCTGTGTCAGTAGCACGGGCACGGTAACTGGAGTTGGTGTTGGCGTCGGGGTCGGCGTTGGGGTTGTCGCCGGCGTTGACGTGCTCAATACATCAAAATCTGTGACCACTAGATTGTGATCCGAGGGCCTGACCCCCTTATCGTCCAATGTGCCGAGTGTGTTCACGACATGGGTATTACTCAGATCGCGAGTATCGGGAATGTTAGTGCCACGAGTTGTGAAAGTACTCAAGTCGGAAGCGTACAAAACGAAATCGATACGCCAGCGACGGGTCCTCGTATTAAGCCAAACAGGATTGTCAGGATAAGCGCGTGCGGACCCGAGATTGAGAGCGTCGACCCAACTGTCGCGATAGACACCCAGCAGGCTAAGCACCTCCGGAGTGTCGTTCGCCGCATTCATATCACCCGCAACGATTCGCGGATTAGCGAACCCAGACGTCCAACTTATCAATTCCTGTGCTTCCGTCTGGCGCAAAGCTGATGAAGTGTGATCGAGATGCGTAGCAAAGAAGTTGATGTTTCTACCGCCAACGTTGATTGTTGCCTGCGCAATCGATCGCGTGTAGCTCAAGTAACGCGACGAGGTGCTGGAAAAAGCGTAAGTAGAAAGAATCAGGTTACCTTCTGCTATGCCAGGAGCCTTCGGCACAAAGTGGGAATTCCAAGTGCGGCCGGACTTTTGATTCAATAGACTCACTAAGGTCGCGATTTTGTCAGGCGGCATTTCGCACAGTGCGATGACATCCGGATTCATCAGCGCCAGCCAGCTTGCGATTCGATCGTAATTGGTAATGCCGTCCGTACCCTGGCCGAATTGTATGTTCCAGCTAAGTACTCGCAGTGGGGTGTTTGCGTTTGCTGTTGCGGTTGAAAAAAGAAGAACACATAGTACGACCGACAGGGGAACCAAACGTTTCAACATATAGACACACTCTTACCGACGCACACTTTCGGGGAAGTGCGATGTAGAACTGCTAATTGTTACTTGAGGGACAATTCCAAGGAGTCTGGCCTTCTCGGATTTGCCCGATTAGTTATTGCTTCGATCAAACTATTGAGGGGATGCCCTTTCGTAGTTTCGAAGACTGGCGAGGTCCAAACGCAGAAACGCTCAGACGTAAAAAACCTTACACGTCTAAAACAGCGCTGTAAATAGTGGGCCATCAATTACAACGAAACCGCAAGGAACTGTCGCAAACTAGTGCGGCTGGAAGGACTTACCTCAAAGTCCGAAACCATTCTTGGATCGGGTCAGTACAGGGAGCGATAGCGACCTGGTCAACCATGGGCGTCAAATCCTTCGGAAATCGCATGCTGATCACTGACCAGGTCGCTATCGCTCCCTGTACTGACCCGATCCAAGTACGGTCCTACTTTTGAGGCAAGCCGCAGCTGGAAGGATTTAAGAAGGCTGTCGTTGTCGCTGAGTGAAGAAACCGCGAAAGAATCTCAGCCGGCACTCGTTGAGGAAAGCGGCGTCGGGGTTTCTTTTGAGAATACTTGCAAACCATCTAACTGCGTGCAACGCAGTCTCCTTGTAGAGGTGTGAGGGAACGCCGGCTAAAGAGAATTTCGAACGCTCCCACTCGGGATCGTTGAGCACTGCATAGAAATGACCGTGGCCCGTGTGCCAGCGACGGTGATACTCCTTTGTCATTCGCTCCGGATCCACCCCGGCCCACGTAATCAAATCCGGAAGGTACAATCCTCGTTTGCCGCCGCGACAGATTCGCAAAAGGAATTCATGATCCTCCATCGATCCGATGCTGCCCTTCACGCGCTGCAACGAAGGCAGAAAGCCACCTAACTCCGCAAACACTTCTTTCCGAACCGCGATATTGGCCGTCAGCAATCCGAGCGGCGATTGACCGCTGATCTTCCGTTCTTCCGTTCCGTAGTCGAGCAAGGCAAGCGGCGCCCAGTGCGAGGTGTTCAACCATGAAGGCGGGTCGCTCTCCCAAACAGGCAAAACTCTTCCGCCTACAAAAGCCAGCTCGGGATCTCGATCGAAAGCGGACTTGATCGTCGTGAGCCACTTTTCATCCGCAATGCAGTCGTCATCCAGGAAGGCAACGATGGAAGCTGCGGCTTGTTCGACTCCTGTATTTCGCGCGTAGGCGTTACCTTGCCGGGATTCGTGAAAGTAACGAAGAGGAACAGGCGACTCAGCCTTGAGAGATTCGACCGCCGCCGGCGTGTCGTCAGCAGAGTTGTTATCAATGACGATGATCTCGTAAGGAAGATCTTCGACTTTCTGAGCAAAGAGACTGCGCAGCGCCTCGGGCAGCAACGCCGCGCGGTTGTAAGTACAAACGACAACTGAAATATCCGGTGGCTTCATCCGCGTTCATCCGCGGCGAAAATGTCTGCCGTAAAACAAACCAAGGAAATCCCACAACGCCAGCTCCGATGCAAACTCCTTACTCGAGCTCACAAAAAATCCCGTCACACCACTCACCAATCCGCGCGCCGCGCTGCGGTAGTGCCAGCGTGGCACTCCAAACAGATAAGCGCACTCCTGCCTGCGCGTTCTTTCCAGCAACCCGAGCGAAACGCCACGCCAAAAACACCAACTGCGAAAATATTTCTTCGTCAATCTCTCCGGCATAACGTAATGGTAAATCTTCAGATTGGGCAGATACCTACCTTTCGCGCCGCCGGCCAACAAGCGATGGTAAAGCTCCTCATCTTCACCGGACAACAATCCCTTATCCGTACGTCCAAGCCACGTTTTGTAGAGCCCAACCTTCAACAAGATCGCTCTTCTGAAAATCGCGTTGCCGCCCATTAAGATTCCCGGATAATTCTGATCGAAAGGAACCTCTTTATCGCCGCCGTCAACCGAGCCGACTACGCTTCCATAGTTCGAAGGCATCCACTTTGGTGGCGGGATGCTCCAGCGCGGCACATATGGACCACCGATGAAATCGAGTTCGCTGTCTCTGAACGCTTCGAAGGCAATTTTGTACCAGCCGGCATCGATCTCCTCGTCGTCGTCTATTATTCCGATCAGGTCTCCGGTCGTTGCGGTGATACCTGCGTTCAAAGCATGCGATCTGCCTTGTTGTTTCTCAAAACAATAGCGGATGCGTTCTCCGAATCTTTCCTGGAAAGACTCGATCACGCCTCGCGTTCCATCAGTTGAATTGTTATCGACTACGGTAACAGTGACTTCCAATCCCGAAGGAATCTCGGCAGCAAACAAACTATTCAACGCCGACGGGAGCAAGTCCTGACGATTATAGGTGGGAACAATTACATCGAGTCGCATAGTGGCGCTTATACAGTCGGACGCGGTTCATCGATACCGGATAGTTGATGATCCGGCTGCGTAGTCAGAAAACGCTCGCGCGCCACGAAAGACCAAATCACCAGGCGCGGCAGATGCCGCAAAAGAAAAATGACCAGCACCAGTTTGGAACTTCGCAGGTGTTCGTTTGCCTCCTTGAAATGAACCAGCGCAGCGCTGGCTCCGCCTGCACTCAGCGCACGCTTACCCTCAAACAAGCGAAGCATAGCGCGGTTATGAACTATTTCTTCGTTCAGGATTTCTCTCTCAGCAGCAGTCAAGTCAAAAGCGCCGGCGCATTTTTCAAACACGGTAAGAAGATGACGCACCATCCACACTCGATCCGACGAAAGGCTGCCCTGGTGTCGCCTGTAAATCGCCAGCTTGCGCCGGTGGTAAATTATGCGTCCAACGTTCCTTGCGATCCTTAACCACAAATCGAAGTCTTCACAACTGCGCAGACTCTCGTCGAACATTCCCGCCTGCCTGATCGCGCTCATGCGCGCAGTCACACATGTCATCACCGTACATCGTTGTCGCACGAGCGACTCAAAATTCACTTCGCCTTCCGACGGGCTTACCTGCATAAACTCGCGTTCATCATCCGCTTCATCCGCGATGATGGTTGCGTTGGGATAAACGAGCGCGACGTCAGGATTATCACGCAGCAGTTGTAATTGCACTTCCAGGTAATCAGGCGTCCACTGGTCGTCTGAGTCGAGCTGGGCGTAGAACTCCCCTTTAGCGATCTTGATCGCTGCGTTTCTGGCGGCGCTGACACCTTTGTTTTCCTGGGATAGGTAAATGATCGGTAGCGGATGCGCGCTTAATACCTGTTCCAGCTCATCGCGATCGCTCGAGCCATCATTGACAACAATCACTTCATAATCGCTGAACGTTTGTGCCTGCAGCGAATCCAATGCCTGACCGATGTAGCGTGAGGCGTTATAAGCAGGGATCACAACCGACACCGCCGGCGTACTTCGTGCATCGTTGTGAGTAGAGATCGTCATTGGGGCTATCATTGACCGTTATGATTGCGATGATTTGGGGGAGCATCAATGGTTAAAGTTCGAGGCGCTTAGCTTTCCGCTCGCTGCAAGGGACGTGAATGCACCATCTGCCCTGCGTCTACCCGACTACCCGCGCTCTCCTCACGGCCTGCGAGGCGCTGGTATGCTGTCACCCACTTGTCACGAACGGCTTCCCAATTGTAAGCCGGACATTCCTGATATGCGTTGCGCGCCAAAGACTGAGCCAGCTCCGGCGTCTCGAGCAACCGGATCGCCAAAGAAGCCATGGCCTTGTCGTCATTTTTCGGGACCAGCAAGCCCGTCTTCCCGTGATTAACAATCCAGCGAATGCCGCCCGCATTCGTCGACACCACCGGCGTGCCGCACGCAAACGATTCCAATATCGATCCCGGCATGTTGTCGATGTTGGAGCTGTTCAGAAAAATGTCCGCTTCGTCGTAGAGCTCCCACATCTTCTCGGGAGCGATCCGTCCACGGAATGTAACGTTCCGGAGCTGCAACTCACGCGCGAGCGATTCGAGCTCCGCGCGTTGCCATCCGTCTCCCGCAATCGTCAGCTTTGCATCCGGAAACTTATTTTGGATTCTCGCAAACGCTCTCAAAATACAAGCCACGTTGTATAGAGGATAGAGATTGCGATTCGACAAAAAGATCGGGCGCAATGGCTGCCGTTCGCGAAACTTGAATCGCTCGTCGAGAATGTTTGAGATTGCGTAAGCACGCAAACCAAACTTACTGAACACCTCAACCAGGTAGCTGGATGGAACTATGAGCTCATCCGCTAGCTTGATGATGGGCACGGCAGTGCGCGTCCAGTATCGAAGGTGACCTTCAGCCTTTCCACTGTGATAATTCAGAATCACTCTCTTGCCAAAAAGCCGGCCTATGAGAATCGCCGGCACAAACGCGAGTAAAAACGAATAATATGACGCAGAGAAAACGTGAATGATGTCGTGCCTCGGAACTCGCACCAGCAGATTTGCACAGTAGACGAAAGAAGTCGCGATGGTCCGCAGGAATTTGATCTTTTGCAGCAGCCTCAGTGGACCAGGAAAGCGAGGATTGTGCGGAATGAACGACACTTGAAATAGCGGCTCGCGACGCAGGTGTTCAAGCAGATACTTCGCCTGAAGGGCCAAGCCTCCCAGGATGCGCAGAGATGGGGCCACTACTAAAATGCGGATCGGCTTCTCTGGGAAATCAGCCTTTGAATCGGGGGCGTTCGATCCAGTCATTTTGTCTTAAGTCCACTCAGCGGTCGGTACGACCGCGGGAGAAGTGGTTTCGATTACTTCCGTTAGCAAAGCTTCAAGATTAATCTCTCGAGGAGTAAGTGTTTGCGCTGACTTCAACATTTCCACGCATACGAGGGTAGCCCGGGCGCCGTCTCGAACCGTCACGTCCGGCGATTCACTTCGCGCAAGGTGATTAAAGAACGAGCGTAGTTGCTCGTCGTATCCTTTGTGGGCCCACAGCGTCGACTTGGTCCGCTTGAGTGTTGAGGCTGACTCGAACCGTTTGAAATCCTGGACCACTGAAGTAATGCCCTTGGCAAAAACCTCGACCCGCTCACCCGGCGTTTTCTTCGAGCCGATCGTGGAATAGTTCAGCGTCGCAATCGATCCGTCTGCGAAACGAAAGTTTGCAACTAGGTTATTCTCTCCGATGGGATCTGTTTTACCGGTCGGCAGACAGTATGCGGAAACGCTTACGGGTTCCGATTCAAGCAGCCAATACATTAAATCGACAAAGTGAACAGCCTCGCCAAGGATCGCGCCTCCTATTGAAGGATCCGCCATCCAGTAGTCACCCGAGATGCCGGGAGAGCTGACGCGGCAGTTGATTACAGCCGGACCGTTGCGCCCAACCACGGATTCCTTCAACTCTTTATAAAACGGCGCAAAGCGACGATTGAAGCCCACAGTTAACTGGTTACCGGAAATCACGACCGCGTTGTACAGTTTCCGGCACTCGGATTCAGTCAACGCCATCGGCTTTTCAACGAACACATGCTTCCCCGCCATGAGTGCTTCAAACGCCTGCGAGAAATGATGCTGGTTTCGGCTCAGCACCATCACTACATCAACCGCGGGATCCTCTAAAATCTGCTGGTAATCGGAAGAGAAGTACGAGGCTCCGAAACGGCGCGCATAAGTATTTCCCCTGGCGCCACTGGTCGAATAAACGGCGTGCAAACTCGCATTCGGTATTCGCGACAGACTCGGCAGGTGTGCCCACCGCGCAAGATTACCAGCCCCGACCAGCGCCACTTTTAGATCCGATTTGGCTGCGCTGTTCGGCAGATTCACGCGACGCTGCGGCTTAAATTTCTGGGGCTCAATGAACGCAGGCGACTCCGGATACCGCAGCAACACTCCCAAACTATTCGACGCCGGATTCTTGACTGCCTGATAAGCACGCGGCGCATCTTCAAGATCAAACTCATGCGTGATCAAGAGTTGAAGATCGACTCGTCCCTGGGAGACAAGACGCAGAAACTCTTCCATGTTGCGCTTTTCCGTCCAGCGCACGTAAGCAATCGGATAATCTCGCCCCTTCTCTTCATATTCGCGATCGTAGCTTCCTGGTCCATACGCGCGCGACATCAAGAGACGGATCTCTTTGAGATACATCTCATTCCACGGGAACTTCATCTCCACCGCGCCAACAACCACGATCGCGCCACGGTCACGGCAAATGTTCAGGGCCATTTCGCACGGCGCTGATGACTTGGAAGCAGCAGCCACGATCACGCAGTCAACACCCAAGCCATTCGTGAAGGCCCTGACTTCATCGGCTATAGACACGCTCCCGTCGAGCACCAGATCGGCGCCCAGTTTGCGCGCCAGCTCAACGCGGTCTTTGCGTAGATCGATACCGATCGTGCGTGCCCCCTGTAACCGTGCGAGTTGTATGACTAGCTGGCCCACCAGTCCCAACCCGATCACGGCCACCACGTCGCCCACACCTACTTCTGAGATACGTATCGAGTTGAGAGCAATGCTACCCAGAGTGGTGAAGCACGCATGCTGGAAAGGCACGTTGTCGGGGATTTTTACGATCAGGTTTTCCGACGCGAGAATAGTCTCGCCATGGCCAGTGCCCTCGCCGCCATACGCGACGTGATCGCCGATCGAAACACCTGTAACTGTCGGATGCCGATCGACTACGATTCCTGCTCCTGCGTATCCAAGCGCCGCGTATTCCTTAAACTTAGCGCGTACTTCGGCGATGGTCGGACCAGGCCCCATGCCTTTCAGTCCTTCCCATACCTTGTTGAGCTGAGATGGATTGTGAGCGACTTCCGTGACAATGTTTTCGTCATGGATGCTGGCGCCTTCAGTCCCACTGCTGATGAGTGAATAGACTGGATTTACCAGCACGTGATTTGGCTTCACCATAGGCGCGGGCGCCTCAGCTACCACAATATGTTTTAGTCCTTTACGAAAGACCTGCTTCATTCGTCCTCGATTTGCACTCAACTAAATCTCTCTTGTGCTTTTTGTGCTTCTTTGTGGCTCAACAAGAATCCTTTTTCTTCGGCAAGCTCGCTATAAAGATTGAGCCATTCGTTGCGGATATGGGGCCACGTGAATTTCTTGCTCGATTCGTGCGCGTTTCGAACCAGATTCAATGCAAGCTCGTTGTCATTGAGAAGACGTATAGCGCTGGCGGCGAGCGCCTCGTGATTGTTGCGCTCGACGATCAGGCCCGTGACCTCATTCGTCATGATGTAGGGTATCGAGCCTCCTCCGTCCGTGGTCACTACATTGAGCCCGCTGGCCATGCATTCAGTGATCGAGCTCGGCATGTTGTCGATGTTTGTGGCCGAGAAATAGATATCAGCGGCATCGTAAAGAGCCGGCATATCTTCAAATGCTACAAAGCCGATGAACTCGGCATTTCGCAGCTTCAGATCCCGCGCAAGGGATTCCAGGCCGGAACGTAGGTAACCGTCGCCGGCAATCGTGAGCCGGGCATCCGGGTATTCTTTCTGAATAATAGCAAAAGCGCGCAGGACGCAGGCAACATTATAAAGAGGCTCGAGCAAACGACTCGTCAGAAACACCGGCCGCAAGGGGTGTCGCTCGCGATAGACGAAACGATCCAGCTCGACAATGTTGTAGATCGCCCGTGCCTCCAGTCCATAACGAGCAAAAACGTCAACTAAATAACCCGAAGGAACAACGATCTCATCGGCCCAGCGAAGGGTCGGCACTGCCGTTCGCCAGCGTGCAAGATGGTCCTCGGCTTCTCCGCTGCGATAGTTCACGATCGACTTCTTTCGATAAAGCCGCGAGATAACTACCGCCGGCACTACGCTCAACGAATACGAATAGTATGAGGCGGAGAAGACGTGAATGATGTCGTACTTTCGCACACGCAACAGCAGCAACACGATGTAATAAAACGTCGTCACGATCGTACGAACGTACTTAATTGACTGTAGCTTTCTCAGAATTCCGGGTAAGCGAGGATTATGTGGAAGAAAACTAATCTCGAGATCCGGCTCGGGTTTCAGTCTCTCCATCAGACGCGCGGCCTGCCGCGACTGGCCTCCAACAATATCGAGCGAAGGCGCCACCACCAGTACTCGAAGCCGTTTTGTTGTGTCTGCCCGGGTCATTGTCTGCTGTAAATTACTAATTAGCGTCGATTCGTGGAACTCCGGATACCCATCCGGGACTCAGTTTCAGCAACTCGTTATAAAGACTTTCGACGTTTTGCAGTTGTTTCTGAGAGGAAAACTTGTCGCTCACCACCCGTCTGCCGCTTTCGCCCATGGCGCGCGCTTGTTCCGGCGCCAACAACAAAGAGGAGATGTGGCCGGCCAGTCCCTCATGGTCGCCTGGGGGAACGAGGTAGCCGGTTTCACCATGAACGACAGCTTCTCTGGCGCCACCTACGTCTGTCGAAACTACCGGACGTCCCGCGGCCATATACTCGAGGATGGCATTAGAGAAACCTTCCGAGCTCGAGCTGAGCACACAAACATCTGAAATCGATAACACCGACGCGACGTCCCTGCACCTGCCGATAAAGAACGCTCGCTCCGCGATCCCAAGACTGCGCGCCAGCTCCTGCGTAGCTTCTTTCAATTCACCCTCGCCGGCGAGTATGAACGCTGCATCAGGAACCTTCTGAAGCACTAGCTGCGCAGCTCGCAAAAAGGTCGGATGGTCCTTGTAACAGTAGGGCTCGGGATGCGTCACGTGAGCGCGCATGTTGGCGACTATCGTCACAAATTGCGCGTGTTCGGGCAGGTTGAGCGCCGCTAGAACCTGCTTTCTTTCTATTTGAGCACTCTGCACTCGCGCCGGATGAAGCCCGTTGTAGATGGTGCGTACTTTATGCGCCGGCACTCCTTCATTGATGAGCTGTTTGCGCACCTCTTCGCAGTTGGCAACCACTGCATGAGCAGCTCGATAAGCGCTGCGTTCGACAAGTCTTTTGCTGGATGGACGAACCGCCGATTCGCGGCGCGAAGCGATGCGCACGGGCACACGCGCCAGGGTCGCTCCTGCCATGCCGAAAATATTGCTGTAAAAATCGTGGGTATGGACCACGTCTATCTCGTGCTCTTTCAAATACCGCGCAAAGCGCCGCGCCTGGCGTACGGCATGAAGATCGTAGAAGCTGTTGAGTTGAAACTCCGGAATGTCTTTGAAGCCGAGTCGTTGGATCTCGTCGAGCAGTACTCCGCTGCGGTCCAAAGTTGCGACACTGACGTTGCAGCGCCCGCTCTCCAACAACAGTCGCGTTAGCTGCACTGCCTGCCGTTCGGATCCACCTTGATGGAAACTGCCTATCAGTTGTAATGCGTTGTATCTCAAGCTTCCTGCTTAACTAATGCAGCATCGCGCCAGCCGACGGGATGGACCACAGACGTTTCCTTAATCGTCATCCGCTCGAGCTTGCCTTTGCCCCAATCTCCGGACAGTGTGATTTCGCCGGGCTGTGCAGTTGAAATCGGCCATCGAAAACTCCCAAACGCCTCGCGCACGATGGGTATCAGTTGTGGGTCGTAACCGAGTAGCCGAGCGCCAAACCAATCGACGCAGGCGGCATTATTCCCTGCGAAAAGGAGATTTAAGGGGAGCGGTTGTGGGGAGAGCGGGCCATCGCCCTGTCCGGCAACAATGGCGTCCGCCAAATGTATCACTCTGCGGCGCGGCGCGGAAGCCATCGAGCCATCCACCTCGCCATACAACAGAACGCGATTCAGATCGAGACCGGTGCGCCAGATCGTGTCGTTACCACTCCATGAGCCTTCGATTCCGAGATTGTCGCCCATCAAGTGAAGCACTCGGTTTAGCTGCGTGGAGACGACGCCCCAGGCTCTTCCCACCTTGTCAGAGTCGGAAAGATTTTGCTGGTCCGCCGCGTACTCCAACATCCGCTTCACTCTCGAATCGCCGGGATAACAGTCGCCGCCGAGGTTCGTGCCGCCGAGACGATGATGCGGGAGGTACTCCTTGTTTCCGTTGATGCCGATCAGGTTTTTCAGGGCGCAAGTGATTCCGGCTTTTTTGTGTGTCTTGAGTTTGGGTAAGTTGATGACGAGATCCGCATCGATCACGTCCTTCGCGACGAGGTAGCGATGCCGGCCCTTCCCGTGCGTCTTCGCCATCAATCGCGGGTCGTAACAAGTGACGCGGAAGTCGTCTTTGTCGTCGGTAATCGGTTCGAGCAGACTCTCTTCGCCGAGGTCGAAGAGTACGAAGTTTTCTTCAGAAAGAATGTTCTCTTCGGCGACGCGAACGCCGTTTACGTATTGCGCGGTCGTGCGCCGGAAGTCCTTGATGCCCTTGAAGCGAGAATCCTCTTTGGTGAGCGTCTCAGACCACGAATCAAGATCAGTTGTCTCGAGCAGTGCCGGAAAGTCGGCCGTTTGAATGGGAGCGTCGCCGACCAGGACTTCCGCGGCGTCAGATTGCAGCGCCGCTTTTACAACAGCCTTGACGACCGACTGATGCGTAACCATCGGCTCCATGCCGCCGGTTCCCTGGTTGTGGTGCAGCACGAAGTTTGGCTTGATCAGCACTCGTGCGCCGGATTGGATCAACTTTCCGAATGGCCTGCCCTCAAGCGACCATCCGAGGTCTGACGCCAGTTGTTCGATCGCGCGCGAGACCAGTTCGCTGCCTTCACCGTAGGCCGCCGCCGGCGTCTCCATCAGCGCCAGCGTTGGATTGAAGTTGTCCCCTAGATCGATATTCATACTAGCGCTCGCGAATCTGCATTGACTTCGCTGATTACCGGACGCCACTTGTTGGACTTCGTCCTGACAACCGATTCTTTCAATTCGATCTTGATTTGTAAACCCGGCAGGTTTGCAGCCAGTATCTCTTGAATACTGCGCCGGCAATTCTCATCAAAACCGCTCTGCGGAACGATTTGAAGCTCTACTGAGTGATCCCGTCGCTGCAAAAACAAAAACTCCCGTACGGGATAATCCTTGAGCATGTGTGGTATTTCGAGTCCGGTCACCCAACCGTCATTGGGCAACCAGATGCGATCGACGTCGCGGCCCGTAACTTCAGGCAAAACAAACGTTGGATGCCCGGGTTTGCTACCTTCCGGAAAGCGAGCGACGTCGCCGATGCGGTACCGGATCATCGGCATCGCATCCGCCTGAAGCTTGGTGACTAAAATCGGCGATTCCGGTTCCGGCAGCTCCGGTTCCACGAGGGTGTTGGCCCAATCGATCGTATAGTCAAGCGTGTCGGTGGGATTCAACTGAACGCCGAGACATCCGGCATCACGCGAGCCATATCTTTCGTGTACCGGACGTCCAAAAGCCTCTTCAATCAAACGACGATGCCTGGACCACAGCTTTTCACCTCCAGTGACCAGACAGCGTGTCGGGTAATTAGGTTTGTAACCCTTCGCGATGACGTGCTCGGCCAGTTGGCCCAGCGCGCTGGCGTAGGCAATGATGGAAGCAGGACGGAACCGCTCGAGCTCCTCGTGATATTCGTCGAGTGTCTTTGGAGACAATCGTAACGAATCAAACCACCTGGTGTTGGCAACGAAGGCTTGATAGCGTTCACGAAGACTGTCGGCAGCCTTGGGATCGAGATGATGTCCCCAGAGCAATGCGGTGCGACTGCCCTCCGGAACACCGAGGATCTCGAAAAAGCGTTCCATGCCGCTGTCGCGCCAGCCACGCTCATGTGGACCGAGCCAGAGAACAGTTGGAACACCTGTTGACCCGCCGGTGCTATCTTTGCGAATTTGATCTTTCGGAACTGAGGACGCCAGCAGCTTTGAACCGGCTTCGTTGATATCGTCGCGAGCGAGAACGGGCAAATGGGCAAAGTCGTCGAAATCAAATTCCGCGTGCGGATCAAAATCGTTTCGATCGAAAAGCTCGCGATAGTAAACAGTTTCTTCGTAGGCTCGACGGACGACACTCCGGAGCCGCTCGATTATCCAACCGATGCGCTGTTCGTTGTTCCAGCCCGCCGTCTCACGTCGAAACCGAATGCCTTCGTTGAAAGCTTGCTGCGTTGGTCTCGTGGACGAACGACTCGACCTTTGCAGCCGCGAAAATGGCAGCAACACACGCTGTGACAAGTTGTCGTGGATCTGGCCAATCAAGTCCATCTCACTCATGACTTTGACGCCAAAACCGGCTCAGCGCCAACCAATTCCTTGTTCTTCTTCTTCTTTGCGAAGGGGTGTTCCCAAAGCTCTTCTGCCAAAACATCCCGCGGGGGGAACTGGATGATGTATAGCCGGTGCAGGCAAACCGCGTAACCGACGAGGTAGTACACGTACCAATGATAAGCAACAGCCCCAAAGAAACTGCTGACCATGTAACCCACCAGCGAGGCCTGTAAGCCTACTGAGAGATAATAAAACTTGGACCGATCGGAGTGCTCGTAGCTCTCGTTTTCGACCAGTCGTAAACGCCTGAGCGGGTGAACCAGGAACAGGATATAAACCACCATCGCGGCAATACCCATCTCGGAAGAAACCTGTGTATAGGCGTTATGTGTAACCAGATTCCGCGGTGATTTGAAGGGAAAGTTTCCAATGCCGACACCAAACAAAGGATATCTCAGCGTTACCCAAATTGAACGTTTAAGGACTTCGGTGCGCTGAGTCGAAGAGCCCGTCAGATCAGCACTGGAGTTGAAAATTGTCGAAAGCCGGCCGGAGAAAGCGCCGGGCGCCGCTGCCAAAAACATGAGAACCGCAAAAACTAACGTGGCAGTCGTAAGCGTTTTATTCTTCCGGCCCAATCTCCGCACCAGAAGCAGCACCATAGCAACGAGGCCAATAAACCCACCGCGTGAAAAGGTAACAATCACTGCGCCTGTCATTATCGCTACGGCGCCCAGGCACATCAGCTTCCGGAATAGGCCACCCTTGCTAAAACCCAATCCGATTGCAATCGGGATCATCGTTACCAGGTGCAGCGCCAGATCGTTCGAATTCTCAAACAGCCCTTTTATCCTGCCGGCAATTCGCGCATCGTGGGTCTCGGTGGCTCCTACCTGAAACACGCCGCTTCGATAGTCATTGATCGCATTGACACTCAGATAAATGCTCACGGCAAGAACCAGCAACAGCAGGAGCTTCAATCGCGACTCAGTCCTCACGACGTTCACGAAAACGACGAAAACGATGATCGTTTTCACCAGCATTTCGCTGAACGTTTTCCACGCCTCGCCAGGGGACTCAGCGAGGGGCATCGACAGCAACGCAGCCAAACCAAGTAGCAGGACCAGGTTGACCTCTTTAGGACGTGCAGTGAGGTTACCTTCCGTGCTGATCTGGGTAAATGCGAAGACTGCCAGCATCACTACCCCGGTGTAGAACGCCATGGACGTAAACGACGAAAGTCCAGGAAAGAATTCGTACGGCCGGAGATAGAGAATCACGCTGAAGATGAAGAGCAAAACGAAGCTCATGAAGTGAGTGCGACGGCGAATCCAGCTCTCATTCTGCGCGATCAAACCGGGATCGATAGCCGTCTTTGCGTTGTCCGTTGCAGGTGCGAATTGCGGTTGGTTGAACGATTTAAGTTTACCTGATCTGGTCCAACCTTCGTCGTCGGCATACGTTTCCTGAACGCGCCGCGCGCGGCCCGGGAATATGCCTTCGTAATCAACACCTTCAGGATTTAACGGCATACCGAACTTGTCGCCAGCTACCGGTAGGCAACCACGCAGTAAAGCTTACCCACCTTGGTTATTTCGACGCGACTGAATCCAGCATCGCTCAAGAGCTTCTCGATCCTTGCTTTGCTGTAAAAGAAAACGTCACAGCCCTTGCGAGCTAGTCTCACTTTTCTGATCGGCGCGCGCCAGGTCCAGAGTCGCGGAAAAGCCATGATGGCTTTGTCCGTACTGACTTCGCGCATGCGCTTGAGCACGGGGAGCGGGTTTCGGATGTAGTCGAAAAGTCCGATTCCGAAGCTGACGTCGAATGTCGACTCGGGTTTGTAATCGAGGAGATCGGTTTGAATGAAAGTGCAATGATCGGAAAGGCCTTGTTCCTCACTGTACTTGCGACAGAGGTCGATCATCACTTCCGCGATGTCGAGACCGGTGACTTTCGCGGCGCCCTTGCGCGCCAGCTCGAGCGAATAAAGACCGTTGCCGCAGCCGACGTCGAGGAAGTTTCGACCTTTGATGGGCTCGCAATGGGCGATCGTAAACTCGTAGCGCTCATACATGTCTTTCCGGAAGATCTGGTCCAGCTTGTTCGCGAAACGCGACTTGCGATGGGTGTAAATACTCTGGAAAGCATCAGCTTCGCTGTTCCAAAACGCTCTTTGCGCCTGAATCTCGTTGTTCAAATCTGAAGCACCTCTCTGATGGTTGTAAATTCGAAGTCGTTGACGAGACGTCTTAGCCGTCTCTCAGTCTGATCTAAATTGCGATAATGGCGAAACTTTTGCGAAGCGGATAGATTTTTTACTCTTGGCTGCTCCGGGTCGATTTCCCATGGGTGCAGGTAAAAGACGACCGAGCGGCCCTGTTGGTTGACCTTTCGCATGCAAAAACGCGTGTAGGAATAGGGAAACAACCGGAAATAGCCGCCGCCGCAGAACGGAAAGCGCCGCCCGTACATCTCCAGCACGCTCATGGGAAATTCGTAGAGTTGATCGGTGATTTTGTAGGGACTGAGCGGCGCGTTGGCGATGCCGTAGTCGGGATGAAAACCTACAGGGAAGACTGACGAATCGTAGCGAAAGCCGTACTTTTCGAGTGTCGGGAGCGCCCAGTCTTTGGTCGTGTTGACCATCGAGAACGAAGGCGCGCGAAAGCCGAGGGGCGTGGCTTTTACCCCCGCCCTGGCGAGCGCCTCGAGCGCTTTTTGTAAGTCGGCGTCAAACTCCTCGGGTGTGATTTCGGTGAGCAGTAGGTGATTGTAGCCGTGGACACCGATCTCGTGCCCGCGCCGTTCCACTTCCTGGATCAGGTCAGGCGCGCGATCCGCAACCCAGCCAAGGACGAAGAAGGTCGCTTTGACCTTTTTCTCGTCCAGCAGATCGAGTATGCGCGTCGTGTTGCGACGCACCCTCAGATCACACTTGTCCCAATCGTCGCGCTTGATCGTCCCCGCGAGGTTGTGAACACAAAACCAGTCTTCAAGATCTATCGATAAAGCATTCTTCATACACAATTTAAAGAACGTACTTGGATCGGGTCAGTACAGGGAGCGGTAGCGACCTGGTCACGATGGATGTTAAGAATCATTTGGAAATCTCGCATGCTGATCGCAGACCAGGTCGCTACCGCTCCCTGTACTGACCCGATCCAAGAATCGTCCTTCATCCCTTTGAACTCTCAACTGAGATCGGTTCGCGATGGGGTTCCCAACGCGTGTAAGTCTCGCCGCTGATAAACTTCACAAACGCTATCAGCGAAGCCAGGTTCGTGATCACGAAGTACTGCGGCAATGCCAGCAAGCGAATACTCAAGCCGGCCTTCTCGAGCAGCCACGAAACCAGCGCCGCCAGGTAGAACGCCACCTGGCCAACAAACAACACCGCGTAGAAAACATTCCGCGGCGCCAGAAATCCGCTCGTAATAAAAATCGCAATCAAAAACACCGGCACCAGGTAGCGCATGATCTTGTGCGACCACAGTTGGACCGCATAAAACCCGCTTCTAAACGGATTCAGCATGCTGCGGTTGCGCCACAGATCCGAGAACGTTTGCGAGATGATTCTCACGCGCGCCGCGAGCTCCTTCTTCGCCTGCCGGTTCGGTTCTTCCATGCAAACCGCTTCGGGGACGTAAACCGCCCGTAGCCCCTGCTCGACCATCGTCGTTGCGATGATGAAGTCGCTGCAAGCGTCGTTGTACAACGGAACGTACGCCGACTTCCGCACCGCGTACATGCAACCGCAAACACCGATCAGCGAACAAACATTGCTCTCGTGTCTCTTGAGAAAGAATTCGTAGTTCCAGTACGACTGTGTTCCGGCCCCGACGCTCGACTGGTTCACATCCTGATAAATCACCCGACCCGTTGCACACCCAACACTCGGGTCCGCAAACGCCGGCGTCATTAGCCGCAACACGTCTGGTTGATAGTGCGTTGTCGCATCGGAGAAGACGATGATCTCGCCGCGTGCTTTGGTCACCGCGGCATTCTGCGCCGCAGTCTTGCCATGGCGTTCCTCCTGGCGGTGCAGTCGAACTCCACGCGGAGCAAAGCTGCGGGCGATTTCGTCTGTGCGATCGCTCGAGCAGTCGGAGGTTACGATGACTTCGAGTTGGGATTTGGGGTAGTCGAGGGCGAGCGTGTTTTCCAGTTTGGCGGCGAGGTCTCGCTCTTCATTGTAGGCCGCGATTATGACGCTGACTGACGGAGTCCAGGTTTTGCTGCGGACCGGCTTCGGTTTGACGAGGCTAATGAGAGTCAGCAAGAGGGGATAGCCCACGTAGGCGTATCCTACAGCCGCCACACTCAGCCAAAAGATTACCTCCACCGTGTGCCCTAACCCCTTCCTCGTTTAGAGTCAAGCTTTAGCTTGTCCGGAAGAGCAGCCTAAAGGCTGAACTCTGAACCGATGATTAAAACTCATGCTACCAAAAAACAGAAGCTGCGGCGCGGTTAGCGCAGCAGCCCGTTCGATGCGTCCACAGCTTACACCGATTACACCGAAGATCCTACACAGCAACCTCTTTCTCTTCCAAGTCAAACATCATGGCCTTGACGTGGTCCCGCAAGGCCAGCTCAAACTGCTTCGCTTCCTCAACCTCGGTGAACGACAGCGCCCGCAGCTCCTGCTCGATGCGCCTGCGGTAGTCAGACACCAATGAATCAGAAACGCCTAATACCGCCGCTACTTCCAGTTGCGTGGAGTGGTCCGGGCTCAAATAGCAGTACCAGAGAACACCGATTATCCGGTTGTATTGCTTGACTTTGCCTCTGACCGCCTCGTTCAAGCTCACCATAAATTGCTCGACAAAACCCGCGGCCTCCCTTTCAGACTCGCGGCGCACCAGCCCTTCTTCAGGGTTTTCGCGCTTGTCGACCGGCTCGTAGGCGTTGTTGTTTTCGTTGTCGCTGTCGTCGCCGTCCAAAGGAACGAGGTAAATGTCCATCACGGGCAGGCGCGACATCACCAGGCTGCGCAAAGTTCGAACGTCAACCGGCGAGTCGACCGCGTCCAAAACCGATACGATCAGGTCTTCCAGGTCGGCGTTGCTGATGACAATTTGCGAATCACCGGTGCAGCCCACCATCCGCGTGTCTCGCTGCCTGACCGGAATGATTTGCACGCGCAGCTCGACTTCGTGGGCGCCGCGCCGCGGCTTGTCGTCTTTCCACTCACTCAGCCCATAAACACGGTCCGCCAAACGCCGGTGCGGCTCGTCGTCGATGCCACTCGAATCAAAACGCCGAAAATTCGGGCTCGATTGAATCAGAGTCGAAATGCGGCGGGCCATCCGGTAGCTCTCCGGGTGGCGTTTACGAAGCTCGGCGGTCAGTAAATTCGTTAGCTCGATCTGGCTGATTTCGCACTCAATCTCGTAGTCAGTCATGCTGGTCTCGAGGTAGTGCTCGAAACGGTTTTTGCTCAGCAGTTGGACAAACAGCTCCTGCGTGAGATCCGTGTAAGCCGCGCCCGCGCCTTCTTCGACCAACAGGCCAGCGTTGCGCGAGGCGCGGACCAGGGGATGATGCGAGACTATGCGGTGCAGGTCGGTCCAGAGACGATTGACATCCGAAGACTTAAGACTCTCGACCCACTTCGCACTCTTTCCCTGCCGGTCGTTGCGGCGCTCCCGGGACATGGGGCGCTTTTCGCCAGCTCCGAGGTTCGCTGCTTTTTCAGGATCTTCACTAATGGATTTCACAGGATTGTCCGTATTTTGCCTACGCGAGTTTGTCACTGAAAATCGGTGGGTTCGCCCTTGTCCTATGCTGAATTGTGTAATTCGTTTGCCGAGATGGCTTTAACTGAGGGTGAGTTCCTGGAGATAACGTCAGATAGCTGGTTCAGCCCTGACTGACGAGAGGCATGGTAACAAGATTTTTAATAACGGGCAACAACTTTTTACACCGTGAAGAAAGGGCGAAATCACTCAGGAAAAAATGATAAAAAGCTCTGGAATGAAGCTGGGATTGTGTGTTTTGTTACGTTGAACTCAGGAGACGGATGAAAACCTCAACGAGAACATTCCCTTTCAGAAAGACGGCTGCGTGTCCTGCCTCGGCGACTCTGCTCTCGTTTGGCAAGGAAAGCCTGCCGGCGGAAGCGGCGACCCTCGTCAAAGACCATCTTGAGGTCTGCGATTTTTGCAGCGCCGAACTGCCGCTGCTGGCGCATCACAAGGTGAGCGTGGAGCGTGGGTTCAAGACGCCGGAGATTCCGATGGATCTACGGATCCTGGCGGAAGCGATCCTTAGTAAGAGATAGGTCGAATAGGTCCTATAGGACTTATTCTTAAGAGTAGAGCTCTTCGATCAAATCACCGTAGCGATCGTCGATCACTTTGCGTTTGACCTTCAGGGTGGGGGTGAGTTCGCCGCCGTCGATGGTGAATTCATTAGGCAGGAGCGCGACGCGGCGGATACGTTCGTAGTCAGCCAGCTCGGCGGTTAGCCTAGCGACGTCGCGCTGCACGATCTTGATGGCCGCCGGATCTTTGCTCAATGCGACGTGGTCGTTCGACGCCTTTTCGCCCGACTCAGCGAGCGCCTGCTTCAGGCTTTCCCATTCGGGCACTATCAGCGCAACCGGCTGCTTCCGGCCCGTGCCAACTACCACCACCTGACTCACAAACTCGCTCTCCTTCAAGAGACTCTCGATCAACTGTGGCGCAACGTATTTCCCGTTCGAGAGCTTGAACAGATCTTTCTTCCGATCGGTGATGAATAGCTGACCGTTCTTCTCCAGATGCCCGACGTCGCCCGTGTAGAACCAACCATCCTTGAGCACGGCGGCGGTCGCTTCCGGCTGTCCGTAGTAGCCGCGCATCACATTTGGACCGCGCACAAGTATCTCGCCGTCTTCGGCAATCTTGATCTCGATACCCTCGAAAGGTATTCCCACCGATCCGACGTGATTGTTGCCAGGTCGATTTGCCGAGACGATGCACGTCTCCGTTGCTCCATAACCTTGCAGGATCGGTATACCCGCGGCCAGAAACGAGTACGACAAGGTCGGCGACAGCGGCGCGCCGCCGGAAACGAAGTATCGCAGTCGCCCACCGACACCCTCGCGCCACTTCGAAAACACGAGCTTGCTGGCGAGGTTCTGCTTAATGCGTAACTGCGGAGAGATAAATCGGCGCTTGTCCTTCAGCTCGCCGTAGCGTTGGCCCACGGCCAGCGAACGCATGAAGATCGACTTCTTGTAGCCCTTCTCGGCCATGCCTTTCTTGATGATCCGGTGATAGACCTTCTCAAACAGACGCGGCACCGCGGTCATCACGGTCGGCGCGACCTCGCGCAGGTTCTCTCCTACCTGATCGAATGACGCGGCGTAGTAAACAGACACGCCGCAATAACAGAAGACGTAGAACCCGTCTCTTTCAAAGATGTGCGACAGAGGCAGGACTGACAACGCCACGTCAGTCGGTCCGATCGGCAGTCCCTTCGCTATCGAGACCACGTTTGACATGAAGTTGTTGTGCGTCAACATCACGCCTTTTGGCTCGCCGGTCGTGCCTGACGTGTAGATGATCGTCGCCAGATCGTCCGGCCTGACAGCTTGCAGGTAAGCTTCGAATGCGCCCGGACGCTCTTGGTCCAATTCGCGTCCGTTTTGCTCCAGCGTGCTTAAAGAGATGCCGCGATCGACGTCTTCCGGATCGAAGAAGATGAGGTGCTCCAGCGAATGTTTTGCGAGCACTGGCTGCACGTGTTTATAAAGACGGCGACTGGAAATGAACAGCGCGCGCGCGCCGGAGTCGGAAAGAATGTACTCAACCTGGTCCAGCGCTTGGGTGGTGTAGATCGGAACGTTGATCGCGCCGAGGCTCAGTATCGCGAGATCGGCGATCGACCAGTCGGGCCGGTTCTCGGAGAGCAAAGCAATGCGGTCTCCGGGTCGCACACCCAAAGCGGCGAGACCTAGCGTTATGTTCTTCACGCGCTCGACAAAGGTGGCGGCTGGGATGTTGTGCCACTTGCCGTCGGCGCGGTAATTCAGCGCATCTTCTTTGTTGTGACGGGAAACAGCGCCAAGGATTAAACCGGGAACGGAAGACGCTTGCTTTAAAGGTTCAGTTTTCGCGGATTTCGCCGAGGCCATTGGAGCCACCAATAGTGCCACAAAAAGGCACAAAAAGCACAAAACAGAGGAAGACCTAGGAGGCTGACCTCACCATTGATTCAGATCTTCTGTGTCTTCTGTGCCTTTTTGTGGCTGAACTCTCGACACGTCCGTTGAGTGTCGCCAGCGCGGCCGTGACCAGAAACAGCAACGCATTCGACGTCGTGTGCAAAGTGAAATCGAAAAAACTATGCACCAGCACAGCGAAGCAGCCACTCAATGCCGCCAACGCAATGCCACGCCGAAAATCATCCGTCGATCCGGCACGCTTCAGAGCTAAATAAAACAGCAGCGCCACAAAACTGATCGCCAAAACTCCGCCGATGATCCCGCCGTCGGAAAACACTTGCAGGTAGTCGTTGTGCGCCTGCTCGAGTCGAAAGAGACCGTTGCGCGAGTCGTACTTCGTGTAAACAACACCGAACGCGCCCAACCCGGTGCCGACGTACGGATGCGCTTTGATGATGTCGAGCGTCACCGCCCAAAAATGCGCGCGGCCAGTGGTCGGATCGTCGGTGTTGACGCTGTCGATAAAACGATAGATCGAGAACTCACCACCCAGCGCCATCACGCCGATAAACAAACCGAACAGCAGCGCCGCCGCCATGCCTACACGCATGCCAACGTGCTTGAACCGGCCCGACTTCGTCCGCCGCCGCTCATTTTGCGATCGCCAGATCGCAGTCACCACGACCAGAAATACGATCTCCGCAACCAGGCTGATGATGCCGCCGCGCGATGTAGTCATCACGAGCGCGATGCCCATCATTCCCGCGATGAACACGTAGAGCAGTCGCTTGTCCTTATCAACGCCACCCGAGAAGAGCAAACCGAGAGGCAGCGCAATCGTCAGTTCCATATAACCGGCGAAATGGTGTCGATTGATGAACGGGCCAAAAGGCGTGCTCTGGGGTAACTCGCGTAGCCAATAAACTTTGTTCGGACTGGTAAACGACTGCGTCAGTCCGAATATCGCGAGGCAAAACCCGAAGATCATGATCGTCCGCACCAACAGGTGAAGACGATGCGGCGTGTCGACAAATACCAGCGTGGCGGCGAAGTAGATCAGGAGTGTCGTGAGTTGGACCAGCACGAGCCGCGTCGAGTACGGGTCCAGCGACAAGCTGTTGGCGAGTCCGAAAGCTGTTCCCGACGTCACTTCGCGGAGCGGCAGCAGTTGAAACAGGCCGAGCGCCAGCGCGCCAAGCAAAGGCAGTTGCAGCAGGTTACGACTGATTCTGAGGTTGCCGAGACGCCACGCGTCGAGCACCCATAAAATGAGGATCGTCAGCCCACCGAGATTGAACAAGCCGAGCGCCCAGTAATGAACGGTTCCGTAAGCCAGCGCCGAGAGCACGATGGCGATGCAGATCACGAGAAACGCAAACCGGCTGGCAAGCGTGTGCCTGGGCCGATGAACGCGATACTCCGAAGAGCTCGTTCTCACCGGCGGCGCGGCGCCGTCCGCGACCGCGAGGCTAGTTTCGACGTTTGATACTGAAGTTGTCATACCAAACCGTTCCAAAAATCGGACAAATCGGCGTTTGTTCATTGACGCATGAATAGCGTGCGATTCTCACAACCACTGCTTCTGTTTTGTCGCCTGTCTTGAAGGAAAAATTTATGCGATTCCAATTGTTCGTGGCGCGCGGCGCTATCTGCGAAGAAACCATGGACTTCCCATCGACCGGATCGACGATCTCGACCTGCGGCGTGCTTCCACTCTCGAGTTTGTCAGTGCTCACGTAACCCTCAAACTCGTATTCCTTTCCCGGTTCAACCGGAACAAGCTGATCGATGTGGACCGTTTCGACATTCGCGCGCACCTGAAAGATGAAACGCAGGCTCCGCTCACCCTTATGGCTTTTGTTTGGATCGATGTCGATCTGCACCTGTGGCGCGCTCTTGACCTGCCAGCCAAATGGCGCATTCGAGCCGTAGGTGCCGGCCTCTTCGAAACTGCCGTCAAAAATGCGATCGACTTCCGCGCGCAGGCTCCCGCCGCCTGCCAAGTCGTTCCAAACTTTGAGCGCGTCGTGATAGCGGTGCTCGTTTTTGAGACTCACGATGATCGATTCGCCGCTGGCGAGATTAGCTTTTCGATCTTCGGTGCTCATGTCACCCCAAAACTTGAGCGCCTGGTCGACCTCTCTTAGTCCCATCAGGTAGACCGCAAATTGTGCCCGGGTTGCTGAGCTGTCGCCGATCGCCTTTTTAACCGCTTCCGAATCGTCACCGTAGATCTGCCAGACGAGGTTGAATAACTGCGGTTGAAACTCCGGCTCCGCTTTAGTGGCGAGACGCAACTCGGCAAAAGCCTCGTCGTAACGATCGTTGCGCACCAGCAAGTTGCCGAGATACCAGCGCGGGTAAGCGTAAGCCGGCGCCAGCTCGACTGCTCGCTTCAGCGCGTGTTCCGCCTTAGCGGTCTCGCCTGCCTGTTCGTATGCGATCCCGAGAGACGTCCAGTAACGATAGTCGTTGGGAGAAAGACTGACGGCTCTTTCGTACTCGGCGATTGCCTGCGGCTGTTGTTCGAGCGAGAGGACCTTTTGTGAAACCTGGGCCATGCGCCAGTGCGTGAGCGGATCGTCCGGCCCGAATGAGGCGGCACGCTGTGCAGCCTCGAGATTGGGCGCGTCAGTATTGAAATACTCGGCAAACGTATTTCCGAGATACCAGCGAAGGACGTAATACGACCAGACAGCAGCAGCTAACAGGAGCAGGAGCAGGAGAACCCTGACCAGCACCTTGCGAACGTCTATTTGAATCAGTTCCTGGGACATTTGTGCTTTTGATCCCTCCCTGGAGTGCGGCGGCCTGGCGCCGCTTTGGTATCGAATAATACGTGATCGAGGCCAAAGCGGCGCCAGGGGAAAG
>JADMIO010957447.1_pt1 | contig 38338 bp, 27 predicted proteins | sample 8958161 | NCBI WGS metagenome assembly JADMIO01 (sample SAMN16585339, study PRJNA669376) | soil metagenome | isolation source: Crop rotation soil | place: USA: Cullars Rotation, Alabama | collected 2011 | reverse complement strand
CTGAATCATTTAAGTACGGACAGGTCGCGACCTGTCCGTACTTAAATGATTCAGAACATCAAAGATAAGTTTAATTTATAGCGAAGGGAAAAGGGCTATTCTGTCACATGGGCAGATGCAGCTTGTAATACCGGGAAACTATTTCCATTAACGACTGAAGCAAAGGCAACAATTTCCATGTTTTCCGGAACCCAGCTACTGTCAAGTACGATTGAAAAGGTCTGACTGAATGTCTGGCCAACCACAAGATTTTGAAACAGAGGAGCACCGGTTGCGGGTGTAAACATATCCCTCAACACGTGATTGTGAACATAATCCAATACGATATGCGGGTCTGCTTCAATATCATCCTGAGCATCTACAATGCCACTTTCAATAACCATAACAGACAAACGAATCTCACCAGCAACATTTTCCTTTCCAATACCATTGATCGTAACTTCTAATTCCCTGGTTGTCGGGTTAAAGGATTTCTCTATACTTAACTCCACAGCAGGTTGATCCTGGATTTCATTAGTGATCGCAGAGGCCCATTGATTCCGGCCTAATTGTATGTCACCGTTTACCGGAGTCCTGTCTACAACACCTGATGGATAACCAAGGATAGGTTTTAAATAATCATAAACCAACGTGCCTTCTTCAGTCCGAAAATCATATTTCCCAAAACTAAAAATCGAAGTATCCGCAAAATATCCTGCATGAATGGATACCGCAATTAAGTTGTCTGGAAACTGGGTTAAAAGGTTCTCAATTTCCCGGCTCCCTTTTGGACAATTAGTACAACCAATGCCAGTAAATTCTTCAAGCAACACTACCCTATTACCTGATGGTACGAATGGCTCAATCACCCGCCATTGTTCATCACAGCCACTGATGACCAGTAGTAATCCAAACAAACAAACTTTGTACATCCGGTTGAGTATAACGCTTGTATTTTCCTTCTTTATCATTGCACTATAATTGAAATGGGTCATTTTTAAAAATTAGAACTCACATTAAACCTGAATCCACTGAAGGCAGGTTCAAGACGGCAAATACCGCCTGAGCATACAATTCCTTCCACTTGTTTGACATACCTCAACGCATAACGTGTTGCTCCCGCTGAATACACCACACCTGCTGTTGGAAAATGTAATTTTTTCACTGTTTCGTTTGCATCAGGTTTTTCATTTGGTGCAACGTTCCACATATCCGACAATTCAAAAACCCAATGAGGTGAAATCGAGTATTCAAGCAAACCATATAGCCAGCTTCCGTGATCTTGCTCCGTATTCATGTATTGAAGTTCGGTACGAAGCGATTTCTTCTGAGTAAACTTCCATAAGTAATCGACGTATGGTGTAATGGTTTGCACGACAGGAACACCTGGTTTTCCTTCGTATAACTCCTGATCATATCGTTGGAATTGTATCCCACCGATCAGGATCCATGCTTTTGGTTTCTTCAAGGTGAATTGAGTAAAGACTTCATCATACACATCGCGGTTTTCTTCTGCTTCCGGTCTGATGATGTGAGATACATTGACGAGCAAACTCAGGTTTTTGGAAACAGCATAACGTGCATCAAGTGTAAATGCTTCTTCATCGAGATCCTGGGTGGCGGGACTATACCTTGCCGTCAGGCGATACGTGTTAACACGAGACATAGGAGGAAGAAAATTGATAGCTCCTTGATTTAACGTGACAAATGGATCTGCATCGAAGGGAAAATTACTGGTGCGTTTATATTGTCCGGATAATCCCAATCCTCCTCCTGCATAAGAAAGTGTTGTATAGAAAACATAACCGTCTGTCAAGACAAATTTACCAGTCGATTCTACTCCGGTCCACAAAGTAGTGTTGGCATAGGTATCATAAATGGATTCCTGTGTTTTGTAAGCTCCTTCGACATACCATGAAAAACGTCCGGCAGTAAGTGTATTGTATGCTGAGAATGCGAGTGTATTGTATGGAACTGAGTCAATGAAATCCTCAGGAGTATATTGGCTTAGTGTGCCGGCCATTGCTTCCATCTGCTCATCGGAGAGCGTTTTGTGAATAATACCAAAACCAGGAGCGATAGTGACTTTACCTTCTTTACCCAGCACTTTATATCCATCAATATTCGCACCCGTCAACACAGATGAATACAAATCAAAGAGATTCTTCTGGCGGCCTGCAATTCCCTTGATTGTCCAGTCCGGTGCTATTTCATAGGTGAGCTTTAATCCAACCAAGGCGTTGTCAATAAGGAGTGGTCGCTCTTCGTAAGCCCTGAAAATCATACCACTACCAAACTGATCATATATATAACCTCCTCGTATGGAGAGCTTTCCGATTTTCTTGCCGACATACCAGCTACCGATTCCCTGGGCAGTATAAGAATCCTGTGGGTTGAGAAGTGCAGAATTGGCGAAAATGTCATACCGGGCACCAACTTCAAATCCAGAAAACTGGGCTCTTATTGACAGCCAGGTCTCTATGCCTATCTGTTGATGTTCATATTGGGGAGTATTGGCAGCGCCGATAGTAGTATCCCGCATGTAAAAATTGCCATTGGATTCGAGGCTTCCTGAGAGACTTAATTCCTCCTGGGCCAGCAATTCGGCGCAAAACCCGGTGAAAATCAATAAAAAAAGGGTACGGAGAGCCGACATAGATGCTATTTTGATTAATGATTCGTTAAATGGATGTGAATCCAGGCTAGAATTGGATTCAAAAATAGATATTTGAGTGATTGTAAAATAATCTATTATTTTACTTGTCTCATTTAAGGCAAATTATTAAAACACGGTTAACTTGAAAAATACGCTCATACTGCTTCTTGTGGCTACGATCTTCTTTGGTTTTACATCCGATCAACCAACGAAGCTACTTCCTAATATTTCCATAGCTGATCTTCAGGGCAAACCGGTCAATATCCAGGAATATGCCAAACAGAGCAAAATCACCGTCCTCAGTTTTTGGGCTACATGGTGTGCACCTTGCAAAAGGGAGCTTGATGCTATATCCGAATTGTATCCAACCTGGTCAGAAGAATATAATACCCGACTGGTCGCCATCACTATAGATAATGCACGGGCTCTTACCCAGGTCAAGCCATTGATTGAAGAAAAAGGCTGGGAGTTTGACGTATTGTCAGATGCTAAGCAAGAACTACAACAGGCGCTCAATTTTCAAGCTATTCCACAAACATTTGTTGTAGATGAAGCAGGGAACATCCTCTATCAACATGAAGGCTATACACCCGGTGATGAATATGAACTTGAAAAAATCATCAAAGAATTAGCCGCCAAATAAGACTCCGTTTTCCAGGCAAGGCGAACTCCCTAGTCGCTCTCCCCGCTGGTAAAATGTTTCTTTTACCAAATAAAAAATGTATATTGGAACAGAAAGGTTTATGAACAACCCAATGATGTGATAAACCATTCCTTGAATTTAAATTCCATTCTATAGCTCCACTTTTTACTCGCTTACACCTCAAAAAATTGAATTTATTACTTTGAGATACCTGTATCTCACCAACTTTATTTTTAGTATATTTAGAAAAAATAGGATCAGCGATGAGTGAGCATGTTATCGATCTGCAAGAAGCACTACGCGAATACTTTGGGTTCTCTCAGTTTAAAGATGAACAAGAAGCAATCATAAGCACTGTCATGGAAGGCAGAGATTGTCTTGTCATCATGCCAACCGGTGGAGGCAAATCACTTTGTTATCAATTACCCGCTTTGATGATGGAGGGAACCGCCATCATTATCTCACCATTGATCGCCTTGATGAAAAACCAGGTAGATGCGATACGTGGATATAGTGAAGGCGATGTGATTGCCCATGTTCTTAATTCGTCATTGGGCAGGAAAGAAATTGTACAAGTCAAAGAAGATATAGCCAGCGGAGCGACCAAATTACTCTACGTCGCCCCTGAGACATTGACGAAGGAAGAGAACCTTGAGTTTTTCAGCAATACCAATATTTCGTTTATAGCAGTCGATGAAGCGCATTGTATCTCAGAATGGGGGCATGACTTTCGCCCTGAATATCGCAACATCCGTTCGATGATTGAGCGCATCGGTCATGAGATTCCTGTCATAGCACTCACTGCTACTGCAACCCCTAAAGTTCAAACGGATATTGTAAAGAGTCTTGAAATGAAGAATGAACGAAAGTTCATATCAAGTTTCAACCGACCTAATCTATACTATGAGGTTAGGCCAAAGCTCAATAAGGAACAAACGATCAAAGAAATACTTCAGATCCTCAAAGGAAAAGGTGGTCCTTCAGCTATTATATATGTTCAGGCAAGAAAGACGACGGAGGAACTCGCAGAGATGTTAAACCTGAATGGTATTTCTGCTGCTCCGTATCATGCAGGTATGGATAGCAAATCAAGAGCGCATGTTCAGGATTCATTCTTAAGTGAAGAAGTCAAAGTGATCTGTGCCACCATTGCCTTTGGGATGGGTATCGATAAACCTGATGTCCGGGTAGTGATTCACTATGATATTCCGAAGAGCATTGAAAATTATTACCAGGAGACAGGCCGTGGCGGACGCGATGGACTTGAAGGTTCATGCTATTCCTTTTATGCACCTAAAGACATTTACAAACTCGAAAAATTCCTGCGCGACAAACCTGTAGCAGAGCGTGAAATGGGGGGACAACTTTTGGAAGAAGTTGTTGCTTATGCAGAGACCAGTGGATGCCGTCGTAAATTCTTGTTACACTATTTTGGTGAAGGATATGATGATAGCAATTGCGGAGGATTTTGTGACAATTGCCGATATCCGAAAGAGAAACACGAGGTTAAGAATGAAGTGAAATCAGCCCTTGAGGTTGTAGTAAAGCTCAAGGAAGGATATTCTACCAAAGTGATTGTTGACTTCCTGATGGGCAAGTCAAGCAAGGAAATGAATGAATATGAATTTAGTAAACTGGAAGGATATGCTTCAGGTATCGACAAAGGTGAAGTCTTCTGGTATTCTATAGTCCGTCAGGCGCTATTGGCAGGATTGCTTGAAAAGGAAATCGAAAACTATGGTGTACTAAAGCTCACCAAGGAAGGAAAGTCGTACATCCAGAAACCAAAGAGTTTCAAGATTCCAATCAACCGCGATTTCTCAGATGAAAATATAACCGGTGAAGATGGGCCAGTCAAAATGGTAGCATTGGATGAAGTCCTTGTTGCACAGCTTGAAGATCTTCGCAAGAAAGAAGCTAAAAAGAAGAGTGTGCCAACGTGGGCTGTTTTCCAGGATGTTTCGCTCCACGAAATGGCTACACACTATCCGGTCAATATGGAGGAACTCTCCGGCATCAGTGGCGTATCCATGGGTAAAGCACAGAAATATGGAAAAGCATTTGTCGACCTGATCAAGAAATATGTTGAGGATAATGAAATCGAGCGACCAAGTGATATGGTGGTGCGACAGGTGGCCAATAAATCGCGTACCAAAGTTCAGATCATTCAATCGATCGACCGTAAGATGCCGCTAGAAGATATTCAACGCACCAACAACCTCAACTGGGATGACCTCCTGGAAGAGCTCGATATTATCGTAAGCAGCGGCACCAAACTGGATATTCAATATTGCCTGGAGACCGTTGATGAAAGTATCCAGGAAGAGATCTATGAGTATTTTATGAATGCCACTTCCGATTCCTTCAATGATGCCTACCTGGCCCTCAAGGATGATGATATCACAGTGGAGGAAATTCAATTGGTCCGGATAAAGTTTCTGTCTGATATCGCGAATTAATCAGACGTCAGACATCAGATGTCAGATGTCAGATGCAACACACAACTCGACGCTCGACGCTCGACGCTCGAAACTCGAAACCCGACACTCGAAACTAAAATGATTGACAAAATCCACATTATCAATGGCCCAAACCTCAATATGCTGGGGAAGCGGGAACCAGAAATATATGGTTCGGTGTCTTTTGAAGATTACCTGGCAGAACTGAAAAAAAAATACTACGGTATAGCCCTGATTTATTTTCAATCCAATCATGAAGGAATGATTATTGACTATCTGCAGGAACATGGGAGTGACAAAAAAACCGGAATAATACTCAACGCTGCAGGACTTTCGCACACTTCCATTTCCATCCGGGATGCAGTCACTTTTATCGATGCACCGGTCATTGAAGTACATATATCTGATGTCTTCAAACGCGAGCCTTTCCGATGGCATAGCTACCTTACGGATGTATGTGCCGCTCACTTCATCGGCAAGGGCCTTGATGGGTATCGAATGGCTATAGATTATCTAATAAAAAAGTAGAGACGCGATTTATCGCGTCTCTACTTTTTTATTGGATAATCTATCTTACTTTCCTAAGCTCTCACGCTCGCATCAGAAATTATATCTCAACCCAAGTTGAGCCTGCCACCTGCTGGCAAGACCAAAATCATTGAATACAGATGTAGTTTGTGAAGGGTCAAATGTATAGGTTGGAACACTATTGTTAACTGACGCGATTCCAACCGGCTGTGACAATCCAGTGCTTGAAGCAATCTCGCGTACTCCCCAGTCAGAATTCAAAAGATTTCCAACATTGAGGATATCTAAGCTCAGTTGGACATTGCTGCCATTGCCAAGGCCAAATTCCTGTGTGAGGCGGATGTCCCAACGTGAATACCATGGACTTGTGGAACCATATTTTTCAGCGATCTGACCTCTGTGTTCGCTCAGGTATTCATCCTGCTCAATGTAATTATTAAAGGCTGTGCGCTGTTGTTCGGCAGTAGGGCCATCAGGTTCAACATTAAAATTCATTTGACTTAATTCACCCACGGTCGGAATATACATAAGGTCATTCAAACCAGAACCATCGTTGTTGATGTCACCTGAATAAGTAAAACTATATCGGTTTCCCTGAACATATTCCATGAAGACAGCTATATGGGTCGCCCATGATTTACCATATTCAAATTTCTTGTACAAAGATCCCACGAACCTGTGCTTGTTACCATACAAAGATGGTGCAAGAGAGGGCGTATTGGAATGTAAAACATTTGCAGGGTTACGATCATAGGCATCGCCTGAAATCTCAGCATCGATAGATGCTGCATCTTTGGAATCCAGGTAATTGTAGGCTACCATCCAACCGAAATTACTCAGATAATCTTTCCTGATCTGGAAGGATGCATTTAAAGAATATCCAAGAGTTGTATTTGTGAAAACATATGCATTTGTTGGGGCACCAAAAACCAAAACGCGATCATTTGTGGTATAAATTGGTCTTGAGCCAGGACCTGCAAGTGAACCAGAAGGTGGTCTTAAGCCATAGTTACGTACCATCGCTGCATGAATATCTTTTGTGTACACCAGGTCCGTAGTGATAGTCCATCCTTGTCCAAATTTCTGATCGTATCCAAGGTTAGACCTCCATACCTGGGGATATTTGAAGTTAGGATCTGTCACACAATAGAAAAAGAAATTAGGATTAGCTACCTGATTGCCTATCCACACGAATGGAAACCTACCAGTGAAGAATCCTGTACCACCACGAAGTTGGGCAGTCTGATCACCGTGGATGTCAAAATTGAAACCAATTCTTGGTGAGAATAATGGTTTGGAATCAGGGAGTACGGTGTGATCGAATGTGACAGTGTCTCCCACTTCATCTGAGTAGACGATGCTTGGGTCATAACAGCAGCTGCGATCAATATTCTCCTGGATTTTTTCTTCTGTATCAAAATACAACGGAATATCAGCGCGCAAGCCAAGAGTCAAAGTAAATTGATCATTTACAGCCCATTCATCCTGTCCGAAGAAAGCTAATTGGCCCATATTCGTTTCAGCGAGGGCCCAGGTATTATCTGTATTGTTTTTATCAAAAGTTGTCTGTGCCAATGCCACCTGGCCTGCAAATGCAGGTGACGCTATGTAAGCCAATGCAGTGTCAAAATTGATATCCGGCCCAAATGTTCCACCATACGCATTCAGGTTAAAGGAATTGTCAAACGAGAACTTTTCAAGGCTTCCGCCAACGGAAAGTGTATGGCCCTTGAGGTAAATATTGAAATTGTCTGAGATCTGCAATACATCCTGATCGAGTGTATTGTGAATAGAGAATGGCTCATGGCCGGCAACGATATAGCGAATTCTATCCTTGGCGATACTCAACACTGGAAACGGAGTAGAAAACGGATCACGGCTATCTGTGAAAGAGGTTAATCCCAGCTGGAATTTATTAGCATATCTGTTTCCGAAGATGGACTTAAATTCAAGGATTCCACCAAGAATATCATTGTTGATCCTGTACCCTGAGTTTTCAAACTGCAAAGTCTGGAAGTCCGGGCCTCTGCGTCCTATGGCTGAAGGGTGTGCAGGTTTATCCCTGTATGCATCCAGGTAGTTGAATGTTGCTGTCAATTTATGATTAGTACCAAGGTTCAAGTCAAACTTGAGGATACCTTTTTGATTGTCCGTCTTGTGTTTGTAATTTTCGTAAGCACCGGTATTATATCCGTATTGCGTTTGAAGCAAGGAAGATACTGCTTCAAGATCTGCGGCTGTTACTCTCGAAATGTTAGGCCCTGTCTCTCCACTGTTGGCCAGGTAATAAGAACCTAAGTCTGAGCGACGCTCTAATTCGAAATTGGCAAAAAAGAAAAGTTTGTTTTTAATGATTGGTCCACCAACACTAAAACCGGCTTGTAATTGACTAAGGTCACCACGTGTTACTTCAGTGTCCTCGACTTTTACACCCAACATATCTTTGTTGCGGTAATAAGCGAATACAGAACCATCAAAATCATTGGTACCTGATTTTGTAACAGCATCGATAGAAGCACCTGTAAAACCAGATTGCGAAACATCATATGGTGCTATAGCTACAGTAATTTGTTCAATAGCATCAAGCGAAACCGGTTGGGCATCTGCTTGTCCACCAGGAGTGGCTGCATCCAAACCAAATGGGTTATTGAAAATGGCACCATCCAATGAATAATTATTGTACTGATCGTTGCGACCGGCAAAAGATCCACCGTCTGCGGCCATAGGATTGAGACGTGTCATATCCGCAGAAGATCTGGTGATAGTCGGCATATTGCGGATTTGCTCATTAGTGATAAATGTAGCTGCACCAGTGCGATCACTATTGATGACGGCTGTTCCATCGGCGATGACTTCCACTTCACCAAGTGTAGTGATGGCTTCCAGGAGGATGACATCCGAGCGAAGTTTTTCACCCAGTTTCAGGTAAATGTTTTCCAGGGTTTTTTTCTCATAGCCAATAAAACTCACTTCAAGGGTGTAAGGGCCACCAACCCGCATATTTGGAATGGTATACCCGCCGTCTTCACGGGTGATGACACCATATATGGTTCCTGAAGGGGTATGGGTAGCCAGCACATTGGCTCCTGGAAGTGACTGGCCGTCTGTGTCAAGCACATACCCAGCCATAGCCGAAGTAGTCACCTGTGCATGGAGAGTGAAGGTGAATACCATGCTACTCAAAAGTAATAGTACTGTTTTTTTCATCTGTTTTGAATTTGGATAAGTAAGTAGTTGGAAAGGAAATCGTCCTCCTAAGTTAAATGATTTCAGTATTCAAGAGAAATAATTAAATACAAAAAAAGCTGATAATGGGAATTTTACATATTACAAAGTGGCGTTGATGCCTTGTCATTATGGAGATAACCCAACATTGGTATTTCGGCGAAATATATTTCGTAGAAATACGAAATGAAAAGAAATAATCGAAATGAATTGCGACGGCCAGAGGAAAAATCGAAGCTGTATTAGTTACAGATCTACTTGCTTTTATTCTTTTTAGGCACAGGGTCATGACCATGACCTCCCCAGGGATGGCACCGGGATATCCGCCGAAGCCCTAGCCATATCCCTTTTATCGGACCCCACTCTTCAATGGCTTCAATCATAAACTGGCTGCAGGAAGGTGTATATCTGCAGTTAGCTCCCATGAGAGGAGATAATGTCAATTGATAAAGCCGGATCGGCGCGATAAACAACTTTTTAAACATGGACTAGTGTGGATAAGTCCATCCTGATATTAACAGGAAGTCGAACTGAATCAATCCTCAACCACCGAAAAGGAACACACATGCAAAACTCCATAAAACCCGGAAAAATTTTTACATCTGTGTCCCTTCTCTAAGTGTTGAATGCTATTAGTACCTGTAGTATTCAGGCTTGAATGGCCCTTCTGGTGTAACACCGATATAGGTAGCCTGGTCTTTTGAAAGTGTATCAAGTTCAACGCCCAATTTGTCCAGGTGCAATCTTGCTACTAATTCATCAAGGTGTTTTGGAAGGACAAATACTTTGTTTCCATACTGTTCTCCGCGCAACCATAATTCTAACTGAGCAAGTACCTGGTTGGTAAATGAAGTTGACATCACAAATGATGGATGGCCCATAGCACAACCAAGGTTTACTAATCTTCCTTCTGCAAGCAAAAGGATATCTTTTCCATTGACCGTGTATTTATCAACCTGTGGTTTGATTTCAACTTTAGTATTGCCGGCATTCTGATTGAGCCATGCAACATCGATCTCATTATCGAAATGACCTATGTTAGCAACTATTGCTTTATCCTTCATTATTTTGAAGTGTTCAGCGGTGAGAATGTTGATACATCCTGTAGCAGTCACTACAATATCAGCTTCTACGATTGCATCGATCATTCGTTTTACTTCAAAACCTTCCATCGCTGCCTGTAAAGCACAGATCGGATCGATTTCAGTTACAATCACACGACATCCAGCAGAACGAAGCGAAGCAGCAGAACCTTTTCCAACATCACCATATCCTGCAACTACTGCAACTTTTCCAGCCATCATGATGTCAGTAGCTCTGCGGATCGCATCTACGCAACTTTCGCGGCAACCATATTTGTTGTCAAACTTTGATTTTGTAACAGAATCATTGACATTGATCGCGGGTAAGGTCAATGTTCCATTTTTCTCTCTTTCATAAAGGCGAAGTACACCTGTGGTCGTTTCTTCACTTATGCCTTTGATGCCTGCTACCAGTTCCGGATATTTATCCAATACGATATTTGTCAGGTCACCTCCGTCATCGAGGATCATATTTAATGGCTGGCCATCACTGAAAGCAAACAAGGTTTGCTCAATGCACCAATCAGCTTCTTCAAGGGTTTCTCCTTTCCATGCGAATACAGGGATACCGGCAGCAGCAATTGCAGCAGCAGCATGATCCTGGGTGGAAAAAATATTACATGAAGACCAGGTTACTTCAGCACCGAGATCAACGAGAGTTTCGATGAGAACAGCAGTTTGAATCGTCATATGGAGACATCCCGCAATACGAGCGCCTTTAAGCGGATTCTGACCTTTGTATTGGGCCCTTAGCGCCATCAATCCCGGCATTTCTGCTTCTGCCAGTTCAATCTCCATCCTGCCCCATTTGGCCAGACTTATATCTTTTACTTTGTACTTCAATTGTGTATCAACCATTTGATCCTGCATGTTTGTAAGTTTTTGTGCTTAGACGTTTTTACGAAAACGGTGCAAAGATACCTATTGTTCTTCTGGATTGACTTATTTTAGGACAAATTCAACCATAATTTGCTCATTAATAAGCCTTAATAATGCAGAAAATCAGTACAGACAAAGCTCCCGCGGCGGCCGGCCATTACAGCCAGGCGATTTCACACAATGGATTGGTGTTTGTGGCAGGCCAGCTACCTATAGATCCTGTCACCAGGGAAGTGGTGCAAGGAGGTATTGAGCCTCAGGCTCTCAGGGTGATCGAAAATGTGAAGGCCATCCTGGAAGAAGCAGGTTCAGGGCTCGATAAGATCCTCAAAACCACCATTTATATCCCTGATATGTCTTATTGGGCTGAAATCAACAGGATATATGCTGAATGTATGGGTGATCATAAACCAGCCCGTGCGGTAGTGCCATGCGGCGACTTACACTATGGCGTCTTAATGGAAATGGAAGTGATCGCTACTGTGTGAGGTAAATGCTGTTTTTCTAAAACACAAATACAGATAGATCGCCAATTGGCCGAAATAAAAAGGTATGGACAGGTCGAGACCTGTCCATACCTTTTTATTTCGGCCAAATATTATTTTATCTTAAAGATGAAAGCGAGTTTTCCGCATTGTTTTTCAGGAGCCGTAATATCAATTGCAAATACGTAAGATGAGGCAATAGCTTCAGCTTTCGTAATAAAGTCTGCATCCTTAATGGTTGATGTGGCCAGGTCATATTTGGTCGAAACCACTCTTCCATTGCGATCCACGCAAATGAAAATACTGACTTTCCCTGCTTTAACAGCAAGGCTACCAACGTTTGCACGCTTTATCAGTTTCCTGTCGAGCAAGCCATCTAACCCAACGCCCCATTCCAATCCATTTCCATTCTGACCTATACCTGTATTTTTACCTGCACCCCCTGAACCCGTGCCACCACCTGGACCTGATCCATTACCGGTTTGATTACCTGTACCCCCTCCTGTACCGCCAGTTCCTCCTGTACCTGTACCAAAACCTTCACTCGAAATGTCAGAATCATCATCACCATCAGTTCCTTTGCCCGTTCCTGCAACATCACCAAAGCCTCCATCAGACCAGTCGATCATCTTCATCTCTTCAACACCATCACTTTCAAAAGAATTGTTGTCACTTACTGACTGCCAGGATTGGTGAGTAACCACCTTTGGGGTAGGCATTGGGATTTCTCCTATATTAGACCTAAGAGCACTGCTATTGGTTTGTGCTACAGATGTGACAGTCGGTGATGCCAATTTTGTTGGAGCAGCTTCCTGAGCACGTGATTGCTGAGGCTCCTCTGATGCGGCACTACCTCCTGCTTCGCTGCCGGACATTTTAGAGGACATGTCTGTATTCTCCTGAACAAAATTTTGAGGCGCTACGTATTGGTTATATGGATAATCAAATTGTATGACAAGGGCCTCCTTGCTCGGTACTTCAGGTGGTTTCATGCTGAAGAACGGCAGGAAAAGAATAATCAATAAAATAGCATGGATTGTAACAGAGAATATCCTGCCAAGCGAACGGGTTCTGGTATCTGTCTTTGATTTACGAGTTGAGTACATAGGCTATATAAATAACGTCCAAAATAGGTGACTATTGCCAATCTGCTATCAGGGGGTGAAACTTAGATTCTGCCAATGGGTGATCTCCTGTGAAAGGAAATCAACATAGGGCAATGCTCAAGTGCCTGATTAATAGGCGCTATTTGAAATGGACGCTTTTATCAGAACGCTAAAAAACAAAAAAAAAGCCATTCCGGTTCCGGAATGGCTCAATTCGACTATTACCTAATTTCTAACAAAAAAAAACTACTTCAATGATGAAAGTCACTCTACTTTTTATTGAATGATAAATTTCTGAATGGTTCCGTCCAGCTTTATAAAATAAATCCCGGTTGAAAGACCTGTGATAGTAGCATGGTCTGTATTGAAGCCATGTCCAACTAATTTTCCGGATGTGTCGAAAATTCCGTAGGAGATAACTTCGTGACCAAAATTCAATGAGCCATTTGAAATCGGATTAGGATAAACCGGAGATACTATAGCTTCTTCAATTTCATTGGATGCACTGATAAGGTTTACCAGCACAGGATTGTCTTTGAAATTAGCTCCTCCTGATGCAGGAGATGCTGCAATAGGCCTAAAATTTGGTGTGGTAGAAGCTGCAACAGGATTGATCAATAAGGTTCCATCTGTGTAAGCTACCGGATCAATGTTATTTGCCAGTGTTCCACTTTGTCTTACCCATGAATTGATAGCATCAAGTTTAGCAGCAGAACCCGCAGCGCGTGTTACTTCAACCAACCCATTTGCAGTAGTATCTGTCGTGCTGGTAAAAGCTGAAGCTGTATTGACGATAAGATTATTGGCAAAAGATATTTGCTCATTGGCAACATTCACAGGTGTGCTTGGTGTCACGAGCGCTAATGCTGAAGGATAGTTGGTATTACGCACACAACTGTCGCCGTCAATCATCAGGAAGTTACGATAACCCATAAAGATACTGTTGACTATACGTTCACTGGAGTTTCTTCTGATTCTTGCACCGCGACGGAAAGCAGCTTTTGTCACTGCATTCATTTCTGAATATTTTGCTCCAACAGGAACCGGACCAACCATGGTGAAATTGGAAAAAACACAACTCGTAGCTGGAGATACATTGGCAGTACCAGTTGCTTCATTATCACTTTCAAATCCTTCTGATGTTGAAGAACCTGATGGTAAGCTATAGGTCAGGTCATAATAAGCTGAATCTTTAACGCCAATTCCAAACTGAGCAAGACCTGAATAGCCATTGTCTGTATCAAAATCATCATCTGTACCTTTCCATGCAATCAGGTGTTTAGAATTGACGGTTCCACCAAACCATTCAAATGAGTCATCACCGGAATAAGATACTTGCACATGATCAATCGTTGTGCCGGCACCCACTGCACCTAAAGTAAGGCCATTGATTTCTTTATTTACTTCAAAAGCAACACCACCAAATTCTATACGGAGATATTTAAGTGATCCGGAATTGTCATTGATATCTGTTCCACCAAATCGTGCAAGTGTGTTATCAAAGCTTACGTTGTTAAAGCCTTCCATCTGGATGTTATTGTTGTCCGTTCCATTCAGAAGATTGTGTCTAGACTTACCGGCGATCACTATACCTCCCCAATCACCTCTGTTTCGTTGACCTGGAGCTTTAGTAGATGTAAAAACAACCGGGTTCGTATTTGAACCATCGATCACAATATCACCACCACGTTCTACAACGATAGAACCATAATTTTTAGGTGTTGAATTCAAATCTGAAGTAGCCCGAATAACGGTACCGGCAGGGATAACAAGTTTACCGCCATCTCTGATTACAACTAAACCCTTCAACAAGTAAACTTGATTATGGTCTAATGTCAATGTGCCGGTAACGCTGATTTCACCCGCAACAGGCAATGATGAAATCATACCATTTAATGTAGTGGTATCCGTTACATCAGGATACGTAGCATGAATTGGGTCAAAGTTTGTCCAGCCTGTGGTCCAGTCTGCTGATACATCAGAAGATAAAGCTCCAACATAAGTTGTAGGCTCTAAATTGAAATTACCCAGCGCTGGATTGTTTTCGGTATTTGCACCAACTAAAGCAGGGGAACCAGAAACTGGTCTGAAATTAGGAGATGTAGATTTAGAAACAGGATTGACCAATAGGGTCTTTGGTGCAAAAACAACCGGATCAATATTATTTGCCAATGGACCAGGTTGTCTTACCCAATTATTGATAGCGGAAAGTTTTGAAGCAGATCCTGTTGCCCGTGCAACTTCCACTAATCCATTAGCCACAGTATCGGTTGTGCTGGTAAAAGCAGAAGCTGTGTTAACGATTAAATTGTTGGCATAAGAAATAGAATGTGTAGCTAGATCCACCGGGGTATTTGGGGTGACCAAGGATAATGCTTCAGGGAAATTGGTATTGCGTACACAGCTATCACCATCAATCATCAGGAAGTTTCTATATCCCATGAAGATCGTATTGACAATGCGAAGTGATGAATTTCTTCTTACACGTGCACCGCGACGGAAAGCTGCTTTGGTAGTACTATTCATCTGAGCATAAGAGGAACCAACCGGAACAGGACCCACCATAGTGAAATTGGAAAAAACACCATTGGTATATGGTTTCACATTAGCGGTACCTGTAGCTTCATTATCGCTTTCAAAACCTTCTGATGTTGAAGCACCAGATGGCAAACTAAAGGTTAAGTCATACAATGAAGAGTCACGCACAGCAATACCAAACTGACTGATACCGGAATATCCATTGTCTGTATCAAAATCATCATCTGTGCCCTGCCATGCTACCAGGTATTTTGAATTCACAGTGCCACCGAACCATTCAAAAGAATCATCACCCGAATGAGATACTTGAACGTGGTGAATGACCGTTTCTGCACCTACTGCACCTAAAGTCAATCCGTTGATCTCTTTGTTCACTTCAAAAGCAACACCTCCAAATTCAATGCGGAGAAAGCTGATGGAACCAGAATTATCATTGACATCATTTCCACCAAAACGTGCAAGGGTATTATCAAAACTAACGTTATTAAAGCCCTCCATCTGAACATTATTATTGTCTGTTCCATTAAGCAGGTTGTGCGTAGATTTTCCTGCTATCAACAGACCTCCCCAGTCACCTCTGTTACGAAGACCTGGATCATGGACTGATGTTATTACAACAGGATCATTGCTTTCGCCTTCGATTTCAATTTTTCCACCACGTTCCACCACAATGGAACCATAATTTTTCGGAGTTGAATTCAGGTTTGCGCTTGCGCGGATGATCGTTCCCGCAGGAATAACCAATTTTCCACCGCTTCTGACAACGACGAGGCCTTTTAAGAGATAAACCTGACCACCATCAAGTGTAAGGGTGTTGGCGATATTCAGTTCTCCCTGGACAGCCTGTGAAGCGAGCATTCCATTTAGGGTAACTGTATCTGTTGGATCAGGATAAGCTGTATTACGTGGATCGAAATTGGTCCAACCGGTTGTCCAATCCTCAGCAGGGTTTTCAGATAAAGCACCAACATAAGGCACTTCTACCAACTTGAAATTGGTTTGCGCTGATAACGTATGTATGCTCAGCACAAAAATAGCAGCAAGCGTGGTAAGGAAATATTTTTTCATTGAAAAGGATTTTAGAATTAATAAATTGTATTTTTTCTCAGATATGAATGGACATGGGAATTAGAAGGCCAGGTAAAATTTCCTGACCCTATTACAACCAATACGTGGTTTTGTAAATCGTTAAAAGGAGTACCCTAAGGTGAGTGTTGTTGTAAATCCGACACCGGTTATATACATCAATCGATCGCCTGAGTTCGTGTTTTCCGGACTCATATACTTACCATCCTGGTCACCATCCTGGTAGTAGATAAAATCATTATGCAACAAATCACCCAGCGTAAGCTTGATATTTAAATTGTTGAACGTTTTTCCAACCTGCATATCAATTACAGTACGTGGTGCTTCATAAATGTCCTGGCGTGTATCACCAAAAGTTGGATCAACACCAACAAAAGCAATACGTCTTCCTATCGTATTTAAAGAAACATTCCATGACCAGCCATTATCAGGATTTTCATACTGAAGCCGAGCGTTTATGATATAGGGAGATTGACCTTGTAGGGGCCTGTCCTGCTTAGCTTGTGACCCTTCTTTGAATGAGAGTTGAGATTTGATTAATGCAAGATTTCCGTAGACTGCCCAATTCTTGAAGAAACCTGAACGACTTAAGAAGTCAAGACGTTTCTTCAATTCAAGTTCTACGCCATAGATCTTAGCGGATTGTTCATTCTGATAGGTAAATGTTGTAAATGGTTGAGAAACATCAAGGCTTAATTCAATTGGTCGGTCAATATATTTATAAAAACCTCCGAGGGAAATCAACTCACCACCCTTTGGATAGATTTCATACTTCAGGTCAAAATTATTCAGTGTGGCGATTTCCAAATCCGGATTTCCCCTGATCTCAGCATTCTTCTCGAATACAAAAAAGGAAAATGGCGCTAACTCACGAAACTCCGGACGATTTACAGAAGCGAAATAACTACCTCTGAGATTGGTTGTTTCGGTAAGTGAATAGGTCAAGTTAACAGAAGGGAGATAGGAAGTCTTTTTGATTGCTGCAATGGATGTGTTTATTTTCTGATTCGTTACAGCAATATCCATATCCTCCACTCTCAACCCATACACAGCACGCACTTTTGAATTGAAGGATTGGTCAGCAGCAATATAATAGGCGTTTAAGGTAGAAGCGCCATGGTAATACGCCAGGTCATCAGATGTTTTTTCTACCAGGTACAATCTCGTTGCATCAATATTGTTTTGACCAAGGTCAACCGCAGGATCTAATGCCAGCTCATCAGGGTATCCATTGTACACAAAACTTCTTCCTGAAAAATCCCTGTCCCTTGTCTGATAGAACAGACCACCTTTAATTTCTGACCTCACGTTGCCTTTACCAAATTTCTTGCTTAGTTCCAAAGTGCCGCAATAAAGATTTTCATTCAGATCAGAGACGAACCGTCCTGTACTGCTATTAAAGAAATCACCAATCGCTAACCTATACTCCGGAAAGTCCGGTGTCTTTGTATAACTGGCAATTCTATAATCAGGTACTTCACGATGCACATTAGAATAACTTATAGAAGCATTTACGAGAAAAAGGCTGTCACCCACCAATTGCTTCAGGGAGAGAATTCCATTATAAAGCCTGTTGTAGTTAATAACATTTGCTGTATTCCGTACAGTTAATGCATCAGAGAAGTTACCTGTCCCTGTGCGAATAATGGTATTGAAGTCTGTTGTAATATTCAGCAGGTTCCTGAAATTAAGTTGTGTCTTAGGTCCGATATAATTAATATTGAAAATGCCACCGGAATTAACATTCAGGTTGTTTGTCCTGTCATAAAAACCAGAAACCTGGCCTGATCCATCATAGGTATTCACACCACTATTTGTGATGCGACGTGTGTTGTTGTAACTAAGCGCCATAATGACACCTAACTTATTTTTACTATTTAATTGAATAGGAAAACCTATCGAGTACGCTATTCTTGGTGAAAGTCCTGCATTTGTATGTGTGCTGGACCAATCGTTATTAAAGTCTTTCGAAATGGCTCCTAACCTTTCTTTATCAGCTGATGTTGGAAAAGTGGAAGACAACTTCATGGCTCCTTCTTCAAATGCAGGAAGTTCACGTTCGGTACTGATGATGTTAAGCTTTTCTCCTGAGTAGATTTTGAATTGATCAAACTCTTTAAAAGTTGTTAATGAATTATACTGTCCACCGATTGAAAGATTTTGAGTCAGCCTATCAGGTACAGATTTCGTATTGATCTTAATAACCCCTCCACCAAAATCTCCAATCAAATCGGGAGAACCAGTTTTAAGGATTACGAGATTATCAATCAGGTTTGCCGGAACGACATCAAATGCAAATGCTTTGCGGTCAGATTCAGTAGATGACAACAATGCACCATCAAGATAGCCAGCATTATACCTGTCATTCATACCACGAATGATGACAAACTTGCCATCCTGGATAGAGGCTCCTGTCACGCGCTTAAGAATATCACCGACCGTACGATCAGGTGTCTTGCGGATTTCAGAGGCAGTGATACCACTGCCGATATACGCAGCATTTTTCAATTCGATATTCATGACAACATCAGAAGATCGGTCCGCGGTTGCTGTGACAACTACCTGGTTCAAGGCAAGTGCCTGCGCTTCGCCCAATGCATATTCTACATACGATATTTCATCCGATTTAACTTCAACAGGAATGTTTGCTGTCTCATATCCGAAATACCTGACAACAATAATATTATTTCCCGGAGCAACGGAAAGTTTGAAGTTTCCTTCAAAATCGGTAACTGAACCGAGTGCACTGTTATCTAATTGAACAGTTGCACCGATGAGTGTTTCACCATTTGATTTATCAATAATCTTTCCGGAGATAATTCCATTCTTCTGTCCATATACTACTGAACCCATTGCAGAAATAATGAGCAAAAGCACAATTTTAAAAACAGAAAATTGGGTATAAAGCCTAAAGTTCTTCATCAGTTGGGAGATATGTGTAATGGAAAAGGGGCTTTCACGTTGCTGGCCTATTGAAAATCCCCCTAAGGCGTTTGAAAAAAATTCAATGAAATCAACTGTTGTTCGATTACCACCACCTCCTGAGGTGAGGCCGTTCATTTCATTGTTTATCATCGGGTAGAAACCTGATTGGCTTGCATACCCTGTTTCGATGTTCCCTGAAACCAATCCTCCGGAATTTTTACAGAAGTTACCCCCTGTTTCCAAGGCATTTATAGTATCTCCTTCGGCGATCAGGTTAGGAACCATCATTGTTTTTTTAATTGATGTCAACGTTTATATTTGGATCTAAAATCTTTTTATCACATCAAAAAGTGATTAACACTTTAAGTGATTTCCGTTTTAAACTAAATACCAACTTGAAATCAGTTCACTCTTTTTGTCGGTGCAAAATTACCGGCAAGCATAGCGGAACAACGAATTTTCCGGTTCAAGTTTTCGTTAAATCATCAAGCATACTTCGACTGAGTTTTTTACAGCATTTTTACAATAAAGCAGCTACTTTAGTGAACTGCTAACAGAATCATTGACACTTGTTTACATTTGCTTTACAATGTCAGTTCTACATCAAGAAACCGGATACATGGGCGATTGCCTTGTCACAAAAGCTACGTACAGATGAAGGATTCTTCTGATATTTGCGCATGCTTAATTCACAGTCTTCTTCACCTTCCGCGATTTCAATTCTCCCCAAGACTATGACGGACCACAAAATCAAGGTACTTCTGGTAGATGACGAACCCGATATCCTCGAGTTCCTGCACTACAATCTTTCACGCAATGGTTTTGACACTGTCCAGGCTTCCAATGGTATTGATGCAATCAAATTGGCGAATGAAGAAGTGCCTGATCTGATCCTGCTGGATATTATGATGCCAGGAATGGATGGCGTGGAGACATGTTATGAACTGAGGAAAAATCCAAAACTTAAAAATACTATTATCGCCTTTCTGACAGCACGCAGTGAAGAATACAGTGAAATAGCAGGACTTGAAGCAGGAGCGGATGATTATATTCAGAAACCCATTCGTCCCAGGTTACTGCTCACACGCATCAAAGCACTCATGCGCAGAAAAGAATCTGCCCTTCCAACGATCAATACATCCGCTATTCTGGATTTTGGTGCTTTAAAAATTGATCCAAGAAGTTACCAGGCTTCTATTGATGGCGAAATCATCGTACTCGCTAAAAAAGAATTTGAAGTACTCATGCTGCTCGCTTCTCAGCCAGGCAAAGTATTCACCCGTGAAGAAATGTTTCACAAAGTTTGGGGCTATTCAGTTCCTATTATCAGCCGAACCATTGATGTACATATCTCAAAGCTCCGTGAAAAAGTCGGAGACCGGTTTATCAAGACACTGAAGGGAGTGGGTTATAAGCTGGAGGTGGAGTAATCAGTGACCAGTCATCAGTATTCAGTGACCAGTCATCAGTCATCAATATTTCAATCGTCAGTCGTAAATCGTCAATCGTCACTCGTGAATTTCGAGTGCCGAGTTTCGAGACGGGTAGGCGCACCGATTACTGTATTCTGATTACAGAATACCAAATACCAGGTGTATTCTTATCAGAATACGAAAATCATATATTCTTTTTTATAATATTCACTATATCCTTGCTGATAATGTGGCTACTATACATTATCAACTTGTCATGAGCGAGCTACTCCGCAGGTAATTATTTGTTTTCGTTTCCTTAAGTAAAATCTTAGTCCTAATTTGAATCCATGATCTTCCAGGGATCTTCATGGTCTTAACCTTATTTCATTTCATCTAAACGTACTGATCTAATGAGTGTCGAAACGAAAAACCTAAGGAACGTAGTGTTGCTCGGCCATAGCGGCTCCGGCAAAACACTGTTTGTGGAAAGCATGTTGTTTGAATCCGGAGCCATCTCAAGAAGAGGAACCATTGAAGGACAAAACACCGCTTCAGACTATACCAAAATTGAACAGGAACGAGGCAACTCATTATTCAGCTCACTCATGCACGTCCAATGGCGTGGCAATAAAATAAACATCATTGACACACCGGGATACGATGATTTCGTCGGTGAAGTCATTTCATCTCTCAAAGTCGCAGATACTGCTGTAATGCTTGTCAATGCATCAAACGGTGTTGAAGTTGGCACAGAACTACTCTGGGAATATGTAGAAAATTATGGCACACCATGCCTCTTTGTCATCAACCAGCTTGACCATGATAAAGCCAATTATGATACTTCACTGGAACAAATTAAATCAAGGTTTGGACCAAAAATCATTCCTGTACAATACCCATTGAATCCGGGCACAGGCTTCAATACGATTATTGATTCGTTGCGCATGATCATGTACGTTTTTCCGAAAGACGGAGGTAAACCTGAAAAGAAACCAATTCCTGAAAGTGAAATTGGCCGGGCCACTGCCATGCATCAGGCACTCGTTGAAGCTGCTGCAGAAAATGATGAAAGCCTCATGGAAAAATTCTTTGATGAAGGTAGTCTCAATGAACAGGAATTAGCGAGAGGTTTAAATATAGCGCTTGCACATCAACAGATATTTCCGGTGTTCTGTGCATCAGGTAAACTCAATATGGGTAGCGGCCGCATCATGGGCTTTATCAACGACATCGCACCATCACCTGCAGACCGTCCTATTCCTGTAAGCACGAAAGGAGATCCTATTCCACCTGTAGCTTCAGGTCCTACACGGATATTCATTTACAAAACCATTTCAGAACCGCAGGTGGGAAGTGTGTCCTACTTCAAAGTCTATTCCGGCACCCTGAAGACAGGCGATGATCTCATCAACCTTGCCAATAGCAATCATGAACGCATCGCCCAGATTTATGTATCCGAAGGAAAGAACCGAGAAGCCATCAATGAATTAAAAGCAGGTGATCTTGGTGTAACGGTCAAACTCAAAGAAAGTCACACGAACAATTCACTTGTTTCGAAAGGGGTCGATTCCGGTATTGAAGCAATTCGTTTTCCTGAACCACGCATCAGGGTTGCAGTTACCCCTCCGAATAAATCGGATGTCGATAAACTTGCAAAAGCACTGCACGTAACACATGAAGAAGATCCAACATTGATCATCGAACAATCTGCAGAATTAAGACAAACCTTGTTACATGGCCAGGGCCAGTTACATCTCGACCTGATCAAATCACGGATTGAAAAAATGTATGGCATCTCCATGACGTTTGATGAACCGAGGATTCCTTATCGCGAGACCATCACCAAAATGGCCAATGAAAGTTACCGTCATAAAAAACAAACAGGGGGTGCAGGTCAATTTGCTGAAGTGCATATGCGGATAGAACCATATCACGAAGGCATACCTGATCCTGCAGGCCTTACCGTTCGCAACAGAGAATATGAAAAACTTCCCTGGGGTGGCACACTGGCATTTTATTGGTGCATTGTTGGGGGCTCGATTGATTCCAAATTCAGTAGCGCCGTTAAGAAAGGAGTGATGAATAAAATGACAGAAGGTCCTTTGACTGGTTCTCATTGCAGAGATATCCGTGTGAGTATTTATGATGGAAAGATGCATCCTGTCGATTCAAATGATATGGCTTTTCAGTTGGCAGGAACGATGGCATTTAAAAATGCATTCCAACACGCCGGCCCTCAATTGCTGGAACCTATCTACGATCTCTCTATACTCTGCCAGGACGAAGTGATGGGTGATGTCATGGGTGACTTGCAGACAAGACGTGCCATCATCATGGGAATGGAACGGGAGGGTCACTACCAGAAAATTTTAGCGCGGGTTCCGCTGGCAGCATTGCATGAATATTCCTCTACCCTTCGATCATTAACGCAAGGAAAAGCCAAATTTTCAATGAAAATTGCCGACTACCAGCAAGTCCCAGCAGACCTTCAGCAAAAACTGGTAGCAGATTACCAGGCACATGCCCATGATGAACATTAATTAAGTGAGTAGTTAGCAGTTAGTAATTATCATTTGGCAATTGGCCATTGGCATGTAAAATCTCACAACTCACGTCTGACAGCTGACAGCTGATAGCTTTTTGATTAAACGGGTTGTTAAAACGACAAACAATGCGTTTTGTCTTTGATCGTCCTTTATCTTTGATGAAAATTTCCGGAATCATGAAAATGTATACTTTGCTTCTGGCCGCCCTGCTTTTTTCGCATAGTGGATTCACACAGCAAAATGACATCGAAGTCTATGAGAAAAAGGATGGCAATAAAAACATAGTTATTGCGCGCAACACCAGCAAGCTATCCTATATGGTAACCATCGTCATCAGTGCTACAGGCATGGATGTTACACCTTCTACAACGGTTGAGGCAGTCCTTCCGGGTGGGTTTATGAAAGAAATGGCTACACTAGTCCCTAGGCCAGGTGAAGGCTGGTCATATGGATACGAAGTTTCTTTTGTTGAATATGTTGGTGAGTTGCCTAAATCAAATACCACAACGAAATCATCCACTTCCGATAAAAAGACAACCCCAACGCAATCCGGGACCACTGCCAAACCACCGGTCCAACCTGCACTCGCCCCTTTGACTACAGCCCCGATTGTAGTGTATTCACAAGCCGGATGTGGAAGATGTTCTTTTGTCAAAAAAGAATTGAATGCCAAAGGTGTTAAGTTCGTAGAAATTGATGTCAACTCTACTTCACCCGAAGTAAATAATATGTGGCAGAAACTTCGCGATGGAGGCTTCAATGGCGACAGCATTACCATGCCCGTTGTCAGAGTTGATGGAGAATATCACTACAACATTAAAGACCTTGCAGGTTTTATTTCAGGGTTGAAATAGCAGAGAGCATAGTGCATAGAACATAGGGAATCGAATAAGGAATAACGAATAAGGAAGTGAGAAGTAAGTAATCTGTGATCAGTGTTCAGTAATCAGTATTCAGTTGATTTTACACGCACAATTCACAATTGACAACTCACGGCTTTTCACTTTTCACTCTTCACTCTTCACTCGGTTGGTGAGCTGTAGCACATGGATGAGCGCAAGCAGGTCGAACCATCAATTAAAAAGTCAGGTCAACGACTCTAAGACGTCGGTGTTTCCCAAACTTATACACAATGGGTTCGAAGATTTTCCGGATCAATGTTCCTACAGCGAAATTGAGCATACCGAATTCCATACCACCTTGGGAAAATTCTTGTTCCCCTTGAACAGTGTACCACAGGTCTCCCATGAACATGGAGATGCCACCCACTTGCAAAGCTCCACCCAACAGGGTAGCTAAAGCTCTTTTCTTCTTCAACCTTATCCTTTCGATATCGCCAATGGCTACCCATGAATCGCCCAGCATAATCATTTGACCATTAGGATCCATGTCCAGGATCTTACGGTCATACCAACCAGCATCATCATTCTTTAACTGAAATTCCAGATCGTCATACATGGCAATGCGTTGCGTATGGGGATTGCCAGCAACTTCGATCAACAGGTACTTCTGTCCCCATGCGGACAACTGACAGCAAATAAGTAGCAACAAGGGTGAGAGTACACGTAACATGCTTGATCTTTTTATTACAGTGTCAGTTCTGAGAGGGGTTCTGAATTGTTTTTAACCATCGTTCCAACGCCTGGACGATGCTCTTTTGTATGACATCCATCGCAAGAATTTCAGTTCCTGTGTAAATCATGGCCAAATGATAGCATTTACCTGGAAGAAGGGCATCATACGTCATTGGTTTTGTCAGTCTGTAGCTTTCGCGCATCAACCTCTTTAACCTGTTACGATCGACAGCTCTTGAAAACTTCTTTTTTGAAGCTGAAAACATAATCTGTATCGGAAATTCCTGGGTTTCATGGTCCGAATTCTCTGTCCAGACCAACCGAATGGGAAATCTGGCCAGGCTTTGTCCTTCCTTAAAAAGCTTTTCGATCGCCTTTAAAGAGGATAAACGCTCCGGCTTGGAAAGAGTATAGCGAACCATTTTCAAAGATAACAATACCCTAGGTGCCCCGATGATGTTTGGAGCGAACTCCAACCATGGCAAAGCTTGCCGTGGCAGGAGTGGTGCATTGAGCGGACGGTTGGTGAGCTGTAGTACATGGATGAGAGAATGCAGGTCGAACCAGTCGAAATGTTTCCTCCTGCCACTTTCCCGGACTTATGGAGGTAGAGGAATTCATCGCAATCGCTGATGCATAGACAACCGGTAAGGTTTGGAAGGAAGAAATAAGGTAATCAGGGCTTTACCAAATAAAAAGTCCCCATGCAGTGCAAGAGGACTTTAGTATGATTTGTATAAATAGTCAGGTTCGTCGAGGAACCAGGCTCATTTATTTTATGCGCATAGTGTCAGAAACAGTCAGCTTGTGACGGCCACGGGCACGACGGGCATTCAGTACCTTACGGCCTGATTTAGAACTCATTCGGGTACGGAATCCGTGTTTATTCACTTTCTTCCTACGTGATGGTTGAAATGTCCTTTTCATCGCTGTTTCCTGTTAGTTGTTAGGCCGCTCGGTTAAAAGCGGGCACAAATGTAGTTATTTTTTAAAAAAAAATAGCCTTTTCCTCCAAAAAAGCTCATTTAAAGCTTTCAAAATTCATGCCTGGAGGGTGAAAAAGCCTTTATCCATTCATAGAAATGAGGAATTCCTCATTTGTTTTGGTGTTGATCATGTGTTTGCGCAGGAATTCCATCGCTTCATCCGGCTTCATATCGGCCAGGTAATTACGAAGGATAAACATACGCTGGAGGATAGCATCGTCCAGAAGTAATTCTTCGCGGCGGGTACTGGACTTGGTAAGATCGATAGATGGATACATCCGCTTGTTGGCCAGTGAGCGGTCAAGCTGAAGCTCCATGTTACCGGTTCCCTTGAATTCTTCAAAGATGACGCCGTCCATTTTCGATCCGGTATCAATAAGGGCTGTAGCCAATACGGTAAGTGAACCACCATTCTCAATATTCCTGGCAGCACCAAAAAATTGTTTCGGCTTGTGAAGCGCATTTGCTTCAACACCACCTGACAATACTTTACCACTTGAAGGTGCAACAGTGTTGTACGCGCGAGCCAGACGTGTAATAGAATCCAACAGGATGACAACATCATGTCCGCATTCTACAAGGCGTTTTGCTTTTTCAAGAATGATATTCGCTACGCGTACATGATTGTCAGCTGGCTCATCAAATGTTGATGATACGACTTCCGCTTTCACGTTGCGTCGCATATCTGTTACTTCTTCAGGACGCTCATCAATCAATAAGACAATGAGGTACACTTCAGGGTGATTGGAAGCAATCGCATTTGCAATATCCTTTAGCAAGAAAGTCTTTCCTGTTTTAGGTTGTGCAACGATCAATCCTCTCTGTCCCTTACCCAGCGGGGTGAAAAGGTCAATCATACGATTACCGTAATCTTTTCCACCGGGATGTGTCAACAGGTTAAATTTCTCTGTCGGAAATAAAGGTGTGAGATAATCAAAGGGTACACGGTCACGAACTTCGTCTGGTGTTTTTCCATTCACAGTACTCACCCGTAAGAGTGCAAAATATTTTTCTCCTTCTTTAGGAGGACGAATAGCACCTTTAACTGTATCCCCGGTATTAAGTCCGAATAATTTTATCTGTGATGGTGACACATAAATGTCATCCGGAGAAGACAAGTAATTGTAATCAGAAGATCTTAAAAAGCCGTATCCATCTGACATCATTTCGAGTACACCTTCGCCTTCAATGATTCCATCCACTTCTACATTAAAACGATCTCTCGCTTCACGCTGGAAATCCCGGGCATCACGCTGTTGATTCCTGTTATCAGGTTGATTTGGTGACGGTCCTCGTCCTTCTTGTGCTTGTGGCTGAAGAGTCCGTGGCTCCTGGGGAGTACGTGGTTCTCTTGGCTCGTGTGGTGTTCTTGGTTCTCTTGCTTCGTGTGGTGTTCTTGGTTCTCTTGCTTCGTGTGGTGCTCTTGGTTCTCTTGCTTCTCTATGTTGTTGAGGTGCTCTTGGTTCTCTTGCTTCCTGGGGGTTCCGGTTGTCTCTTGGAGCTTGTGGATTTCTATCGCGGTGTTCAGGTCTTCGGTGAGGTTGGGGTCTTTCTACTGGTGTATTGTGAACTTTTTGTGGTTTTTCTTCTACCACCTCAGCCTGCATTTCCTCTTCGGCTGCATCTGGTACAGATTCAATTTCTTTTGGATTTGGTTTTCTTCCTCGCTTAAGGATTGCTCCGGGTTGTCTTTTGTCTACCCGCATATTGTCGGAGGAAACAGGGACTTCTTCAGGGAGATCTGCAACACCGGTGCCATTGGTACCGGATTTCTTTTTCTCGCCGGCAAGTGCCTGGTGATCCAGGATGGTATACACTAGCTCTTGTTTGTTTAGCTTCTTAAAGCCATCTACGCCAAGCGATTCAGCCAACTCCCTCAACTCAGGAACGAGCATGTCATTCAACTGCAAAATATCGTACATGATATGATCAGATAATTAATCGGATAAAAAATAGGATTCAATCAGAAATACTAACATTCCGTTTCCATGCACATCACTCAATCACTAATCACTGAATTTTTCTAGAATTGGCGAATCTGAAGGACAATCAGACCGGTAATGTAGGTGTGTAAAACGCCACTAAGGTAACAACTATTTTCAAATAAGCGGAATTACCTTTGTCGAAATCTTAAGACGGATCTACAAGCCATTAAACGGCTGGAGACCTATAAAAGTTGCTTATTATGTTAGAAATTCAAATATTAAGGGATCAGAAAGACAGGGCGATCACCGGGTTTAAAAAAAGGGGCTTTTCAGATGAGCGCCTTGAAAATCTTGACCGGGTGCTGGCGCTGGATGATTTGAGGAAAGAAGTTCAGACCCAACTGGACAACCTGCTCAATGAAAGAAATACACTTTCTGACGAAATAGGCAATCTCTTTAAACAGGGAAAAGCATCCGAAGCTAACCAGCTGAAATCCAAGGTACAATCCATAAAAGAGGCAGCAGAAACCCTGGAACTAAAACTCCAGGAGACCAAAGCGGATCTTGATGCCCTTTTGGTTGCCCTTCCAAATATCCCTCACAGCAGTGTTCCTGAAGGTAAAACCCCGGAAGACAACAAAGTCCACAAAGCCTGGGAAGGTCCCTTCCCTGAACTTCCGAAGGGTGCTTTACCACATTGGGAACTGGCTGAAAAATATAATCTGATTGACTTTAAACTTGGCGCTTTTATCACTGGCAGTGGATTCCCACTTTATAGAGGAAAAGGGGCACGGCTTCAAAGGGCTTTAATCAATTATTTCCTGGATCAGGCGAGAAACGCCGGATTCGAAGAGATCCTGCCACCATTCATGGTAAATGCTGACTCAGCTTATGGCACAGGACAACTCCCTGATAAAGAGGCACAAATGTATTACATGGAGAAGGATGACCTCTACCTCGTCCCGACCGCTGAGGTGCCGGTGACTAATATGTACCGAGGCCAGATCGTACCTGAATCAGATTTGCCTATCAAACTGACAGCTTATACGCCATGTTTCAGGCGTGAAGCAGGATCTTATGGCTCAGATGTCAAAGGACTTAACAGGGTTCATCAATTTGATAAGGTGGAAATCGTTCAACTTGAACACCCCAGCCGCTCTTATGATACCCTTAAGGAGATGGTAAGCCACGTATCTCACCTGATGGAAAGCCTTGAACTACCCTACCGGATTTTACACTTATGTGGTGGCGATATGGGATTTACTTCAGCATCTACATACGATTTTGAAGTTTACTCAGCCGCCCAGCAGAAATGGCTTGAGGTAAGCTCCGTATCTAATTTTGAGTCCTTCCAGGCCAATCGTATGAAAGTCAGGTACAAGGATGAAAAAGGCAAAATGCAATTCGTTCATACCCTAAATGGTAGCGCCTTGGCGTTGGCAAGGATTGTGGCTGCATTATTGGAAAACAATCAGACAGAAACAGGAATCAGGTTGCCGCGCGTGTTGATACCTTATACAGGATTTGAGTTTATTGGCGCCGGGGAATAAAAATTTGTTTCTTCGCCAGCTTAATTTTGAAACCTCTGATGCATTTTTTGCATTATTAGGGTATTCTAACCCTTACGGTTGTAAACAAAAACATAGAAAATGGGAATTAGTATTGGTTATTGGGTTTTAGTTGGCGCTATTGCACTCGTTGGATTTTTAGTGCAAAGCCAGATGAAATCTAAATTTCACAAGTATGGCCAGGTTGGTCTTTCCAATGGTATGTCAGGATATCAGGTAGCTATGGCAATGCTTCAACATTATGGAATTCATGATGTCCAGGTAGTGCAGGGTGAAGGTTTTCTTTCTGATCACTACAATCCACAGACGAAGACAGTTGCATTAAGCCCTGAAGTGTACAATAGTCGATCTGTTGCTGCTGCATCCGTGGCAGCACATGAATGTGGTCATGCAGTTCAACATGAAACAAATTATAGCATGCTCAAATTGAGAAGTGCACTGGTCCCTGTGGTCAGAATTGCTGCCGTAGCTCAACAATGGGGTTTCCTTGCAGCCATGTTTTTATTAGGGAGCTTTCCGCAATTATTATTGATTGTCATTATAGCTATGGCGATCACTACTTTATTCAGCCTGATCACCTTACCTGTTGAATTTGATGCAAGTCACAGGGCGTTGGTTTGGTTGGACGATACCGGCACTACTCGTGGAATGGAATATGACTATGCTAAAGATTCTCTGAAATGGGCGGCTATGACCTACCTGGTGGCAGCACTCTCTTCAGTCGCTATGCTGATTTATTTTATCCTTTCGTATTTTGGCAGGGATTAAGTAGTCGACCTACAACAACAACTCATCAATTTATATTAACATGAATGAAAAGATAGACAGTATGATCCGGCAAGCCAGTGAGCAGATGGATCATGCCATAGACCATCTTAAAAAAGAACTGACAAAAATCCGGACAGGTAAAGCATCTACCGGAATGTTAGATGGACTCCAGGTAGATTATTATGGAACGATGACCCCTTTGCAACAGATAGCCAATGTGGGTATTGCAGATGCAAGAACCATCACGATACAGCCCTGGGAAAAATCTATGCTTGCTAAAATTGAGCAATCCATTTTCGCTGCCAACATGGGTATCACCCCTATGAATGATGGTGAGATCATCCGGATTTCTATTCCTCCACTGACAGAAGAGCGTCGAAAGGACCTGGTGAAACAATCCAAAACGATGGCTGAGGAAGGCAGAGTAGCTCTCCGACATGTGCGGCATAAGGTGATGGATTTTATTAAAAAAGAAATCAAAGACGGCTACCCGGAAGACTTAGGCAAAAAGAAAGAAGCCGATGTGGATAAAATGCTGCATGCCCATTCTGAAGCAATAGATCATCTGATGGTAGCTAAGGAAAAGGATATCATGACGGTCTGATGCGTATATAACCTTCATTTTATAAATAAAAAACGGCCCGGACATCTATCCAGGCCGTTTTTTATTTTTTGAATGTACACACGATAGTCTGATGACTGATCAAAAACAGAAAGAAATCATTCATTTGTAGCTAAAATCCTGTCGCTCATCTATTCTGAATGTCTATTGATACTGCTTTAAGTATATTGGAAAGAATTAAGCTATTCCACCTTTAGAATACTTGCAATACAATTTCAACATCAACCACCTAAACTTTTCCTGTCAAACAATGAAAAACCTATTACTCATCTCCACCACACTCATGACTATAGCTTCGTGCAAACAAGAAGAAGTCCGACAAGTCAAACAGTATTCCATTGAGCAGTTTTACGCCAATACCAGGTATTCCGGTGGCGCCTTCTCTCCGGATGATTCAAAATTGCTTATCAATAGTGATGAGTCGGGCATTTTCAATCTATATGAAATAACAATTGCAGATGGAAGCAAAAAACCATTGACCCAATCAACAGTAGAATCGCTCTACAATGTAGATTATGTTCCAGGGACAACATCCATTCTTTACAGTGCAGATCAAGGCGGCAATGAACTGGATCATCTCTATCTTTTGGAAGAAGGTGGAAAGACCACGGATCTAACTCCCGGCAAAGAAGAGAAAGCTTCATTCTTCGGCTGGACTCCGGATAAAAAAGCTATGTATTATACTTCCAATGTTCGTGACGCCCGTTATTTTGATGTATACAAATCCAATATCGGAGAATGGAAACCGACGATGTTTTATGAAAATAAAGATGGACTTGATGTTGGTGCTATTTCAGATGACGAACGATACCTGGCGATATCAAAACCGGTGACGACAAGTGAAAATCAATTATTCCTTGTGAACCGTGAGACAGGGGTGCAAACTGAATTATCTGATCCTGCTCAGAAAGCAAAATATGAAATATCCGGTTTTAGCAATGACAATAAACATGCCTACTATACCACCGATGCAGGCAAGGAATTTACCTACCTGGTGCAATATGATATTGAAAGCAAAGAGAGAAAGGTGTTGTATGAAACCAACTGGGATGTGATGTACAGTTATTTTAGTGAAAACGAAAAATACAGAGTGATAGGCATTAATGAAGACGGTAAAAACACCCTCATTGTGCAAGATGTTTCCGCGGGTACCACGATTGATTTCCCTGTGATACCGGACGGAGATATCCTTGGATTAAATATTTCTGAAAGTGAAAAACTCATTCGATTAAGTGTTGGCACTTCACGCTCACCAAATAATATTTATGTCTACAACCTGGAAACAAAAGAGCTTAAAAAATTGACTGAAAGTCTCAACAAGGAGATCAATCCTGAGGACCTTGTGGTGGCAGAAGTAGTCCGGTTCAAATCCTTCGATGGTGTTGAAATACCTGCCATATATTACAAACCATTGAATGCGTCGCCTAATCAAAAGGCTCCAGCGTTGGTGTGGGTGCATGGAGGCCCTGGTGGTCAATCACGAACAGGTTATTTTTCATTGATACAATATCTGTCGAATCATGGCTATGCGATCCTTGCTGTTAATAATCGTGGAAGCAGTGGGTATGGAAAAACATTTTACAAAATGGATGACCGCAACCATGGGGATAAAGACCTTAAGGATTGTATTGCAGGGAAAAAGTGGCTGGCAGAACAGGATTATATAGATGGAGAGCGTGTGGGTATTATTGGAGGTAGTTATGGAGGCTATATGACGATGGCTGCAATGACCTTTACCCCGGATGAATTCAAGGTAGGTGTAAATATTTTCGGAGTGACCAATTGGTTACGCACGCTTAAGTCCATTCCGCCATATTGGGAAGCTTTTAAAACAGCTTTGTATGCAGAAATGGGAGATCCCAATACAGAGGATTCAGTTCGCCTCTACAATATTTCACCATTGTTCCATGCAGACAAAGTAAAAAATCCTGTTATGGTATTACAAGGTGCTAATGATCCGCGTGTCCTTCAAATCGAATCTGATGAAATCGTTGATGCTATCAGGAAAAATAATGTTCCGGTAGAATATGTCGTTTTCCCTGATGAAGGGCATGGCTTTGTGAAGAAGGAAAATGAAATCAAAGGGTATGGAGATATCCTGAAATTTCTGGATGCACACCTGAAGGAAACGGTCAAGAATTAAGGCAATTATGTAACGTCACGAAAGATGTTTGTAGGTACGTTGCATGCTAAGTACCTACAAACATCTTTCGCGACTTTACCATTTTATATCGCCTCAACGCAATACGTTGATAAGCTTTCGTACCAGCGATTGACTTCCTGATCGGATACCGATATCAAGGACTTTGTTGACTTGCATGGCCACATCCAGTATCTGCGAGGACATCATATTGATTTCTTCCACTTGTTTGGTAGAGGCAGATCCTTTTTCAGTAACATGAAGATGCTGCAAGGTTTCGATCATTGGATCCAGCTCTCTTCGTTTGCGCTCACGTGCGATTTGCAGTGCCATTTTCCAGGCATCTTTTTCGGATGAAAAAAACTCCTTTCTGTCACCGGGTACATACACCTTGTGTACTATGCCCCACTCCATCAGGCTGCGGAGGTTCATACTCGCGCTTCCTCTCGAAATGCCAAGTTCTTCAATGATCTGATCAGTCGTCATCGGATCCGGAGATATCATCAGGATCGCGTGTATCTGGCCCATGGTCCGGCTGATACCCCATTGCGTGCTGAGTTGTCCCCAGGTTTGAATCATCTGATGCCTTGCGTCTGCATATTTCATTTGATAAAGATAAGGCTGAAAGGCGGATGCTTCGACCTGCTATCACCCATCCTCATGCTATAGCTCAGCAACCAGGCTGAAGGGCTGAAAGGCTGAAAAGCAGAATGGCAGAAAGGTAGAAAAAGTTTACCCCCTTTAGGGGGCTAGGGGGTAGAAGTAGATAGGCGGAAGGGCTAAAGAGGCAAAAGAGGCTTAAGGGGCTAAAGAGGCAAATAAGCCCTGAAGGGGCGTTCAAGTAGTAAGGGGTTCAGCCCCTTGACAGAGATTTAAACAATTTCTCGATTCGCTTCTGCTTACTGGGTATTTCCATCACATCATGTCGGGAGCGGAGAATTTTTTCAAAGCGCTTCACATAAGGAGTTGATATTATTTCAGCTATTTTTTCGGCATACATCGGAACCTGATTAACAGGCGCTTTTTCGATTTGCTCCATCATCAACTCCATGCAATCGGCATGATGTTTTTTTATCCTGCCTACATTGGCTAATATGTACATGCCATGATCCCTGGTGATCACTGAACCTTCATCCATGACACTCACTATGGTTGCCAGGTCTTTTGCCAAAACTTCAGGATAGGTTTTACTGATACAGGACAAAGCTGACATGGCACCCCATTTCATCCGGTTGTCCTTGTGAGATAATGCTTTCAAAAATGCATCATAATGTTCAAGGATCATTTCAGGCTTTCTTTCACCTACCTCATACAATACCTTGATGGCATCACTTCGCACAGCTGCAGTTTTGTGCTGAAGACAATTCACCAGTTCAATTACAGCACGGGTATCGTTTTGCTTGCTGATCTTCTCTGCAAGTTCTATATTGGGTATTTCGTCCTTCCTCCCCAGGGCATGGGCAAGTTGATCAATAATTGACATAGCCTTTGACTTTCAGTCCTGCGTTTAAACTATAAATGTATATTCTTTATTTCCATCTACTTTTACAAAGTAATGGACAAAGAACCTTATACATCTATGAGCACCCTCGATCAACTCATTACGAAAGTGGATATGCCTGCTTTTGATCCGAAAATTCAATACCATGATCAATTGGCGATGTTTGGCTCCTGTTTTGCTGAACACATCAGTGATAAACTTGGCCGATACAAATACAAAGTATTGTCCAATCCCTTCGGCATTCTTTACAACCCGGTCTCTATCGCAAGGTCCATTGAGCGCATTGTTCATCAACAATATTACAAAGCCGATGAACTAGTCCTGCATGACGGCCTCTTTCACAGCATGGATCATCATGGGCTCTTCTCCGGTGAAAATCTGGAGACGATGCTATCAAAAATTAATACCACCATGATGCTGGCACATGAACAGCTTAAACAAACATCTTTTGTATTTATAAGTCCGGGGACTTCCAGGGCATATACATACCATCCTACAGGCACCATCGTGGGTAACTGCCATAAAATTCCACAATCTTCTTTTACCTATTCACAACTTTCCACGAGTCAATGTGAAGAAGCTTTTGAAAACATATTTGCCAGCATAACACAAATATCCCCAAACGCAAAAATTATCTGGACCGTAAGCCCTGTGCGACACATTCGCGATGGGCTTATTGAAAACCAACGAAGCAAAGCAGCTTTGATCGTGGCTATAGATCAATGCATTCATCGGCATCCTGCTTCCAGCTATTTTCCTGCTTATGAAATCATGTTGGACCAATTGAGGGATTACCGATATTTCGCAAGGGACCTGGTACATCCTTCTGAGGTAGCTATCGATATCATATGGGACCTTTTCAGTGAAACGTTCCTGCAAGCGGAAGAGAGAAATTTCCATGCCCCCATTGAAAAAATTAAGAAAGCAATGGAACATAGATTTCTGCACGACCATAAGGAGAACATAAAATCATTTGCACGTGGACAATTGAAGAACATCGATCAAATAGCCAGTCTACTCCCTGACCTGAACTGGCAAGAAGAACGCCAATACTTTTTCCATTGTATTGAACCTGATTAAAAACCACTTCGGGATTGTGCATTTAATCGATGTATATTTAGACTCTTTAAAATTGACGATTGACGATTGACGATTGACGATTGACGATTGACGATTGACGATTGACTGATTTCGAGTGTAAGATGAGATTGCAACTATACACTCGAAACTGTACATTTATATTTCAACAAGATGACAGCTGATAGCTGACGGCTGATAGCTAAAAAAACATGAAAATAAACGACCATTACGCCCCCGGCACTTATGTAGCCAATGAAAAACGATATGATGACATGGTCTATCGGCGTTGCGGCCGTAGCGGCATCCTGTTGCCTGCATTATCAATCGGACTTTGGCACAACTTCGGCCACATAGACGACCTCGAGAATGGAAGAAAAATCTTGCGGGCTTGTTTTGATTATGGTATAACTCATTTTGATCTTGCCAACAATTACGGACCTCCATTCGGTGCAGCAGAAGAAAATTTTGGACGATTGTTTAAACAGGATTTTGCACCCTACCGCGATGAATTGATTATTTCTACGAAAGCAGGCTGGGATATGTGGCCAGGGCCTTATGGCAATTTTGGCTCACGCAAATATCTTCTGGCCAGCCTTGATCAAAGCCTTAAGCGCATGGGACTGGAATATGTAGATATTTTTTATTCACATCGTCCTGACAAACACACTCCGCTTGAAGAAACCATGGGCGCATTGCATTCTGCCGTACAACAAGGCAAAGCGCTCTATGTTGGTATATCGCAATACAATGCCGACTCCACACAACAAGCCGCACAAATCCTCAAAGAAATGGGAACACCATTGCTGATTCACCAGCCACGTTATAATATGCTTGATCGCTGGGTTGAAACAGATGGATTGCTCGATGTGCTTGAAACAGCAGGAACCGGTGCAATTGCCTTCTCTCCCCTTGCACAAGGCGTGTTAACGAATAGATATCTTGACGGATTCCCTGCTGACAGTCGCGCAGTGAAAGATGGACGTTATCTCAACACATCACAAATCACAGATGATCGTTTGGAAAAAGTGCGTTCGCTCAATAACATGGCTGAGGCAAGAGAACAAACACTTGCACAAATGGCTATTGCCTGGTTATTGATTGATCCAAGAGTTACTTCGATCCTGATTGGAGCAAGTAAAACCAGCCAGATAGATGATAATGTAGCTGCATTGAAAAAACTGGATTTTTCACAAGATGAGAAAAGCGAGATAAGAAGAATATTAGGTTAGCATATCTTCTACGTAATTTGATTCCATCCTTAGGAGCGGAAAAAGAATCAATCCTGTTTTGCAAAAACCTTTTTCAACAATGCAGTTGTCCGGCTTGAGATATCCGTTCGGATCTGTAATTCTTTTACAGCCACCATACCAAAAAGACCATCAAGTGCTTTTTCAGTAACATACTGATCGAGATGGGGATTTACTTTTTGAATAAACGGGATTTTGTTATATGCATTTACAGCATCTGCCCAATATTCAATGGCATTGAATTTATTCAGTGATGTAATGATGACAGGTTGAAACTCTGCATACAGTGGTGTGTATGTTTTATCATGCAGATACATGGTAGCTGCATCATTGGTGCCCATCAAGATTGAAAGGGCATCCTGAAAGGTCATTTCTTTAATAGCGTTGACAAATATTGGACTTGCAGATTTAGCAGCATCTTCGGCAGCCCTGTTCAGCTTTTCCAATATTATAATTTCAATATCGGTAAATCCGGGAATGAACTTCAATTTATCTGTAACCTGCCTTGCTTCAGCCGGAAGAAGAATTTTATACGCGCTCTTGAAATACCCGTCTTGCTGTGACAAGGTTGTAGCACCTTCTTTTATTCCGATTTCAAGCGCTTGCTTCAATCCTTGTGCAATCTCTGCTGTGGTAGGCTCACCCAGACCAGTACCTATCTGTTGCAAGGTATCACAGGCCGGTAAAAATAGTAGTACGCAAAGCGAACATATGGTAAGTTGAATTCTCATTTCTTTTTAAACATCGATTCAGCCAGTTTGTTGCAAACGACGTTTGAAAAACTGATTACTGATATAATGTTTACCGATAACTTTTAATTTACCTCACTTTAGTATATACGTGATCTGAGCACTATGCACCGGGCCTCCAAGTTCAGGTGTGATCTTGTGTACCACTACTTTGATATTTTCTACCTGCGGAAAAGCTTTTCTGATTTCATGTGCTATACGATACGCCACAGTTTCGATCAATTTGCATGGGTCATCCATGATCATCGCACAGATATGATATACCACTTCATAATTAACCGTTTCATGAAGTTCATCATGTAAGCTGGCCTGGTCCACGTCTGTTTCAAGGCTTACGTCCACCAGGTAATTATTCCCTCTCGTACGCTCATGTGTATAGTATCCGTGGTGGGCGTAAAAGGACATGCCTTCAAGTTTGATTTCAGCCATTATTCAGTTAACAGTTTACAGTCAGCAGTTGGCAGTTAATAAAATTGATTTGAACAGCCAGTAATCATCGCAGTGTGCAAAGGAAAGCTAAACCTCAGACATTCCAATAGGTCTTCATTCAAGAAAAACCGAGTGCAAACTACTTTCCAGCACATTGGGATCCTAAGCTTAGAATTCCACGTGGACAAGTTGTCGCG
>JADMIO012770991.1_pt1 | contig 38342 bp, 40 predicted proteins | sample 8958161 | NCBI WGS metagenome assembly JADMIO01 (sample SAMN16585339, study PRJNA669376) | soil metagenome | isolation source: Crop rotation soil | place: USA: Cullars Rotation, Alabama | collected 2011 | reverse complement strand
CGCTACCCGCCGGGTCCCACGTGCTCCGGGTCGCTACGACCACCGGCGGGTACAACTTCGACTCGCTGCGGTTCAATTCGTCGCTAGGCACGAGCTCGCCATCCAGCGGATCGCGAGGTCAGCTTACATTTAACGCGGAAGGTGCGAGCGTCGAGGAGACTCTTTGGATTCTGTGGCCGGGCACAGCAAACTCCGGGGTCACCCTGGGACGTGGATATGATCTCGGGGAGCGGCAAGCAGCCTCGATCATCTCTGACCTCGTGGCAGCCGGCATTCCACGCACGCAGGCCGAGGCAATCTCCGCTGGCGCGGGATTGAAAGGGAGTAGCGCCGAAGCATTCGTCAATGCCAACCGGAGCACGATTGGGCCAATCACCGTGGCGCAGCAGCAGGCGCTTTTCGACGCCATTTATAACAAGTTTGTCGCAATTGCGATCGATAGCTACGAGTACCACCGCTCTCACGACCCTAACACCGGCGCAGTGCTTTCGACACCCCAAGGGAAGCCGTGGGACCAGCTTCACTGGGCCATCCAAGACGTAGTGGTGGACTTCGCATACCAAGGGTACGGCCGTAAAGAGCCGGGTTACGGCAATCCGATGCGGGCGGCAATGAACAACAGCTTTGATGAGCTGATCGGCTACATTCAGTCCACCCCAGAGATGATGCGGTGGGAGGCCGGGCGGCAACGAGTTCAATTCCTCCAATCGCACCGAAACGATCCGCCGGTCTGGGGATGAGCTGGCGATACGGTTGCAGACGGACCCGAGTGGCCGTCAGTTGAGCGAAGAAGTGTTCAGGTGCTGCTTACTCGCCGTTGCAGCTCGGGTGCGGCGCTCCCGACATCACCACGCCTACTACCCGGAGGCCTGCGCGGACGAGTCGCGAGAGTCGGTCGCGTTGGCGAAGCATTGCAGATGCATCTCCTCTGCGACACAGGTCCGTTGCTCGATCGACTCGATCTCAGTGACGAGTGTCTCGAGCTTCGCGCGGAACAACGGTCGTACGTGGCGGGGTTCGACGCTGACGACCAGCGCGGAGCCGGACGACCGAGCGGCGGCGGGCGAGGACAGTGGCACCCCGGATGCCGTGAGAGCAGGTTCAGACTGTACCTGGTGTGGTGGAGGCGTCACGCGCGGCCTCCTCAGATTCTGAGGTGGCGCGTGCCAACCGAAGTAATTCTGCGTGTACGTGTTCACGATCCTTCCCGGCCCTGAGGACTCTGCCCGCGAAAGGGGAGGGGTTCTTCGGCAAGAAGTCTTTGGCGCTCTGCTGCTTGCGTAGTACACGGCCGTTTGCTGCCTACTCTAGGCTTTTTCGGACGTCCCGTCCCACCGCTTCCCATTGCGGCTCTCCGGCAGCAGCCTAACGCTTCCGCGCGCGGTCGCCACTTCTGTCGGATGCCGCTACGGCGGCGTGCGCCGCCGGCCATCCAAACCGAGACGCCTTCCTTCCACCGACCGCCGCGGATGGAGGTCAGATGATCGCGCACACCGAACGACGCATCGTCCAGCTTTCTAAGCAGCTGACCGAGACGCTGATGGCCGCGGCAATCTGCGCTCGCGAGATCCAATTGGAGGCACGCGCGGAGTCCGATGCGCACGACGCGCAACGATCACGGCTCGCAGGCAATGACCCCTCAAACGGCGCCGGCCGCCCGCTGCTCGATCAATCGACACTGAGGGTCCTGTGGCGCGGACGCTCGCTTCACCTGGGTCACACACGAGCCTTCTGGCTTCTCGAACGCCTGTCGCGCCGTCCCAGCCAGTACGTGACCCATCTGGATTTACTTCGAGACGTGTGGGACGACGAGGACGCGCCGGTCGCCACGATCCGCAGCGTCGTTCGCCATTTGCGGCGCCGTCTCGTCCTAGGCGGGATGGAGGAACTGGCCGCGGCGATCCGGGGCCACAACGGGCGATACATCCTCGAACTCTGAAAAACCTGATGTGCGAGCACGGCACTTGCACAGAATCACCTCGCGCGTTTGCACAAGGTGCTGGCAGAATCCCCGTCTCGTGTCGGAAGGGACCGCCCGCGCCTCCATGCGGGCCACACGGGCGGGAACGTTGCCGCGAGGTGAGAGATGGACGAACGACCTCCGTCAGAATCACCGCGACCTTGGTGGGCAACAGGCAAAGGTGATGCAGCGTCCCAGACGCCGAGGTGCCCTCGCGCCGTGGCGTACTACCGCCATTCGGCACAAGACCGCCAGGAGAACTCCGTGGCGATTCAGGAGGAACAGGTTCGGCCGTGGGCCGAGCAGAACGGGGTAGAGATCATTCACGAGTTCGCAGACCGCGGTAAGTCCGGGTTGACTGCCGAGGGCCGACCCGCGTTCAACGACATGATGGAGAACTGGGTCAAGAAGCGAAACGACTTCGAGTTCATCCTCTGCCTGGACGTGAGCCGCTGGGGGCGTTTTCAGGACATCGACCTCTCCGCCACCTACTGCGCCGAGTGCAAGCGCCACGGCAAGGAAGTCATCTACACCTCGCTCGGTAAGCCGAAAAAGAACGACCCGCTCTTCCAGGTTTACGTCCAGTTCGAACGGTTCCGCGCCGCCCAGTACAGCAAGGAGCTCAGCGACAAGGTGCTGCGGGGGTGCATCAAGATCGCCCAGCAAGGGTATTGGGCCGGCGGGAAACCGCCCTACGGACTTGCCCGACTATTGCTTGACGAGGCGCGAGCCCCGGTGCAGGTCCTGGAGGCGGGACAGCGCAAGAGCATCCAGAACCAGCGGGTGACGCTGTGTCCCGGCGACGCCGGCCGCGTGGAGGCGATTCGACGCATCTTCCGTGAGTTCGTTGACGCCGGGTTGAGCATTGCCGACATCGCCGGGGGATTGAACCGGGACGGCGTCCGCGCGCCCGGCGGAGGGACGTGGAGCGGCGCTTCGGTCCGGCGCATCCTCGCCAACGAGCTGTACGTGGGCACGCTCATTTACAACAGGACCACGCAGAAGCTCAAAACCCCGACCCGCCGAAATCCCGTCGGCGAATGGGTGAAGACCGAGGAGTCCTTCGAAGGCTTGGTGGCGCACGCGATCTTCGACAAGGCCCAAGAGGTACTTGCCCGCGCCGCCTTGCGGTACACCCCGGACTCGATGCTGGAGCAACTCGCCCGATTGTTTCAGGAGCACGGGATCCTTCGCCCGTCATTAGTCAGTGCCGACAAGGCGGCGCCGTCGCCGTCCACCTACGCCAAGCGTTTCACGTCATTGGATGCCGCCTACCAGCGCACGTTTTCCTCGGCCGTGAGCCCGGTGAAGGCGGAGGTCGAGTCCCTCGTTCGCGGGCTCGTGAGCGACGTGGAGGCGTACGAAGACTTCCTGGTCGTAAACCGCAAGTTCACCGTTCTGATTCAGCCGTCGGTGCCGGTGCCGCACGGCTACACGCAGTATTGGTACTTCCGCCCAGATTTGCGGCCTGTCGTGGACATCACGCTCGGCGTCCCGGTCTCGGGGACGGATGGCCCGCAGATACTCGGGTACTTGGCACTGCCGCGGCTGATCGTCCCCGACCGAGGCATCAGGCTGTTCGGATCATCCCAGACTCGGTTGGACATGTACGGCTACACCGGCTTGGAGGTCATCTTCCAGCTAGCGAGGTCGTGATGGAACGCATGCGCATCGTTCTGATGAAGGACCGGCGGCGCGAGCTGATCCCGATCGACAAGATCAAGGTCATCAACTCACGCGAGCGCGATGAGACCCAGTTCGCATTGAACGTGCAGAGCATCGACGCCGTCGGTCAACTCAAAGACATTCGGGTGAACGACAAGTTCCTGGCGAAGGAAGGCTTCTACGAGCTGATCTGCGGCGAAGGGCGGCTCAACGCCCAGAAGCGGCTCGGTAAGACTCACATCCGAGCGGAGGTCATCACCTGCAGCCGAAAGCAGGCCTACCTGGAGTCGCTGGTCGAAAACCTGGCGCGAAGTCGCGCCGGGACGATGGAGTTCGCTCGGGAGCTCAAGAAGCTCCACGACGAGGGATGGGACAACGAGCGGATCGCACGCATTGCCTGCCGGACTCCCGAGTACATCCGCCAGTACATCCGCTTGGTCGAGAACGGCGAGGAACGCCTCATTCAAGGCGTCGAGCAAGACGTCTTTCCGATTTCCTTCGCCATCCTCGTCGCCCAGTCCGACGAGGCCAGCATTCAGAACGTGCTGATGGACGCCTTCGACCAGCGGATCGTCAACTGTCAGAACTTCGCCAAGGCCAGGGCGATCATCAACGCGCGGACAGACAAGCGGAATCGCAAAAGCGCCACGCCCGGCGGCAAAGGCGAGTACACGGTCGCAACTCTGACGCACGACATCGCCAGCGCGACTCATGAAAAGGACTCGTACGTCCGCGAGGCGCAGGGGAAGGAGAGCCGATTGTTCGTGCTGCTCGACGGGCTCAACGTCCTCTGGCAGGACACGGTGCTGCTGCGACTCATTCAGGCCGAAGGGCTCGGACAACGGCCGGAGCTTGCCGGGACCTACAACGTCGAGGGATTGTCGACGCCGAGAGTTGCCGTTCCCGTTTAATGAAAGGACGGTCAGGTATGGAAGGCCCCGAGGCCCGTGACGTTCCGATCGCGAGGCTGCGCCCACTTCGAGACAGGCAGGTGTCGGCCCGCGAGTACGACCGCATTCTCGCCAGCGTCAAAGCGGTGGGTTTGCTCGAACCGCTGATCGTGTTCCCCGAGGGGGACGACTTCGTGATTCTCGACGGTGTCCAGCGGTACCGGGCGCTGTTGGAGCTGGGCGTGGAGGTCGTCCCATGCCTCTTGGGAAAAGAGCGTGAGGCGTTCACCGGGAACCGCATGGTCAACCGCGTGTCGCCCGTCCAAGAGAACCGGATGCTCGAAAAGTCCCTTGAAGAGCTGGACGAGGACACGATCGCGGCGGCGCTGGGCCTCAGCGGCATCACGCACCGTCTGAAAAAGACTTTGCTCAAGCGGCTCCACCCGGAGGTCGCCGCCGCGCTGGACGCTGGCAAACTCACGCGGGGGTGCGCGCAGGAGCTCACGTTCGTGAAGCCGATCCGCCAGAAGGAGATTCTTACCGCGATGCAGGGGTATAAGGATTACGGAGTCGCATTCGCTCGAACCCAGATCCTAAAGACGCCTCAAGCGCAGCGGGACGTCCGCGGACGCAAACAGGACCCGTGGGACAAAACGGCGCAACGGAAAAACGACCTGCTTAAGCGGCTCGCCGAGGCGGAGCAGCAGCACGATTTCTACTCGCGGCTCTACAAGCAGTACACGATTGACCTGCTGCGCCTGGCGATCTATGCGCGGTCACTTTTGAACAACCTCCGTGTACGGGCCTACCTGGACGAGCATCACTGCGCGACCGTTCAGCGATTCGAGGCGGTGATCGCGGACGCGAAAGGATGAGTCGCGTTATGGCCACCAAATGGTCGCGGGAACGAGTCTTACGGGAGATCCTCTCTTGCGAGAATGCTGGCCGCTCGCTGACGGTGGGCGGCCGCGACGGGGTCAGTCAGGCGCTTTATCAGGCCGGCACGCGCATCTTCGGCTCGTGGAAGCACGCCCTGAGTGCCGCCGGGGTAGCGGCCAACCGCTCAAAGTCGTACGAGCGCTGGTCGCCCGGACGAATCCTCTCGATCATTCGTGGGCTGGCGCGGCGCGGGCGCCCGCTGGGCGTCGGCGAGCTAAAAAGCCGCTATGCCGGATGCCTGGTGCCGGCTGCGCGGCGATGTTTCGGGTCTTGGAATAGGGCCGTCATCGCCGCGGGCGTTAACCCGCTGCGTCTCAAACGAGTGCCTGCGTGGACACAGGAACGGGTCCTCGAAGCGATCCTGACCAGGGTGCTGGACGGTGAGCCCGTCGAAAGTCGAACAGTCCAACCGGGGTCGCTCGCGGCCGCCGGCGCCAAGTTCTTTGGCACGTGGGCGGCCGCACTCAAAGCTGCCGGGCTGAATCCAGACGACGTCAACCCAGCGGCCGTTCGGACGTCGCGATCCCTCGGCCCAGCCGCCGGCAATCCGTTTGTATGCAATGAACCGCGGACCAGCCGGCACCCGCGGAAGTGGCCGCCGGAGAGAGTGTTGATCGCGATACGACAGCGCGTCGCCAGCGGTCAGGAGATCCGAGCCTCGGTGATGTACCGCGAGGACAGCGCGCTCCTCTCGGCGGCGCGGCGCCGGTTTGGCAACTGGTCGAAGGCATTGGCGGCGGCAGATCTTGGGCTGAGCAACCCGCGCTCGGTTGCATCAACCGCCTCGCCTCCAGTTTCGGCGGCCAGTCTCAACGATCCCGGGGATTGAGACCGAGTGAGTTCACGTAAGCGACGGACCGGTCTAGCCTTCGAGTCGCAGTCTCAAAGTCTCAGCCGTATGAGTTATGTCCACCCGAATGCGTGATGTCCAAGGCGCGTAGAGCTCCGAAGCTTCCGCAAGAGGTAATCCAGATCTCCACTTATGCGCAGCTCGACCTTTACCTCGGTAAGTTCGCGGCGGGGGAGTTGGGCCTCGTCGTGCTGCTGGGAAGACATGGAACCGGCAAGAGCGAGGGCGTGAGAGCAGCGATGGGAGTGACGGAGGGTCTGGGGCGGGAACGAGCTGCCCATCGGCTTCTCTACGTCGAAGGGCACATGCAACCGTTTGGCCTTTACGCCAGCCTGTGGGAGCACCGCGATCAGCCAGTCGTGTTGGATGACTTGGATAAACTGTACGCGGACGCCAATTGCGTTCGGCTGCTTAAGCCCTTGTGCAACACCCGCCGCGTAAAGCACCTCAGCTGGTTGACCAAGGCGACGAACAATGCGGAAGTCCCGCCGACGTTCACGACGACCAGCAACGTGATCCTGGTCGCGAACGAATGGCGGACGGTGAACCCGAACGTTCGCGCTCTGGAGGACCGGGCGATCATTCTGCACTTCGACCCGGACAACGACGAAATCCACCGACGCGTCGGCCAGTGGTTCGGCGACGCGGAGGTCTACGAGTTCATCTCGCAGACGATGCCGTACGTTCAGGCCGTGTCCATGCGTCACTACTGAAAGGGGTCACTGTTGAGGGAGGCCGGGCTTGCCGACTGGCGGGAGAGCCTGCTCCGGATGATGCTGCCGGACCCGCGCCTAGCATGCGTCGCATCGGTGCTTCAGCACGGGTCTCTAACGAGCGAGCACGCCCGCGTGAACCGCTTTACGGAGATGACGGGCTGCTCCCGAGCGACGTACTTTCGATTGAAAGCACGCCTTTCACGTCCGGCGACTTAGTTGCTTTTACCGCGCTGTGGCCACTTGGCTTCCGAGGGTGTTACGGCGCTTCTTGGCGAGATGTGGTACGCCATCGCCGCAGCTGGATTCGCTGTGCTCATTGTCGCCGTCTGCGCGATCTTCCGGGCGCGGCGTGCTAACCACCTCATCGCCGCGATCGTCAATGGCGCCGCCACCGATCAACCGGGCAAGGCATTTGTCGAGTGGTTAAATGAGACGCCTAGCCGGGTAAAACAAAAGGACATGTTCCTGCAAGTCATGACGCGTATGGGAGCATCGCAAGCCCAAAGCGTAGAGTGTTTAATCCGCAGCATTTGTAACGCGTGGAAGCCAGACGGCAGGCCTCTCGGTGAGCTCCTGGCCATCCAGATCGAGCAGAATCTCACGTTCGATGAATCGCCGGAAACGGGAGAGCGCGGGCGACGACCAGCCGGGGAGGACGCCCTAAGCGCGATCAAGACAAGACTCCTCGCACTCGATGCACTCTAATGAGTAAAGGTAGTGGTTTACGGCCGGCGTGCCGCCGCCTAGGATGCCGATGTCACAGAAGTGCGTGAGAGAAGAAGAGCCCCGCTGGCTGGCACCGGCGGGGCCCTGGCAAACCTCTAGGGCTTGCACGACGTCCTGGAGGCACTTCGATGCCGCATTTTTTTCGAAGCCGTTTTCCGTCCCGCGGGCTCTGTAAGTGGCCCCGCCGGATGACGGCGACGGGGCCTTTCGAATTGCCAAACGTTTCTGGGTCGGCGTGATTCGATTCAGCCCCCGCGGCGCTTCGCGCCCGGCAGCGACCGCCCACCGAGCGACAGATGCCGCAACACGACCCGCGGCGGGGGCGCGAGCGGGGAACTGCTCGCCGTCACCGCCACGCGGCAACTCGCCAGATAAGCGTCGAGATCGGCCCCTTCGAACAGTACCTTCCCCCCGATGCGGTAATGTCCGATCTTGCGTGCGTTGGCGAGCGCGTAAACCTTCGACGCGCTGACGCCCAAACGTTCCGCAGCCTGCTTGACGGAGTACATCGTGGTCTCTCCCAGCGCTCCTGCGACTGCGCGGCCATCCTGATGCTCGCCCTGGAGACTCTCGCCCCTTCGTAAAAGTCTCGACGCGTGCCGGGCGATACCACTGCCGCCGCCCCGGCTCACCGACGTGGGAAGCGTTCGCTTCTCTCTTCACGTCGCTGCCGGCTACTTCATCAACGTCTCAGCCCCGACGCCGTTCACTTCGGGGTGCGCTCTTGCCACGTACTCGTCTCGGCTTGGTCCCCTGCACGCGCGCAAGCTGCCGGCGGCGACGCACCGCACCGGCAATGCCCGCGGCGCTACTTTCTTGTCTCGCGTCGCCCGCGTTGCCGGCCGCACGAGTCACGCCATCCGCTGCGCTCCTGTCATGCCTCCTGCTTTGGCCGTCGCCGCGGCCGCCGCTCGGCCCCGGAAGAGTTTTCGCTCGCTCCGCTCGGGTCGGGGACCGGCGGTTCGCCACGTCTGGCGAACGAACCGCCGGCCCCTCCGCCGAGGGAGCTGGTCTTTGAAGGAGAACCGTATGAACAGGCACAAACCGAAGTTTCCGCTGGGTCGAACCGTCATCACGCCGAACGCGCTGCAGGCGCTCGCGGCCGACGAGGTGCTGCAAGCGCTCGCCCGCCACCAGTGCGGCGACTGGGGCGCCGTCTGTGAGGACGACCGAGCGGAGAACGAGCAGTCGCTGAAGGAAGGCTTTCGACTACTGTCCGCGTACCACGCGAAAGACGGCCGCAAATTCTGGGTCATCACCGAGGCGGACCGCTCGGCGACGACCGTTCTGCTCCCCGAGGATTACTGATGACCGCCCGACGCCCGCGCCCGTGTGGGCGGCGGGGCGGCGGGTTCAGTCGTCCTCGTCGTCCCCGCCCCACAGTCGTCGGATTCGCCCCTGTTCGATGTAGACGGCGGGGCCCACGTCCCCGGTCACCCGAAAGGTGTTGAAGGTGAAATGTTCGATCATGCCGTTGAGCATGTCGTACGATCGCGTACGCGCACCAGCGATGACGACGGGGTTCTGGAAACCGCTGACGGCGACCGGGTAACGGTGTTCCGGCAGGGCGGCCGGGCCCAGGCGCCGGTAGTACCACTCCACGTCGTCGTCAAAACCGTCCCTCTCCGCGCGTTCGGCAGACGGAGATTTCAGGCCGACGCGGCCCTCATGCTCGGTGCACACAAGCCAACCCGCGGCGATCAGGTGGCGGTCAATTCGTACCGCGTGAAACGTGGGGTGGGTCTCGTACAGATACACTTTGAGCGATCCCGTCGGAATCCTGGCAAACCCGGGCAGGAACTCGTACATCATCCGCTCGCGTGCGATCGTCCCCTCGACGGTCGAGTCCTCGAATGCGGACCACCAGACGTACAATTCGACCGCCGCTTCCCGTTCCATAAGGTCCGCGATCAACGCACCCGCGACATGGCCGTCTTTCTGCACGAGAGTCGCTCTTAACGGGTCTCTCGACTCGATCGCCGCGACGCGGCGGCGAATCTCGCTGTAATCGTTGTCGATCACCATCTCCGGCGGGCTGGGCGGCGGTGTGAAGATGAACACGTAATCGTCTGACCCGCGATCCGCCTTCTCGACGCGGTAGAGGTGGTCGTAGCGGCCGTCCCCCACGGTGATCGGCAGCTCCATGGGCAGGTGGTAGCTGGCCAGTTCCGACCGCGTCTTCCGTTCGATGACCTCACTCTTACCCCACGAGCCCCGGCGGTCTGCACGCAGCCGCGCGCCGCCGTTGTTCGTTGCGACGACCCGGAGGCTGTCGACGAACGCTTTGATCGTCGCGAGCCCCTTCTTTGGCGCGTCGGGTCGGGCGAGCCGCTTCTTCAGCATCGCAAGGCAATCTTCGTAGACCGCTGTCAGGGGAGCGTCTTGTCTTGGCATCTCGTCCTCGTGTCAGAAAACCGGCCGACATCGAAGCATAGGGCGGACGGCTCGGGCAAACCCACCCCGGTACGTGGCTAGAGCGCACCCCGAAGTGAACGCCAACCGGACCTCGGCGTTGATCGGGTAGCGGGCGACATGGCGGCGAGTGGAACCTCGCCGGTGACACGCCCGGCTGACACCGCGATCGGAGGCTCGACCCATGCGTGAGATGACCGAACGTTCCGGCTTCCCGAAGACCGGCGACATGATGAGCGTGATCCGCTTTGTGTGCCAAACGCCTACCGCCGACCGCGACCGCATCTACATCGGACCGGTCAAAGAGAAGGCCGGACTCTTCAACTTTTGCCTCTTCCCACAGGCGGTGACGACCCTCCCCGAGCAGATGGAGATCCTCCGCGCGGCCGAGGCCGTGGCGAAGCTGGCGGCGCCCGATCCGGCCCGGAAGGAGACGGACCTCAACAGCCTCTTCGTCGGGGGCCGGACGAAGGACCGAAGCCACACACCCGACGCATCCTCACCGGCAACTTCCGGTGGCGCGGGCGGCGCTTAAGTCCTGCGGCGACCTTCACGAACCGTCGATAACGCGGTGATAACGCCGGACACCCAATCGATCGCAAATCCAGTGTAACGCGACGTTAACGCGGATAACCAGAAACTAACCGTGTTCCATGCCCGCTCAAGACACGCCCATGTCGTCGACGGTCGGCTTCCGCCTTTCCGCCGAGCACCACGCGAAGCTGCGTCGCCGCGCCGACGCGCTCGGACTCGGCGTTCACGAGTGCGCCCGGGTGCTGCTGATCCAGGAGCTCGACGGCGTCGAGATGACCGACGGCCGGAGTGTTACTCAGGAAGAGTCTCTGGAGCTGCTGCGCGGCATCCGCGACGACCAGCAGCAGCTCAAAGAAGGGGTCGCCCGGGCGATCGAAGCGGTGTTGCTCAACACGACGGATCTCGCGGAGTCGAAGGTCCGCCGGTGGGTCAGGGACAAGATCCTCGGCGGCGACAGTCTGCATTCGCGCGAATGAGGTGATATGCCATGCTCAGCCTCTTTAAAGCAGCCACCGCCGACTACGACCGATACCTGCAAGCGCAGGCGGAGCCGATCCCGCCCGAGTCGATAGGCAAGCGCGCCGACTACTACAGCGGCGATCGCGATGCGGTTCCGGGCTACTGGCTCGGCTCGGGCGCCAAAGCGCTGGGGCTTCAGGGCCAAGTGCAGCCGGAGCACCTCCGCGCCGTCATGAGCGGACGTGACCCGGGCACCGGCAGGCCTCTGGTTCAACTGACATCGGAAGGGCAGGGGAGCCGGCACGTTTCCGGCTGGGACTGCACTTTTAGTGACGACAAGACGGTCTCGGTGCTGGAGGCGGTTGCCGACGAGTCGCTCCGTCAAGCGATCGGCGACTGCCGTCGCACGGCGATCGCTAGGGTCGCCGATGCCATCGAGCGGTACGCCGGCTTCACCCGCCGCGGGAAGCATGGCGCTAAGACCGAGCGTGCGAAGCTCATCTTCTCCGCGTTCGAACACTTTGACAGTCGGGACGGACAACCGCAGTCGCACGTCCACATGTTCCTCCACAACGTCGTCGTCCGCCCGGACGGAACAACCGGCACGCTTCATTCGCCTGAACTCTACAGACACAAGATGGCCTTCGGGGCGATGTACCGCGCCGAGGTGGCCACGCTCCTCTCGCAGCGCCTCGGTCTCACCATCTCGCCCGGCCCGGAGGGGACGTTTCGCGTAGAAGGGGTGAGCACGGCCGTCGTCGGCCACTTCTCCTCACGCCGCAGGGAGATCGTCGCGAAGATGAAGGAGAAGGGGTTGTCGTCCGCCAGGGCCGCGGAGCTCGTCGCGCTCGAGACGCGGAAGGTCAAGGTGACGGCCGACCTTTCGACGCTGCGGGAGGGGTGGCGGCGTGAGGCGCAGGCTTTCGGGTTCGGGGCACGGGAGGCCGCCAATCTCGTGCGGGGACCCCGGGTGCTGAAAAACGGTACCACCGCCGCCACCCGCCACGGGCTGCGCGCCGCGCGGCAACTCGTTCGCGTGAACGGCCACTTCGCGCGGCACGACATCCTCCGGGCGCTCGCGACCGAGGGGCAGTACCGCGGCTGGGACATCCGCACGGTGGAGCGAGCGGCGAACGCCACGCTGTCGCACGGGAAGCTCATCGCGGTCGGTCAGCGCTTTACCACGCGGCAGCACCTCAAGTTGGAGCAGAAGCTCACCGAGGCGACAGACCGGCTCGCGACGCGCAAGGAGCCGTGGGCCTCGCAGCGCGTGCGGTCGGCGACACTAGCGAAGTACCCGACCCTGACCCGCGAACAGGTCAACGCGTTCCAATACATCACGGGCGGGGGCGGGGACGTGAAAACGGTCCGCGGCCTGGCCGGGACGGGCAAGACGTTCGTGCTCGGGGCGGTGCGCGAGGCGCTACAGCGGGAGGGAGTGTCGGTGCTGGGTGCCACGTTGTCTGCAAAGGCCGCGCGGGAACTGCAAAAAGGCGCGGGCGTCCAGAGTGACACGATCGAGATGACGCTTCGACGGCTCAGGCCGACGGCAACCGACCGGGCGAAGCACGTCGTCCGCCAACTCACCCGCGCCGCGCTGAAGAAGCCGACCTACTCGCTGACGCGCCTGAGTCTCCGCAGGACGGTGCTGGTGATCGACGAGGTGTCGATGGCCACCACAACCCAGCTTTGCACGTTGATCAGGGCGGCGCAGAAAGCGGGCGCGAAGGTCCTGCTCGTCGGCGACGACCGCCAATTGCAGAGCATCGAAGCGGGGGGCGCTTTCTCGGCGCTGCACCGGCGGCTCGGCGGTACGGAGCTCTTGAAGATCACCCGACAGCGAGACCCGTGGATGCGCCGCGCGGTGGAGCAAATCGCCGAGGGTGACGTGCGAGCCGCTCTCTCGGAGTACGCGTCGCACGGACGACTGAAACTCACTGATACGCAGATCGAGGCGCGGGAACGGTTGGTTCGCAGGTGGGTCAAGCAGCGGACGGCAAACCCGGCCGACACCCTGATCCTCGCCGCCACCAACCAGGACGTCGCCGCCATCAACACGCTGGCGCAGTCGGCCCGCCGTCGCAAGGGCGAGCTGGGTCGCTACAGGCGGCAGCGATTGCCGGACGGCTGGGTGTACGAGCGTGACCGCGTGCTGATCACCGGGAACTCCCGCGCGCTCGACGTCCGCAACGGCGACCTGGGTACGGTCGAGCGCATCGGCCTCGACACGCTCACGGTCCGGCTCGACGACTGCGGCCGTCGCGTCAAGCTCACGAAGGCGGACTACCCCGCGCTCCGCCTCGGCTACTGCCTCAGTACGCATCGAGCGCAAGGCGCGACGGTCGACAAGGCGTTCGTGCTTCTCGGCGGGTCGATGCAGGACCGGGAGCTCTCGTACGTCCAGCTCTCGCGCGCGCGGTCCGAGACGCACCTCTTCTGCACCCGCGCGTTCGCAGGCCCGGAACTCGCCGAGATGGCCCACGCGATGGCCGTCTCGCGTCGAAAGACGCTGGCGGTCGAGCAGACGGAGTCGGCGGTCCACCTGAGCGAGCCTCGGCAGCAACGCCGGCCGGAGGATCAACACAGACAACAGCCGCGGGCACAGGGCCCGACGGTTCAGCAACTCTAAAGGAGTCAGTCCCATGTCCGGTTTTCGCAGTTCCCGCACCGCCCTGGGCGGTGCCCGCTCTCCGTCCGTCTACGTGGCGGTGTACGTCCTCGGCCTCGCCGTCGTCGTCGGCGCCGGTCTGCTCACGATCCGACTCCTGGCGCCCCCGGCGGGGTTCACGTTCGAGTACTGGCAGTTCGCGAACCGCACGCGGCTCGCGCTTCAGCTCGGCGCGGTCGCGCTCGCTTGGGCCGCCGTCGCACACGTGCGGTTCGTCGTCGGCGCTTATGACGAGACGGCCTTCGCGAAACTTCTCGCGGCGTCCTGCGGGATCTCGGCGGTGTCGACGCTCGCGTTCCTTCACCTCAGCCCGCGCGGCGGCTATTGGCCGAACGCCTGCGGGGCGGCGGTGCTGGTCGTCGCGACGGCCGTCGCGGTGAGGTCGCGGGCGCTCGCCGAGGAGGGTTACGACGAGGAGGAACCGCCGGCCCCGGTCAAACTCTTCTGGGCCGTCGTCGGGAGGTTCTTGCTGCCGGCGGCGACGATCGTCGCAATCGGGTGGGTGGTGATCCGCACCAACGCGGACGGCCCGCTCCGCGCGAACGTGACGTTCCTGACGGTCATCGGGACGCTGTACCTGGCCTGGGAGCAGCTGTTCGCATGGGGGCCTGGCGCGGGTGATCCGTCGTTCAGGCCCTCCGCGCTACACGTCGCGTCGATGCTCTTCTCGAACGTGCTATCCCTTATCGCGGCCTACGGCGCGGCAAAGCTCGCCGTCGCGGTCGTCACGGCCGACGTCCTGCCGCGCTTGGCGGTCTACTTTGACCGGCTGACGGACACGCTCTTCACCGCGCGCACGGTCCAGTCGCTCGCGACGGAAGCCGCCTCCGTCGGGATCACCCTCCCGGTCCTGCTGGTCTGGCTGTCTTCGGCGTTCGCGGTCCTGGTCGGCATGTCGTCCGTCGGCTGGGTGCTGGAGCACGCCGGGCTCCCGGTCACTGCCGCGCCGGGTTCCACCGTCATCCGCCGCGGCCGGCGCAACCTGGAGGACTAGCCATGAACCCGTTTTCACACTTCGTGGGTCGCGCCCCGCTCGGCGGCGACCGGCGGATCGTCGACCGCCTGAGCAAGCCCATCACGCGGCGGAAAGAGGATCGTCCGCGCGAGTTCGGGAGGAGGAAGGGGCCCGATGCGGACGGCATCGAGTTCGGTGGGGAGAGGCTGCCCGAGGGAGACGAGAAACTCGGCACCGCGTTTATCGGGACGACCGGCAGCGGAAAGTCGACACTCATTCAGCTCCGCCTCCAAGAGGCAGTGCGGCGGATCGGGCTCGGTTTGGGCCGCCGTGCGCTGGTCTACGATGCCAAGCTCGACATGCTGTCGATCCTGGCGGCGATCTGCCCCCGCGTGCCGGTCCACCTCCTGAACCCGTTCGACGCCCGCACGTCGGGGTGGCGGCTCTCGGAGGACATCCTTGACCCGTCCTCCTGCCTTCAGGTCGCGTCGATCTTCATCCCGGAGAACGAGGCGCTCGCGCAGCCTTACTTCGAGAACGCCGCCCGCGGGGTCGTCACCGGCGTCATGACGAGCTTCGTCGAGATGAACCGAAGGCGGGGCGTGCCGTGGGACCTGCGCGACGTCCTGCTGGGCTGTTCGCCGCGCTACGTCGGGGCGGTCCTCCGCAAGTCGGACCAAAACCGCGACCTCGTCCAAGCCCACGTTCACGGTCGCGAGGACACGTTCAAAGACGTCATGTCCACCGTCCAGTCGAAGCTCGCCGGGCTCCGCGCGGTCGCGGCGCTGTGGTCGCGTGCGAGGTCGACGATCTCGCTCCGCGAATGGAGTCGCAGTGAGTCGATCCTCGTGCTGGGCAGTAACGCGGCCAAGTCGGAAGCGATCAACCCGATCAACCGCATCGTCTTCAACCGCCTCGTCGACCTGCTCACCGGCTTCGACGACTGCCGAGACCACCGGGCCGACCCGCGACTGACGTCGGTGTTCATCGACGAGCTCGCCCAGCTCGGAAGACTTCCAAAGTTGCGTGAGCTTCAGGCGTTCGGGAGAAGCAAGGGCGTCGCGCTGGTCTTGGGGGCGCAGGAGATCGAGGGCCTGTTCCCCCTTTACGGCCGCGACACGGTCTTCTCGTTGCTCGGGAACGTCAGTTACAAGGCGATCCTCCGGCTGGAGAGCCAGGTGACGGCCGACTGGGCGGCGGCGCTGATCGGCAATGAACGCGTCATGATCGACTCGCGCGGGGTGTCCCACAACTACGGCGCGAGCGGGGTGGGCGGCTCGGTCAGCAGCGGCCAGTCCTACCACGAGGTCGGCAACGTGATGGCGGGGGAGCTGTACGGGCTCGCGGCCGCGAACGCGCAGGACGGGATCGACGGGTTCTACCTCTTTCCGGGCGCGTTCAAGCGGTACCGATTCAACCCCTTCACCGCCGGGCAGCTTGTACCGCCGGCGTCGCACGTTCCCAACTTCGTGCCCGCCGAGGCCGGCGCGGAGTACCTGGCCGACTGGGCGCGCGGCGACCTCGACCGGTTGGAGCTCTCGCCAGCAACAGCAGCAGCGCCGCCGCCCGCGGCGCCACCACCCGCCCAGCCCGCGCCGAAGGCCGGACGGATTCCCACCAAAACGCGGAAAACCGATCGGCCGGCCCGCAGAAAGGGGAGGCTGCCAATCGACTGACAACTCCTTGTTACGAAGCGACCTTTCACCAATTCCTTCTGGAGAATCGTTATGAGCTTGTTCTCGAAGTGCTTCCGCCGCCGTCGTGCGGCGTCGCTGATCGCCTCGGTCTTGTCCGCCGCCGCGTTGGCGGCGACCACCGTCCCCGCCTGGGCCACGCCAGTGGAGGCTGAGGCGGATCAAGGTTCCATCGGCGCGTTTATCAACCGCCAGCTTGACGACATCGGCGACGGCCGCAACACCCTCGAGGCGCTGATCGCCCTGGCGAGGCTGGGGCCGAAGGCCCGCGATGCGGTTGACCCTCTCATGCGCGCAACGCCGGCCGACGACACGCAGGCCTGGCCCTTCCTCGTCACGCTGGCACACATCGGTGAGCCGGCCGACCGCGTCGGGTCGTTTCTGGCGAACCGGTGCGAGGGGAAGGAGGCCCGACCCGCCGCCTTCGCCGCGCTGGCCCTAATGGGCGAGCGGGCACGGGTCGCCACCCCCAAGGTCGGCAAGCTGTTCGACGAGGCGTACGGCCTTTACGAAGACCGCCAAGAGGATCTGGCGAACCGCGGCTTGGCGGGCCACGACCCGTACGCCCACCACCCGCGGACGCAGCGCAGCTTCGACGCCGCCGTGGCACTCCTCGCCGTCGACCCGAAGTACCCCGGCGCGGCGGCCGCCGTGGCCCGCTTGCTGTCCGACGACCCGTACACGAACGCCCGCACCGGCGTTCCTGCCTATGCCACCATCGTCATGGCGCAAGAGCAGCTGAGCGACCGCCTGGACTATTGGTACGGCGTCGCGGTAGCGCGTGCGATCGAGGGCATCCGCCAAACCCCGGAACTGAGGAAAAGCCTCGCGCACGCGATCGTCGACGGGGTCTACGCCGACGTATCGTTCGCCAAAACGCACGATAAGGACGGCCGCCTGTTGGGCCAGCCGCCCGCAGGGCCGGCCGAGACGCAGTGGCTCGACGCGATGAACCGCTTTCAGCAGGACGGCCAGGGCGTCGAGGAGCTGCAACGGCTGAGCGGGCGTCGTGCGACGCGCTCCTTCGTCTGCTGGTCGCTCCGGGAGACGACCGCCGCGGCGTGGACCCAAGAGGAGCGGGACCTCGATAAGGCGATCCTGGAGCTCGCCGAGCGCAAGGCGGACCCGGCCGAGGGGATGAACCAGCGCGAGCAGAGCAAGAAGGTCAAAGAGGTGCTCGACTGGATGCACCGTTTTTACGTCGGCGTGAGCGTGTCCCCAGCGCCAGACGCGGACGCCGAGGCCGTTGGACTCCTCGGGCACTCCGACCCCGGGACGCTCGACTTTCTGCGCTCGCTGATGTCCCCCGGCCTCGATCCGCACGTGCGGGCGCGGGCGTACCTCGCCGCCGGTCGGCTCGGGAAGGGGGCCGGGCCGCTCGCCGACGCCCTGGCAGAGGCCAGCCGCTCCGACCTCTCGCCGACAGTCCGTCGGGCAGCCGCCTGGGCGCTCGGGCGGGTCGGCGGGTAGGCCGGCGATGCCCAACCCCGGACGACAGCTAATCCCCAAACTTTTGCCGACGCGAAGAGAAAGAGAGAGAGACCATGATAACGATGCGCAGGACGAACCGTTTCTACGCCAGCGCCAAGGACGGGCGCAGCTTCCAGATCGAGGTCTACACGTCCAACTTCACGTGCGCCCTCATGACGAGCGACAAGCGTGACGTTAACCACCGCAACGTCCCCGGAGAGTTCACGATCCCGTCATTGGGAAACCTCATGGTGTGGTCGAGCCGCCGGGAGTGCTTCTGCCAGCACTGCCAGAGCGTACACGCGCCCGGGTGCCACACGCGCGTGGCCCGTTGACGCGCGGGTGGGTGCGATGAGCGTAGCGCCACCGGGGAGCGTTCCCCTCCGCCGGCATCGAACGCCGGTTGGAGGGGAACGCTTTGTTTCATACGTGTTAAGAACCGGGGGCGGGAAACAGACCCGACATACACACTTCAAACCGGTGCCTCGACGGCCGTCGTCTCTGGAGGCCCCGGATCACTTCCGATAAACGATCATTATCGGAAGTTAGGGGTGCTAAGCGGCGGAATTGATTCATCTGCGGTCGTCGGTCGGTCGTCTTGATCCCGGCGTTGCTGGGTTTGTAGGGCGTGATGAGCTTGTGGCCGAACTTGCGCGTCGGCTTCGCTCGACCGGATTGCCGCGCACTCTACGGCGAGATGGCGGCGCGACACGGGCGTGACCGCGCGACGAGGGAACTGCTGGTCAGCCAACGACGCGCAGGCTCACGCGTCAGTGATAAGACAGCGCTGGTCGGCTACACCATCAACGTAATGAAGGGGTGAATTCGGACGCAGCGACGTTCCTCAACCTCTCGGCTGACGAAGGCCGCGCCAGGGGCCCTCCGCTGCGGTGCTGCCCCCCTGTGTCTTGGCGGTGTAGTGATGTCGCCGGAGGCGACGGACGAAAGGACCGTCCCAGCTCCTCGCTAGCCCTGACGCGGCCGCAGACCCGCAGGCGACGTCGCGGTTGGAGCGCTTCTCGATCGTCAACGGGTTCGCTCACTCTAACGTTGGAGCTCCCGGTACGAACGAGAACGGACCGGGACCGCACGTCGGCTTACGCGGCCAAACCGTCTGTCGGTTCTTCGACGAAGACCTTCACTGGCACTCGCCTCAGCTTCAGGACGGACGACGGGACGGCGGCATAACCGGCGGCCCGCCGGGCTTCGTTCACCTCCCGTAGCAGCCGCAGCAGCTGACGCCGCACCCGGGCGTAGGGCGCGAAGCGGACCGCCCGAAACTCTGCCGCCAGAGTCTCTGCCGAGCGGCGGGTCGCCAGCCCGACGAGGTAGTCCCGCAGCTCCGCGAAAGACCTCGGGTCGATCTTGACCGACGCGTGGTACCGCCCGTCGCTGCCCTTGGAGCAGCCGACGCTATAGCCGGCGAAGACGATCGGCTCGCGGCGGACGTCCTTCACCTTCCCCTCCCGCCGGTAGAACGGGTGCTCCCCCTGCGTGGCGATCAGCACGAAGTCGCGGCCGTGGCGAAGGTAGCTCAGCTTGGCCTGCCCGGCCGCCTTGCGCCGCGCCCGCTGCCACTTGCTCAGCTCCAGCCCGTAGCCGGCGATCAGCTTGCGGTCCACGGCGCACGGGTCCTTCACCGGCGGCACCCGGCCGGTCACGTAGAACCAGTACCCGTGGTTGACCAGGTTGCACGCCAGTTGTTGCACGAACGCCTCGGCGCTCACGACCTCGCAGCGATACATACGGACTCCTGCGTAATAGACACCCACACCTGTCCCCTCACCCCAGGCGCACGTCTCCGGCGCTCGCGGTCGTGGAAGGGGGTTGTTTGCTGTCAGCGGCACAACCCCCGCGTAAAGCCGCTCGCCTCAAACCTTCCGTTCGATCACCTCCTCTGCCGCGCGCCGTATGTGCACTGCGCGTGCTGCTGATTTCTAGCAGCCCGCCCTTACATCATGCGGGTTGCGGCAAAAAAACCGCCGACGGACCCGGGGAACCTTCAGGCGCACCCCGGGTGTCCGTCGTCGTTTCCGCGACATCAGACGGCGCGTCCCGTTCCCAGGACGTCCCGTCTGACCGCTTGCGTCTTCTTTCCAGAAACCGGCATGGGGGCCGGGCGCGGGGTCAGATACCCCGGCCCGGCCCCGCCGGCCGTCAAACACGAGAGTGTGAAACGCGTCACCGCTTTCGTCCCTGCACGTCGAAGTCGGCACCACCCGTTACTTCGCAGACGAGACCCGACTGCCTTGCCGGGTCATCGCGGGCCTTCCGGCCCCTTCTACTTGCGGCACTCTTATCCGCGTCGAGCGTTTCGAACACGTGGGGGACGTCCCGCGGCTAAAAGCCGCAGGCCCACGCACCGGGTTACCAGCCCGGCGGCTCGACGCGTTACCCGATTAGTGGTAGCTGCTGACTGGCAAGTCACGTTGGTACTCACGGGGCAGACCTTCAAACTCGGCCCGCCCACTGCTTCCGAAGAAGCCGGACGTGTGCGTATGCGCCGCCGTCCCCGGCGGCCAAAGTTTCCGCGGGCGCCCCGGAGGGCGCGTCCCGCGATTTCAGGAGCTCGAAATCAGAAGCGACTCCTTACCCACCGCATCACCTGGTCCTCTCCCAGTTCGGCACCGTCTCTTGCCAGACCTTCAAGACAAGGGCTTCACGTCGTCATCCCGACGCTGTCGCCCCTTTCACCGTTGAGCTTTTCGCCGTCCGCCGATTTGCGGGGAACGCCGAGCACCGTCGTCAGTGCCCGGTCGGTCGGTGTCGCCACCGCCGAGCTCCCGGCGTCTCCCGCGTTGAACGAACCGTTGCCGGTCCGGACCCCGCGGGCGGGATTAGGCCACCGTCTCCGGCGGCCGCACCCGCTTCATCTACCACGGCCCCGCGCATCGCAGCGCGGGGTCGGTCTCGGTCGCCCCGACTCTTGCAGAACGGGAATGCGACTGAAGTGCTCTCCATGAGATAGAACGTGAGGATTGGTCCGGCTGGTTAGGCGCGGTTTTACTCTCACGAGCCTCTCTCGAACGTGGCGGGCCGGTCTCCCGGCACCACGCTCTACGCGTGACGCTCACGGATGACGGCGGGTAAGGCCGTCGGCTCTTTCAACGGTTGGTAGCCGTTTACTCCGAGTGTGAGCGCGACACTCTCGCTGACGCAGACGCAGGTCGTGCGATGCGACAACAACGGACCGTCAGGCCCGCGATCAAAGGATGACACCGCCCATCTCCCGTAGGCAAAGTTCGAGCGCGGATCTTCGGCCTGCCGTCTCGCCCGGTGAGACTCGCTCGCCGCTTGCGCGACTAACGCCGCGTCCGCGGCGACAATCAAGCTATGAGCAACAAGAGAAACGGAAAGCACGGGTGGGAGACGTACAGGCCATGGGTGTTTCGGGTGACGGCCCTTACCGGGCGAGAGGGTACCTGCTATCGCGGGCGGAGCTGCGGTTCTTCCTGGCGCTCCGCCGGGCGGTGGCAGGATCGGTCCACGTCGCGGCCAAGGTCCGGCTGGCCGACGTCGTCGCCTGTCGTGAGCAGGCCGACACCACCGCCGACCGGGCGAGCCTGAGCCGCATCAGCCAGAAGCACCTCGACTTCGTCCTGATCGAGCGCAAGACCGCCCGCATCCTGGGCGCCGTCGAGTTGGACGACCGCTCCCACCTGAGCGACGCCACCGTCACCCGCGACCGGTTCGTGAACGAGGTGCTGGAACAGACGGGCGTCCCGCTGGTGCGGGTCCAGGCGGCGGCGGCGTACAACCCGCACGTGCTCGCTCACCAGCTGCGGCTCATCGGCGTGCGGCCGCGGAGGACGGTCAGCGGTTCGGATCGGCTGAACGGCGGGATCAGTCCGGCCGGTCGCCATCGCCGCCCCCGGCAAAGACCAGGTCCGCGGCGCCCGCGTATCGGTAGCGGCCGAGGCGGACGGCTTCCCACAGGGAGATGATCCCCACCGTCGCCAGGGCGATCGCGTAGGCGAGCTCGAGTTTTGGGGGGAGCAGGTCTCCGCGGTGCATGCGGTACATCGCCGCCGCCAGAAGGACCAGCGTGGTCGCGACGACTGCCGAGACGCTCTCGCGGCCGGTCCGCCCGCCGACGAATCCGCGGCGGCTGGGGTGGCGTGACTGGAAGCGGATGAGTCCCGGGACGCCGAGCAAGGCGCTGACGGTCCGCTCGATCTCTTCGATGCGCCGCAGCACGTCCTCGAACGAGCGGGCGTGGTTCACCGTGGTCCGCACGAACCAGACCAGCGCCAGCGGCGTGCCGAGCAGGAGCAGGAGCTGGGCGTCCGGGCCGACCGCGTCGAGACCGCCGATCACCGCGGTGATCGCGCCGGCCGTCACGGGCATCCGCCGGTCCAGCGCGGACATCCGGAACGTGACCAAGCCGTAGAGCGCACCGTACTCCTCGAAAAGTGCGTCTAGCTGGAGCGAGATGTTCTGTGCGGGGGGCGGCGCGGTCGGAGGCGAGTGGCGTTCGGCGTTCACATGCCACGGATAGCACGCGGCGGGGTGGGCACGAAAGCCGCCGCGCGGGCCCGCGCGGCGTAGTTAAGCAAGTATTAGATCAAAAGTGCAAAGTTGTGATCGACTTCATGAAAGCGGCGGCTACAGTGTCGCGCGTCACAGGGCATCGCTGGTGCGGTGGCCCGGGCGGAACAGGACAGGAGGTTTGCTGACCATGTTCGCGTTCGCGATCGAGCCCGTCATTCTTCCTAGTAGAGCAGAGGCCGGAGCGGGGCCCGCCTTCGAGGCACTCGCCGGTGCCGCACAACATTACCTCGGCCGGATGGAGGCCGCCGCGGCCGCGGGATCGCTCCCGCATCGCGTGGCACTGATGACCCGCGTGCGCGGCACCGGCCCCGGCGTCTCGTTCGGCCGCGTCGTCTCCGCCCTGACCTCCGCGTCGGTTGGCTGGGTCTGCCCCTTCGAAGGGTGCATGACCGCCCGCGGGTCGGTGCTGCTCGGGTCTGAGCTGGCCCGGCCGGGCCGGACCGACGCGTTCCTGATCCTCGCGCTCGCCCCGCACACGCGGGACTTGCCGCTGCACACGCACGATGACTCCGACCGCTTCATCTTCGCGGTAGACGGCCGCGGCTTCTTCCACAGCTCCCCCGACCCGCTAGAGGCGGGGCCGTCACGACGGCTACGGACCGTGGCGGTGCGGGACCGGGACGCGCTGATGTTCCGCCGCGGAACGGTCCACACGTTCAGCACGGACGAGCACCCGCTCACGCTCCTGTCGTACCACAGCCCCTACATCCCGCTGGCCGACGAGAGGCAGTACACGCTGGGCTCCGACGTCGAGCATCCGTGGCAGTTCCTCCCCCGGTGCACGCCGGCGGTTTCGTTCGACCCCGCCTGGAGCACGCTGGTCTGAGCGATGGGGCCGCGACAACTCATATAAGGATCGCGCCGGCGGCGCTTTGCAGCGTAGTGAGCTGCGCTGCCGTGAGTTCAGCCGGCGGGCGAACCCGACGACCGTCCCGTTCGAAGCTTTGCGCATGAAAAAGCCCGCACGCGTTGAAGAAGGAGGGGGGGAACCTTCTTCGGGGATCGCGGCGGGCGCGAGCGATTGTACCGGCTGGGCGACCGCCGTTCAAAGTTCGTCCGATCTATCGCTACCATCCCGGAATGCGGCGCAAGAGCAAGTGGACCGAAGCCGGGGTCATCTCGGCCCTTCGGTCCTTCTACGGTGGTTTCGTGAGCGGCGGCCGCCGTCGGGGCAAGCCTCCGTCGCTGGAGATCGCCAACCCGCCCTTGATCGGCGGCGCCCGCCGCGTCTTCGGTTCGCTCAAGGCCGCGATGGAGGCCGCGGGACTTCCTTACCCTCCTCAAGCCCCGAGCCCCTGGACGAAGGAAGCGATCGTTGAGGCGCTGCGACGGATGCACGCCCAGGGGAAGGACCTCTCGCTCAGAGGGGTGACGGACCGCTCGAACGGCAGTCTCCTCGGTCCGGCGCTGCACCGCTTCGGCTCATGGCGGGCGGCCGTCGAAGCCGCGGGAATCGATTACGCGTCTGTCGCCCGCGTCAAGGAGTGGCACGCCGAGGACGTCCTGGAGGGCTTGCGGGACCGACATCGCAAGGGCCTGGAACTCGGCGGCGGTACCCTTCAACACGAGGACCTGCGACTGTGGGCGGCCGCCAAGCGGCACTTCGGCTCGTACGAGAAGGCTCGCAAGGCCGCCGGACTTCCGATCGAGCCGGCCGCGCCGGAGTGGTCGTGGGCCGCCTCGCAGTTCCGCAAGACGATCAAGCAACTTCACCGAGAAGGGGTCGACCTAGCGAGCGCGAGCATCCGCAAGACGCATAAGGATCTCTTTTACGCCGCCCGAAGTCGCCTCGGGTCGTGGGAAAGGGCGGTCGAGTCCGCGGGGGTCCGTTACGACACCGTTCGTCGCGCGCGGGAGTGGTCGGAGCAGGCGGTGATCGACCGCCTCCGAGAACTCCACAAGTCGGGCGCCGAGCTGCGCGCCGGCTCGATTCAGAAGTCAGACGTGCCTTTGGGCGGTGCAGTACAGCGGTACTTCGGCACGTTGAGGAAGGCCATGGCCGCCGCGGGATTGCCGTACGTGGACGGCCGTTCTGGGGGCCCTTCTCGCCCGATCGGGCATTGGACGGAGTCGCTGGTACTCAGCTCGCTACGCGAGCTGCACGCCGAAGGCGCAGACCTGCGATTCCGCAGCGTCCAAACGAAGCGGCAGCCGCTCTTCTTCGCCGCGAAGCACTTCTTCGGGTCGTACACCCGGGCGGTGTCTGAAGCCGGGATCAACTACTGGGAGATGTCGCAGCTGCACCTGCGTCGCCGCCGAGAGCAGGCACCACCCTCTACGGCAGTCGAAGAGGAGTAGGCAGCCTTAGATAGCGTCCTCTCTGCTTCGATGTCAGCCGTTCACGCGTGCGTTGAATCTGCCGACGACATCCGCGCCCGTGATGAACTTGCTCACGGGGGAGGCCTGACGTGTACAGCTCGCCCCGGTCGTGCCGCCGATTGCACCGACGAGAAGGGGGAAGACAATTGTTGACCCCTTCCCAACTGCTGGCGTCGATCGTCCGCGGCGCGTCCGCGAATTCAAGCCCCTCCTCCGCTGCGCGGAGCCTCTTCCCCGACGATTCCGGCTTGAGTTCGCTCCCGCGCCGCAGGGAAAAGCCCTTTCAGCCACGAGATGGGAAGGGGGAACTCTGCGGGAAGGTCGTCCGGCTCCTCGCCGGGTGGGAAGGCGAGGAACGGGAAAGGTTCCTCGCCGCGTGCGTCAGACGCGGCGCAGCGAGCGCTGCCGACCTTGAGCGCGAAGCGCTCACGGTGGGCGGCGATCCGACGCCGGGCGCGGTCTTCGTCGCCGTGCGTGACGTAGGTGCGGGCGCTGCCCGTGCCGTCGTTGCCCCGACAGACGCTGACGCCGCGGCGGACCAGCCACGCGAACAGCCCGGGCGGATTGGTCGTCCCGACGCGCAGCGCGTGCTCCGCCGCCGCGAAGAACGCGAGCTTGTCCGCCTCGCACCGCCGGACCCACCCGCGACGGTGCGCCTCGCCGAAGAGCGTGACCAGCCGCTGCGTGCAGCGCAGGTCCGCGGCATCGACGTGCGCCAGCGCGGCGGCTGCGGCGACCCCTCCCCTCGTGCGACGCGAAGCACCATCGCGGGCCGGCGCGGCGCCCGGATTCTGGTGTTCAGATCTCCGGTAGGAGAGATACTCGTGTTCTTTAGGGGGTGCGGATCCGGCTGTGGAAAGCACCCGAGGGGGTGCGGATTTCCTAACAGCGCACGACGCCCTTCCCTCGCGTTCGAGCCTGCCGAGGTCCACGACCACTGGCGCGCCAAACCGGTTCAGACGCCGCTGGTCGGCGGCCAGTACCCGCAGCCGCCCGGCCGCGACCATCGCGGAACGGGCCTCCTTCACAGCGCGGGGCGCGACGCCGAACCGCTCGGCGACCCAGGAGCTCTTGCAGTAGCCTCCGGAGACGCACCGTCCGCCGCGGTAGTAGAGGCAGCGGACGACGTGGCCCAGGGCAGTGGCCAGCACCGCTCGTCCCCTCACCCTGCACAATTCCCGCAGCCACGGCCGCGGCACCGGCAACGGCCGGCCCTCCCGCGCCGGCTCGACCGACTCCGCCGTCCAGGTCCCCAGTCCCGCCCGCTCCAGCCGCCGCAATGCCGCACGCACGGACGACGGGGGGCAGCCCGCCAGGTCGGCCAGCTCCCCCTCCCCGTACCTCGGGCGCGTGCCCGGCCGGAGCTTGCACCGCCGCGCCCTCGCCTCGAAGCTCGCCAGCCAGAGCCGCAGGTCTCGAAGTTCGATCCGTCCGTCCCGCAGCGCGTCCCAGGCCCGGTGGACGGCCTGCTCGCCGAGCAGCACGAAGCCGCCGTCCGGCTTCTCCGCCGTCTGCCACCAGTCCCTCCCCTTCGCCCATTCTCGCTGTTGTCGTTGTTCTTGGTGTCCCGCCATATCCGCCGTCGTTCGGACTCGGTCGGTGGAGGGCGAGCGGCTGCGGACGTGCGTCATCGTCCCACTGCGGCCGATGGCCGCCGTGTTCCGGACGCACGAATCCCGTCCGGTCGTCAGACCGGTGGTTGACGGTGTTGCCGCGGTCGCGCTAGTCTCGCTGTTGAGCCAGTCGTGACTTGTTGCGCGCGAAGCGGTGTTCGTCATTGTCGCCGTTCATGCGATTGAGGGAGCGCGTCGCTCTCCGGGCCTGCCAGCCCGGGGACGCCTCTCTTTAGCCCCTGTCCTTCGCTCCTCTCCCCGTTACCTCATCTGCGTCGCTCCTTGTTTGTTTACTTTAAGCCGTGTGGACCTCTCGCCGTTGGGAGTCCCCGGATTCACGGGGGCCGGATTTCATCATGCAGGCCCCCGCCACTTTAAGTTCCTTGCACGCCCGCCCGGGCTGCAGCAACCCCGCAATTCGCGCACTTACGCGTGGTGGCATTAACGCCCGCTTACCTTATGGCTTTAGCGCGTTGGCGCCACAACGCCCCAACGAACCCTTCAAATCATCGCTCCCACGCACTGGTTGACCCCTTGCGGGCCACGCAGAAGTGCGCCATGGTGGCCGTGAGGCGGTAACGCGCTAACGCGTCGCAGCGCCTTGGCGTTAGCGCGTTATGGCGCTAACGACTCATTGAAAAAAAGGGGAGGGACACGTGGAGACAACCAACACACCGTTTGAAACGCAGGTGATCGCGATCGGCAATCAGAAGGGGGGCGTCGGCAAGACGACTAACACGGTCCACCTCGCCCGGGCCCTGGCCGAGCGCGGCCGAAAGGTGCTGGTCTGGGATCTGGACATGAACTCCGGGGCCACCAAGCACTTCGGCATCCCGACCGACGCGTTCATGGGGACGTTCGAGGTCCTGGTCGGCGACGAGGAGCCGCTGAACGTGGTCGTCACCAATAAGGAGGAGGGGGTGTCGCTCCCGGACAACCTCCACCTGATCACGTCCCGCCGCAAGCTGGAGGCGATCGACGAGACGCTGGCGGCCAAGGATAAGTTCCTGGCACGCTCGGACGTGCTGCTCGGGCCGATCGCGGCGCTGCGCGGCCGCTACGATTACATCTTCCTCGACACCGCCCCCAACGCGACCGCGCCGACCGTGGCCAGCTACAAGGCGGCCGACTGGTTCGTCCTCTCCGCCATCCCCGACCCGTTCGCGATCGACGGGCTGCGGGACGCGCTGCTGGACATCCAGGCGGTGCAGCGTCGGGGGAACCCGCGCTTGCGCATCCTCGGGGTCGTGCTCGCGGCCGTGGACGAGCGAACGCGGCTGGCGCGGACGCTGGCGGACTACGTCACCGGCGCCTTCCGCACCGGCGGCGCCGGCCGGGAAGGGGAGGCGGGGGCGGCGGAGGGATCAGTCCGGTTCAAGACGATCATCAACCGCTCGACCGTGATCCCGACGTCGCAGAAGGAGGGGCGCACGCTGTTCGAGACCGACCCGCAGCACAAGGTGACCGAGCAGTACCGCCAACTCGCTGCCGAGGTGGAGGCCCGGATTGCCGCCGCTCGTGACGGTGTCACTTCGTCGGCGCCGGCATTTTCATCGCAGCTGCCCGCTGACGCAGTGACACCGGAGCTGAACGAGGTCGTCAATGGCTAAGCGGCTCTCGGCGGAGCGGCCCTACACGCCGCTGGACGATACGCTCTTGGCCTCCGTCTTGAGCCCAGCGAAGTCCCCGTCACCGGCACTTCCGGTCGGAGAGACTTCTGTTGAGGGGAGTTACGCGGAGCCGCACGTTGAGATGGCGGGGGAACCGTTCACGGCTGCGGATGTGGGTACATCGTTGCAGAAAGGCCCTCAGTCCGAAGCGGTGCTGCCGACGCCGGCGTACGCGCGGCGCGTTCGAGAGGCTTGGCATCGCCAGCGGCCCGAGCCAGCGCAAACCGCGACGACTCAATTCACCGGCGCGGATGAGTCAGAGCGGATGAGTGCCACGCTCCGCTTGAAGGTGGCCAGGCGGGACAAACGTGAATTCGAGGCGTTCACCGCCCGGCTCGGCGCGGCGCTGGAGACGACGCTCAAGCCGAGCAATCTGCTCCGTGCCATGCTCAGCGTATTGCAGAACGCAGAGCCCGCGCTCAGCGACCTCGCCCGTCGCCAGGCGCCTCTGAGACGACCTCCGAACGACGACGCCATCGCTTACGCGGATTTCGAACATCGCCTGGTCTGTGCGATCGACGCGGCGGTCCGGCTCTCAGCACCACTTAAATAATCGCCCGAGCTTGTTGCGTGCCGTCGACCCATGCCCCTGAGCGTTCTCAAGCATCGACGGGAGTTTCTGCGCCACCGGACGAGTCGCGCGTGTGGAGAAACTGTTTCCATCTTCTCTGCAGCGCAACGGCCTTTGGTCGGGCCGAAGCATCTTTAGGCACCGCCAGCCGCCGTCCTTGCAATGCGGCGTAGGACGATCCTTCGATGCTCTTCGCCAGCGCGATAGATAGTGTTGAGGGGTCTACTGCGATCAAGTCCGCGTCGAAGAGGGCGTGGATGTCGGCGCGGAGCAGGAGACCGTTTCCCGGGTGGTTCGAATGCACGCCAGCGTAGGCGTCGATGTGAGCCGCCTCCAAGACGTCGAGCACGTCGCAGTCTGTCACGGCGCACCTTGATCCGTACGCACGGATGAGCGTCTGCCGGAAATCGCTCTGTCCGATCCGTCGCTTAACTTCGCGAAGCACCCACTCCAGTTCCGACAAGTCCTGCGGGAGCGAACACCTGTGAACTGACTCAATGTCCCCAGCCACGCGCAGGATCGCGTCGAACTCCGCTTCAGTGATTGATCGTCCGTAAGACTTGGGGGACAACGATAGCTCGGAAAGCCGGACCGGGTTCGTGTACAGCGCCGATTTCTGGACGATGTAGACGGACCTGACCTTCGGATAGGAGAGACGATCACGCTCGGTAGGCTTGGTTCGTGTCGAGATTTCGAAGTGGCCGTGCGCGACGCCGTCACGGGAGAGCACGATCACGTCCGCGTTCTTGTTCTGAGTGTAGCGATAGCGGCCGTCCTCGACGTTGAAGACGTCGCTGCGTATGTATTTCTCCAGGTCGCCGGGTGAAGGAAACCCGAGCGCCGTCTTGTCGGGGTTACCGTAGATCCAGATGTTGCGTGCCATCCCGTCGCGCCTCCGTCGCATGACATTCTCTACGGCGCGCTGACTCCATCAAGCTGGCGACCGGAAGAGACCCCACGGCCTCGCCGACACGCGCACGACGAATCCCTCCTTTTGAGACGTCCGACGTTCCGCCATCACGGAGGCGTGTCTTTCACGCCATAACCCCTTCGACCAGGTGAGTGGACGCTCCCTCTCGCGCGCAATCGGAAGCGGGCACCGAAATGGAAGAAGGTGACCAATGGCAACGACGACGACGACGACGACGGCGAACGCGACCATGTCCGGCAACAAGGCACGCCACAGCGGTGGCGGCAGCAATGCCGGACGGGGGAACAACAACAACGGCCAGACTTCGAACCGGCCGTTCCACGTGACCCGAAGGGGTTTGCTGAAGGCCGTGATCTGGGAGAACCAGACGGCCAACGGCTCGACGATGTTCAGCACCCAGTTGGTCCGCGTCTACAAGGACGGGGACAACTGGAAGGAGACGCACTCGCTCAACCGCGAGGACCTGCTCCACGCGGCCAAGCTGCTCGACGCCGCCGACACCGTGATCCACCGAGAGGAGGAGGCACGGCGTCAGGCGGCGGGCGACGAGAACGAGTAGGGGAGTGCGACTCGTGACGAAACATCAGCGTAAAGGGGTTTAATCCAGCCCGCACACGCGCGCGAGAGGAGCACCACCACCTGGCTCCCATTTTGTTTGAGTGGAGCTGCGGCTCGTATGCGTCAGACCAAGCGCTGGGTACATCCCAGGCCACCGCCACCGGGCGGGAAGAACCAACTCTCCTTCAGCTGGGATACCGCGTCCGTTCCCGCCGCCACGCCCATTACCCCGCCGAACGCTCCCACGCCAGCGATCGACAATGCGCCGCCGCCCATCGCAGACTGGCTGGGGCACCCGGCGGAGGTATCAACCAACGCAAAGTCACCAACGCCGGAACCGGCACCGCAGCCAGGCCCGCCGACCGTGAGGCTCCGGTGGGATTTCGAACAGACGTTTCCCGAGCCGCTCGAACAGGCGATCGCGGCGGGGCTCCTTCAGGAAGAAGACGGCGAGCCCGAGGCGCTGCGCGGCCTCCACGCCGAGCACGCACGCGAGGTCATGGCCCTGCTGGCACGGATCGAGGTGGTCGCCGACGCGAGGCGCAGGACCGTTGACCCGGACACGGGCCGACGACCTCGCACCGAAAAGGGGAGGGCGGCGCTGCGCGACCGCTTGGCACAGGAGCCCGAGCGACTCCAGCACACGCTCACCTTGCTGATCGATGTCTACGCCGAGGCGTTCGGCGACGAGGCGGCGACTTGCTTTCGCACCGCGTGCGAGTCGCGGCACAAGGGTTACAAGGTCGTCGCGGACAAGCGGTTGACACCCTTGTCACTGTCGGTACGGCGGAAGCGGCCTCCCGACGAACCCGGATGGGTCGGGCCGGAGTGCCCAGCGCCTTTTCCCGAATCGACGGAAGACGACGGTCTGCCCCTCGCCCGGCCACTCCGCTCGGCGGTGGCAGCTGGCGTCTTCGGCTTCGAGGACGACGGACGCCCGGTCGAACCCTCGGCGGAGGAGGTCGACGCCATCAGCCGACCGATCGTCGAGCAGTTGATGGTCGCGTTTCTCCCACCTGCCACGGGGGCCGACGGCATCCGCGAGATCCTCCGCCCTTACGAGCAGGACTTCGTCGCCGAGGCGGCAGCCCGGCTCGAACGCCACGCGCTGGCGCTCGCCCGCTCGGAACAGTCGGAGGAAGAGGAGGGCGAAGCGGACGAGAAGGTCGGGGAAGGGCGGGAGCTGAGCAGGGAGGCCGCCGCGGTGATCGGAGCGGCCGGCGTCGCACAGGACATCCCGAGCCGGAAGAAGGCGTCGCGGCGGCGCAAGCGCCGCTGACGGGAAGGACGGGGATCGCACATCGCTGGTTGGGTAGACGAACGAGTTTCAACACACCGCCTCTCGACGGTGGCCGCCGCAGGTGTGCGCACGTGCGGTCCCGGTCGAGAGTCCGGTGGTGCGGATTATCAAGGTTGTCAGTGTGAGGTTTTCCCGTGCCGCGGTCGAGCGTTCGACCCGGTCTTCTCGTTTTCGCTCGGAAAGGAGCGTTTCCCATGAACTTGACCAAAGCCAATCAGCAACTGTTCGCCCGTCGTCCCGACGAGCGCTTCGCCTCCCTCCAGTCCCTCTACGACCACTGTCTGCAAGACCGACAGCGGTCGAAGGACCAGTGGACGAGGGACCTACGGGTCGTGCCGATGCCAGCGGACGCTTCGCTTGGCTTATCCATCGAAGGGGGAGAGACGTACGGCCCGAACGACTGGAGCTTCGGGCAGATCTGTAGGCTGGCCAACGTGGCGAAGGAGACGGTCAACCGCCTCTCTTCGAACACGGCGGCCACCGTGCTGCTGGAGACCCTGCCGCGGCTGGCCAAGCCGCTGCAGGTGTGCACCAGCGACCGGAGCGTCCGCAGCCTCCACGGTCCGGCTTACACCCGGCTGTGGAACGTGGACGTGCTCAACGTCGTGCGCGAGTTCGCGACCGACTTCCAGCCGCCGCAGACGGCGGTTGGGGGCGGCACGGGCCTGTACTGCGGCGAGCAGGACATGTTCGTGTTCCTGATCGACCCCACCGGCTGGTGCGAGATCGAGGGGGAGGCGTTCGCGCCGGGGATGTTCCTGTGGAACAGCGAGGTCGGGTGTCGCAGCGTCGGCATCCAGACGTTCTGGTTCCAGGCGGTCTGCCAGAACCACATCGTGTGGGACGCGGTCGAGGTGATCGACTTCAGCCGCAAGCACACGGCCAACGTGTTCGACAGCCTGCGGGAGATCCGGCGGCACATCGAGACGTTGGTCGCCAAGCGCGACGCCCGACGCGACGGGTTCGCCCGGGTGATGGCCAAGGCGTTCAAGGCCAAGCTGGGCGACAAGGCCGATGACGTGGCGAAAGTGCTTCAGAAGCACGGCATCCCACGCGACCTGGCCAAGAAGGCGCTGGCGACGGCCGAGCGACAGGGTCGGTTCACGATCTTCTCGCTCGTGGATGCGCTGACCCGGCACGCCGGCGAGATGGAAAACGCCGGCGACCGATTGGAAGCCGACGAGCGATCTGGAAAGCTTCTCGCTTTGGCGGCCTCGGCAGAAGGTTAAACTTGTTAAGGTGAAAGAGCATCTTCCGCACCACCGGCTCTTTCCCTACCGAAAGCGCGACGTCCGCCGACGCCCCCAATCGCTCCACACTTGTTAACAGCTCATCAACAGAACATCCACAACGGGTTGGGGAGGGGCTGTCGTTTGCCACACCATTAGTTGCAGCGGCGGTTCGGGTTGCACAGTGTAACGCCAAGTCATGCAAGGTGAACTGCGTGCCGCGACGGTCATTGATGGCGTACCCTATCAGAATGCTAACCAGGTGGCTGCGGAGTGCGGCGTCAGCAGGCAGACCCTGTGGCGGTGGCGCCGCGAGGGCACCGTCCCGCTCGGGCGATTGTACCGAGGACGACTGGTCGTCTACCGATCAGATGAGATTGCGACCATCCGCGCGTACGCCCATCGACTGGTGAGTCTCGACAAGACTGAAGATACGAACCGTCGCGAAGATGGAGAAGCCGAATGACAAGCCCGAAACCTGCAATTGTGCTCCTGAGTGGTGGACTTGATTCAGCCACGGCGCTCGCGATCGCACGCCACGAGGGATTCGCGGTCCACGCCATGTCGTTTGCGTACGGGCAGCGCCACTCGTTTGAGTTGGACTGCGCCCGTCGGATCGCCGAGGTCGTTGGGGTGGAAGAGCACACAATCGTGCAAATCGATCTCCGCGCGTTCGGCGGGTCAGCGCTGACTGCGGACATCGTCGTCCCCAAAGGGCGGAGCGTGGAGGAAATGGGGGCGGACATCCCGATCACGTACGTGCCCGCGCGTAACACGATCTTCCTGTCTTTCGCGCTGGCGCGCGCCGAGACCCTCAGCAGCAGTGACGTGTTCATAGGAGTTAACGCCCTGGATTATTCGGGATACCCCGACTGTCGTCCCGAGTACATTGAGGCGTACGAACGCATGGCCAATCTGGCCACCAAGTCCGGCGTCGAGGGGCGTCAACCGCTCAAAATTCACACGCCGCTTATCAGCCTGACCAAGGGCCAGATCATTCGCAAAGGTCTCACGCTCGGTGTTGACTACTCGATGACGAGTACCTGCTACGATCCGGCCCCCGCCGGCGAGGCGTGCGGCCAGTGCGATGCGTGTCTGCTCCGACTCAAGGGGTTTGCAGAGAACGGGATCGATGATCCAGCCTCCTACGTCGAGCGAGGGGCCACCGCAGCATGAACTACGCGGTCAAGGAAATCTTCTACACTTTGCAGGGCGAGGGCACGAACGCGGGGCGACCGGCGGTCTTCCTGAGGTTTGCGGGATGTAACCTGTGGAGCGGTCGTGCGGAGGATCGCGCCTCAGCGATCTGCCAGTTTTGCGACACGGACTTTGTAGGTACCGATGGCGTCGGCGGCGGAAGGTTTGCCAGCGCTAACGAACTCGCCGATGCGGTCTGCGGACACTGGCCGCGGGGCTCGATCGCGAACGCCGTTCCGTTCGTCGTCTGCACGGGCGGTGAGCCGCTTCTTCAATTGGACGACGCGGCGATTCAGGCATTTCACGCCCGGGGCTTTGAGGTCGCAATCGAGACTAACGGGACGCGGCCCGCGCCGACCGGGATCGACTGGGTCTGTGTCAGCCCAAAGTCCGGCGTCGAGTTGCTGCTAAAGACCGGACACGAGCTGAAACTGGTGTATCCGCAGTTGGGCGCCGAGCCGTCCCGATACGAAGACCTCGATTTCCAGCGGTTCTATCTCCAGCCGATGGATGGTCCGGCCGTGGAGCGGAACACGAAGTTGGCAGCAGCGTACTGCCTGTCGCACCCACTGTGGCGACTCAGCCTGCAGACGCACAAGCTGATCGGATTGCGCTAACGTTGGCTCGGGAAAGGATGCGCGCCACATGGAAATCTACAAAGAGTTCACGTTCGAGGCCGCCCACCGATTGCCGAATGTCCCGCCAGGGCACAAGTGCGCTCGTCTTCACGGGCACTCGTTTCACCTGACCGCCGTCGTTGCAGGCCCCGTCGGAAGGGAGACGGGCTGGGTCATCGACTTCGCGGAGATTTCGGACGCGATCAAGCCGGTCATTCAGCGCCTCGATCACTACTACCTGAACGAGATCGAAGGCCTCGAAAACCCTACGAGCGAGAACCTCGCGAGGTGGATCTGGCAGCGCGTGAAGCCAAACCTGCCACAGTTGGTCCGGATCGTCGTGAAGGAAACTTGCAACTGTGGTTGCATTTACCAAGGAGACGACCTGTGAGCGCAATGGCCACCGCGGCGGACTTTGTGTTACCGGACATCCAGAAGCGTGCCGACGATCGCCAAATCGCGATCGACCAGGTGGGGGTGAGCGCCCTCCGCTTTCCGATTACCGTGCTAGATCGACGAGCGTCGCATCAGCGGACCGTCGCGTTGCTATCGATGTCGGTGAGCCTTCCGCACCATCACAAAGGCACACACATGAGCAGGTTCGTTGAGGTGCTGAACGCGCATCGCGGCGAACTCACGATGCGGACATTGCCCGCCATCCTCGAGGAGCTCAAGGTGCGGCTGGATGCGGACTCGGCAAGAATCGAGGTGACGTTCCCGTACTTTCTCGAGCGCGCGGCGCCAGTAAGCGGGGCGGCGGCACTCATGGATTATGAGTGCACATTCGTTGGGCAGGCCAACTGCAAGGATGACGACTTTTCGATGACGGTCCGCGTTCCTGTCACGAGTCTCTGTCCCTGCAGCCGTGAAATCAGCGACTACGGCGCGCACAACCAACGTGGCCTCGTGACGATCGAACTCCGGGCCGCGCGGGGGACGAATGGGTTGCCGCACATGATCTGGATCGAGGAATTGATCGACGTTGCGGAGCGGTCCGCGTCAGCCCCCGTGTACCCGCTCCTCAAGCGGTCCGACGAGCGATTCGTCACCATGCAGGCATACGACAACCCGGTGTTCGTCGAGGATCTCTCGCGGAACGTGGCGCTCGCGTTGAAGGCGGACCATCGGGTTGCGTGGTTCCGAGTCCGCGTAGTGAACCAGGAGAGTATACACAACCACAACGCATTCGCGGTCATTGAGTGGGCTCGCCCCGACGCGGCCGCCGTGGGAATAACTGCAAGAAGAGTAGGCGACGTCGAATGACAGTTTCGAAGGTTATTTACTCGGCGCGGCCGCGCAGTTAGCATGCGGCGGAGTGGCGCGCGAACTCCACATTCTTGTTACGTGCACAAAGCTCAAAAGCCGACCGCCGCTGCCGCTGCTCGCGATGCGGGGCGTCGGAGGTCGAACAGTGGAAGACCGGTTGGACCGGTGGCTCAGGCGACTCGCGGCGGTAGAGGCGCCGGCGATCCCGGCACGAGACTTGTACGCGGGCGATCACTGGCGCGTGTCACTGGAGTTAGCTGACATCGCCGCGGCGCGCGGCTTCCGGCCCACGCTCTGGGTCATCTCGGCTGGGTATGGGCTTATTGAGTCGGCCGCGCGCGTGCACCCGTATTCGGCGGCATTCTCACCGGGACACCCCGACTCGGTACTGCATCGAGATTATCCCGGTTCCGTCGCCGAGGGTTTCGCGCGGTGGTGGGTCGGCATGGCCAATTGGGTGGGACCGGGCGACGGCCGTGCGCCGCGGACAATCGCCGACCTGACCAGGCGACACCCGCGCGCGACCTTCGTCGTCATCGCCTCCGAACTCTATCTCAACGCGGTCCGGGCCGACCTTATCCGGGCCGCCGAGATGATGGGCAGCAGGGCGACGGACGCGATGGTGATTGTCTCTGCAGGCACGAAGGAATTTGGCCCACTTGCGGACAATGCGGTGCCCCTCGACGCGCGGATGCAGGCAGTCTTGGGCGGCGCGAGGCGATCGTTGAACGTTCGAATGGCCCGGTCATTGTTGTCGCGGATGCGGCCCGGCGTCGGATGGAGCGCAATTCGCGCGCAGTGCGCCCGCGAGTTAGAAAAAACCGAGCCGTGCACCTGCGCTCCCGGCCGTCCCAAGTGCTCGGACGAGGACGTCATGCAATTTATCCGCCGAGCGCTTCGAGACCGCGCGGGCTTTTCGGGTCAGCCTTCCGCAACGGCGATGCTGCGGCAGTTTCGCGAGGACGAGGGCCGGGCGTGCGAGCAGAAGCGGTTCTCAAGGCTATTCCATCAGGTCCGGGAGGTGGGCAATGTCTAAGCGGCGCGCGCGAGTTCTGAAGAAGCGGGCGATCCGGGTCGAGCAGGACTCCGGACACGCGCTTTACCTGTTCAGCCTGACCGCCAAGGAGCTCTTTGAAGTCGCGGACATCTCCCGAGTGTCGCGAGACGACGCCGGCAAGCTAATCGGGTACCAGCGGCCCGAAGTCAAGCGTCACGTGCAGGACATTGTCGACTATCTTGACTCCGGCCGGGCGCTGTTCCCGAACTCGCTGATCCTGGCGCTCTCGTCGGGGTCGCGGTTCGTTCGCAGTCGCGGCCCGCAGGTCGGCGATCAACATTCGGCCGCCGGCGTGCTGGAGATCCGGTGCGGGTCGGGGCGTGAGGCGCGACCCGCATGGATAGTGGATGGACAGCAGCGCGCGTTAGCGCTGTCGAAGTCGAAGCGGCAAGACCTATCGGTCCCGGTGAACGCCTTTGTGGCGGACGACGTCGAAGTGCAGCGCGACCAGTTCCTGCGCGTCAACAATACTAAGCCGCTGCCCCGCGGGCTGATTACTGAACTCCTTCCCGAAGTCACGTGTCCGCTCCCCACGAGGCTCGCGGCGCGCAGGATCCCTGCAGCGCTGTGCGAACTTCTGAACACCGACGAGGCGTCGCCGTTCCGCGGCATTATCCGCCGGGCAAGCGATGCGCCTGCCGCAAGGGGAAAAGCCGTGGTCGCAGACGCGTCAATCGTCCGCATGATCCAGGAGAGCATCTCGAGCCCGAGCGGGTGCTTGTTCCCGTACCGAAACCTGGCAACCGGGGAGACCGACTTCTCGGGGCTGTGGGGCGTGCTCGTCACCTACTGGAACGCGGTGAAGGCCGTCTTCCCGGAAGCGTGGGGGCGCCAGCCCACTCAAAGCCGGCTGATGCACGGCGCGGGTCTTCGTGCCATGGGCCGTCTGATGGACAGAATTATGTCGGGGATGGACGTGCGAGAATCCTCGACGCCGCGCCGCGTGCAGCACGAACTCGCGGTGGTCCGGCCGCACTGCCGGTGGACGCACGGGGCGTGGGACGAGTTGGGCGGCCTGGCTTGGAACGAACTACAGAACGTCCCGCGTCACATCAACATGCTCTCCAGTCTCTTGGCGAGGGTCTATTTAAGGGAACGGGGGCAGGCGGCATGAAGTTCTTTTTTCCGGACAGCCTCGACGTCGTTGATCCGAGCTTCGACTTCATAACGGAAAAGCGTTCAGCTACGCGCGTGCGTCACCAGGATGACCTGTACCCGCACGAAATCTTCAGCGATCCACCGTACGACGGTATTCTGCTCTCAAAAGGGATCGTTGACGGGACTGGTGCTGGCGGCAATGGCGGCAAATACTCGATTGCGCAGCGTCACCGCCTTCTCCGAATAGGTGTCCGGGAGTTCTTCAGGCTGGATCACCCGCCGCGCAAACCCCAGTTGCTCAGCATGGGCGACTGTGGGGCTTTCTCGTACGTTAACGAGGAGTACCCGCCGTTCCAAGTCGGTGACGTCATCCTTTCCAGCACATTGGGATCCTAAGCTTAGAATTCCACGTGGACAAGTTGTCGCG
>JADMIO011374069.1_pt1 | contig 38347 bp, 23 predicted proteins | sample 8958161 | NCBI WGS metagenome assembly JADMIO01 (sample SAMN16585339, study PRJNA669376) | soil metagenome | isolation source: Crop rotation soil | place: USA: Cullars Rotation, Alabama | collected 2011 | reverse complement strand
TCCATGGCGCAGGCGAGCCGCTGGCGCGAGGCGACGTCGGCCTGGGCGCGCCCTTCGGCATCCGCCCGCGCGCCGGCCGCCTCCTGCACGTGGCCTCCGCGCTCGAGGGCCACGGCGCGCAGGAACGACGGCACCGGCTCCGCCGGCATGGCGCTCGCGGCGCGCCCGTAGGCCGCTGCCGCGTCGTCATACTTGCCGGCCTCGAACGAGCGATCGCCCAGCGCCATCCACGCGAGTCCCGCATTCGATGCGTCCGCCCACTGCTGGAGGAGCTGCGTCGCGAGCGCCGGCTTGCCGCGCAGGTCGGCGAGCCCCGCCATCCCGTCGAAGAACCTCGCCTGCTCGCAGCTCGACAGCTTCGCCGCCGACGCAGGCGCGTCCGCGAGCATGGCGTCCGCGTCCGCCGAGCGCGTGGCGGGATCGAGCGCCTGCGCGACGCGCATCAGCGCAGCGCCGGGATCGATGCCGGGCTCCTCGGCCTGGATGAAGCGCCATGCCGCCAGCGCCTCCGTGGGGCTCTGCGGGAAGACGGCCGGCAGCACCGCGTGAACGCGATCGCCGTGGCCGCGATCCTCCAGCAGCCGTGCTCCCCGCTCGAGGGCGAGACCATCCCAGCCGAAGACGGCCATCTCACGCACGGCGCGGCTCGGCGCGTCGCCCTGGCGCGCGGGATCGGCCAGCGCCTCGAGATCCGTGCGCGCGGCGTCGGTGCTGCCGAGAGCCGCGAGGGCATGCGCCTTCTGCAGCGCCAGCTCGGGATCCTGATCGGCGCCCGGCAGCGCGAGCGCCTCCGCCACCCGCATCTCGCCCAGGAGCAGCTCGAAGGCCGGGCGGGAGAGCGACGCGTCGAGCAGCGCGTCCAGCGCCGCGTCGTTGCGATCGGCCAGGAGGAGTGCCGCCGCGATCGCGTCGGCCTCGGCGGGCGCCTGCGCCGCCCGATCGAGAAGCTGCGTCTCGAGCGCGGCGACATCCCGCTCGCGGCCCGCCAGATCGGCGAAGACGATCGCGCGCGCGAGATCCCCCACCGCCGGCGCATCGCCGAGGCGGGCCGCGTGGCGATCCGCGAGCGCGGGCCAGTCGCCCTGCGCGATGAGGCGGGCATCGGGATCGCGTCCGATCGCCGCGTCGCGGCGAGCATGACCCTGGGGCAGAGCGGCCGGGTCGGCGGCCGGCACGGAGCCGGCGACGACGAAGGAAGCCAGGACGACGACGACAGTGCGAAGGCGATGCGTCATGTTGGGCACTCCTCGAGGTTCGACTCCCCAGTCTATCCAGCGCGAAGCCGGCGTCCAGACGGGCCCGTGTCCCGGAGCCGCTGGAGCTCAAGGACTCGAACAAACCTCCGACAGTCTCCTTGCGGGCGGCGCTGGACCGCCCCGCAGACTGCCCCGGCGCGCCACCGCGCTCCCAGGGCCGAGGTTCCGCCATGGCTCATTCATTCATTCATTCCTCGCTCCGCATTTCGACCCTCGCCCTGGGGCTTCTCTTCGCGCTGCTCCCCGCCCCCGCCTCGCTGGCGCAGGTGGACGGGGACATGGACAAGGATCGGATCGCCAACACGACCGACAACTGCCCGGTCTCGCCCAATCCTGACCAGGCCGACGACGATGGAGACGGCCGCGGCGACGCCTGCGACATCTGCCGGTGGGTGGCGAATGCCTCCCAGGCGGATCTCGACGGCGACGGCCTCGGCGACGCCTGCGATCCGTGCCCGGTCTCGGCTGATCCGGCCGGCGGCGACGCCGATGCGGACGGCATCGGGGATGCCTGCGACGACTGCCCGGAGACATCGGACGCCGGCCAGGCCGACTGCGACGACGACGGGGTGGGCGACGCCTGCGACGAGGGCGACGCGGACGACGACGGCGTCGCCGATCGGCTGGACATCTGCCCCTGCAAGCCCGATCCGGCCCAGGTCGACGGCGATCTGGACGGCATCGGCGACGCATGCGACGACTGCCCCGACGTGGCGGATCCGCGCCAGCACGACTGCGACGGCGACGGCTCGGGCGACGCCTGCGACGAGGGCGACTCGGACGGCGACGGCCGCGCGGATCGCGCCGACACCTGCCCGTGCGTGTCCACCCTCCTCGAGCGTGACGCCGACGGCGACGGGATCGGCGACGCCTGCGACGACTGCCCGGAGTCGTTCGATCCGGAGCAGCGCGACGGCGACGGCGACTTCGTCGGCGACGCCTGCGACGACTGCCCGCGGCGCGCCGACCACGCTCAGTCCGATGCCGACGGCGATGCCGCGGGCGACGCATGCGACGACTGCCCGTCGACGTGGAGCGCCGAGCAGCTCGACGCGGACGGCGACGGCCGGGGCGACGCGTGCGACAACTGCCCTCGGAGCGCGATCGCGGGACAGGAGGACAGGGACGGCGACGGCATCGGTGACGCCTGCGACCTTTGCATCTCAGAGGTGGACCCGGGCCAGTGGGATCTCGACGGCGACGGCGTCGGCGACGCCTGCGACGGCTGCACCTACGCGCCCAACCCGCTGCAGGAGAACGAGGACGGCGACGCGCGGGCGGACGCCTGCGACAACTGCCCGCTCGTGGCTCAGTCCGACTTCGCGGATCGCGACGAGGACGGCTTCGGCGACGCCTGCGACGCGTGCGCCGCGCTGGGCGACGGCGTCCAGGACGACGGCGACGGCGATGGCTGGGGCGACGGCTGCGACGACTGCCCTTCGATCAGCAATCCCCGGCAGCTCGACGTGGACGGCGACGGCCAGGGCGACGAATGCGATCCCTGCCCGCTCCTCTCGCATGGCGGCGGCGATCGCGACGGCGACGGCATCGTGGATGGCTGCGATCCCGCCTTCGGCGGACCCCGCGCGCTGCAGAGGGACGGCGTCCGCGGCGGCGGCGCCGCAGGCGGCGCGAGCCCCGTTCCGCCCACGGTCCCGGTGGTCGGCGGGCCGACGCGCATCCCCGCGCCCAGCACGATCCATGGCGGCCTCAGCCGCCGCGTGCGCGGCTGAGCGGCGCGACGCGCGATCGGCGAGGCGGGCCCGACGCCGCGTCTGGCTCCTACCAAGTGAGCATCCGGAAACTCGGGCCGCCAGGATGCGCCCCGCGGGTCGGCCAGATCGCGTTCCGACGAAGGCGAGGAACGGCTCCGGCGCAACGCGTAGCCCGCAGGCGCCACCGAACTCGCGATGCAGCTTCGGGCAGCCCGCCCCGTGCCGCAGGCACGCACGGTGCGTTGCCCTCCTACGTGAGTTTCGGAGGGACGCGAGAGGGCCGGCCCCCGGGGTAGCAGCCGCGAGCCCCGGTTTCCGGATGGGAACGACCTAGCGACGCCCGCGGTAGGTGATGAGCACCGCCGTGCGATCGTCGTCGAGGCCGTAGGCGATGAGGTGCCGCACGATCTCGTCGGACGGCATGTTCCCCAGTCGATCGACCTCCTCGCGCAGGTCCTCCGGCACCGCGCCGTCGGGCAGCAGGCCGTCGGTGTAGAGGAGCAGCCGATCGCCGGTCGCGAGCTGCGTGGCCTGCTCGCGGCATGGATGCGGCGGCACGAGGCCGAGCGGCGGCACGACGGGATCGAGCGCCTGCGTCGGACGACCTCGGCGCAGGATCAGCGGCGAGGGATGGCCCGCATTGGCGTGAACGAGCCGGCCGTCATGGTGCAGCACGCCGACGAAGAGGCTCGCCGAGAACAGGCGCGGCCCCCCCGCGCGGTCGCCGAGCTGCGCGAGGAGCTGGTGGACGTCGTGCAGGATCTTGCACGGACCCTGCGTGTACCGGAGCGCCTCCGCGAGCGCGCCATGGAGGACGGCGACGACGAGCGCGCTCGGCAGCCCATGGCCCGTGACGTCGCCGATGACGAACGCGTCGGACTGCTCGAGCTCGATCCAGTCGTAGAAATCGCCCGAGAGCTGTCCCTGGGCGGAGTGGAACGCCGCCTCCGCGGCGACGCGTCCCGTCGACGACGGATGCTTGGGGCGCAGCGCCTCCTGGAACTGGCGGATGCGCTGGAACCAGTCGCCGCCTTTCGCCTTGGGCACTCGGCCTCCGGCGGACCTACGTCCTGTCGCCGAGCAGCTCGTTGAGCCTGGCCGCGATGATGAAGTCGCTCTCAGTCAGCCCGGAGATCGCATGCGTCCAGATCTCGATGTCCAGCACGTTGTAGTGCACGGCGAAATCCGGATGATGCTTCTGCTCCTCCGCGAGCTGCGCCATGTCGTTCACGAATTCCATGAGCGTCAGGAATTCCTCGAAGCGCACGCGGCGCTTCAGGTGGCCGCGCGCCGTCACGCGCCAGCCCGGCACCTCGCGCAGGAGGCGCTCGACGCGCTGGGCCGGCAGCGGCCTGGTCGCGCCGGTGCAGGGGACGCACTTCTTGCTGGCGAGCTTGCTGACCATCCAGGTGGGACTCCGGCGGGCGGACGTTGACGATACCACGCCGGGATGCGACGGGCAGGCCGTCCAGGCCGAGGAGCTTGCGCGCCGTCACGGCAGGGCGGATGATCCGAGCATGATCGAGCCAGACGACATCGCGCGGCGCATCGAGGCGGCGCTCCCTGGTGCGCGCGTCGAGGTGCGCGACCTCACGGGCACGCGCGATCACTACGCGCTCGACGTCGTGTCGGGCGGCTTCGTCGGCATGTCGTCGCTCCAGCGCCATCGCGCGGTGCATGCGGCCTTGCGCGACGTCCTGGGTGGGGCGCTCCACGCGATAGAAATCCGGGCGCGCACGCCCGACGAGGTGCACTCATGAGCCGAGACGTGATCGCGGAGATCAAGAAGGAAGTGGCGGAGAACAAGGTCGTGCTGTACATGAAGGGCACGGCGAGCGCCCCGCGCTGCGGCTTCTCCGCGCGCGCGACGGGCATCCTCCGCGAGCTGGGCGTTCCCTTCAAGGACGTCGACGTGCTCGCCGATCCCGAGAAGTGGCAGGCGGTGAAGACCTACTCCGACTGGCCGACGATCCCGCAGGTCTACATCGGCGGCCAGTTCATCGGCGGCGGCGATCAGCTCGCCGAGCTCAACGACAACGGCGAGCTCCAGACGATCCTCGACAAGGCGCTGGAGGACTAGGGACGCGTTCGCCGACGAGGCGTCACGCGAACGGGTCGACGACCTCGACGCCGGCGATCTCGAAGTCGCGGACGTTGCGCGTTGCGATGGTGAGGCCGTGCTCGAGTGCCGTGGCCGCGATCATGCTGTCGAGCAGGGGCATCGTGCGCCCTCGGCGCCTCAGACCTGCAACCAGTTCGGCCCATCGTCGGCTCACCGACGTGTCCCATGGAAGGCATTCGATGCCATCCGTCACCGCCGCGAGCCACTCCTCCAATCGCGCACGCCTGCGTCCTGCCGGCAAGCTGAGCACGCCGAGACGGATCTCGCCGAGCACGATCGCGTCGACGACCATCTCGGATTCGTGAACACCCAGCCACTCCACGACCTTCGCGTCGGGCGCCGCCCGAGTCGGCTCGCACAGGACGTTCGAATCGACCAGCCAGGTCATCCGACGCGCGGCGCGCGGATGTCGTCCGTCGTCTCTTCACGCTCCGACGGCGCGAACCAATCCTTCACGGGGCAGTCGAGAAGCAGCCTGACGAGGCCCTCGTTTCGCGGCCGTGCTCTCCGCTTGAGGCGATACTCTCCCGCCTCGATGCGCTCGACGTCGAACTCCTCCCCCGCCACGATTCCATCCTGGTTGCGCATCTCGGCCGGCAGGACGATCTGGCCCTTGCTGGACATCGTGGTCTTCATCGCTTGGTAAGATAGCGTCTTACCACGCACGAGTCAAGCAGGCGGCCGTGAGTCGCTCAACCCTCGCCGAGCACCTTCTTCTCCCGCAGCTCCGCCGCGTACGCGCCATCGATGCGGTGCCGGAACGCATGGTCCAGCCCCTCGATCAGGTGGCGCCGCAGGCACTCAGCCGCCCCCGGGCTCAGGCCCGTCGTCCTGCAGATCGAGTTGGCCGCGCTGGTCGGAGGTGAGGGACATCGCACGAGCCGCGGCAGGACTGAGCTTGGCGTTCGTGAGAATCGCCCCTTTCCGAGAGCACGCGCTGAAGGCCGAGCGACGAAGGTCTGCGTCGGTCAGGTCCGCGCTGTCGAACACGACACGCTCGAAGGTTGACGCGCGCAGGTCGGCTCGCCGGAGATCCGCGCCAGAGAAGTCCACTTCGATGAAGTCGTTCCAGCACATGGTCGACTCGCTGAGGTCGGTCCCACGGAACGACACCACTCGAATCTCGGAGCGCCCGATGAACGTCCGCTGCAGCGTGAGGTTCTCGAGTCTGGCGTTGGCGAGCTGCGTGCGGAAGAACTCGACGCCGAGAACCTCGTCGTCGTGCAGAGGTGCCCGCGCAGGCATCGGCGGAGTGGTGCCCGAGTCCAGCAGTCCCGCGGCCTGCAGGACAGGAAGCGAAGGACCACGCGCACCGATGGACGGAGGGTCGTTCGCACGTGCTCGGCGCCGGCGTTAGGGTGCGAGCTCTGCCGTCGGTAGTCGAGAACGAGGCGGACACGGGACTCGAGGCGTGGCTCGAGAAAACGCGCTTCGCTAGCTCATGTTCAGCGTGAGCTTCGCGGCCTCGCTCATGCGGGAGGGATCCCAGGGCGGCTCCCAGACGAGATCGAGGTCGACGCGCGAGACGCCGTCGATGCGCGAGAGCTTGTACTTGATCTCGGGCGGAAGCGAGCCGGCGACGGGGCACATCGGCGAGGTCAGCGTCATCTTCACGTCGAGGAAGCCGGCGGGCTCGGCGACCACCTCGTAGATGAGGCCCAGCTCGTAGATGTCCACGGGGATCTCCGGGTCGTAGCAGCCCTTCAGCACGGCGATGGCGTCCGCATGGATCGCCTCCGCCGTCCTGTCGGTCGTGGCCGCCGTCGGCTTGGGCTCCGGCCCCTTCGCCTCGATCGGCTCGACCGTCCCCTTCTCCTTGTCCCACGCCACTCCCAACGCCGACGTATCGATGCTCATCGCCATCTCCGCGAAATGGGGTCAGGCCCTATTGATAATGGGGTCAGGCCCTATTTCAGAAAGCTCTAGTGGGGAAGGTTGAGGACGAGGCGGGCGGCGTCGGACATCATGGCGGGCGACCAGGGCGGCTCCCACGTGACGTTCACGCTGCACGTCATGACGCCCGGCACGCTCGAGACCTTGCGCTGCACCTCGGGGGGAAGCGACTCGGCCTCCGGGCACATCGGCGACGTGAGCGTCATGTCGACGCTCACGTGGCCGTCGTCGCCCGTGCGCACGGCGTAGATGAGGCCCAGCTCGTTGATGTTCACGGGGATCTCGGGATCGAAGATCGTCTCGATCTGAGCGACGATCGCGTTCTCGAGCTCGTTGCGCTCAGCCGGATCCTTCGGCATCACGCGCATCTCTGGTTCTGCCACGATCTACTCCGTGGAGACGGGCTGATCGGCGCCCTGCAGCGCCGCGTGCATCGCATGCCAGGCGAGGCTCGCACACTTGACGCGCGCCGGGAACTCCGCCACCCCCGCGAACACGGCGAGCTTGGGCTGCGGCATGTCCTCGGCGGCGGCCTCGCCCGTGACGACCGCATGGAAGCGCTCGAACATGTGCTCGACGTCGGCGAGCCGGCGACCCTTCACCAGCTCCGTCATGACCGACGCCGAAGCCGTCGAGATGGCGCAGCCCGCGCCCTGGAACGCCGCGTCCTTCACGACGCCGTCGTCGATCACGAGGTGCACGGTGAAGTGATCGCCGCACAGCGGGTTGAAGCCCTCCGCGCGGCGCCCGCCCGCGATCGCGCGGAAGTTGCGCGGGCTCCTCGCATGCTCGAGGATCGTCTCCTGGTAGAGGTCGCGCAGCTCCGACATCACGAGTGGTGCGGGAGGAAGAAGCGCCGCACCTCGTGCAGCCCCTCGGCCAGCCTCTCGACTTCGCCGAGCGTGTTGTAGAGCCCGAAGGACGCTCGCGTCGTAGCCGCCACGCGCATGAAGCGCATGACCGGCTCCGCGCAGTGATGGCCCGTGCGCACGGCGATGCCCCGGCTGTCGAGCACGGTGCCGACGTCGTGCGGGTGGATGCCCTCCATCACGAACGAGACGACGGCCGCCTTCTGCGGCGCCGTTCCGACGAGGCGCACGCAGCGGATCTCGGACAGCGCGGCGTTCGCCGCCTCGAGCAGCGCGTGCTCGTGCGCCGCGATGCGATCGAGCCCTATCTGCGAGACGTAGTCGATCGCAGCCGCGAGGCCGTAGGCGCCGGCGACATGCGGCGTGCCGGCCTCGAACTTGTAGGGCAGCTTGTTCCACGTGGTCTTCTCGAACGTCACGGAGCTGATCATGTCGCCGCCGCCCTGCCAGGGCGGCATCGCGTCGAGCAGCTCCTCCCTTCCCCACAGCACGCCGATGCCCGTGGGTCCGTAGAGCTTGTGCGACGAGAACGCGTAGAAGTCGCAGCCGAGCTCGCGCACGTCCACGCGAAGGTGGGGCACCGCCTGCGCGCCGTCCACCAGCACGTGCGCCCCGCGGGCATGCGCCAGCGCTGTCATCTCCTGGACGGGGTTGATCGTGCCCAGGGCGTTGCTGACGTGGGCGATCGCGACGAGCCGCATGCGCGGCGACAGCGCCCGCTCGAACTCCTCGATCGAGACGGCTCCGCGCTCGTCGATCGGCGCCACCTTCAGCACGGCCCCGGTCGCCTCGCAGGCGAGCTGCCACGGGACGATGTTGCTGTGATGCTCGAGATGCGTCACGAGGATCTCGTCGCCCGCGCGCAGGCGCTGCCGTGCGAACGAGTGCGCGACGAGGTTGATGCTCTCCGTCGTGCCGCGCGTGAAGATCACCTCGCTCACGGACGCCCCGTTCACGAAGCGCCTCACGGTCTCGCGCGCGCCCTCGTAGGCGGCCGTCGCGCGCTCGGACAGCAGGTGGACCGCGCGGTGGACGTTGCTGCAGTCCTCCTCGTGGAATCGCCGCATCGCCTCGAGCACGGCGCGGGGCTTCTGCGCCGTCGCCGCATTGTCGAGATAGGCGAGCGCATGGCCGTGCACGGCCTGGTGCAGCGCGGGGAACTCGCTCCGCACGGCCTCGACGTCGTAGAGGGCGGGCTCCTTGCGGGGCGCCGCGACCTCCTCCGCCGTGCGGCCGATGGCGACGAAGTCCTGCGGGCGCAAGCTCGCGCTCATGCCGCCTCCACCGCCTGCAGCCTCGCTTCCATCAGGCGTTCGAGGGACTCCCGGAGGGCGCCGTCCCGCAGCGCGAACAGCGGCTCGGCGACGAACGCGCGGGCCAGCAGGTGCCGCGCCTCGGCCTCCGAGATGCCGCGCGCCCGCAGGTAGAAGAGAGGATCCTCGTCGATCTGCCCGATGGTCGCCCCGTGCGTGCAGCGCACGTCGTCCGCGAGGATCTCGAGCTGCGGCCGCGTGTCCACGAGCGCGTCGCCCGAGAGGATGAGGCTGCGGTTGTCCTGCTGCGCGCTCGCGTGCTGCGCGTCCTTGCGCACGCGGACCCGCCCGCAGAACACGCCGCGCGAGCGGCCGCCGTACGCGCCCTTGAAGAGCTGGCGGCTCGTGCCGTGCGGCACGGCGTGATCGACGAACACGTGGTGATCCGCGTGCTGTGCGCCGGCGAGAAGCGTGGTGCCGAACATCTCGCACGACGCGCCCTCTCCCGCGAGCAGCACGTCGGCGTCCTGGCGCGAGAGCCGCGCGCCGAACGTCACCGAATGCGAGCGCAGCGTCGCCTGCCGGCCCACGCGCGCGAGCAGCGCCGCGACATGCCATGCGTCCTCGCCCTGCACCTGCTCGTGCACCAGGTCCAGCACGGCCGCGTCATGGAGGACGACCTGGGTGACGACGTTCGTGAGGCTCTCGCCGCCGGATCCCGCGAAGACCTGCACGACGGTCGCCTGCGCGTTCTCCTCCAGCTCGATGACGACGCGAGGATGCGCCATGGCGGCGCTGCCTGCGCGCGGCGCTCGGTGCCTGATGACGATCGGCTCGCGCAGCACCTCGCCCCGCGGCACCCGGATCACGAGCCCGTCGGCGGCGAGCGCGCTGTTCAGCGCGACGAACGGATGCCGCTCGAGGGCATCCATCTCCACGAGCCCCGCCTCGAGGACCGCGCGTTCCCGGGCGTCGAGCGACGCGAGCGGCCGCGCCAGATCGCTCGCGGGAGCCTCGATCGTCGGCTCGTCCGCGGGCACGAAGGCGATCCGGCCGAGCTGCGCGACGCTCGTGCCGCGCCATTCCTCGTCGCGCGTCGTGGGGAGGCCGTGTCGGAGGAAGGTCTCCAGCGCGCGCGCGCGCAGCGTGCGCAGGGCCTCCGGCTCGTCGCGGCGCGCGAGCGCGTCGAAGGCGGCCTCGAAGGCCTGCAGCTCGGCGGAGGCCGCGTTCACGACGAGGCCCTGGCCGCCTGCGCCTCGGCCTCGATCCAGCCGTAACCGCGCTTCTCGAGATCGAGCGCGAGCTCCGCGCCGCCCGAGCGCACGATGCGTCCGCCCGCGAGCACGTGCACGCGATCGGGCACGATGCCCTCGAGCAGGCGCTGATAGTGCGTGATGAGCACGATGGAGCGCTGCTTCGAGCGCAGCGAGTTCACGCCGTTCGCCACCACCTGCAGCGCGTCGATGTCGAGACCCGAGTCGGTCTCGTCGAGCACCGCGAGCCGCGGCTCGAGCACGGCCATCTGGAGGATCTCGTTGCGCTTCTTCTCGCCGCCCGAAAAGCCCTCGTTGACCGCGCGGTTGAGGAAGGCCTCGTCCATCTGGACGAGGCGCGCCTTCTCCTTCACGAGCGCGAGGAAGTCGAGCGCGTCCACCTCGGGCTGCCCGCGATGCCTGCGCTGCGCGTTGAGCGCCGTGCGCAGGAAGTACGAGTTGGTGACGCCGGGGATCTCGACGGGATACTGGAACGCGAGGAACACGCCCTCGCGCGCGCGCACCTCGGGCGCCAGCGCCAGGAGATCCTTGCCGTCGTAGAGGACGCTGCCGTCGAGCACCTCGTAGCCGGCGCGTCCGGCGAGCACGTAGGCGAGCGTGGACTTGCCCGAGCCGTTGGGGCCCATGATCGCGTGGACCTCGCCGGGCTCGACCACGAGATCGACGCCCCGGAGGATGGGCTTGTCGTCCACGCGCGCGTGGAGGTTGCGGATTTCGAGAAGCGGAGTCGATGTCATCCCACGCTGCCTTCGAGGCTGACGCCGAGGAGCTTCTGCGCCTCCACGGCGAATTCCATCGGCAGCTCGCGGAAGACCTCGCGGCAGAAGCCGTTGACGATGAGGCTCACGGCGTCCTCGGGGGTGAGGCCGCGCGACTGGAGGTAGAAGATCTGGTCCTCGCCGATCTTCGACGTGCTGGCCTCGTGCTCGAGGCGCGCCGTCGAGTTCTTCACCTCGATGTAGGGGAACGTGTGCGCGCCGCACCGATCGCCGATGAGCAGCGAGTCGCACTGCGAGTAGTTGCGCGCGCCCTCGGCCGACTTCTGGATCTTCACGAGCCCGCGGTAGGTGTTCTGGCCGCGGCCCGCCGAGATGCCCTTGGAGACGATGGTCGAGCGCGTGTTGCGCCCGACGTGGATCATCTTGGTGCCGGTGTCGGCCTGCTGGAGGTTGTTGGTCAGCGCGACCGAGTAGAACTCGCCGATCGAGTCGTCGCCCAGCAGGATGCAGCTCGGATACTTCCACGTGATGGCGGAGCCCGTCTCGACCTGCGTCCACGAGATCTTCGAGCGCTTGCCGGCGCACTTGCCGCGCTTCGTGACGAAGTTGTAGATGCCGCCGCGCCCCTCCTTGTCGCCGGGGTACCAGTTCTGCACGGTCGAGTACTTGATGGTCGCGCCCTCGAGGGCGACGAGCTCGACGACCGCCGCGTGGAGCTGGTTCTCGTCGCGCATGGGCGCCGTGCAGCCCTCGAGGTACGAGACCGTGGCGCCGTCGTCGGCGATGATGAGCGTCCGCTCGAACTGCCCGGTCTTCGCCGCGTTGATGCGGAAGTAGGTGGAGAGCTCCATCGGACAGCGCACGCCCTTCGGCACGTAGACGAAGGAGCCGTCGGTGAACACGGCGGAGTTCAGCGTCGCGTAGAAGTTGTCGGTGTGCGGCACGACGCTGCCGAGGTACTTCTGCACGAGCTCGGGATGCTCGAGCACGGCCTCCGAGAAGCTGCAGAAGATGATGCCCAGCGTCGCCAGCTTGCCCTTGAACGTCGTGGCGACGGACACCGAGTCGAACACGGCGTCCACCGCGACGCCCGCGAGCATCTCGCGCTCCTTCAGCGGAACGCCGAGCTTCTCGTACATCTTCAGCAGCTCGGGATCGACCTCGTCGAGGCTCTTCGGCCCGGCCTTGGGCGCCGCGTAGTACGAGATCTCCTGGTAGTCGATGGGGGCATGGTGGACGTTCGCCCAGGTCGGCTCGCGCTGATCCAGCGTCAGCCAGTGGCGGTACGCGCGCAGGCGCCACTCGAGCATCCACGCCGGCTCGTTCTTCTTCGCCGAGATGAGGCGGACGGTGTCCTCGGACAGGCCCTTCGGGACGACGTCCGACTCGATCGACGTGACGAAGCCGTGCTCGTACTCGCGGTTCGTCAGCTCGGTGATCTGCTGCTTCGAGGACATCAGCTCTGCCTCATCGATCCCCGCGCGAGGCCGCCTGCGCCAGCTCGTCGAGGAGCACGAGGCGCGGGGGCTCGGCGGCGATCATCTCCGCGAGGTTCACGCGCGCGAGCGCGCCGATGACCACGCGATTCAGCTTCAACCAGTTGTGATGCACGCGGCAGCGCGACTCGATGCCGCACTCGGCGGCGGCGCCATCGGTGCACTGCGTCAGCGCGATGGGACCTTCGAAGGCCATGACGACGTCCGCCAGGGAGATGTCCTTCGCGGGTCGCGCCAGCTTGTACCCACCGCGGGCGCCGCGGGTGGACTCGAGCAGCCCCTGGCGAGCCAGGTGCTTCAGCGTCTTCGCGACCATCGAGGCCGGCATGCCCGTCGCCGCCGCGAGCTCGGGCGCCGCATGGATGGCGCCCGCCTCCCCGCTCGCGATCTCGGCGAGCAGGAGGATTCCGTAGTCGGCTTGTCTCGTCAGACGCATTGCAGGGCCTCGTCAGGCAAATAGTACCCCAGCAGTACCCATTTTCAAGACCCCTCCGGTCCTGATTGCCGGGGCCCCACGCGCTCGACTACTCGGCGGGACGGAAGCCGAAGGCCTGCATGAACTGCGACTCCGCGAGCAGGGGCCACGCCTGGAATCGCCTGACGAGCGGCGTGACCTGCTTCGCCCAGTCGCCCGCATCGGTGTCGTTGCGGCCCGCTGCGCCCCCCATCTCCTTGTTCGCGTGGAAGGCGTTGCCCTCCGTGATCGCATGCGGCGGAGCATCGATGGCCGTCGGGGGGCATGCCGTGGGAATGCCCGCGAGCCCTGTCAGCGCGAAGGCGTTGCCGCTGATCCGGAGGACGTCGTCCCCGATCGGCGCCGGCGCCTTCACCACGACGCCGCAGCCGCCCACGCGGAAGAACGCGTTGCCCTCGACGTCGATGGACGGTCGCCCGACGTCCCCGCTGCGCACGCCGAGGCCGTAGCTGCCCACGTCCTCGACGACGTTCTCGCTCATGACGAGCCGCGCGTCCCCGGACGCCGAAACGCCCGTCTCGCTGCGGCGGATCAGGTTCCCGCGCAGCGTCGCCGCGCCGTCCCACGCGACGTTGACGCCGGTGCTGCGGCCGCCGCCCACCTGCGCCAGCGGCGATCGATCGACGCCGTCGACGAGGCTGCCCTCGACGACGGCCGACGCGCCGCGCAGCACCGCGATGCCGTCCCACGAGTTGCGCGAGATCCGGCAGCCCTCCACGCGCGCCACGCCGCCCTCGCGCACCGCCACCCCGCAGATGCCCGCGACCGTGCTGAGCACGATCCGATCGCGGCCGATGTTGTCGCCGAGCACGCAGTCCTTCAGCGTGACGCGGCCGTTGCGCACGACGACGGCGGCGTCCAGCGCGCGCCTGTCGGTGTCGCGCTCGCCCCCGGTCACCGTGATCCCCTCGACCGAGCAGTCCTCGCAGCCGTCGAAGAAGATCCCCACGCCCGAGCCGGTGCGCAGGATCGTCTTCTCCGCGCCGGCGCCATGGATCGCGATGCCCTTCCCGCTCACGCGCAGCCCGCGCGTGTAGGTGGGCAGCACAGTCGCGACCTCGCTGTCGAGGCATGTCGCGCACGAAGTGTCCGCCTCGACGATCGGCGTGAGCTCGTAGGTGCCGGCCTCGATCTCGACGACGCCGGGACCTGGGACCTTCAGGATCCTGTCCTGCAGCTCGGTCCCCCTGGCCTTCGCCGGCGGGATCTCCCGCGCGACGGGAGCACTCGCCGAAGCGATGGCCGGAGAGCTCGCACCCGCCGTCTCGGGGCCCTCGCTCCGGCACGCGAGGGCGAGGCTCAGCAGGACGACGGCGGCGATGCGGCGCATGCCACAGGTTAGCGCGAGCCCTGCCCCCGCGTCCCCCCGAGACCTCGCGAGAATGCGCGGACCGTCCCCGCTTTCCGAGTTTCAGCGCGGTCATGGGAGGATGGGGCTCACGAAGGGGGTTCCCATGCGCCGTGCCCTGATCGCCACGCTCCTGATGACGCTCGCCTGCGCGCCGAAGCCCGCGCCCGAGGCGCCGAAGCCCGCGGCTGCCACGCCGGCCGCGGCCGCCGCCCCCGCTCCGCCCGAGCCCTTCGGCGGACTCACCGAGGAACAGTTCAAGGCGCTGCATCAGCCGCCCGCCGGCACCACGATCCAGCCGCGCGGCCAGATGATCGATCTCGCCGGCACGAAGGCCTACCTCAGCCTGCCCGAGGGACAGCCGCCCTTCCCGGCGATCACCGTCATCCACGAGTGGTGGGGGCTCAACGACAACATCAAGCTCTGGTCCGATCGCCTCGCCGACTCGGGCTATGCCGCGCTCGCGGTGGATCTCTACGGCGGCGTCGTGGCGACGAACGCCGACCAGGCGATGGAGGCGATGGAGGCCGTCGACGCGGAGAAGGCAAGGGCCACGCTGCTCGCCGCGCATGGGTTCCTCCATGACGATCCGCGCATCGCCGCGACGAAGCGCGGGAGCATCGGCTGGTGCTTCGGCGGCGGGCAGTCGCTGCAGCTCGCCATTGCAGCGCCCGATCTCGATGCCTGCGTCATCTACTACGGCCAGCCCGTCCTCGATCCCGCCGAGCTCGCGAGGATCCACGCAGCCATCCTCGGCCACTTCGGCACGCAGGATCAGAGCATCCCGCAGATGAAGCTCGACGACTTCGACGCCGCGCTCACCGAGGCGGGCGTCGAGCACGAGATCAAGCGCTACGACGCCCCGCACGCCTTCGCGAATCCCTCGAACCCGGCCTACGATCAGGCGAGCGCGGCCGCGGCATGGGAGGCGACGCAGGCGTTCCTCGCGAAGAGACTGAGGACGCCGTGAGGTTCCGCGCGGCGGCCCTCGCCGCGCTGCTGTCCCTGTCCGGCACGCGCTGCGGCGCACCGCCCCTCGGAGTCCCCGCCGTGAGCCCTGCCGAGCGCCCGCCCCTCCCCACCAAGGCCGAGCTCGCCGCCCTGCCGAAGGACGGCGGGCCGGCGTGGAACCGGCTCGTGTTCGAGAAGAGCCCGTACCTCCTCCAGCACGCCGCCAATCCTGTCGACTGGTATCCATGGGGGCCGGAGGCCTTCGAGGCCGCGCGGCGGCTCGACCGGCCGATCTTCCTGTCGATCGGCTACGCGACGTGCCACTGGTGCCACGTCATGGAGCACGAGTCCTTCGAGGACGAGACCGTCGCCCGGCTCATGAACGAGGCCTTCGTCTGCGTGAAGGTCGATCGCGAGGAGCGGCCCGACGTCGATCACGTCTACATGGCCGTCACCCTCGGCATGACCGGGAGCGGCGGCTGGCCGATGACCGTCGTCATGACTCCCGATGCGCGGCCGTTCTTCGCGGGTACGTACTTCCCCAGGCAGGGACGCTACGGCCGGCCGGGGATGATCGAGCTCGTGCCGACGCTGTCGGAGGCCTGGAAGGAGCAGCGCGATCACGTCGTGTCGGAGGCCGCGCGCATCACGGCATCCCTCGATCGGATCGTGGGCGCCGAGGCCGGCGACGCGCCCGGCCTCGAGGCCCTGCGCACGGGCGCCGCGCAGCTCGAGATGCGGTTCGACGCGCGCCGCGGCGGCTTCGGGCAGGCGCCGAAGTTCCCGACGCCGCATCAGCTCTCGTTCCTGCTGCGCTGGCATGCGCGCACGGGCGACGAGCACTCGCTCGCCATGGTGGAGTCCACGCTGGACGCCATGCGCGCCGGCGGCATCTTCGATCAGGTCGGCTTCGGCCTCCATCGGTACTCGACCGACGCCGACTGGCTCGTTCCGCACTTCGAGAAGATGCTCTACGATCAGGCGCTGCTGCTCATCGCGTGCAGCGAGACCTTCGCGGCCACGCACGAGGCGCGCTTCGCCGACATGGCGCGCGAGATCATCGCCTACGTCGAGCGCGATCTCGCGGCTCCGTCCGGCGCGTTCTACAGCGCCGAGGACGCCGACTCGGAGGGCGAGGAGGGCCGCTTCTACGTCTGGACGCTGGACGAGATGAAGCGGGTGCTCGGCCCCGACGCCGATCTCGCGGCGCGCGTCTACGGCGTGAAGGCCGAGGGCAACTACCGCGACGAGATCAGCCGCGGGAAGACGGGCTCGAACATCCTCCACCTCCCGGAGCCGCTCGAGGACGTCGCGAACAAGATGGACGTCGCCGAGCCGATCCTGCGCGGCCGGCTCGAGTCGGCGCGCCTGCGGCTGCTCCAGGCGCGCAGCCTGCGCGTGCGGCCGCTGCGCGACGACAAGATCCTCACCGACTGGAACGGCCTCATGATCGCGGCGCTGTGCATCGCGTCGCGCTCGCTCGACGAGCCGAAGCATGCCGAGGCGGCGGCCCGCGCGGCGGACGTCGTGCTGCGCGATCTCGTGGACTCGTCCGGGCGCCTCCACAAGCGCATGCGCGACGGCGACGCGGGACTCCCCGCGGTGCTCGACGATCACGCGTTCCTCGCATGGGGACTCGTCGAGCTCTTCGAGACGACGCAGGACCCGCGCTGGCTCGAGGCCGCGCTGCGCATCACGAAGACGATGATCGCGCATCACGCCGATCCCGCCGGCGGGTTCTTCCTCGGCGCCGACGACGGCGAGAAGCTCATCGTGCGGGGGAAGGAGGTGCAGGACGGCGCGCTGCCCTCCGGCAACTCCGTCGCTGCGCTCGTGCTGCTGAAGCTCGCGCGCATCACGGGCGACGCGTCGCTCGAGGATCGCGCGCAGGGCGTGTTCCGCGCGTTCGGCGGCAACGTCGCGCAGGGACCGTCGGCGTACTGCGAGCTGCTCTGCGCCGTCGATCTCGCGCTGGGCCCGTCGCACGAGGTGGTGATCGTCGGGGATCCGTCGAGCGCCGACACGAAGGCGATGCTCGCGGCGCTCCGCTCGCGCTTCCTCCCGCGGGTGAGCGTGCTGCTGCGGCCGCCGGGAGATGCGCCGCCCATCGCTGCGCTCGCGCCGTTCACCGCGACGATGCGCGCGACGGACGGCAGGGCGACGGCCTACGCCTGCCGCAATCAGGCCTGCGACGCGCCGACGACCGACCTCGCCGCGCTGCTCGCCTCGCTCGAGGATCCCGCGAAGCCGAAGCCCTAGCGCCGCGCGCTGCGGTCGGCCCGTCGAGTGCGTGGTCATCGCCGCTTCGAGGACGCTCGCCGCGGAGGCAGGCCGATGTTCTCGCCGACACGCGAGCGTGGGCCTCGTGCACCGCCCACGCACGGGGTGTATCGTTGCGCCGGGGATGAGTCGGGGGGTCATGAGCCGTCGTCGCCTTGCAGCCGGAGCCACGGCGCCCATCGCGGCGCTCGTTCTGTTCGCGTGCGCAGCGCGAGGCAACACCTGTCCGCCGCAGCCGCCGACGCTGCTCGCCGACACCGACCGGAGGCCCGGCCCCCAGCGGCCCGAGCAGCTCGTCGTCGTCGGCAGCACGCTGTTTTTCACGGCACCCACGGCGACCGCGGGGCGCGAGCTGTGGTCGACCGACGGGACGGCCGGGGGGACGGCGCTCGTGGCCGATGTCAATCCGGGACGCGCCGACTCGGATCCCGCGGAGCTCGCGGACGTCGGCGGACTGCTCTACTTCACGGCGAACGACGGAACCAGCGGCGTCGAGCTCTGGGTGAGCGACGGCAGCGCCATCGGGACGCGGCGCGTCGCCGACATCAACCCCGGCCCCGCCGGCTCGTCGCCCGCGGACATCACCGAGCTCGCGGGCCTCGCGTACTTCTCGGCGGACGACGGCGCGAGCGGCCGGGAGCTCTGGCGCAGCGACGGCACGGCGGCGGGCACCTTCCGCGTGAGCGACATCGCACCGGGTGCCGAAAGCTCGAACCCCTCGTGGCTCGCGAAAGTCGGCGGCGCCCTCTTCTTCGCGGCGGAGGACGCCAGCGGGATCGAGCCCTGGAAGAGCGACGGGACAGGCCCAGGAACCGTCAGGGTCGCGAACATCTCCGCCGCCGGCGGCTCGGAGGTCCGCGACATCGTCGAGTTCCAGGGGCTCGCCTGGTTCACGGCCTGCTCGCAGCCGAACCGCCTCGAGATCTGGAAGAGCGACGGGACTGCGGCGGGCACGGCGCTCGCGCACGCGCTCGGCATCGGCACGGACGATTCGCGGCCCCGCGAGCTGACGGTCGTCGGTCCGAACCTCTACTTCATCACCAGTCACGGCATCGTCGACGATAGCCTGTCCGCCAGCGACGGCGTCAGCGTCACGCAACTGGCGACCGCCGACATCCGCATGCAGCTCGGTGCCGCCGGGGGCCGCCTCTACTTCCGGTCGGACAACGATCTCTGGACGAGCGACGGCACGCCGGCCGGCACGTTCGCCCTGGCCACCCTGGGGTTGGCCCTCTCTGCGCGACGCTTCGGATTCGTCGATCTGGGCTCCCGCCTGATCCTCCTTGCGCCCCTGTCCTCGGGTGCGGCGCTCTGGACGAGCGACGGCACGCCGGGAGGCACGAGCCGGCTCGCGATCGTGCGACCCGGCCCCGACGACGAGTACGAAACCGAGCCTCGGCCCGAAGTCGTCGTCCTGAACGGCGCCGCCTTCTTCGTGGGCCGGGATCCCGTCGCGGGCCCCGCGCTCTGGCGCAGCGACGGCACCGCTGGGGGGACGGGGCTGCTGATCGACGTCTCGTCCTCCTCCGGGAGCAACTGGTCGCTCAGCACCATGACGCCCGCCGGGGATCGGCTGTACTTCGGCATCCAGCCGGACGAGCGTGGCGTCGGGTGGTCGCCCATCGAGGATGCGCTGCTGGATCTCTGGACGACGGACGGCAGTCCCGCGGGCACGCAGCGCCTGCCGGCGCACGCCGTCGGGTGGCGCGTCGGCGAGCTGGGGGGGCTCCTCTACTTCGACGGATGCACCTGGCCGGACTGCCAGGCGCGCGGCCTTTGGCGCACCGACGGCACGGCCGGTGGGACGACGCTCGTTCAGCCGCTGCTGGGCGCGCGCCTCTTCGCGGAAGCGCGCGGCTACCTCTACTTCACGCCGACGGATCAGGTCGACGAGTGCGGTCACGATCTCTGGAGGACCGACGGCACGGCGGCCGGCACCACGCTCGTTGCGCCCGGATTCATCTTCGACATGACGGCCATCGACGGGCACGTCTTCTATGTGACGCTGGCGCGGCCCTCGGATTTCGGGGCGCTCTCGCTCTGGGTCACGGACGGAACGCCCGCCGGCACGCTGATGCTCGGGGAGTTCGAATCCGTCGAAGCCCCCGTGAGCGTCGGCGGGCGCATCGTGTTCTTCGCGGACGACGGCATCCACGGGAGCGAGCCGTGGGTCACCGATGGAACGGTCCGCGGAACCGAGCTGGTTCTCGACATCGAGCCGGGACCGCGGTCCGGAGCCGGACGGGAACGGCACGTGACGGCGGATCGGCTGTTCTTCGAGGGGAGCGACGACGGCAGTGGCGGCGAGCCATGGGTGACCGACGGGACATCCGCCGGCACCATGATGTTGGCGAACATCGCGCCCGATCCCTGGCCCGGCTACTCGGACCTCGAGTGGATGGCGACCGTCGGGAGCCGCGTGTTCTTCTCGGCGGATGACGGCAGCATCGGGCGAGAGCTGTACGTCACGGACGGCACGCCCGCGGGCACCGCACTCGTGAAGGACATCCGGCCGGACGTCGGGCTCGGCCGGCGCGATTCCGAGCCCGACTTCGGCATGGCGTTCGGCGATCGGCTCCTCTTCCGTGCCGACGACGGCGTTCACGGTCACGAGCCCTGGCTGAGCGACGGCACCGAGGCTGGCACCGTCCTGCTCGCGGACATCGACCCCATCGGCGGTTCGTGGGGATACCCCGTCGCCGTCGGCGAGTGTGCGGCCTACCTCGATGCCAGCGACGGCGTCTCCGGCAGCGAGCTGTGGAGGACCGATGGGACGGCCGCCGGAACGATCCTCGCGGCCGAGTTCCGACCGGGACCCGGAGACGGCGCCGTCAACCTGCGCTTCACGGCGTGGGCCGGCCGATTCATCGCAATCGCCGACGACGGATGGCTCGGCCGCGAGCCGCACGTGATCGTCCCCGACGACGATGCCGACGGAGTCGGCGACGCGTGCGACACCTGCGCCTGCCTGCCGAATCCCGATGCGGACGCCGACGGCCTGCAGGACGACGGCGACACGGACGGCGACGGCTTCGGCGACGCGTGCGATCCGTGCCTGGTCGGCGCCGACACCGACGCCAACCACGATCGAGTGCCCGACGACGCCGACGGCGATCTCGTCCTCGACGGCTGCGATCCCTGTCCCGACGAAGCACCCGATGATGCCGACGGCGACGGCTGGTGCACCGGCCCGCGCTTCCGCGCGCCCTCGCTCGGCGCCGGCGACAACTGCCCCGCGACGATCAACGCCTCGCAGCAGGATGCCGACGCCGACGGCTTCGGCGACGCATGCGATCTCTGCCCGGGCCTCGACGACGACACGAACGGCGACACGCTCCCCGACGACGCCGACGGCGACGCGCAGGCCGACGGCTGTGATCCATGCCCGGACGACGCGCCGGACGATCCCGACGGCGACGGCTGGTGCGAGAGCGCGCGCTTCAACGCCCCGAGCGTCGGCGGATCGGACACGTGCGCGCACGTGCAGGGCATGCCGGCCGACAGCGACGGCGACACGGTGGGCGATCCGTGCGATGCATGCCCGACGGATCCGCTGGCCGGCTGGCCGGGCGCCCACTTGCTCAGGGACATCCGCATCGGCGGCGCCGACTCGGAACCCTCGGAGGCCGCATGGCTGGGATCGCTGCTCGTCTTCGTCGCCAGCGGAACGGGCCTCGGCCGCGAGCTGTTCGTCACGGACGGGACGACCGCGGGCACGCACCTGGTCATGGACATGAACCCCGGCGTCGCGGGTTCGGATCCGACCTACCTCACCGTCGTCGGCAATGCGGTGTTCTTCGTCGCGCAGGACGATTGCTGCTGGTGGCTGTGGCGCACGGATGGCACGCGCGCGGGCACGTCGCGCGTCGGCAACGTGCATGACCTCGCCTACTGGTCGCCGCGGCAGGAGCCCGTCGAGATGGGCGGCGCGCTCTACTTCATTGCCGCGGACATCGGTAGCTGGGAAATCTGGCGGAGCGACGGCACCGACGCCGGGACGACGCGCGTCACCGACATGCAGGGCAACTGGGGCTGGACGGAGCCACGCGACCTGACGGTCATGGACGGCATGCTCTACTTCGTCGCCAACGACGACGTGGCCGGAGCCGAGCTCTGGCGCAGCGACGGGACCGTCGCCGGAACCCAGCTCGTCCTCGACATCGAGCCGGGCGGACGATCGAGCAATCCGTACGCGCTCGCGGCCATGGGATCGAACCTCTACTTCGCGGCGACGCGGTCGGACGTCACGGAGCTCTGGAGATCGGACGGCACCGCGGCCGGAACCGTCGCGATCGCCGCCGTGGGCGTCGAGGGTGATCCGGTCGCAGTGAACGGGAACCTCTGCTTCGCCGGCTACGAGATCGGCACCGGCTCCGAGCCCTGGGTGAGCGACGGCACGCCAGCGGGAACGCGACGCATCATCGATCTGAGGCCCGGGGAGGAGTGGTCGAATCCCGGCGACTTCGTCGCCACGGCCGGCGGGATCGTCTTCAGCGCGGACGACGGGATCTCCGGACGCGAACCGTGGATCACGGACGGATCGCCCGCCGGCACGCGCCTGGTGGCGGACGTCGCGGTCGGCGCGGCGTCGTCCGATCCGAGCTCTGCGTGGATCCTCGGCGGCTCCTTCGCCTTCTCGGCTACCGAGCCGTCCACGGGCCGGGAGCTCTACCTCAGCGACGGCACGCCGGCGGGCACGCGGCGCATCACCGATCTCGCGCCGGGATGGCCCGCTGGCATCGCGTCCATCGTCGCCTCGACCGGCGGCACGCTGCTGCTGTCGGCGACGGACGGCGACACGGGCCATGAGCCATGGGCCATCGCGCTCGACATCGACGGCGACCTCTTCCCCGACGCCTGCGACTCCTGCCCCACCGTCCTCAACCTCGACGGCGACGGCGACACCGTGCAGGACGACGGCGATCCCGACGGCGACGGCGTCGGCAGCGCCTGCGACACGTGCGTCGGCGTGCCGAATCCGGATCTCGACGATGACGGCCTGCAGGACGACGGCGACACGGACGGCGACGGCCAGGGCAATGCCTGTGATCCGGACGCCGACAACGACGGCGTCGAGGCCAGCGCGGGCGACTGCGACGACGTGCGCTCCGACATCCTGGCCAGCCCGGCGCCGGTCACGAATCTCCGCGTGCGCCGCAGCGGCGCCGACCTCGACCTGACATGGGACGCTCAGCCGCAGGCGGGGGCCGCCATCCGCTACGACGTCGCCCTCGGCCCCCTCAGTGATGTCGCGAGCATGGACCGCGTCGCGCCCTACGCGGGCGCAACTTGCGCACTCGACGACAACCTCCTCCCCGCCGTCGGGCTGGTGGCGCCTGCGCGCGCCTGGATCGTCGTGCGCGCGGCCCACCTGCCGCCGACGACCTGCGCACCTGGCACCTACGGTCCCGGCGGCCCGGGGCCGTGGGCCCTCGACGCCGCGAGTCCCTGCCCTTGAGCTGCGCCGCTCACCCGAGCCCACGCATGCCGCAACCATGCCTGCGACAACCGAGATCGCCGCGCGTTGCAGCCCCCGAGCCGAGCCTGCGCGCGCCGCAGCTCAGAGCAGCGAGCGCTCCTCGAGCTCGACGCGCAGCGCCGCGGCGCCCTCGAAGCGGATCGCGGCCATCCCCAGCTCGCGTGCCACTGCGCAGTTGCGCAGCTTGTCGTCGATGAGGAGGCAATCCGCGACGGCCACGCCGAGCGTCCTCGCAGCGCCCACGAATGCCTCGCGCTCCGGCTTGCAGATGCCCGTGCGACACGAAACGAAGGTCCACGGCAGGGAGCGCGAAAGCCCGAGCCTCTCGTCGATCATGCGGTACCACTCCGAGTAGTCGGACAGTGCGTGCATCACGACGCCGCACGCGTGCAACTCCGCGAGAAGCGCCTCCATCCCGGGCAGCCAACGATGAGACTCGCGCAGGAACGACGTCAGCGCCGCACCATCGACGGGCCGGCGATCGAGGAACAGCCGCTCGAGGCACTCGGTCTCCGCGATGCGTCCCTCCTCGAAGTCGAGCAGCGTCGCGAAGTCGAGCGCCGTGCTCGCGTCCTCCCATGCGAGCCCCAGCACCTCGGCAGCCGCCTCCGGGAACGGGTCGTGCACGAGCGTCCCGAGCACGTCGACGAGCAGAACCGGCGCCATGGGCGTAATGTTCGCAGGTCGAGACCAAGGAGAGGAGCGGGCATGCGGCAAGGTCGGCAGCCATGCGTCGGCGCGCGGGATCCCGCCCTGAGCAGCCTCAGCCGGATCAGCGTCCCGAACGGCCCCAGCGCGCTCGTGCTGCGCGTGGCGGGCATTCTCGCGCTCGGCCTGACTCCCGTCCGGGCAGCCACCTGCCCGCCGCAGTCCGCGACGCTCCTGGCCGACACGGACCAGCGCACCGGTCCCCAGCCGCCCGAGAACCTCCTGGCCATCGGCGGGCGCGTCTACTTCACGGCCGTGAGCGCCGCCGAAGGCGAGGAGCTCTGGTCGAGCGACGGCACGCCGGGCGGCAGCGCGCTCGCGGCCGACATCCATCCGGGCCCCCTCGGCTCCACTCCCGGCGGCCTCGCGGACATCGGCGGGCAGCTCTTCTTCGCGGCCGATGACGGCGTGCACGGCCTCGAGCCGTGGACGAGCGACGGCACGCCGGGCGGCACGACGCTCGTGAAGGACATCAACCCCGGGCCCGCCGGCTCGTCGCCGCTCTACTTCACGGACGTGGGAGGCCAGGCCTTCTTCCAGGCCGACGACGGGACGAGCGGGCCCGAGCTCTGGACGAGCGACGGCAGCGATGCGCGGACGACGCGCGTGAAGGACATCCGCGCCGGCGCGGCGGGATCGGCGCCGTCCTGGCTCGCCGACGTCGGCGGCGTCCTCTACTTCTCGGGCCGCGACAACGCGGCCGGCCGCGAGCTGTGGCGCAGCGACGGCACCGATGCGGGCACCGTGCGCGTGAAGGACATCGATCCGGGCGCCGGCGGCGGAGCGCCGCGATGGCTCGTCGACGTCGCGGGCACGCTGTACTTCGCCGCCTCGAGCAACGGCGCCGATTTCGAGCTGTGGAAGAGCGACGGCACGGATCCCGGGACGGTTCTCGTGCGGGCGGGACTCGTGACGATCGGCGATCTCTTCGCCCACGGCAGCACCCTCGTCTTCGGCGCGGATGACGGGCGCGGCGACGCGCTGTGGAGGAGCGACGGCACGCCCGCGGGCACGGTCCTCGTCTCGCTCATCCCTGCCGCCGACTTCACGCTCGCGGGCGGCACGCTCTACTTCCGCGCCCAGGGCACGCTCTACGCGAGCGACGGCGTGGCCGTCGTTCCGCTGCGCGTGCTCCAGGAGGGCGTGCTCGATGCGTACCCGATGGCGTTCGCCGACTTCGGAGGCAGCCTCATGGTTCTCGCGGGCGCGGGGGCGAGCGGACAGGAGCTGTGGACGAGCGACGGGACGCCGGCAGGGACGCGCTTCATCCGCAACGTGGGACCGCGGATCGATCGGTTCCTCGTCCCCGAGATCGATCTCGCCGTCGCCGGCGGACTGGCGCTCTTCGTGGGCGACGACGGCGTGACCGGCCCCGAGCTCTGGCGCAGCGACGGCACCGCGGCAGGCACCGGCCTCGTCACCGACATCATGGAGACGACGCGCAGCCCCTGGGACGTCGGGGATCCGATCGTGGTGGGCGCTCGCCTGTACTTCACCGTCGTCCGCGACGAGCCGCCGCCCCCTCCGTTAGGCGTCACCTGCACCCGCGCGGAGCTCTGGGTCTCGGATGGCAGCGCGGCGGGGACGCGTCAGCTTCCCGTCTACGCCTACACGGGAAGGTTCGCCGCCCTCGGAGGCGTGCTGCTCTTCGACGGATGCAGGCTGCCGACGTGCAGCGAGCGCGGGCTCTGGCGCAGCGACGGCACGCCGGCAGGCACCGTTCCCGTGAAGAACCTGCCCGGCGCGCGATCCTTCGGGGACGCGGACGGCACGATGTTCTTCGCCCCCACCGACGAGCTCAACAACGGCCTGTCCGAGCTCTGGCAGACCGACGGCACGACGGCCGGAACGATGCGCGTCGCCAGCACGACCGTGGGCGAGCTCGTCACGATCGGCGATCAGGCGTTCTTCGGAAGCTACTCGGCCGGGCTGCGCGTCAGCGACGGCACGCAAGCCGGGACGCGGCTGCTCCTCGACTCTCGCCGCATCGAGAGCCTGACCGTCGTTCGCGACCGGCTGTTCTTCGTCGCCGATTTCGGCCTCTGGACGAGCGACGGCACGGTGCGCGGCACTTCCCAGCTCCTCGGGGACATCGATCCCGGACAGGATTCCTCGTATCCGCGGCAATTGATGGCACTCGACGACCGCCTCTTCTTCGCGATCGACGACGGCACGCAGGGCGACGAGCTCTGGACGAGCGACGGCACGCGCTCGGGCACGCAGCTCGTCGCCGACATCAATCCCGGACCTGCCGGCTCCTACCCCATCATGGCGAGCGCCGCGGACGGACGCCTCTTCTTCGCTGCCGACGACGGCCTCCACGGGCGCGAGCCGTGGATCAGCGACGGCACGGAAGCGGGCACGCAGCTCGTCGCCGACATCGCGCCCGGCGGCTCCTCGCTCGTCGGCGTGATCCCGGCGACCGATCCGAGCTGCCGCGTCTACTTCGCGGCGGAGGACGAGATCTCGGGGCTCGAGCTCTGGGCGACGGATGGCTCGGCCGCCGGCACGACGCTCGTCGAGGACATCCTGCCGGGATCCGACGCGTCGGCGCCCGAGGATCTGCTCGCCTGGGACGGCGGCCTGTTCGTCGTCGCCGAGACCAGCACCTTCGGCCGCGAGCCGCTGATCCTCGTCCCGGACGGGGACGGGGATCTCGTGGCCGACGCCTGCGACACGTGCGCGTGCGTGCCGAATGCGGACGCGAACGGCGACGGCGTCCAGGACGACGGCGACGCGGACGCCGACGGATTCGGGAATGCCTGCGATCCCTGCCCCATCGCCGCCGACGTCGACGTGGACGGCGATCGGATGCCCGACGACGCCGACTCCGACGACGTCAGCGACGCCTGCGATCCCTGTCCCGACGACGCGTCCGACGACGTGGACGGCGACGCGATCTGCGCCGGCTCGCGATGGAACGCCCCCGCGCGCAGCGGAGGCGACAACTGCCCCCGCGCGTCGAACGTCTCCCAGCAGGACGTCGATTCCGACGGCATCGGCGATGCCTGCGACGCCTGTCCCCTCGACGGAGGCGACGAGCCGACGATTCTCGCCGACCTGCTCGCGGGCGCGTTCCCGTCGGATCCCTACGAGACCGTGCGCATCGGATCACTCGTGTACTTCACCGCGGTGGGAACGGGCATCGGACGCGAGCTCTGGGCGACCGACGGGACGTCGGCGGGCACGAGGCTCGTCGCGGACATCGCGCCGGGCATCGTGTCGTCGCATCCGATGGAGCTGCACGACGTCGGCGGCACGCTGTTCTTCGTCGCGGACGACGGGCTCGGCTCGGGGCGCGAGCCCTGGCGGAGCGACGGCACGGCGGCAGGCACGTTCCAGGTCGCCGACATCGGTCCGGATCCCCTGGCGTCCCGTGTCGAGTCGCTGGCCGTGCTCGACGGGACGCTCTACTTCGCAGCCGACGGCGCGAGAGGCACCGGCCAGGAGCTGTGGCGCAGCGACGGCACGGACGCCGGCACCTTCATGGTGAAGGATCTCAGGCCCGGGCCGATCGGCAGCGGCATGCGCGAGCTCACGGTGATGAACGGCGCGCTGTACTTCGCGGCCGAGGACGGCGTGAACGGCTCCGAGCTCTGGCGCAGCGACGGCACGGCGGCGGGCACGGCGATGCTGAAGGATCTCTGGCCGGGGCTTCCCTCGGGCTCGCCCCAGTCGCTGACCGAGGTGGGCGGCACGCTCTTCTTCACGGCCGACGACGACGTGAACAGGCGCGGCCTCTGGAAGAGCGACGGCACGCCGGGCGGCACGATGCTCGTCGCCGATCCGTGGCCGGTCGCCGCGAGCCAGCCCATCGAGCTCACCGGCGCGGGGAGCGTGCTCTACTTCGTGGTGGAGGAGCTCACCGGCGGCGCCGAGCTCTGGAGCTCGGACGGCACGGCGGCCGGCACGTCCATGGTGATCGACATCGCGTACGAGTCGCGCTCGTCCTGGCCGAGGGACCTGACGGCCGTCGGCAGCACGCTGTTCTTCTCCGCGGAGGAGGACACGAGCGGACGCGAGCTCTGGGCGACCGACGGCACGGCGGCGACCACGCGCCTCCTGCGCGACATCGCCGCGGGACCGGACTCGTCGAATCCCGATCGACTGTTCATGTCGGACGGCCTGCTGTTCTTCCGCGCGAGCGAGCCCGCGACCGGCCTCGAGCCCTACGTCAGCGACGGAACCGCGGCGGGCACGCGCCTTCTCGCCGACATGCAGCCGGGCCCCGACGACTCGCTCGACGCCTTTCTCGGCGACGTCGGCCGCGTGCTGATCGTGACCGCGCGGGATCCGGCCTCGAGCCTCGAGCCGTGGCGTCTTCCCGTCGATCGCGACGGCGACCTCGTCCCCGATGCCTGCGACACGTGCCTCTCGACGCGCAACGGCGACGCCGACGGCGACACGGTGCAGGACGACGGCGACACGGACGGCGACGGCCTCGGGGACTCCTGCGACGGCGACCTGGACGGCGACGGCGTGGACGCGTCGGCCGGCGACTGCGACGACCTGCGCGCCGACGTCCTGCGGGGCCCCGCCCCCGTCACGGGCCTGCGCGTCGCGCGCCCGAGCGGCGACCTGGCGCTGTCATGGGATGGCCAGGAGCTCCCGTCCGGCAGCGCCGTCCGCTACGACGTCGTCGTCGGCCCCCTCGGGGCATGGAATCGCGCGGCGCCCTACGCGGGCGCAACCTGCGCGAACGACGACATCGCGCTGCCCTCGGCGCTCGTCCCCGTCAGCGGCAGCGCATGGATCGTCGTGCGGGCGACCTTCGCTCCGGGCAGCGCCTGCGCGCCTGGCACCTACGGTCCCGGCAGCCCCTCCGCGCTCGACGCGCTCGACGCCGCGGCTCCCTGCCCCTGACGATTCGGGCGGACTGGGATAACTTGAGGCCGGCGGCCGTCGACGGGGTGGCCGCGGGCCCGGAGCGCCGGGGAGGGACGTCCATGGAGAGCGTCGGCATCGCTCGGTGGGCACGCGCAGCCTTCATGCTGGCGCTCGCGCTCCCGCCCCGATCCGCCGTCGCCGCCACCTGTCCGCCCCATCCACCCGTGCTGCTCGCGGACACCAACCCTCGACCCGGGCCGCAGCGCCCGCGGGGCCTCATCGGCGCCGGCAGCACGCTCTTCTTCGCGACGCCCACGCCCGCGGAGGGCGAGGAGCCCTGGGCGAGCGACGGAACGGCCGCCGGCACGAGGCTCCTCGCCGACATCCGTCCCGGCGGGCTCGGCTCGAACCCCTCGAGCTCCGCGAGCGTCGGCGGCCGGCTCTTCTTCGCGGCGGATGACGGCGTGACCGGCGTCGAGCTCTGGACGAGCGACGGAACGCCCGGCGGCACGCGGCTCGTGAAGGACATCCATGCCGGGCCCGGAGCCTCGTCGCCGTCCGGCATCACCGACTTCGGCGGACGCGCGTTCTTCGCAGCGGACGACGGCTCGAGCGGCGCCGAGCTGTGGACGAGCGACGGCACGGCCGCCGGCACGTTCCTGGTCAGCGACATCAATCCGGGAGCGGGGAGCTCGTCGCCCACGGGCCTCACCGACGTCGCCGGCACGCTCTTCTTCGCCGCGACCAACGCCCGCGGCGTCCTGCTCTGGAAGAGCGACGGCACGTCCGCGGGAACGCTGGACATCAGCGCGGATCTCCATCCGTCCTACCTCGTGGACTTCGGCGGGATGCTGTACTTCATCGCGCGTGACACGCAGCTCTGGAAGAGCGACGGGACGTCCGCCGGCACGGCTCTCGTCGGAACGCCGGGCGGCGTGAACCATCGCTCGCATGACCTGGTCGTCGTCGGTCCCACCCTCTTCGTCATCGCCACCGACGCGAACCGCGATGCCCTCTGGGCCACCGAGGGTGGCGCCCTCAGGCGGCTGACGATGGCGACGTGGATGAGCCTCCGCGCCGCCGGCGGAAGGCTCTACTTCGAGACGGGACGCGAGCTCTGGACCAGCGACGGAAGCGCGGCCGGCACCGTGCGCCTGCAGACCCTGCAGCCGGTGGCTGCGGGTCCCCATCCACCCATCGCGCTGGCGGATCTCGACGGCACGCTGATCGCGCTAGCGAGCTCCGGCACCACCGGCATGGAGCTGTGGACGAGCGACGGGACGGCGCTCGGCACCGTCCTCCTGGCGAGCCTCGGACCGACGAGCGCCCCTCCGCCGGACAGCCTCGATCTCGCCGTGGTGGGCGGCACCGCATTCTTCGTGGGCGAGGACGCAGCGGCGGGCGCGGCCCTCTGGCGCAGCGACGGGACCGCCGCGGGCACGACCCTGCTCAGGGATCTCGCTCCGACGACGGCCGGCAACTTCAGCGTGCGGGACGCGACGCCCGTGGGCCGGAAGCTCTTCTTCACCGCGACAGAGGACGAGCAGCCGCTCAACGGCTACATGTTCGACGACTATCCCGGCCGCCTCTGGGTGACGGACTCGACGCCCGGCGGCACGGAGGCCCTCCCCGCACGGGCGTTCACGAACCGGCTCGCGCGCCTCGGTGACGCGCTCGTCTTCGACGGCTGCGGGCTGCTTCCCGGCGGCGCCGATCGGGGGCTCTGGCGCAGCGACGGCACGCCGGCAGGGACGGCGCTCGTGATGCCGCTGCCCGGCGCGGCGCTCCTGAGGGAGGCCGAGGGGATCCTCTTCTTCACCCCCGCGGACGCCGTCGCGCAGACCGGCCTCGGACTCTGGAAGACCGACGGCAGCGCCGCGGGAACCGAGCGCGTCGCCGACGTCCAGATCTATTCGCTTGCGACTGTCGGCCGCCATGCCGTCGCGTCGTCCCCCGGCGGCGTGTGGACGAGCGACGGCACCGCCGCAGGCACCCGCATCGTCCTGCTGTCGTGGTGGACCTCGGACCTGATCACCGCGGGCCCGCGGGTGTTCTTCGCGAGCTACGACGGCGGCTGGGGCCTCGATCTCTGGACGAGCGACGGCACGCCGGCCGGGACCTCCTTCGTCCGCTCGCTGATCTTCGGACCGAACGCCGGGATGATGCCTCGCCTCGTCGCGGTCGGTGATCGCGTGTTCCTGAACCTGGACGACGGCGTGTCCGGCATGGAGCTCTGGACCAGCGACGGCACGGACGCCGGCACGTTCATGGTGAAGGACGCGAATCCGGGGCCGGCGGGCTCGAATCCAGGCCTCGGCATCGAGCTCGACGGCCGCCTCGTCTTCGCCGCCGACGACGCCTCGGGCGATCGGGAGCCGTGGATCAGCGACGGCACCGAGGCCGGCACGCATCGGCTGAAGGACGTCAACCCCAACGGGCCGTCGATCGCGGCGCTGGTCGGCACGGCGGCCGACTGCCTCGCCTACTTCGCGGCGGACGACGGAAGCGAGGGCGAGGAGCTCTGGGTGACCGACGGCAGCGAGGCCGGCACGCGGCCCTTCGCCAACATCCTCCCCGGCCCCGAATCGGGTGGCATCCAGGCTCCCCGGCACTGGGACGGGAGGATCTTCCTCGGCGCCGACGACGGCTTCGTGGGGCGCGAGCCCTTCCTGCTCGTCCCCGACGGGGACGGCGACCTCGTCGGATCCGAGTGCGACACCTGCCCCTGCGTGCCGAATCCCGACTCCGACGGCGACGGCATGCAGGACGACGGCGACGCGGACGCCGACGGCTTCGGCGACGCATGCGATCCCTGTCCCGCGGGCGCCGACGCCGACGCCGACTTCGATCGAGTGCCCGACGATGCCGACGGGGACGCCGTCACGGACGGCTGCGATCCCTGCCCGGACGAGGCGCCCGACGACGCCGACGCGGACGGGATCTGCGGCGGAGCTCGCTTCCACGCCCCCAGCCTCGCAGGCGGCGACAACTGCCGCGGCGTCGCGAACGCCTCGCAGCAGGACCTGGACGCCGACGGCCTGGGGGACGCCTGCGATCCATGCGACGGCGCCGACGGCGACGCGAACCGTGACGGACTGCCCGACGATCTCGACGGCGATCTCCTCACCGACGGCTGCGATCCCTGTCCCGACGACGTGCCCGACGATCCCGACGGCGACTCCTGGTGCCTCCACGCGCGGTTCAACGCTCCGAGCTCGGGCGGCGGCGACAACTGCCCGGACGCGGCGAATCCCTCGCAGGCCAACGGCGACGGCGACGCCTTCGGCGGCGATGCCTGCGATCCCTGCCCTCTCGTCGCCGACTTCGATCTCAACGACGACGGCTTCGCCGACGACTCCGACTGGGATCTCCAGCTCGATGCCTGCGATCGCTGCCCCTACGACAGTCCCGACGACGCCGACGGCGACGGCTGGTGCCGCCACGCGGCCTTCAATCCTCCGAGCGCCGGCGGCCGCGACAACTGCCCCGGCATCGCGAACCCGACGCAGTCGAACGGCGACGGCGATCCGTTCGGCGACGCCTGCGATCCGTGCGTGCTCGTGCCGGACGCAGACACGGAGGGGAACGAGTTGCCGGACGACTTCGATCGGGACGGGACGCCGGATGCCTGCGACGGCTGTCCTGACGACGAGTCCAACGATCCCGATGCCGACGGCTGGTGCGACGCCGCCCGCTTCCAGCCGCCGATGATCGGCGGCCACGACAACTGCCCGCTGGCAGCGGACAGCAGCCAGGCCGACGCCGACGGCGACTCGTGGGGCGATGCGTGCGACACCTGTCCGCAGTCGGTCGACGACGACGTCGACGGGGACCATCGGCCCGACGACGTCGATGGCGACGCTCTCAGCGACGCCTGCGATCCCTGCCCCGACGAGACTCTCGACGACCGCGACGGCGACGGGCTCTGCGCCGGCTCGCGCTTCCATGCTCCCGTCCTCGCCGCATCCGACAACTGCCCGTCCGTCGCGAACGCCGCACAGGCCGACAGGGACGGCGACGATGCAGGCGACGCCTGCGATCCCTGCCCCGCCGATCCGCTGGCCGGCAGCGTGCTGGCGCGACTCGTCGCGGACATCGCGCCGGGCCGCGCCAGCTCCGCTCCCGCGGAGGCGCTGCGGATCGGCTCGCTCGTCTACTTCGCCGCGACCGACGGCCGCCTCGGGCGCGAGCTCTGGGTGACCGACGGCACGACGGCCGGCACGCGGCTCGTGAGAGACATCCGCGTGGGCTCCTTCTCGTCGGATCCGCAACGACTGACGGAGCTCGGCGGCCGCCTCCTCTTCGTCGCGACCGACATCGCCGGCGGTCAGGAGCTGTGGACGAGCGACGGCACGGCGGCCGGCACGCAGCGCGTGGCCGACATCCGGGCGGGCGGGCAGGGCTCGGCAATCCAGGGGCCCCTCGTCGTCGTCGGCGACGCCATCTACTTCGCCGCCGACGACGGCATCGCGGGCAGCGAGCCGTGGAGCAGCGACGGCACCGCGGCGGGCACCGTCATGGTGGCCGACATCCAGTCGGGCTCGCGCGGCAGCTCCCCGAGCGAGCTGACGGCCATGAACGGCGCGCTCTTCTTCGCGGCGGACGACGGCGTGAGCGGGATCGAGCTCTGGCGGAGCGACGGCTTCGCGCGCACGTACCTGATCGCGGACACGCTGCCCGGCCCGGCGTCGGGCCGGCCCGCACAGCTCACGGCCGCGGGCGCGACGCTGTTCTTCACCGCCCTCGGCGATGCCGGGCAGCGGACGCTGCGCGCGAGCGACGGCATGACGGCCGGCGCCTGGCGCGTCGTGGATCCCTGGCCGGCCTCCTGGACCGAGCCGCAGGAGCTCACGGGCGTCGGCGAGCATCTCTACTTCGCGCTCTTCGAGCCGCAGGGCGGCGAGGAGCTCTGGACTTCCGACGGAACGCAGGCCGGCACGCATGCCGTGATCGATCTCGCCTACGAGGCGGCGTCCTCGCGTCCGAGGGATCTCACGGCCGTCGGCGACGCGCTCTACTTCACGGCCGAGGACGTCGCGACCGGACGCGAGCCGTGGATCACGCAGGGGACGGCGGCCAGCACCCTCCTGCTGCGCGACATCTACCCCGGCTCGCCGACATCGTCGCCCGACAGGCCATGGGTGTCGGATGGCCTCCTGCTGTTCGGCGCGACCGAGCCCTCGGGCGGCCAGGAGGCATGGATGAGCGACGGGACGGCCGCGGGCACGCGCCGCCTCGCCGACCTGCGACCCGGCGCGGTGGGCTCCCTCGACGGGATCGTCGGCGCCCTGGGTGGGCTGGTGCTCGTGCGCGCGAGCGACGACGTCGCGGGCTTCGAGCTCTGGGGGATCACGCTCGACCGCGACGACGACGGCTTCCCCGACGCATGCGACACCTGCCTTCACCTCGCCAACGGCGACGCCGACGGCGACATGGTCCAGGACGACGGCGACGCGGACGGCGACGGCCTCGGCAACGCATGCGACTCGGACATCGACGGGGACGGCCTGGAGGCGCCGGCCGACTGCGACGACTCCCGGAGCGACGCGCTGGGCCCCGCAGAGCCGGTGACGGGACTGCGCGTGGCGCGCGCTGCGGCGGAGATCGCGCTGACATGGGACGGGCAGGAGCTCGGCGCCGGCAGCGCGATCCGCTACGACGTCGTCGCGGGATCCCTGGGACCCGGCGCGTGGGATCCGGCAGCGCCCTACGCGGGTGCAACCTGCTTCATCGACGACGTTGCGCTGCCGGCGGTCCGCTCGCCGGTCGCCGGGAGCGCGTGGCTCGTCGTGCGCGCGGCCTTCGCCGGAGGCACGACCTGCGCACCTGGCACCTACGGCGGCGGCGGCCCGTCCCCGCTCGACGCGCTCGACGCCGCGAGCCCCTGCCCCTGACGCTCCAGCCCCGACTGGAGTAACTTGCGGCTGCCGCGGCCGTCGATGGGGAGGCCGCGGACCCGGCCCGCCGGGAGGGGGACCGTCATGGAGAGCCTCGCCATTCCTCGGCGGACGCGCTGGGCCCGCGCGTCGTTCGCGCTGGCGCTCGCCTGCTCGCGCGCCGGCGCGACGACCTGCCCGCCGCAGCCACCGACGCTGCTCGCCGACACGGACACGCGCCCCGGGGCGGAGCATCCGGAGAACTTCCTCGCGATCGGCAGCACGCTCTACTTCACGGCGATCGACCCGGCGGTGGGCAACGAGCTGTGGAAGAGCGACGGCAGCGCGGCGGGCACGATGCTGGTCGCCGACATCAATCCGGGCCGCGCGGACTCGGCGCCCTCGAGCCTCGCGGACATCGGCGGCCAGCTCTACTTCGCCGCCGACGACGGAGTGAACGGCACGGAGCTCTGGACGAGCGACGGCACGCCCGGCGGCACGCGGCTCGTCGAGGACATCAACCCGGGACCGGGGGGATCCTCGCCTTCAGGGATCACGTCCTACGGGGGCAACGCCTGCTACGCAGCCGACGACGGCGTCAACGGAGTCGAGCTCTGGATCAGCGACGGCACGGCGGCCGGCACGGTCCTCGTCAGCGACATCAACGTCGGCGCCGGCAGCTCGTCGCCCGCGTCGATCGTCGAGCTCGCCGGCACGCTCTACTTCGCCGCCGACGACGGCATCGGCGGGAGCGAGCTGTGGCGAAGCGACGGGACGGCGGCCGGCACGCGGCTCGTCGAGGACATCTGCCCGGGCGGCGGCTCGGCCCCGAGCGATCTCGTGGACTTCGGCGGCGTGCTGTACTTCGCCGCAGACGAGTGCACCGGCGACCTCACGCTGTGGAAGAGCGACGGGACCGCAGCAGGCACGATGCGGGCCGCCCTCCTGCGCGCCGGTCCGGACTCCGGCCGGGCCCATCGCCTGACGCCCAATGGCTCGTTGCTGTACTTCTTCACCGGCGGCGGCATCCCCTGGGTGACGGACGGCGTCCTCACCCGCCAGCTCTCGGCGACGTCGTCGACCGACATGGCCGTCGTCGGTGGCCAGCTCTACCTCGGCGGTGAGGGAGCGCTGTGGGTGGCCGATGGCGCGGCGGGCTCGACGACGCTCGTCCGAACCCTCACGGACCGCTGGGGCAGCGTCGGGCTGGCGGATCTCGCGGGCACGATCGTCGCGCTGGCGGCCGACCAGTGGGATGAAGCCCAGCTCTGGACGAGCGATGGCACGCCGGCCGGCACCTCCATGATCTCGACGGTCGATTCGGTCTCGAACGAGAACGGTCCGTCAGGGAGAGTCGAGCTCGTCACCGCAGGCGGCCTCGTGTTCTTCGTGGGCGAGGACCGCATCGCCGGTCGCGATCTCTGGCGCAGCGACGGCACGCCGGCGGGCACGGGCCTCGTTGCGGACATCAGCCAGACGACCGGAAGCAACTGGGCCATCACCGACGCGACCGTGGTCGGTCCACGCCTCTTCTTCGGCGTGATCCCGGACAATCCCAATCCCGACGGGGAGCCACCCTACGACGATCCCATCGCCAGGCTGTGGGTGACGGACGGGAGCGCCGGTGGCACGCAACGGCTCCCCGCCGACGCACGCGCCCGGGGGTTCGCCCGACTCGGGGACGCGCTCCTCTTCGATGGTGGCTCGGGACTCTGGCGGAGCGACGGCACTCCGGCCGGGACCGTGCTCGTGAAGAGCCTCATCGGCGCGGGATGCTTCGCGGAGGCCGTGGGGACCGTGTACTTCTGTCCGACGGCGGCCGAGGACGAGGGAGGCGAGGGACTGTGGCGGACGGACGGCACCGCGGCGGGAACGACGCTCGTCGCGGACATCGAGCCCATCAGCTCGCTCGTCGCGGTCGGAACGCGTGCCTTCTTCATGGCGCCCGAGCCGCCCCCCGGCAACCTCGTCAACCTCTGGTCGAGCGATGGGACGGCCGCAGGCACGCAGGTCGTCGCGGCGTTGGCGGGGATCGGGAGCCTGACAGCCGCCGGCAACCTGCTCGTGTTCGTCGGGAACGACGGCATCCATGGCACCGAGTTGTGGACGAGTGATGGCACTGCCGCGGGCACGTTCATGGTGCGCGACATCCGCCCGGGTCCTGACGATTCGCTCCCGGAACGCCTCGTGGCCAGCGGCGGCCGGGTCTTCTTCCGGGCGACCGACACGGCGAACGGCACGGAGCTCTGGGCCAGTGACGGGACGCTCGCCGGCACGGTCCTCGTCGAGGACATCAACCCGGGTGCAGCCAGCTCCGTCCCGGAGATAGGGCTCGATCTCGGGGGCCTGCTTCTGTTCGCGGCGGACGACGGCGTTCACGGCCGGGAGCCGTGGATCAGCGACGGCACCGGCTCCGGCACGGCGCTTCTGAGGGACATCAACCCCGGCGCCTCGACCTCCGCCTCGTCGATCAGGGGTGCCGTCGTCGCCTGCCGCGCGTACTTCGCCGCCTCGTCTCCGGCAACCGGCGGGGAGACGTGGGTGACCGACGGAACGAGCGCCGGCACGACGCTCGCCGTCGATCTCCGGCAGGGCACCGCATCTTCGAACCCGTTCCATTTCGCCGGCTGGAACGGCCAGCTCTTCTTCACTGCGGTGGACGGCAGCGTCGGCCGTGAGCCGTTCGTGCTGCTCGCTGATGCCGACGGCGATCTCGTCGCCGATGCCTGCGACATCTGCGCGTGCCTGCCCAACGGCGATGCCGACGCGGACGGCCTGCAGGATGACGGCGACGCGGATGGCGACGGCTTCGGCGATGCCTGCGATCCGTGCCCGTCGGGCGCGGACGCCGATGCGGACTCAGACCAGAGGCCCGACGACGCCGACGGCGATCGCGTCCTGGACGGCTGCGATGAGTGCCCGGACGAGGCGCCCGATGACATCGACGGGGACTCGATCTGCGACGGCGCGCGATGGAACGCGCCGTCGCTCGGAAGCGGCGACAACTGTCCCGACATCGCGAACGCCTCCCAGGCGAACATCGACGGTGATGCGTGGGGCGACGCGTGCGAGTCGTGTCCCCTCCCGGATGTCGACGCGAATCAGGACGGCGAGCCCGACGACGCCGACGCGGATCTCGTGACCGACGCCTGCGACGCATGCCCCGACGACGCACCGGATGATCCCGATGGCGACGGCTGGTGCGAGGGAGCGCGCTTCAATGCGCCGAGCCTCGGCGGCTCGGACGACTGCCCGTCGGCGTTCGACGACATGCAGGCCGACGGCGACGGCGACGGCGTAGGCGACGCGTGCGACTGCCGAGCCGCCGATCCCACCATCGGTTTCGTCGGCGCGGAGCTGCTGGCCGACCTCGAACCTGGCGCGGCTGACTCCTTCCCCTTCGGCGCGATCCGCATCGGAGCGCAGACCTTCTTCGGCGCCGCCGATGCCGGCCTCGGCGCTGAGTTGTGGGTGACCGACGGTTCGCGCGCCGGCACGCGGCTCGTCCGGGACATCAGGATCGGTCCCCTCGGATCGGGTCCGGAGGGCCTCACCGATGTCGGCGGCACGCTCTTCTTCGTGGCGGATGACGGCGTGAGCGGCAGGGACATCTGGAAGAGCGATGGCAGTCCCGGCGGCACCGTTCGCGTGGCGGACGTCCAGAGGGTCGTCTGCGACCAGGACTGGTGGAAACCCGTCGCGATCGGCGGCGTGCTCTACTTCGTCGCCGACGACGGAGTCGCCGACGAGGCTTTCCAGCACATTGGGATCCTAAGCTTAGAATTCCACGTGGACAAGTTGTCGCG
>JADMIO012731110.1_pt1 | contig 38348 bp, 37 predicted proteins | sample 8958161 | NCBI WGS metagenome assembly JADMIO01 (sample SAMN16585339, study PRJNA669376) | soil metagenome | isolation source: Crop rotation soil | place: USA: Cullars Rotation, Alabama | collected 2011 | reverse complement strand
GCCGCGACTTCAAGTCACGTGAATTCCAAGCTTCGGATCCCACTGTGCTGGAAAGGTTCAACGAGACCGACCCGCACACCGGCACCGGGGTGCTCATCGCGCCGAACGCAGGCATCACCGACGTCGACGACGCCACCCTCGTTTCCGCGACGATCACGCTGACCAACCGTCCCGACGGCGACGCCAACGAGTCGCTGTCGTTCACGGCCCCCGGCGGCAGCGGGATCACCGGGACCTACACCGCCGCCACGGGAGTGCTGGCCCTGTCCGGCTCCGCCTCGAAGGCGGACTACGCGGCCGCGATCGCCTCGATCCGCTACGACAACACCGTCAACCCGCCCGACGCGACGGACCGGACCATCACGGTCGTGGTCAACGACGGCGACGACGACTCGGTCTCGCGGACCGCGACCGTCCAGGTCACGCCGCTCAACGTGGCGCCCGTCAACACGGTGCCCGGCGCGCAGACGACGGCCGAGGACACCCCCAAGGTGATCAACGGCATCTCGGTCGACGACGTCGACAACGCGTCCCTCACGGTGACCCTGTCCGTCACCAACGGGACCCTGTCCGTCGCGTCCCCGGGCGGCGTGTCGTTCACCGTCGGCGACGGCACCAACGACACCACGATGACCTTCAACGGCACCAAGGCTCAGCTGAACACCTCGCTGGCCTCGGTGACCTACACGCCGTCGGTGAACTTCAACGGCAGCGCGACGCTGACCATCGACACGACGGATGGGCTCCTGACCGACACCGACACGGTCGCCATCACGGTCACCCCGGTGAACGACGCGCCCTCGGCGACCAACCTGTCCGCCGGCGAGACCTACACAGAGGACGTGCCGCTCAACCTGGTCGACATCGTGGTCAGCGACATCGACAGCGCGACGACCACCGTGACGCTGACCGTGTCGAACCCTTCCGTGGGGAGCCTGAGCACCGGCACGTCGGGGAGCGTCACCTCGACCTACGTCGCCGGCACGGGGGTGTGGACAGCCTCGGGTGCGATCGCCGACGTCAACACCCTGCTGGCCGGGGTGATCTTCACCCCGACGGCGAACGTCAACTCGAACTTCACCATCGCCACCAGTGTCAGCGACGGTGTCGCGCCGGCGGTCACCGGCTCGAAGGCCATGACCGGGGTCGCGGTCAACGACGCGCCGACCAGCACCGCGCCCGGCGCCCAGACCACCGACGAGGACACACCCAAGGCGATCAGCGGCATGACGGTCGCCGACATCGACAACACGAACCTGTCCGTCACCCTCTCGGTGACCAACGGGACGCTGACCCTGGGAGCGACGAGCGGGCTCGCCTTCGGTGACGGTGACGGCACCGCCGACACCACGATGACGTTCACCGGCTCCGTGGCCAACGTCAACGCCGCGATCGCCTCGGTGATCTACTCGCCGGCGGCGAACTTCTTCGGCTCCAGCCTGCTCACCTTCACGGTCAGCGACGGGATCGCCGCCCCGGTCACCAAGACCGTCGCCATCACCGTCAACCCGGTCAACGACGCGCCGACAGCGGTGGCCCACACGGTCACGACCAGCTCGGGGATCGGCCTCACGATCACCGCGGCCACCGACACGGGCGAGCTCAAGGAAGGCGCCGCGGACGTCGACGACGCGTTCGGTGAGCTCACCGTCGAGCTCGTCGGGCCGGCCAGCCCGGCCACCGCCACGCGCACGCTCACCAGCGCTGCCGACGGCTCGTTCTACGTCGAGCCGCCGGGCGGCCTGTCCGGCAACGGTGCGGTGACCTTCGGCTTCCGGATCTGCGACGACAACGCCGGCGACCCGAACCAGTGCAGCAGCACCCAGACCCAGACCATCGACGTGAGCGGTCCCGACCGCTGGTTCGTCGACGACACCGACGCCGCGGGCTGCGCGGCGGCGTGCAACGGCAGTCGTTCCAAGCCGTTGGTCGGCCTGGCCGCGCTGCCCGGTGGCCGGGGGACCGGTGACCGAGTCTTCCTGTTCAGCGGCGCGTTCGCCGTCGGCCACACCTTCCCGACCGGTGAGCACCTCGTCGGCCAGGGCGCCACGGGCAGCTTCGACACCCTGCTGGGAGTCACCGTCCCCGGCAACGGCACACTCGACACCCGACCGACGCTCGGTGGCACCAAGCCGAGCCTCGCCGGCACCGTCACGCTCGCGACGAACGCGACCCTGCGCGGCGTCGCCATCAGCACCGGCGCCTCGACCGCGCTGACCGAGCCGGCCGGCGCCACCACCGGGATCACGGTGACCGAGACGTCGCTGGCGACCACCACCGGCGGGGCCCTGGTCCTCGACCAGGCCGCCGGCTCGCTCCAGCTCGACAACGTCTCGCACAGCGGCGGCTCGGGTGTCGGCGTGAACGTCACGCAGAACTCAGCCGCGCTGAGCTTCACCGGCGGCACCACCATCAGCTCCGGCTCGAGCAACGCGTTCAGCGTCACCGGCGGCGGCACGGTCGTCGTCACCGACCCGAACGCGGTCGGCACGGCACCGGACAACACCCTGACGACCACCAGCGGCATCGCCCTGAACGTCGCCAGCGCCTCCATCGGTGCGAGCGACCTGACCTTCACGAGCATCTCGTCCAACGGCGCCTCGAGCGGCATCGTGCTGAACAACACCGGCTCCGCCGGCGGGCTGCACGTCGTCGGCGACGGGGGTGGCAGCAGCAACGGATCGGGCGGCACGATCCAGAGCTCGACGGGCAACGGCGTCTCGCTGACCAATACCAGCGAGGTCACTCTGGCCTACCTGAACGTCACCGGCAGCGGGGACTCGGGGATCAAGGGCGTCACGCTCAGTGGCTTCAGCCTGGACCGGAGCAACGTCACCAACAACGGCAACAGCACGGCGGACGACGGGATCCGCCTGGGTGAGCCCTCGGGCAGCGTCGTCGGGGTGACCGGCGCGGTCAGCATCGTGAACTCGTCGGTGAGCGGCAACGCCCACAACAACGTGCACATCCGCAACACCTCGGGAACCATCTCGTCGCTCACCGTCACGGGCAGCACGTTCAACAACCTCAACGACACGTTCGGCGCCAACGCCTTCCTCTACGAGGCCTCGGGGACCTCGACCACGACGACGGCAACGATCTCCGGCTCGACCTTCCAGAACAACAGCCCGCAGCGCGCGCTCGAGGTCCAGGCCCACGACACGGCCACCATCGGCTCCGGGTCGAACGCGTTCACCGTGTCCGGCAGCACGTTCATCGACAACGGCATCCAGGCGTCGTTCACGCAGGACACGTCGGGCAACCTGCAGTTCAAGTTCCTCAACAACGGCACTGCCGGGACCCCGATGACCGGGAGCATCCTGCAGGCCGTGAACATCTTCTCCTCGTCCCAGGCCACCGGCGGGACGATCGTGGGCACGGTCTCCGGCAACTTCATCGGCAACGCGGCGGTGGTCAACTCGGGATCCACCCAAGGTGGTGGGATCTCGGCGACACTCCAGGGCCAGACCGATGCCACGCTGCTCATCGACAACAACGTGATCCGGCAGACCAACGGCGACAGCCGAGGGATCTACGTCGGTGTGCGCGGCCCCTCGAACCCGCTTGCCGGGAGTCTCCCGGCCAACACCGTGACGAGCGACGTCACGATCACCAACAACAACGTGATCCAGGGCAACACGGCCGACAACTTCGGGGCGGCCATCGTCGTCGAGGCGGACAACCAGACCGGATCCGACTCGAAGTCGCCGACCCTGCGCGCCGACATCCGCAACAACACGGTGCCGCTCGTGGCAACCCGCCCTGTCAACGGCGAGTTCTTCAACGCGAACCTCATCTACTACGAGTACACCTCTGCGGGTTCGCACGGCATCGGTCAGCTGGTCGACACCGCGCCGGCCAGCGCGAACGCGACCGCCCAGCTGCAGAGCACCAACACCGGCACCTCGATGAGCGGGGACGGCGTAGCCGACATCGTGCTGATCCCCGGACCGATCGGAACACCCCCGTGAGGAGCGAAACCCGTGGCTGACCCGTTCCTTTCCGAGATCAGGCTCATGAGCTTCGCGTACGCGCCGCCCGGCTGGGCACTGTGCAACGGCCAGCTCCTGCCGATCAACCAGAACCAGGCGCTGTTCTCGCTGCTGGGCACGACGTACGGCGGCAACGGTCAGACCAACTTCGCGCTGCCCGACCTTCGGTCGCGGGTGCCGATCCACGTCGGCTCCGGTCACGTGCTCGGCCAGACCGGCGGTGAGCAGGCGCACACGCTGATCCCGGCCGAGCTGCCCACCCACACGCACGTCCTGGGCGCGGTCACGACCGACGGGACCCTGGCGAGCCCGTCCGGCGCGATGCTCGCCCGCGCCGCGCCCGCGAACCCCTACCGCGACCCGTCCAGCCTGGCCGTGCTCCACCCGGCGTCCTTGGCCACCACGGGAGGAAGTCAGGCGCACCTGAACATGCAACCGTTCCTGACCATCAGCTTCTGCATCGCCCTCGTGGGCATCTTCCCGAGTCCGACCTGAGGAGGGGACCGATGGCACAGCCCTACGTGGGAGAGATCAGGATGTTCGCCGCGAGCTTCGCGCCGGCGGGCTGGATGTTCTGCGACGGCCAGCTCCTGCCGATCTCCGAGAACGAGACCCTTTTCCAGCTGATCGGGACGACGTACGGCGGCGACGGTGAGTCGACCTTCGCCCTGCCCGACCTGCGGGGACGGGTGCCCATCCACCAGGGCAGCGGGTTCATCCTGGCCGAGACCGGAGGTGTCGAGCAGATCACCTTGACCGTCAACCAGATCCCGACCCACAGCCACTCGCTCGTCGGCTCCAGCGGGGTCGCCAACGACCCGAACCCGCAGGCCCACGTGCTCGCGGAGTCCTCTGCCGTGTCGATGTACTCCTCGGCGTCCCCAGCGGTTCCGTTGGCCGTCCAAGCGGTCTCCCCGGTCGGGGGCTCCCAGCCACACACCAACATGCAGCCCTACCTCGGGCTGAACTTCATCATCTCGCTGTACGGCATCTACCCTCCGCCCAGCTAGGAGCACTGACATGGCTGATCCGTTCGTGGCGGAGATCCGCATCTTCCCGTTCAACTTCGCGCCTCGGGGCTGGGCGTGGTGCAACGGCCAGCTGCTGCCGATCTCGCAGAACACCGCGCTGTTCTCCCTGCTCGGCACCTTCTACGGCGGTGACGGGAAGTCGACCTTCGCCTTGCCCGACCTCCAGGACCGAGCGCCCCTGCACACCGGGGGAGGTCAGGGACCGGGGCTCAGCCAGCACTTCCTGGGGGAGACCGGCGGCAGCGAGACGGTGACCCTGCTGGAGAGCGAGATCCCGTCGCACTCCCACACCCTGATGGGCGTCACCGTCGCGGGGAACCGGACGAATCCCGCAGGCAACTCCGTGGCCCGCACGACGGGCGCGACCCCCTACGCCCCGGCCGCCGCCGCCAACGCCCAGACCGCGCCCGAGTCGGTGGCCCCGGTCGGCGGGGACCAGCCGCACAACAACATGCAGCCCTACCTGACCCTCAACTTCAACATCGCGCTGCAGGGCGTCTTCCCGCCGAGGAGCTGAGCGCGTGAACCCGACGTCCACGACGACAGACCACGTGGTCCTCCGCCCGGCGACGGCGGACGACCGCGCGTTCCTGGTCGCTCTCTACGGGTCGACGCGAGACGAAGAGCTCTCGCAGGTCGCCTGGGCGGAAGGACAGCGCGAGGCGTTCGTGCGGATGCAGTTCGACGTCCAGGACGAGCACTACCGCGCGGTGAACCCCGACGGCAGCTTCGACGTCATCGAGCTGGACGGGCAGCCGATCGGTCGCCTGTACGTCGACCAACGGCCGGGCGACATCCGGATCGTCGACATCTCGGTGGCCGCGGATCGGCGCGGCCAAGGCATCGGCAGCCACCTCATCCGTCGACTCCAGGAGCGAGCCGCCGCGGGAGGCTGCTGCCTGAGCATCCATGTCGAGATCCACAACCCGGCAGCCGAGCTCTACGAGCGGCTCGGCTTCGTCGAGGTGTCCGAGCGAGGCGTCTACCGACTCATGGAGTGGCGGGCGTCATGACGAGGAGATTGCGCGGGTGGGTCTCAGGCGAACGCCGCCTCGTACTGCATCACGTCCCCACGGGGGCCGAGCGGGACCAGGAACAGGTGCAGCTCGCCCAGCTCGGCGTGCTCGAGCCGGGCCGTGCCCTGCGACAGCCTCGTCTCGAGGGGGCCCGTGAAGACCAGCGAGAACTGGTTGCGGGTCCGGCCGTCGGGGCCCACGCCCCCGGGCTCGGCGCTCTCGGTCGCCTCCGCCAGCTCGACGACGAGTCCCGCGTCCGGCACGTCGAACTCCTCGCCCACGTGGTCGGCGAAGTCGGCGTGCGTCAGCCACCCAAGTTCTGCCACCCGGCGATGCTATTCCCCACCGGACGGAGCCACACATGACCAACCTGTCCCGACGTTCCCTGCTGGCCACCAGCGCGATGGGTGCGGCGCTGTCGCCGTTCCTGGGTGGCGGGACGGCTGAGGCTGCCCAGTCGCGCTTCGCCTACTCGCGCGCCCGGTTCCTGCCGCTGCGGCGCAAGCGGTTCCGGGTGAGCGGCCCCGGCGGTCGTTGGACCGTGCGGCTGCTCGAGGTCAGCGACCTGTCGCGGGCCCAGCGCAAGGACGACCGGGCGTTCGGCCTGAGCTTCCGCTCGCAGCGCCGCGGACCCGAGCAGGGGACGTACACGATCCGGCGCGCGAGGTTCGCCCCGACCACGCTGTTCCTGGTGCCGGCGGACGCCAGCCGCCGCAACTACTACGCCGTGGTGGACCGGTCCGTCCGGTAGGCCGGCTCGAGACGTCAGCCGGCCCGAACCCTGACTAGGGTCGGAGCATGACCGACGACCTACGCGCGACGGTGCGCGCTCTGATGCCCGCGCTACGCCAGGACCTCGAGAACCTGGTGCGGATCGAGTCGGTGAGCGCCGACCCCGGCCGCACCGGCGAGGTCTGGCGGTGCGCCGACGTGGTGGCGGACCTGTTCCGCGCCGAGGGGTTCGCCACCGTCGACATCGTGAGCGCGAACGGCGGCGGGCCCGCGGTCCTCGGTCACAAGCCAGGGCCCGAGGGAGCGCCGACGGTGCTGCTCTACGCACACCACGACGTCCAGCCCGAGAACGACCACGCCGACTGGGACAGCCCGCCGTTCGAACCGACCGAGCGCGACGGGCGGCTGTACGGCCGGGGCGCGGCCGACGACAAGGCCGGGATCGCCGCCCACCTCGGTGCGCTCCGGGTCTTCGGGGACGACCTGCCGGTCACCGTCAAGGTCATCATCGAGGGCGAGGAGGAGGTCGGCTCGGACACGCTCCCGACGTTGCTCGCCGAGCACAAGGACAAGCTCGAGGCCGACGTCATCGTGATCGCCGACTCCGGCAACTGGGACATCGGCGAGCCGGCCCTGACGACCAGCCTCCGCGGCCTGGTGCGGATGTACGTCGAGGTACGCACGCTGCACCACGGCGTCCACTCCGGGATGTGGGGCGGGGTCGTCCCGGACGCGCTCATCACCTTGTCCCGGCTGCTGGCCTCGCTCCACGACGACGCGGGCAACGTCGCGGTGGAGGGCCTCGTCGGTGGTCCGGCGGCGGACGTGACCTACCCCGAGGAACGGGCCCGCGCCGAGTCCGGGATCGCCGAGGGCGTCGACTGGATCGGCGACGGCCCGCTGGTCGAACGACTCTGGACCAAGCCCTCGCTGAGCGTCACGGGCATCGACGCACCCGTCGCCCAGGGCGCCAGCAACACCCTGGTGCCGCACGCCCGGGCGATGCTCTCGCTGCGGATCGCACCAGGTGACAGCACCGCCAACGCCACCGAACGCCTGCGACACCACCTCGAGCAGCACGTGCCGTGGGGAGCCCAGGTCACCTGCACCCTCTCCGACAAGGGCGAGCCGATCGCCATCGACGCGACCGGCCCGGCGTACGACGCCGCGCGCGCCGCGTTCACCGAGGCCTGGGACGGTACCGAGCCGGTCGACATGGGCGTCGGTGGCTCCATCCCCTTCATCGCGGAGTTCCTCGACACCTTCCCTGAGGCCAGCGTGCTGGTCACCGGGGTCGAGGACCCCGACACCCGGGCGCACGGCGCCAACGAGGGACTGCACCTCGCCGAGTTCGAACGCGTGGTCGTCGCCGAGGCGCTGCTCCTGCGCAACCTGGCAGACCTCGAGCGTTGACGACCGCACGGCCGCTCGTCGGGGAGCGCTACCACCTCTTCGGGATCGCCGGCCGCGGCATGGCGCCGCTGGCGCTGGCCGCGCGCCACCTGGGTGCGACCGTCACGGGGTGCGACCGGCGCGGCCAGGAGGAGACCGACGAGGCGCTCGCGGCTGCCGGCCTCGACTACAGCCGTGAGCACTCCGCGAGCCACGTCGAACCAGGCGCCAGGTTCGTCGCGACCTCGGTTGCCCCCTCGGACGAGCCGGAGGTGGTCGCCGCTGCGGCGGCGGGCGGCGTCCTGCACCGGACCGACCTCCTCGCCCGGGTGTTGGAGGCCCGTCCGGGCGCGGGCGTGACGGGCAGCCACGGCAAGGGGACGGTGACCGCCCTCGCGACCGCCGCCCTCGAGGCGTCCGGGCTGGACCCGCTCGCCGTCATCGGGGTGACCGTCCCCGACGTCGGGGGCATGGTGCGGCTGGGCGGCGGCCCGACCGTCGCCGAGGTGGACGACTCCGACCTCAGTCTGACCCGCGTGGTGACCGAGGTGGCCGTCGTGACCAACCTCGACGACGACCACCCCCACCTGCCGAGCTCCCTGACCGAGGCGGTCGAGGGCGTCGGCGAGTTCGTGTCGAAGGCGCAGGGTCGGGTGATCCTGGGGCGTTCGCCGCGGATGGACCGGTTGGCGGCGTACGCCGAAGCCGACGTGTGGCGCTACCGCGAGGACTTCACCGCGCGCACCGTCTCCACCGACGCCGAGGGGACCCGCCTGGTGCTCACCGCCCCCGACGGGACCCGGGTGCCCGCGCTGGTGCGGCTCCTCGGCCCGGAGACCGCGGCGAACGCCGCGCTCGCCTTCGCGACGGCGATCGCCCTCGGCGCCGAGCCCGAGGCCGCCGCTGCCGGTCTCGCCACGGTCCGGACCATCCGGCGCCGGCTCGAGCCGATGGGGATCCGCGACGGTGTCCGGGTCTTCGACGACTTCGGCGCGAAGCATCCCGTCTGCGTGCGCGGCGGCATCGAGACGCTCCGCCGGCACTACCCCGAGGCCCGGGTCATCGCGGTGTTCGAGGCGTACGGGCCCTACCTGGCGCGATGGGGCACGCGGTTCGCCAAGGCACTCAGCCTCGCCGACCACGTGGTGGTCGCCCCGGCGGTCTTCTCCGCCGACTACACGGCCGGCGCCCGGTTCGACCAGCGGTGGACCGACGCCTGCACGGTCCCTCCTGTCCTGGTGGCAGACCGGGCCGCCGCTGCCGAGACCGGGATGGCCCTGGCCCGCGAGGGTGACGTGGTCGTGTCCTTCGCCCAGCTCGGTACCGGCCGGGAGACCGCTCGGATGGCGATGGGCCAGGCGGCCCCCCAGGTGGCCGGCAGGTGAAGATCCTGATGACCAACAACGCCCTCGCGGCCCGCGGGGGGAGCGAGAGCTATCTCGAGACCGTCTCCCGGGAGCTCCGCAGGCTCGGTCACGAGGTCACCTTCTACTCCGCGGAGTGCGGCCTCGTGGCGGACCGCTTCCGGGAGCGCGGGTTCGAGGTCATCGACGACGCAGCCCGCCTCCCGGCCGACCTGGACGTCATCCACGGGCAGCACACCAACGCGGTGGCCCGGGTGCGGGAGCACCACCCACACCTGCCCCTGGTGTTCGCGACCCACTCGTGGGCCATCCCGATCGAGGACCCGGTGGCCGAGCTCGGCGCCGGGGCGTACGTCGCCTTCAACGAGCTCACCCGTCGGCGACTCGCGGCGCACGAGGCGACCAGGGGAGCGCAGATCGTGCGACTCACCCAGCCGGTCGAGGTCTCCTTCGCCGACGGGACCCGCGACCCGGTCTCGGTGACGCCGCGGCGCGCGGTCGCCGTCTCGCGACGGATGACGACGGTGACCGCCCGGCTCGCCGCGGTCTGTGCCGATCTCGGCATCGAGTTCCGGAGGATCGGTGGCGACGACGGGGACTCACCCGACGCCCGCCAGGAGATGCTCGGCGCGGACATCGTCTTCGCGATGGGTCGCACCGCGCTGGAGGGGATGGCGGCCGCCCGCGCGGTCCTCGTCGTCGACGAGACCTCGTTCGGAGGCTGGGTGAGCACGTCGTCGTACCCCGCACTGGAGGCCGACGGCTTCACGGGTCTCGGGCTCGGCGACCTCGTGCCGCCGGAACCTGGGGCCGAGGACCTGGAGCAGCTGCTCACCGGCTACGACCCCGACCTCGGGTCGCAGGCCCGCCGCCTCGTGACCCGGCACCATGCGGCCCAGCACCATGCCGCGGCGCTGCTCGAGATCTACACGGCCGTCGCCGACACCCCGGCCACCTCGACCGCCGCGAGCAGCCTCGCGCTCCTCACCCAGGACCGCTTCGCCCTCGAGAACCGCGCGATCACCGCCGAGTGGGAGGTGTCCCGGCTGCGCGCGGAGGTCGCCGAGCTGAGCGCTCAGCTGGAGGGGCGGCTGAACGAGCGGGAGCACCTGCTCGCCAGGATCGAGGGCCTCGGAGAGCGGCTGCGCAAGACCAGGGCCCGGGCGCGGAAGCTCCGCCGGGAGCTACAGTCGTGACCGTCGTCACCTGCACCCTTGCGGGTGAACGGGACGACGTCTGACGGGGAGTCATACGGGGACCCTCCGGCGAGACCCACTCGGGAGGGTCACATGTCGGTCCAGGAATCGATCCAGGAATCGATGCAGGAGATCGAGGTCGGCGGCGTCGGCCGCCGCGCGTTCGTCGGGTACGTCATCGCGGGGACCACCCTGGTGGCCGCGGCCGACCTTGCGCTCGGCGATGCGGCGCGCGCGTCGTCCGGGGTCTCGGGGCCGCAGGTCGCCGAGCTCTACGACCTCAACGACTTCATCACCGACACCTGCCTGCCCACGGCCGGCCTGATCACGATCACGGTGCGCAGCGACGGCACCGCTCACTTCGCGCTGCCGAGGTCGGAGAACGGTCAGGGGATCGTCACCTCGACCGCGATGATCATCGCCGAGGAGCTCGACCTGCCGGTGGGCAAGGTCGTGGTGACGCTCGCGGACGCCCGGCCCGAGCTGCTGTTCAACCAGCTGACCGGCGGGTCCTCGACCACCACGTCCACCTACACGCCGATCCGGGTGGCGGCCGCCATCGCCCGGGGGGCGCTGCTCGATGCGGCCGCGGTCGTGCTGGGGGACCGGGCCGCCGACCTGATCGCGAAGGGCGGTGTGATCCAGAACCGCGCCGGCGACAGCGTCACCTACGGCGAGCTCGCCGAGGCGGCGGCCGCCACCCGGACCCGGCGGGCGGAGGTGACCCTCAAGGAGGAGTCGGCGTTCCGGGTCATCGGCACCGGCCAGGGCCGCACCGATGCCCGCGACGCGGTGACCGGGAGGAAGACCTACACCACCGACCTCAAGGTCAAGGGCGCGCTGCCGACCATGGTGTGCCGCGCCCCCACCCTCAACGGGACCCCCAAGCGGCTCGACAACAAGGCCGAGATCCTCGCGATGCCGGGGGTCAAGGACGTCGCGGTCGTCGACACGGGCGTGGCCGTCCGGGCCAAGACCTTCGGGCAGTGCATCGACGCCATCCGGGCCATGAAGGTGGTGTGGAACCCCGGTCCGGTCGCCGGCCAGTCCGACGAGGACATCGTGCGCAAGCTCGAGGCGGCCGCGCTGCCGCTCGCGCCGGTGCCGGACAACCCGCTGGCGAGGACGGTGACGGGCGAGTTCACCTTCTACTTCCGCAGCAACTCGGCTCTGGACACCAACGCGGCGGTCGCCGACGTCCGCGCCGACCGGGCCGAGGTGTGGTCGGCGCTCAAGACACCGATCGCGGCGCAGGCCGCGATCGCCGAGGCCTGCGGTCTGCCGCAGAGCAAGGTGCAGGTCCACGTGATGCAGGGCGGCGGGTCGTTCGGCCGGCGGCTCTTCTTCGACGCCGCGCTCGAGGCGGCCAAGATCAGCAAGGCCATGAAGAAGCCGGTCAAGCTGATGTGGCACCGCGCGGACGACGCTCGGGTCGGCCGGACGCACCCGATGGCGACCAGCAAGGTCCAGGCGACCTACGTCGGCGACCAGCTGCTCTCGTTCGAGCAGAACCACACCAGCGTGGAGACCGACTACCGGCACGGGCTCGGCGAGATGCTGACGGCCACCGGGGCCAGCCTGCCGGCCGGCCTGGGCAACCTCGGCTTCGCGGAGGGGATCTTCGCGATGACCACCGTGATGCCCTACGACTTCGCGGTGAAGTCGCAGCAGCTGATCGAGACCGACGACCGGTTCAACACCGGGAGCATGCGCAACATCTACTCACCCGACGTGCGCACGGCCGGCGAGCTGATCGTCGACCGGCTGGCGGCCGCGATGAACCTGGACCCGTTCGAGTTCCGCAGGCGGCACCTGAGCGACGAACGGGCCCTGGGCGTCCTCGAGACCGTGGCCAGGGAAGGCCGTTGGGGTCGGACCATGCGGCCGGGCACCGCCCAGGGCATCGCCATCCACGTCGAGTACAAGGGCGCCACCGCGTGCCTCGTCGAGATCGACTGTCGTCGCAAGACCACGCACCGGAAGATCGAGGACGGGGTCGGCGGACCGCGGGTGACCCGGGTGACCTTCGCCGTCGACGCCGGCCTGCCCATCAACCCGCGTGGGCTGGAGGCGCAGATGCACGGCGGGATCAACGACGGCATCGCCCAGGCCCTGACGTCGAGCATGCACCTCCGCGACGGCCACTTCCTCGAGGCCAGCTGGGACAACTACTTCTACACGCGGCAGTGGAACACCCCTCCCGAGGTCAACGTGATCGTGATGCCGCCGACGACCGGCGTCCCCGGGGGCGCAGGGGAGGCGGGCGTGGCCGCGAGCATGGCGGCGGTCGCCTGTGCGTACGCCCGTGCGACCGGTCGGATGCCGACGTACTTCCCCATCAACCACCACGACCCGCTCGCCTTCAAGGTCAAGCCGTTCGTGCCCCCCATCCCGCCGTCGCCGGTCAACGGCCTCAAGAAGACCTACTGAGAGGGGAGCGAGATGCCCAAGCAGACCTTCATCCTCAACGGCAAGCCGGTGACCGTGAACGTCAACGACGACGTCCGCGTCCTCTGGGTGCTCCGTGACCTGCTCGGGGTCACCGGTCCCAAGTACGGCTGCGGCATCAACGTGTGCAAGGCGTGCACCTCGCACGTCAACGGCAAGGCGTTCAACCCGTGCTCGGTGCGCGTAGGCGACCTGGCGAAGGACGACGAGGTCACCACGATCGAGGGGCTGGCCAGGACCACGAAGGGCAAGGTCCTGCACCCGATGCAGGAGGCGTGGCTGGAGCTCGACGTCGCCCAGTGCGGCTATTGCCAGCCGGGCCAGATCATGGCCGCGGTCGCGCTGGTCCGGAAGACCCGCCGGGAGGGTCGCAAGATCACCGACAAGGACCTCGACGGCATCCGCAACATCTGCCGTTGCGGCACCTACCCGCGGATCCGCGAGGCCATCGAGAAGGGCGCCCGCCGGATGTAGCCGGCCCGACCGCGGCTACTGCTGGACGGTCGGCTGGTCGACGGGCAGCACGACCCGGAAGGTGCTGCCGACCCCCAGCGACGACGCCAGGTGGAGTCGACCGCCGTGGCGGGCCACGATCCGGGACACGATGGGGAGTCCCAGGCCGGTCCCCGGCTGGGCGACGGCGACCGGGTTGCTCGACCGGAAGAACTCGGTGAAGAGCTGTTCCTGGTCCTCCGCGGAGATGCCGATCCCGGTGTCGACGACCTCCAGCACGACCTCGTCGTCACCCGGGAGCAGCGACACCGTGACGGTGCCGTTGCTCTCGGTGTACTTGACCGCGTTGCCGACCAGGTTGGCCACCAGCCGGTCGATCTCGGTGGCGTCGCCGAGCACCCGCGTGGGCACGCCCGGGTGGGACGACGTGAGCTCGATGCCGCGGCTGGTCGCGCTGACGGAAAGCATGTCGAGGACCTCGTCGACGATCCCCACGAGGTCCACCGGGGTGGCGATCAGCGGCGTCATCGGGTCGCCGACCTTGGCCAGCATCATCAGGTCGTCGACGATCCGGCTCAGTCGCTGCGAGCCGCGGTCGATGGCCTCGAGCGACCTCCTGGTCTGCGTCTCGGTCTCGACCTGCTCGAGGAGCTCGAGGTGACCGGAGATCGCGGTCAACGGGTTCTTCAGCTCGTGAGACAGCGTGGAGATGAGCTGGCTCTTGTAGGTGTCGAGCGCCTGCAGCTCGGCCACCAGCTCGCGCTCCCGCTCGTAGGTCCGGGCGTTGAGCACGGCCCGGCCGATGTCGCGGCCGATGTCGCGGGCGGCGCTCACCTCGACCGGGGACCAGTGCGGGTGGTCGGGACCTCGGGTCAGGGACAGCGCACCGACGCACTCCTGCCCGGCGCCCAGCGGGACGAACAGCATCGAGGCCACGTCGATCTCGGACAGGTAGGTGTAGACGATGTCCCGCTCGCGGTCCGGCAGCAGGCTCCGGGGGCTACCGACCCGCACGATGTCGACGGTCTGACGGTTCCACGTGTCGTGCGCGGCGAACTCGGCGATGGTCCGGACCTTCTCGGGCACCGAGATCTCGATGCCCTCGGGCACCCAGATCCGGCCGCTGCCCGGGCCGCCGAGGGAGTCGAACGTCTGGATCCAGAGGCCCACGGCGCCGAAGCCGTCGACGACCGCCTCGTTGCACGCCTCGAGCAGCGCGTCCATCGAGAGCTCGGTCGAGATGTTGCGGACGATCTCCCTGGCCGCGTCGGCCAGGCGGACCTGCTCGGCGAGGACCTCGCCCTCCAGAGCGGTCAGGACCGCGCGGGACGCCTGTTCGGCGTACGCGTCGAGGATCCGGCGCTGCTCCGGACCGGGCCGGCGCCCGTCGACCGGCATGTCGATGGAGAGCATGCCGACCATCCCGCCGTCGGCGTCCACCAGCGGCGCGACCAGCAGGTCCAGCGGGTGCCACGCGTCCGCGCCGTCGAGGGGCTCGATCTCCGGCACCCAGCCGAGGTTGCCGGTGCCGGGGGCGATGCGCTCGTGCGGCAGGAACCTGAACCGGCCCCAGTCGTCGGCGTTCGCGATCTCGTCGAGCAGCTCGGAGATGGTTGTCCGGGTGCCCAGGAGCTGTTCGCGGGCCTCGGCGCTGCCGCTGAGGGCCACCACGACGAGGTGGTCTCCGCGCACGACACTGATCGCGGCCACGCCGAAACCGCCGACGGCGGTCACGCCTTCGGCGATCAGCTGGAAGGCGTCCAGCGTGGAGGCAGGTCGGCGGTCCCAGACGGTCACGCTCGCCGGGGTACCGGTCAGGCTCATGATGCTTCCAGGGTACGGAACGGGCGGGCGCCGGGTGGCCGGTTTGCGGAAGCTCGAGGGGAGTTCCGGCGAGGATGCGGCCCGGGACCACGGCACTCCCTAGACTTTGCCGCGTGTGTGGGGTCTTCGGCGTCTGGGCGCCGGGCGAGGACGTGGCCAAGCTCACATACTTCGGGCTCTACGCCCTCCAGCACCGCGGCCAGGAATCCTCGGGCATCGCGGTCAGCAACGGGCGGCAGATCCTCGTCTACAAGGACATGGGTCTGGTGTCGCAGGTCTTCGACGAGACGACGCTCGACTCCTTCCAGGGGCACCTCGCCATCGGCCACGCCCGCTACTCGACGACCGGGGCGAGCACCTGGAAGAACGCGCAGCCGACGTTCCGACCGACCGCCGACGGCTCGATCGCGCTCGGCCACAACGGCAACCTGATCAACACCCACGACCTGGCCCGCCTGGTCGACGAGCTCCCCGATCCCGACGACGAGCTCGACGTGCACTCGCGGATGCTGGAGGCGTCGACCAACGACACCGGCCTGGTCACCGCGCTGCTCGCCCACCACCCCGACACGTCGCTCGAGCAGCGCGCCCTCGAGGTGCTGCCGCTGCTGGAGGGCGCGTTCTCCTTCGTCTGGATGAACGAGAACACGCTGTACGCCGCCCGTGACCCGGAGGGCATCAGGCCACTGGTGCTCGGCCGGCTCGACCGCGGCTGGGTCGTGGCGTCCGAGCAGGCGGCTCTCGCCACGATCGGTGCCAGCGTGGTCCGCGAGGTCGAGCCGGGCGAGATGATCGCGGTCGACGAGCACGGCCTCCGCTCGCACCGGTTCGCAGAGACCCGGCGCAAGGGCTGCGTGTTCGAGTACGTCTACCTCGCCCGCCCGGACGCCACGATCAACGGCCAGTCCGTGCACGCCGCCCGGGTCGAGATGGGCCGCGAGCTCGCCCGCCAGTTCCCGGTCGAGGCCGACCTCGTGATGCCGGTCCCCGAGTCCGGGACGCCCGCCGCCGCCGGCTACGCCGAGGAGAGCGGGATCCCCTTCGGACAGGGCTTCGTCAAGAACGCCTACGTCGGGCGCACCTTCATCCAGCCCAGCCAGACCCTGCGCCAGCTCGGTATCCGGCTCAAGCTCAACGCCCTGGAGCACATGGTCCGCGGCAAGCGGCTGGTCGTGGTCGACGACTCGATCGTCCGCGGCAACACCCAGCGCGCCCAGGTCCGGATGCTCCGCGAGGCAGGTGCTCTCGAGGTACACGTCCGGATCTCCTCGCCACCGGTGAAGTGGCCCTGCTTCTACGGCATCGACTTCGCCACCCGCGCCGAGCTGATCGCCAACGGCCTCGAGGTCGAGGAGATCTGCGCCAGCATCGGGGCGGACAGCATCGGCTACATCTCGCTCGCGGGGATGATCGAGGCGACCGGGCAGGAGCCGGAGTCCCTGTGCAAGGCCTGCTTCACCGGCGACTACCCGATCGCGCTCCCCGACGAGAGCCTGCTCGGCAAGAACCTGCTCGAGTCGACGCTGTCCTCGTCGGCCGCCCTCCCCGTCCTCAACAACCCATGACCGGCGAGTCAGGCTCCTACGCCGAGGCCGGGGTCTCGATCGAGGCCGCCGACCGCGCCGTCGACCTGATGAAGGTGTGGGTCGAGAAGGCCCGCCGCCCCGAGATGATCGGTGGCATCGGGGGGTTCGCCGGTCTGTTCGACGCATCCGCGCTCACGTCGTACCGGCGCCCGCTGCTCGCGACCTCCACCGACGGCGTCGGGACCAAGGTCGCGATCGCCCAGGCGATGGACGTCCACGACACGATCGGGTTCGACCTGGTCGGCATGGTCGTCGACGACCTCGTGGTCTGCGGGGCGGAGCCGCTGTTCATGACCGACTACATCGCCTGCGGACGGGTCGTCCCCGAGCGGATCGCGGCGATCGTCAAGGGCATCGCGGAGGCCTGCGTCGAGGCGGGCTGCGCGCTGGTCGGCGGCGAGACCGCCGAGCACCCCGGACTGCTCGAACCTGACGACTACGACGTCGCCGGCGCGACCACGGGTGTCGTCGAGGCCGACGACCTCCTCGGCCCCGCACGGGTGCGACCCGGCGACGCGGTGCTGGCCATGGCGTCCAGCGGCCTGCACTCCAACGGCTACTCGCTGGTGCGGCACGTGATCGCCAAGGCCGGCTGGCAGCTGGACCGCGACGTGCCCGAGCTGGGCCGGACCCTGGGCGAGGAGCTGCTCGAGCCGACCCGGATCTACGCCAAGGCCTGTCTGGCCCTGGCCAGGGTCGACGGCACCCACGCGATGGCCCACGTGACCGGCGGCGGCCTCGCGGCCAACCTGGCCAGGGTCATGCCCGAGGAGCTCACCGCCACCCTCCAGCGCGGCACCTGGACCCCGCCACCGGTCTTCGACATGGTCCGCCGGGTCGGCGCCGTACCCCAGCCGGACCTCGAGAGCACGCTCAACTGCGGCGTCGGCATGGTCGCGCTGCTCGAGCCCGGGCGGGTCGACGCGGCCGTCTCCCTGCTCGAGGACTTCGGCATCCAGGCGTGGGTGGCCGGCGAGGTGGAGGCCGCCGACGGGGCCGACGGCGGCACCGTCAGCCTGGCCGGCCAGCATCCCGGGTGGGACTCACCCTGAACTGGTGTGCGGGAACACCCACCCAGCAGGTAGCGTTGTCCCCACGAAGAAACTGATGTAGTCCGGGAGCCACGGTGCCCCGGCGAGCGTGCGAGGGACCCTATGGGCCGCGGCCGAGCAAAAGCCAAGCAGACGAAGGTCGCTCGCGACCTGAAGTACCGCACTCACGACACGGACTTCGGTGCGTTGGCCAGTGAGCTCCACAAGGAGAGCGGAGACTCCTCCTCGGAGGACCAGGTCGACCCCGAAGAGCTGGAGAAGTGGTCGGACTACGCCGGCCCTTCTCGCGACTGACCTCAGTCCACCCAGATCCCGCGTAGCCTCCCGACGTCGCGCATGCGGCGCTCGGCGAGGCGGTCTGCCGCGATCGCGGGCGGTACGCCGTCCGAAGCGGCGAGCTCGAAGACCGAGTACGTCGTGTCGTAGATGCCGCGCGCCCGCAGCTCGGCCCGCTCGAAGCTGAAGCCGGCCGGGTCGAGCTCGTCGGCGACCTGGATCAGTCCGCCGGAGTTGACGCAGTAGTCCGGTGCGTAGTGGATGCCGTGCTCCGCCAGGGCCTTCTCGACGCCTGGATGCGCCAGCTGGTTGTTGGCCGCACCGCACACGATCGCGGTGCCGCTCTCCGCGAGCGTCTCGACGACCTCGTCGGTCAGGGCTCCGCCCAGTGCGCACGGGGCGTAGACGTCCAGTCGCTCGGCCAGCAGGGCCTCGGTCGAGGCCACGGTCCGGACGCCTGGGTGCTCGTCGCGGACCCGGTCCAGTGCGGCGGCGGAGACGTCGGTGACGACCACGGTGGCGCCCTCCTCGACCAGGTGGGTCACGAGGTGGTGGCCGACCTTGCCGACGCCGGCGACACCGACGGTGCGGCCGTCGAGCGCGGGGGAGCCCCACGCGAACGCCGCGGCCGCGCGCATGCCCTGCCAGACGCCGAACGCCGTGAGCACCGAGCTGTCGCCGGCGCCGCCGTGCGCAACCGAGCGGCCGGTGACGTAGGCGCACTCACGGGCGATGTCGTCCATGTCTGGCGAGAACGTGCCCACGTCGCAGGCGGTGTAGTAGCGGCCGCCGAGCGACTGGACGAACCGGCCGTAGGCGCGCAGCAGCGCCTCGGACTTGAGCGTGCCGGGGTCGCCCAGGATCACGGCCTTGCCGCCGCCCAGATCGAGGCCGGCGAGCGCGGCTTTGTAGGACATGCCGCGGGAGAGGTCGAGCACGTCGGCCAGGGCGTCGGCCGTGGAGGCGTAGGGGTAGAAGCGGGTGCCGCCCAGCGCGGGCCCGAGGGCCGTGGAGTGGATCGCGACGATCGCGCGGAGCCCGGTGGCGGCGTCGTTGCAGAAGACGACCTGCTCGTGGTGGGCGCCGGCCTCGAAGACGTCGAGCGTCGGCAGGGGGCTGTGCAGAGGTGCTGAGGTCATGGTGGACCGCTTCCGTATCCGGCCACGGGGGTGGTGTGGCGCTGGTTCTCCTGGGGCCCGCAGGGATGGCGCGGGTCACTTCTTCCAGGCTAGGCGCTACCGACGGGTACTAACGAACGCTCGCAGTGACGACGTACGCCGCCACGAAGGCGACCACCAGGACCAGCAGGCACACGAGCGTCAGCAGCACCGGCGGACCGCGGCGCACCGGATCAGCGGCGGCTGGGTCGGTGACGACCGTCGGCGGGTCCTCGAGGCGGGTGGACCGGGTCCGCGGCCGGGAGATCGCCGGCGGTCCGGGCAGGCCCTCGGCCAGATCCTCGGCGAAGGAACCCACGTCGTCGTGCCGCCGCTCCGGGTCGGGGTCGAGCGAGCGCAGCAGCACGTCGTCCACCGCGGCCGGCAGGTCCGCGAGCCGGGACGGCGCGACGGGCAGCCCCGCGGTCAGCAGGTCGCTCACCGAACCGGTGCGGGCCAGCTCGCCGGTGAGGAGCTGGTAGGCGACCGCGGCGAGCGCGTGCACGTCGGCACGCGTGTCGACGCCGTCGCCCCGCACCTGCTCGGGCGCCATGTACGCCGGCGTACCCACGACCTGGGTCAGCCCGCTCGCGTGCAGCATCGCCTTCGCGACGCCCAGGTCGGCCACCAGCAGGCGGTCGCCGGCACTTCCGCCGCTGCGCAGCAGCAGGTTCTGGGGCTTCACGTCCCGGTGGACCACACCGAGCTCGTGCAGCACGGCCAGCCCCGCCGCCGCCTGGTGCACGAGGTCGGCGACGCGCGCCGGCGAGAGCGGCTCCCCGTTCTCGACGAGGTGGGCGAGCGAGCCCAGGTCGGCGTACGTCATCACGAAGTACGGCGTGGAGTCGGCCTGGCCGATGTCGTAGACCCGGACCACGTGGTCGGAGTCCGCGCGCCGCAGGATCCGCGCCTCCTCCAGGAACCGCTCGCGCACGTCGATGCGCTGGGCCCAGTTGTCGGCCAGGGCCTTGACCGCGACGTCCGAGCGCAGCTCCTCGTCGCGGTAGAGCCAGACGGTCGCGAAACCCCCGACGCCGAGCCGCTCGACGCGCTCGAGGCGGCCGAGACGCTCAGGCAGGGTCACCCGGGCATGGTGCCATGTCGAGGCCCCACGCCCGGGTGACCGTCACCCCCCTGTGTGAGCCGGGGCTCAGACGGGCTGGCCGTTCTTGAACTGCTTGACGTAGACGTACTGCGTCGCCCGCACGGAGACCCCTGCCTCGCCGGTGTTGCCGGTGGTGAACGACCCGGTGATGACGACCGGGGTGTCGTTGGCGGTGATCTGGATCGTGCCGCCGAACGCCGCCTGCGCGGCGTTGGCGCCGCCGTCGGGTACGTCCGCGGTGTAGGCCTTGCCGAAGCCGTCCAGCAGCCCCGGGATGGTCACCACGCCGAGGTCGGTGCCGGCCGGTGCGGGACCGTTGATGTGCCAGAACTGGGCGACCCCGTCGATCTGCCAGGTGCCCTTGTCGAGCACCAGGGTCACGAGCGGCGTCTCGCCGGTGCCGGCGACCTCGACCACGCGCGCACCACCGAGCCCGGGAGCGGCGTTGACGGGAGTCGTGGCGCTCACGACGTTCTCCGTGGCCGTGAAGCGCGCGAAGTTGTTCGCGGTCAGGTCCCGGGTCTGGATCGTGTGGTCCTTGATCTGCGCCGAGGTGACCTGGGTCGCGGCGTACGCCGATCCTGCGGCGACCAGCGCGACGATCGCACCCCCGGCGGCGACGGCTCCGACCCTGCTGTGCACGATGTTGCGGATTCGCATGACTCTCCCTATCGGTGTCACTCGGTCTGGCACTCGGTGGTGGGGGCGCGACGAGCGACCCCACCTGTGACAGCGTCGGGACACCCGGGAGCGTTACGGTGCAGCGGTGCCGGACGCGACTGACCTCGACGAGCTCGCCGCGCGAGCCGCCGCTGGGGACGCTGCTGCCCTGGACGAGCTGCTGGCCCAGATCCAGCCTCGGGTGCGCCGGATCTGCGGCCGGATGCTGCTCTACCCCGAGGACGCCGAGGAGGCCGCCCAGGACGCGCTCCTGCTCGTGGCCACCAAGATCGGCGGCTTCGAGGGCCGCAGCAGGTTCACCACCTGGCTGCATGCCGTCGCGTCCAACAGCGCGCGGGCGACCTACCGCAGCCTCAAGCGACGCTCGGCGGAGCGGCTCACCGACGAGCTCCCGCTCCACGTCGACCCCCGGACGACCAGCGTGATCGCCGGCAGCCGCCTCGACCTGCTCGAGGCCCTCGAGGTGGTCGGCGCGGAGCGGCCGGAGCTCGTGGAGCCGCTGGTGCTGCGCGACGTCCAGGAGCTCGACTACAACGAGATCGCGAGCCTGCTCGACGTCCCGCTCGGCACCGTGAAGTCCCGCATCCACGCGGCCCGCACCGCGGTCCGGCCGCTGCTCCGCATCTCCGACTGACCCGGGCTACCGCAGCCGGCCGAGGTAGGCCGCGGCCTGGTGGAGGTCCCGCATCCGGGACTCCCAGGTGATGCCGCACGCGATGAGCACCGTGCCGGCCGCCCCGATCAGCATCCACTGCGGGGTCTGCAGGGCGTACGGCGCCAGCTCGCGGAGCACCACGAGTCCTCCGACCACGGCGCCGACGATGACGGGGGCGTGCCAGCGCAGGTGCGCGCCGACCAGCACCAGCACCAGGCACGCGGCGCCGAGCACGGCCGCCCGTGTGGTCACGGGGTCGGCGAGGACCCAGAGCAGCGACGGGACCGTGGCCAGCACCAGGCCCGGCCCGAGGGTGGGGACGGTCGCCGCGTCGTCGGCCCTCCGGATCCGGTGGAGGCCGACGAGCACCAGGGCCACGGCCGACGGAAGCGTGTAGGGCTCCGGCGAGACGTAGCCGAGGTCGGCGAGCCGGACCCAGGTCGCCGCCGCCAGCAGGATGCCGCCGGGCCAGGCCAGCACGCGCCGGGACGGGTGCACGATCGAGCTGGCGGTGACCAGCGCGCCGGCGAGGGTCAGGTGCACGGCCAGCGAGACCGACACGTCCGCGGCGTACGGGATCGCGACCGCCGCGGCGAAGAACCCGGCGCCAGCGGCGGCGGACTCGACCTCGGGCCGGGCGCGGACCAGGGCGAGCAGGCCGAGCACGAGGAGGATCGGGACCGCGCGCAGGGCCGGGTCCACGTCGGCCAGCTCCGCGACCGACCAGATCAGCGCCCCGATGGCGACCGGGAGCCCGAGGCCGGCGGCCTCAGCGGCCGCCGGGAAGCGCCCGAGCACCAGGGTGAGGACGAGCGCCACGAGGACGACGCCGAGCACTGCCGTCGTGAGCACGAGGCTGGGGAGGGCGGCGGCCACGACCACGACGCCCAGCCCGCCAGCACCCCCCGCCAGCATGGCTCCCCGGTCGTCGCTCCGGGGGAGCGCCAGGGCGAGCAGGACGCCGGCGACCAGTGTGAGGCCGGCCAGCACGACCCACAGGGGCACCGGGTAGAGCGCCAGGGTCGCGAGGCCCGAGACACCCAGGGCGACGGCGGACACCGGGACGGTACGGCGCGATCGCGGGCCGGCGACCAACGCGGCGAACGCCAGGGACGCCGTCGAGGCGAGGAGCAGGAGGGGGTGGAGCGGCTGGTCGACCGGCGTCAGCCGCACCGCTGCGGACTCCGTCCAGGGCGTGCCCACCGCGGTGAGGGCCAGCGCGGCGCACGAGAGGAGCGTCAGCCCCGTCAGCGCGACCGCTGCGGCGCCGGCCAGGAGCGGCACCCGAGGCACGGCGTACCAGGCGGGCGGCGTGAGCGCTGCGACGGCCGACCACACGAGGGTCACCCCGATCGCGATGGCGGCCACCTGGCTCGGTCCGTCGTCGAGGCCGGGCAGGACGACGGCGACGGTGACGGTGCCGGCGACGAGTGCTGCGCAGCCCTGTCGCACCATGGGCTCGGACCAGGCAACGCTCCACAGGAGCAGGGACAACGCGCTCGTCAGCACCAGCTCCCAGCCGTGGCCGTCGACCCACAGCGCGCGGGCGGTCGGGTGAGCGACTGCCTCGAGCAGGGCCCAGAGGCCGCCGGCCCCCCACACGAGCGCGGCCGCGACCCCGGAGACCCAGGCCAGGACGGGGGCTTGGAACCGGCGTCCAGAAGCGCACAGGGCGGCGAGGGTGAGCACCGACACGAACCCGGCCACGTCGACGGCGCCGACGGCGTACGACATCCAGTCGACGGTCGCCAGGACCAGCACCAGCCCGGCGGGGGCGGCCAGCTGCGGAGCCACCAGGCGGGCCGGACGGAGCGGCTCCAGCGACATGGCGACGCCCGGCAGGAGAAGACCAAGTCCGACCAGGCGCACCAGACCCTCTAGGTCGAGGTCACCGAACCAGCCCGCGTTCTCCGCGCCGACGACGTCGAGGACCACGAGGCCGAACGCGACGGTGGTGAGTGCCTCGGCGGCCACCGTGAGGCCACGGCGGCCGAGCAGGACGCCGGCCGTCCCGGTGGCACCCGTCAGGGCCACGAGTACGGCCGTGCGGCCGCCGACGCCGAGCCAGGTCCAGGCGACCGCCAGGAAGATCACCGCGGCGACCAGGAGGCAGGTCGCCCCGAGACCGAGGAGGAGCTTGGGGACAGAGGCGCCCTGGAGGCCGTGCCGGACGGGTGGGGGCCCGGTGACGGGCATCGGCGGGAGATCGGGGTCGAGGTGGGTCGCGGGCCTCGCGGCCGGTGTCGGGGCAGCGACGGCGGAGGCGCGGAGGCGGACCAGCAGGTCGTCGGCCTCGCGCAGCGTGCTCAGCAGCTCGGTGGCGAGGAAGCCGTGCAGCGGAAGGCTGCACGTCGGGCAGCGGAACGGGGCGGCGGGCAGGGCGCTGCGGCAGTCGGGACAGACGGATGTGTCCGCGTAGCGCGGTCGGGTGGCAGCCATGCCTCAATTGCGCCCGCCGGACGCCGCGACAGGGAGTGGAGGACGACTCAGCAAGTCGTGAGTATCCGTGCTCATCCAGGCTCTACCCTCGACAGGAAATGAGCGTGAGAAATAACGGGGACCGGCCCGAGTGCTTCATCTCGGTCGACATCGAGACCGCCGGTCCCGTGCCGTCCCGGTACGCGATCCTCTCGATCGGCGCCTGCTTGGTCGAGGACCCGGAGCAGACGTTCTACGTCGAGCTCCAGCCGGAGCACACCGCGGCGACCCCGGAGGCCCTCGCGGTCACCGGGTTGTCGATCGAGGACCTGATGTCGCGGGGCGAGCGCCCCGAGCGGGCGATGAGCATGTTCGAGGACTGGGTCCAGACCGAGACCCCGGGCGGACACCGGCCGGTGTTCACGGCGTTCAACGCCGCCTTCGACTGGATGTTCATCGCCGACTACTTCGAGCGGCACCTCGGGCGCAACCCGTTCGGCTACTCCGCGCTGGACATCAAGGCGTTCGCGATGGGCAGCGGCAACACGTCGTGGGCGGCCACCAGCATGGACGTGCTCGCCGCCCGCCACCTCGGCGGCCGGGCGCTCACCCACAACGCCCTCGCCGACGCCCAGGACCAGGCCGAGCTCTTCCGGCACCTGCTCGAGGAGCGGGACGCCCTCACGGAGGGCCCGACGACCACCGTCACGCTGGGCGAGTAGGGGCGAGTAGGGGCGAGCAACCGCCCGAAGGTGCCATTCCGGGCGGACGGCCAGGGGCGCGAGACTCGGGCCATGACCACCACCCCGGACGCGGTCGCCCGGCTGCACGAGTCGGCGAAGCGCTTCAACATCGAGATGGACGACGTCGAGACCCAACGCTGGCTCGATGCGCTCGCGGCCGAGACCGCGCCTGACGACGACCCGGACAGCCCGGACATCACGGTGTCCGAGGAGGGCGTCTTCGGCCACAAGGTGACCATGCTCGACTTCAGCCCGAGCGTGATCGCCCGGTTCCGACGGATCGGCAAGCTCGTCGACGTGAAGGGCCCGGAGGGGATCGTCGAGGGCGCGCTGGCGATGTCGGGGTCGTCGACCCAGTCGAAGATCCAGGCGTTCCCGGGAGACGGTGATTTCTTCCAGCGGCTCAACATCAAGGCGGAGACCCGCACCGAGGCCTGCCAGATCCTCGCCAAGGTCATGCGCGACAACGCGATCGAGCGGGCCAGCGGTCCGACGTACCAGTTCATCGAGGCCAAGTGGAGCCTCTGGCCCTTCGACTGCGTGAAGGACGGCGATCCGCAGAAGAAGGGCGGGCCGATCAGCTGGCGTCCCGACGAGGTGTTCGCCGGCGAGATGTTCGCCGAGCGGGACGGCGAGCGGGTACGGCTCGGCTGGGACGAGCTCTGCGAGGAGCCGGGCTGGTGCAAGCTCGACTGGGTGGCCGTCGACTCCGACACCGGTGGGCTGGCCAACGCGAGCAACGTCATCGACCCCACGTGGGAGTCGCCGGACGGCGAGATCGTCCCGCTGGACGGCTACATCGACGCGTACTTCCAGGAGGTCTACCTCGACCAGGAGGAGCTGCCCACCTTCGCCAAGGTGGTGGCCAACGTGTCGGGTGACGCGCTCGACGACTACGTCGAGCAGCTCGAGGGCGAGGTGAAGAAGTACCTCGGGCACCCGAACTACGGCAAGGTCGCCAAGCGGATGTACAACGTCTTCCGCTACAGCGGGCGGCACCTCGAGGCGGCGTACGTCCGTGAGCTGTTCGACGAGCCGACCGTCATCCTCTACCAGGTCTGGTCACTGCTCTGGACCCTCGAGAACGCCGCGGTCGAGGGATCGACCCTGCCCGAGGAGAACGTCCGCGCGCAGGCCGACGAGCTGGTGATGACGGTCGTCCAGGCGCTGGACGGGGTGCAGGAGGAAGAGGTCGTGAAGGCATTGCTCCGCCTGCGGTCGGCGCTCGACGCGAACCGCGAGGAGAGCGATCCCGAAGCGGTCGAGCGGGAGCTCGACGCGGCCAAGGTCCAGCTCGAGAACGTCATCAACACGTTCTTCCGGGACCGGCTCGTGGCGATGCCGTCCATCCAGGAGTACATCGACTCCCTGGGCGTGCAGCCCGGGAGCGGCGGGCACTGAGTCAAGCTGGGGTCGGGCGCCCGCCGCCCACGTCTCAGACCGACGGAGTCGGCAGCGTGCAGGCCACCTCGGGATTGACGCCCTGGTAGTTCAACGGTCCCGCGGCCACGGTCAGCGAGATCTCGCCGACCGACGCGCAGGTCAGTGAGCCGTAGGCGAAGTCGCCCCGCTGGTCGGCGGCCATGCCGCCGATCAGCACCCAGACAGCAACGACCAAGCCGAGCACGAACTTCATGACATCCCCCCAGATGCACGATCCTGGAGGGCTCCCCCACTTCGGCCCCCCAGCCGAACCTCATTCAACGGCCTCGACGGCACTCCCGTCATCTCGGTACCCCAGGGTGGTCTGGACCCTTCGGGCCATCCGATCGGACGAGTGGCGAGTACCGGTCACCGGGACGGCTCGGGAACCTCGCACTTCACCTTCGGGTTGGCGCCGACGTAGTTGAGTGGCCCGGCCAGGATGGTCAGCGCCGTGTCGCCGAACGTCTTGCAGCTGACGTCACGGTCGTCGCCGTAGTAGCCGCGCTGGCCGGCCGCGACGATGCCGATGACCAGCCAGACCAGGATCAGGACTCCGAGGATGCTCCGCATTCCGGGGCGGTACCCACCCGGAGGGGTCTTGACGCCGCGGCAGCGGTGGGGTGAGCGTTCCGGCATGCAGCGCGAGCCGCACCAGAACGTGGCGACCGTCCTGGTCGACCCGACGGTGCTGCGCGAGCTCGAGCTCGACCTGATGGCCCGGGACCTGTGGCTGTGGCCCGTCGCCACGGCGCCGATCTGTCTCGACGGACCGCGTCAGGCGTTCCAGATCCGCCGCCGGCTGATCGAGGCCCGGCGCGGCACCTGGGACGACGCCACCGAGTGGGAACCGGCCTGGGTGTCGTTCGGGGACAGCTGGTACGACGGCGCGGAGCCGCTCCCGTGGGCGGCGCACCAGGCGCTGTGGAGCGTGCTGGCCGGCTACGACTCCCACGTCCACCACGAGCGTCGGCTCGGCGGCGTACCGCGTCTCGACCTGCCGCACGATCGCGTCGGGGGACTCACAGGTCACCCTTAGGGGTGATGGTCGGTCGGAGGGGCGACATGGCGATTGATCCGACCTACTCTCGGCGCGTGGAACGACGAGACATCGCCAGGGGACTCGCCGCCAGCGCCGTCACGGCGCTGGCCGTCACGGGTTTGGTGCTGCCCGCGGAACCGGCGTCAGCCGCCGGCGAGGGCGTGCTGCTCATCTCGCCGTTCAACCAGGGTTTCGACGTCTCGACGCAGGAGGACGCCCCGTTCGACCCCGTGAACCCGCCCGACGGGGTCGAGCTCACCGCCCTGCGCCTGGACCCGGCGGCGACGATCTCGTTCCAGTACAACACCGACCCCGCGGCCGGTGACGCGACGGGAGGCTGGACCGACATCCCCGGCGCCTCGATGACCGGTGACTTCGCCAGCGTCTCCTGGGCCCCCAACGTGGCGTTGGTCGGCACCTCGATCGCCGTGCGCGCCGTGTCGACGGGCGGGGCGAGCGGCACGACGTACTCCACCCGCAACGGCGTCGCCGTCACGGACACCGCCGAGGCGGTCACGATCGCCGCAGACCCGGTCGGGTTCTTCGTGCAGCCGTACGCCGACAGCGGCCGCACCGGGGTCCACGCCGCGGTGCCGGGGACGACGTCGGCGACCAGCGGCACCGTCGAGCTCTCGTGGTGGCGACCGAGCGACATGACCTTCCAGGGCAAGGTCAACGCCGAGATCGAGCAGGTCGCGTTCAAGACCATCCCCACGACCACGCTCGGGGGCGCGTTCAGCGGCGACCTCGACCTCTCAGCTTTCGGCGCCGACGACGGCGACGTGATCGCCCTGGGCGCGGAGCGCGACACCGACGACCTCGAGCCCGTGACCCTCCAGGCGCAGACGATCGACGAGATCACGGCCGCCTCGGTGCCCGTGCCCGCCGGGCGCCCCGCCGACGTGGAGCTCACCGTCGAGGACGCCTCGAACCGGCCCGTCGTCGGTGCCGAGGTGCGGCGGCAGGGTGGCGCCCTGGTGGGCTACACCGACGGCGCGGGCGTCGTGCACGCCGTCCAGACGGGCGGCCAGGACGAGACCTACTACGTCAACACGACCGACGCCGACGCGTTCGAGGCCGCCATCGACAAGACGGTCACCTACGACGCGGCCACCTACGTCCAGGTGGCGACGACCGTGACTGCCGTGTCGACGGACGGTCCCGCCTTCGACGACGACGAGTACGCCGCAGGCGACCTCTACCTCCGGGTCGACGACCAGAACGGCGCCTACATGGACGCCGGCACCGACGTGCACTACCGGCTCTACCCGACCGGCAGCGCCCCGCCGGCCGCCTACGCCACGGCGCCCACGGACGCGCAGGGCCGGGTCACCGTCCCGTTCGCGCCGGCCGGCCCGGACGGCAGCCACACGCTGGACTACCACCTCGGCAGCGACCCCGACGAGACGTTCGTCTTCACCGCGGGTGACGCGGTGCTCAGCCTCGCGCCCTCAGCCGGCGTCACCGGTGCGGGTGGCCAGATCTCCTACACCGGTGGCCTCACGGTCGCGGGCCAGCCTCTGCCGGGTCGGCGGGTCGGTCTGGACTACACCCGCGGCATCGAGCTCGTCCCCGGGCTGACACCCGACGCGGGTCTCGGTGCCGGCCGGACGCTGTCGCTCGTCGTGACCACCGACGCGTCGGGCGCGTTCGTGTTCGTCGTGGACGACGCGGACGAGAGCCCGCAGGGTGCCGAGACCGGAGGACGGATCGCGGCGGGCACGCTGGCGCCAGCCGGTGGCGCCGGCACGCTCACCGGCAACGCCGCGGAGACCGCCCAGGGCACCGCCCAGTTCGGCTCCGCCAAGGGCAAGGTGAAGATCAAGCTGACGGGGAAGGGCGCGGGCACCAAGGTCGACAAGCTGGTCGTCAAGGCGCCCACCTCGGTCTCCGGTGAGAAGGTCAAGATCTACCGGGTCCTGCCCGGCGGCAAGCTCGAGCTGGTGACCACGAAGACCCTCGACCGCAAGGGAGACCTCCACCTCAAGGTCGCCGACGACAACGCGGGCGCCGAGACGACGTACCTCGCGAAGCTCCAGTCGAGCGAGCGGGTCAAGAAGGCCAAGTCGAAGAAGGTCGCGCTGGAGTGATCGCCCGGGTCGTGCCGATGCCCGCGGCCGAGCTGGAGGAGTGGAGCGCGGCACGCGAGGCCGAGAGGATGGCGCTCCCCCAGGTCGACGGCGACGTCGGCCTCGAGGCGCTGCGCGTCATGGTGGACGACGTGGTGGTCGGCGGGACGGTCGTGACCTACGACGAGCAGGGCTCACGCCCCCGCGCCTCCTTGCGTCTCGTCCAGACGACGCTGCCCCCGGACGCGAACGAGGCGTGGTGCGCCGTCCTCGGGGCCCTGGAGGCGCATGTCCGGTCTCGCGGGGCCACGGTCCTGGTGACCGCGGTGCCCCCGGAGCTCGCGACGGCGTACCAGGCGGCCGGGTTCAAGGCCACGATGACGACGGTGTCCAAGCGCCTCGACCCGGACGAGTCCCCTGAGCTCCAGGAGGACCGACGGGTGTCCGTGCGACCCATGACGGTCGAGGAGCGACGCGTGTTCGCGACCGAGGTGGGGACGTTCCTGCGCTCGGGCATGGAGCGGGCCGGTGTCCTGGCCGGGGAGAACGCCTCGTTAGGTGAGCTGGGCGAGCGTCTGGAGCGGCTTGCGGAGGAGCCCGGGCCGGGCGAGCTGTTGGTCATGGGCCTGGTCGACGGCGAGCCGGTGGGCCGGGCCTGGGCCACCCTGGTCACGGCCGACGACGGCAGCGTCGACTTCCTCGGCAACACCATCGACCTCTTCCCGCAGTTCCGGGGCCAGGGGCTCACCCGCTCGTTCCTGGGGGCCCTGGTCAGGTACGTGCGCGAGGTGGGGGTCCGCGACATCCACCTCCGGGTCTACGCCCACGACGACCGGCCGCGGCGTACCTTCCTCGACAACGGCGCCGGCATCGCCGACGTACACCTCCGGAAGGACCTGACGTGAAGCTCGACCTGACGGTCCTCGCCATCCCGGCGTACGCCGCTGCCATCGCGGCGGAGGTCGCCTGGCAGCGAGCGCACCCGGTGGCGCCCGGGACCCGGGCCGGCGACTACCAGACGGCGGACACCCTCGCGAGCCTCTCGATGGGCGCCGGCAGCCTGGTCGCGCCGTACCTGTCGAAGAAGCTGCTCGACCCGGTGACGCCGGGCCGCGGGAAGTACGGCCGGGCGCTGCTCGCGGTCGGCGCGGCGGCCGCCGTGCTGACCACCGTGGGTGACGTCGTGCGCCGGCGGGTGCGCGACGGTGGGCTGCCAGAGCCGCAGACCGTCCCGGACGAGGTGCGGGAGGTCCAGGACGAGCTGGCCGCGATCCGCCAGGCGCCAGCCTTGCCGCACGTGGCCCGGGCGCCGCGCCCGCTGGCGGAGCGGGTCCACGGCGGCCTGGCGGTCGCCGCGGTGGCCGGGACCGCGATGACGGTCTCGACGATCTGGGCGGCGCGGACGTCGGCCGACGTGTTCTCACGCCGCAGCCCGCTCGACCTGGGCACCGGGAAGCTCGCGTGGGCGGTGGCCATCCTCGGCTGGGACTTCATCTACTACTGGAACCACCGCTTCAGCCACGAGTCGCGCTGGCTGTGGGCCGTGCACGTCGCGCACCACTCCAGCGAGCGCTACAACCTGTCGACCGCGCTGCGTCAGCCGGTGGCCGAGTCGATCACGATCGCGGTGCCCTACTCGCTGCTCGCGCTGCTCGGCGTGCGCCCTGGGCTGATCGAGCAGGCCCGCGGCCTGAACCTGATCTACCAGTTCTGGATCCACACCGAGGCGATCCGCAGCATCGGCTGGCTCGAACGGGTGCTCAACACCCCCTCGCACCACCGCGTCCACCACGGCTCCAACCGTCGCTACCTCGACCGCAACCACGGCAGCATCCTGATCGTCTGGGACCGGCTCTTCGGCACCTTCGAGCCGGAGACCGAGAAGGTCGTCTACGGGCTGACCAGGAACATCGACAGCTACAACCCGGGTCGGATCGCCACCCACGAGATCGTTGACATCGCGCGTGACGTCTCCCGGGCCGGGTCCTGGCCCGACCGGTTCTCCTACCTGCTCCGAGGCCCCGGCTGGGCGTCGACGGGCGTCGGCGTCGCCTAGACCAGTCGCCGAGGGTCCCTGGCCGGGGTTTCGGGACCCCGCGATCCGGGAAGCCTTCCTTGGCTGCACCACCCGAGAGAAGGAGAACGTCATGGGCTACGGCCTCGGAGCATTCCTGTTGGCGGTCGGCCTCGTGCTGGCCCTCGCCGTCACCGATTCGGTGAACGGCGTCGACCTCACCATGGTCGGCTGGATCCTCGCCCTCGTCGGCGTGCTGGCCCTCGTCCTCACCGCCGTCACCGCGAACCGCGGCCGCGGGGTCCGTACCGTCGAGACCACCCAGCACGGCGACGGGACGCACACGGTCAGCGAGCGCCGCACCGAGATCTGACGACGTCACACGACAGCGAGGCCGCGCCCCACGGGGCACGGCCTCGCTGCTCGTCGCGACTCACTCCAGCGGCGTCAGCGTCCAGGTGTACGACGCCTCGCTGACGTCGAGCCGGAGCACGGACGACATCTCGCCGTCCTGCACGGTCCCTCTGCCGAGCGCGCCCCCGACAGGAGGTCCTGTCAGGGGCGCCGTGCTCGTGGGCAGGGGCGGGGTCGAACCGCCGACCTTCCACTTTTCAGGCGGACGCTCGTACCAACTGAGCTACCTGCCCGAGCGAGTGGAAACCCTACAGGAGCAGATGTGCTTCATCCGAACCCTGGCCTCTATCCTGAGCCTGCTGTCCGGCCCCCATCGTCTAGCGGCCCAGGACCCCGCCCTTTCACGGCGGTAGCACGGGTTCGAATCCCGTTGGGGGTGCTCGTCCCGGTGCCGGCCCGTCGCTGATCCGCGATTGGGATCGGCCGCGGACGGTGCGTTAGAGTCACGACGCTTCACGCCGCCGCAAGGACGACGAGGAGCAGCCTGGCCCCGTAGCGCAGTTGGTTAGCGCGCCGCCCTGTCACGGCGGAGGCCGCGGGTTCGAGTCCCGTCGGGGTCGCCATTCCTGTCACGAGCAGAGGCACCGGCACAATGGCCGGGTGCCGATCGACATGGACGACGAGCGTTTCGACGCTCTCGTCGACCAGGCCCTCGACGGCATCCCGGACGAGCTGGCCCAGCTGGTCCGCAACGTGGTGGTGCTCGTCGAGGACGAGCCGCCCGAGGGTGAGCCCGACGACCTGCTCGGGCTGTACGACGGGGTCGCCCTCACCGAGCGGGACAGCACCCTCAGCGGCCAGCTGCCGGACCGGATCTTCATCTTCCGGGGCCCGCTGCTCGACTTCGTGGAGTCCGAGGAGGAGCTGGTCGAGGAGGTGCGGATCACCGTCGTGCACGAGGTGGCCCACCACTTCGGCATCGACGACGACCGGCTGCACAGCCTCGGCTACGGCTGAGTGCCCACCAAGTAGCCCAGGGCACAGCCACCGACCGAGCCGACGACGGTGACGACGGCGTACGCCGTCCCGCGCCGGGCACCGAGGCCGACGGTCTGGACCGCGAACGTGGAGTAGGTCGTGAAGCCGCCGCAGAAGCCCACGCCGAGGCAGGCGAGCGCCCGGCCCTCCACCCCGAGCCCGACGAGCAGGCCGAGCAGGACCGAGCCGGTCACGTTCGCCAGCCAGATTCCGAGTGGGAGCCGATCCGAGTCGAGATGCTCGGCCAGCCAGAACCTGAGCGGTGCACCCACCGCGGCCCCGAGGGCCACCCACAGCGGCGTCATGAGGCCCGCAGCCCGGTCAGGCGCTCGGCGAGCAGCACCGCCACGAGGCAGGCGGCCACGGTGGCCGCGGCATAGGCGGCCGCCAGGGCGAGCCGGTCGTCGGCGAGCAGGACGCGGGTCTCCTCGGCGTACGCCGACATGGTCGTGTATCCGCCGAGGAGGCCGGGGCCGAGGGCCGCCGCCAGCGCGGGACGCTGCCGCACGGCATCCAGTGCCGGCAGGCAGGCCAGCGCGAAGCAGCCGGTCACGTTGATCCCGAACGTCGTCCACGGGAACCCGTCGACGCCCGGCGTCAGATCACCGAGCCACCAGCGCAGCACGGCGCCCAGGGCTCCGCCCAGCGCGACGCCGAGGTAGTTCACATGACGCTGCGCCGGCTCCCGACGATTTCGGTCCACGGGACCGGCTCCTCGCCGTCGGCCTGGCGCACGAACTCGCAGAGGAACCAGCTCTGGAAGTGTCGCTGCTCGGTGGTCCGCGCCAGCGACAACAGGCGCTGCTGCCGGCAGAAGTCGTCGGCCAGGTCGAGGAGCTCGATGAACCTGCTGAGCGTGCGCGCGGTCGCGCGGGGCATGTGGACCACGAGGTCGGTGTGGGTGCGGTTGTCCGCGATGGCGGCCTCGATCTGCTCGATGCCGATGCCCTCGCGCAGATGCCGGTCGAGAGTCCCGAACAGGTCGCTGAGGCTCTTCGCGAGCGGGTAGTCGCTCTCGTGGGCGAGGGCCAGCAGGCGCACCTCGCGCCGCAGCTCGCGGAAGTGCTGCTGGAACTCGATGTAGAGCTGCAGCGGCACGCCGAGGATCTGCACGCGGACCCGGTCGCTGGTCGGGGCCCGCCTGGCCCGGAGGCTGTCGACACCGGTGATCAGCCCGGGCACGCCGTGGTCCTCGGCGAACTGGCTGGCCGGCGCGAACCACACCACCTTGCCGTCGTCCTCGATCTCAGCGCCCCACGCGTCGGCACCGCGCGCGACCAGGCCGAGCCCGCGTCCGTAGGTGAGCAGGAGCTCGTCGTTCTCGTCCATCTCGGTCGCCGTCGGCAGGATCGGCGCCTCGAGCGAGGAGTCGCGGACCTCGATCCGCGGATGCTCCGCGGTCCCGCGCACCCGGACCTGGATCGGCGGCTCCCCGTGCAGGAGGGCGTTGGTCACGAGCTCGGAGACCCCGAGCTCTGCGCACTCGATGAGGTCGTCGCGACCGATGTCGGAGCACGTTCGCACCACCCATCGGCGTGCGTCGTGCACGCCGCGGGGACCGGAGCCCAAGGTCAGGGCTGGCCGATTCAGCGGCACAGGGATTGCTCCAGGCTGGTCGGAGGGGAGGGAGAACGGCACACATGAAGTGCTGCCGGTGGCGTTCTACCCCGCAGTAAGCGAACCAAACATGCAGGCGTCCCGAGAGAAGTGCTCGTATTCCGTTGTCAAGGCATCGTACCGCAACGGATTTCGTCGCGCAGGCTGTTGCCCAAAGCCCAGGTGGTCGGCCCGGGCACCTGCCGAGCCTAGAGCACCCGTCGGTGTGAGCCGGGCAACCTCGCCGGACACCCGCTCAGGGAGGCCGGAGCCGCCCGAGGACACTGGAGTCATGGCCGGACCCACACAGAGCACCACGCACGGCACCACCCGGGGCACCACACAGGGCGCCCGGCACCGCGTCGTGGTGATCGGCTCGGGCTTCGGCGGGCTGTTCGGCACCAAGGCGCTCCGGCGCAGCGACGTCGACGTCACCATGATCGCCAAGACCACCCACCACCTGTTCCAGCCCCTCCTCTACCAGGTGGCGACCGGCATCCTCTCCGAGGGCGAGATCGCCCCGCCGACGCGCGAGATCCTGTCCGGCCAGAACAACGCGACGGTGCTGCTCGGCCAGGTCACCGACATCGACCTCGGCGCCCGCACGGTCACCTCGCACGTGCTCGGCCGGGAGACGGTGACGCCGTACGACTCCCTGCTGGTCGCGGCGGGGGCCGGCCAGTCCTACTTCGGCAACGACGGCTTCGCCGAGTTCGCCCCGGGCATGAAGTCGATCGACGACGCGCTCGAGCTGCGCGGCCGGATCTTCGGAGCCTTCGAGCTCGCCGAGCTCGGAGCGAGCCGCGGCGAGGACGTCGACCACCTCCTGACCTTCGTCGTGGTGGGCGCCGGGCCGACCGGGGTCGAGATGGCCGGCCAGATCGCCGAGCTGGCGCACCGGACCCTGCACCGCGACTTCCGCTGGATCAACAGCCGACATGCGCGGGTGGTCCTCGTCGACGCTGCGGCACAGGTGCTGCCGCCCTTCGGAGCCAAGCTCGGGGCGTCGACGGAGAAGGAGCTCGGGAAGCTCGGCGTCGAGGTCATGCTCGGCGCCATGGTGACCGACGTCGACGAGGGCGGCCTGGTCGTCGAGTACAAGGACGGCCGGACCGAGCGGATCGAGGCGGTCACCAAGATCTGGGCCGCCGGGGTCCAAGGCAGCTCGCTCGGGCGCACGCTGTCCGAGCAGACCGGTGCCCCGTTGGACCGGGTCGGCCGGATCCGGGTCAACCCGGACCTCACGCTGCCGGGCTACCCCGAGGTCTTCGTCGTCGGCGACATGATCGACCTCGACCACCTGCCTGGCGTCGCGCAGGTCGCGATCCAGGGCGCGAAGTACGCCGCGAAGACCATCGACGGCCGCCTCAAGGGCCGCCCTCCGCTGAAGGCGTTCAAGTACTTCGACAAGGGCTCGATGGCCACGATCAGCCGCTTCCGGGCGGTGGCGATGGTCGGCCGCCTGCGGCTCACCGGGTTCGTGGCCTGGCTCATGTGGCTGGCCGTGCACCTCTTCTACATCACCGGGTTCAAGAACCGGGTGACCGCGGTCCTGCACTGGTTCGTCTCGTTCCTGGGCCGGGGCCGGGCCGAGCGGACCGCCACCGAGCAGCAGATCTTCGGCAGGACCGCGTTGCAGCGCCTCGAGCACGGGACGTCCGACCTCGTCTCGCCGCCGGACCCGGAGCAGATCCGCCGCGTGGAGGAGCGCCGTGCCGAGCTGGAGGCAGCCGCACTCGAGGAGGCCCGGCTCACCGACGCCGGCGAGCGCGGCGCCAACCTGGGGTCACTCGAAGTATGACGGCGTGGTGCCCTCGTGCTTGGCGATCGCCTCGCGGGCCCAGCGCGGCAGGATGAACACGCCCTCGGCCTCGACGGTCACACCCTCCGGACCGATGATCTTGCCCTTGGCCCAGGTCTTGATTCCCTCGGAGCGGTCGATCCAGCCCTCGGCCCTGAGGTCGCCGAGCGGAGTGCCCTGGCGGTAGACCAGGTTGAGCGTGCCGGTCATGCCCGGCTTCCCCCCGGCGCCCGCCGCCTCACCGAGGATCTGGTCCAGGATCATCGCCGACACCCCGCCGTGCACCAGCCCGGGCGGCCCTTCGTACGCCGCGCCGAGGTGGAAGTCCGACCACACGTCCCCGTTGGCGCTCGGGTCGTGCTCGATCACCAGCGGCGGGGCGCACGCGTTGCGCAGGCCGACCACGGTGTTGCCCCAGGGCCGACCGCGACCGCCCTGGCTGAAGCGCACGCCGTACGGGCCCTCGAGCTGGCTGGCGCGGAGTCGCTGGGTCAGCGCCTCGACCTCGGCCTGCACCCGGCGGATCTCGTCGTCGTCGACGGTCGTGCGGATGGTCGCGTCGACGAGCTCGCGCACGGACTGCGCGAGCGGGCCGTAGAGGTCCCGCTGGCGTTCGATCTCCTCGGCAGGGAGGTCGTCCTGCAGGTAGCCGGGCACCCGGTCACTCTAGAACACGTTCCAGTTCTCGAAACGGGTTCGCCATTGGCGGGACCGGATTGATTCGATGAGCCCCGTGACCGCGCTCGTCCGACCCGACCTCCGCCTGCACCGATCCTGGGCGGCGGCGATGGGCGACCACCACCCCGAGGGCCAGCACGTGAACGGCTCCGGCCTGTGGATGCTGTCCGAGACGGAGCAGTGGGACCTGACCGAGTCCGGCTGCCGGCGGCTCGTCGAGGTGCTGCTCGCGGCCGCCGAGGAGCCCGAGGACCCCGACAAGGTCCCGTGCGAGTTCTTCTGGGTGACCGACGGTGAGCCCGAGGAGGTCGTCGGGTTCCTGGCGCTGCGGACCAGGCTCAACGACTGGCTGTTCAACGAGGGCGGGCACATCGGTTACTCGGTCCGGCCGTCCCGCCGTCGACAGGGCCACGCGTCGCGGGCGCTGGGCCTCGCCGTCCGGCGGGCTGCCGAGCTGGGCATCGAGCGCGCACTGGTGACCTGCGACGACGACAACGTGGCGTCGGCCCGCACGATCGAGACCAACGGCGGGGTCTACGAGGACACCCGCAGCGGCAAGCTCCGCTACTGGATCGACACCAGTGGCTAGGGACTAGGCCGCGAACTCGGGCCGGTAGAACGACAGGATCCGCATGAAGTCCCGGCCGTCGACCATGCTCTCGTCGATGGTCACCGTCGCCTCACCGCGGCGCAGGAAGACCACCTTCCACCTCTTGCTGCCGGGCTTCCCCGAGACCTGGACGTCCGTGTAGGTGCTGGCCAGGTCGAAAACCACCCGGCTGCCCTGGCGCTTGACCTCGAGCTGACCGCTGCGGACGGTGAGACGCGTGACCGTCGCGCCGGCCCGGATCGCCCAGATGACCAGGGCGGCCACGGCGAAGATGCCGGCGAGCCCGATCGTCGCGGCGTCCCTGGTCGAGTAGGCCGCGTAGCCGAGGTAGCCCGCGACGCCCAACCCGACGATGAGCATGATCGACAGGAACCGGCGCACCGACTTGCGCGGTGCGAACTCGTAGACCGCAGGCATCTGCATCGGGGCAGGAGCAGGAGCGGCCTCGACGGGCTTCTCGACCGGCAGCATCGTCGCCTTGACGACCGGCGCCACGGGGCGCAACGGCGGAGCCGGCTTCGCTTGCGGTGTCGCCGCGCGGGCCGCCTCCAGCAGGCCGCGCGCCGCGCCGGCGGTGCCCGTACCCGTGCTCGGCGGGGAAAG